>Ga0302305_1000587_pt1 | contig 21538 bp, 14 predicted proteins | sample III_Palsa_E2_3_FD_198764 | JGI IMG/M metagenome (GOLD analysis project Ga0302305, IMG submission 198764) | Peat permafrost microbial communities from Stordalen Mire near Abisko, Sweden - III_Palsa_E2_3 | ecosystem: Environmental > Terrestrial > Soil > Palsa > Peat permafrost | place: Sweden... | reverse complement strand
TCCTCGTGGATGGCGAGTTGAATCCGGTTGCTATTGATGACGGCGCAGAGACGCCTATTCCGTCGGAGATGATCACCGCTTTCATTGATCTGTTTCGCCACTTTGCGCCACAAGGTGCATTAGGAGCAGTCGCAATCTGCTACGACGGTCGAGTGACTGTACCGGGCAAAGAGAAGCAAGACGCGATCACTGTCTTTCTCGAGCACTCAAACGGAGAATGCGTCACTGTTTACATTCCGTACGTTAAGAAAATGTTGCGCGGCTATCAATACGAAGATGTAATCGGATCAAAAGCAGAACGTAGAGTGTTCGTTTAGTTAATACTGCCCTTTGGATTGAAAGGATGATGATTGCGGGGAGTTAGAGCCTGCTTTTCTCCTACCCCATTGTCATTCCGCAGCAAAGCGAAGGAATCTGCTTCTTCTCCGTAGCGCCACAAGAGCGGGGGGGATTTACCAGTCTGCGGCTAAGTCCTCCCATGTTGGGTTCATGCTTTCGATGAGTTCGACCTTTCGGGCGCGGTTCCAGTCTTTCAGCTCTGTTTCTCGTGCGATGGCGTTGTTCACGTACTGGAAGCGTTCGAAGTAGACGAGCCTCGTGATGTTGTATCGAGCGGTGTAAGAGCCGGGGACTTTCTCACGGTGCTTGATGACGCGGGTGCGGAGTGAGTTTGTGACTCCGATGTAGGTTTGGCGGGAACGGCTGGAGAGGATGTAGACGTAGAAGTTGTATTCGTGCGGTGGCATGGCCAGCAGTATAGCCAACATAGGCGAGAAGCAGATTCCTACGGAATGACAATCCTGAAAGGGTTGTTCGGATTCGGGCAAGAAGCAGATTCCTTCGCTGCGCTGCGGAATGACAATCCTAAAGGGAATGACAATCCTAAAGGAAGTGACAATCCTAAAAGGAAGTGGGGACGCTTTACATTCGCGGGGCGCTGCCGCCTGGGGCAATGCTGACGCTACAATTCTGGCTGTGAGTGTGGGGTTTCAATTCGAGTGTCGGGTGGAGTTTCTGCCGGAGGATGCGGCGGCGATTTTGCTGGGGGTGCCGGCGGCACCTGGGGTATTTTCGTTGCGTGGAGAGCGCGAGGAAGATGAGCCCTACATCGTGCGTGGGGCGGACTTGCGGCGGCGGTTGCGGCGGTTGCTGGCTCCTCCGGAAGAGGTGGATGAGGCGGGTCGGCCAGTGCTTTCAAAGCGGCTGAATTTGCGTGAGCGCGTGCGGTGGATTGAGTGGACGCGGACGGGGTCGGAGTTTGAGTCGACGCTGGTGTTGTACTGTGCGATGCGCGAGGCGTTTGGGGCTGAGGCCACGCGGAAGAAGCTGCGGCTGCATCCGCCTTACTTTTTGCGGGTGACGATGGGGCATGAGCATCCGCGGGTTTATACGACGAACCGGTTGAGCAAGAAGGCATTGGAGGAGACGTTTGGGCCGTTTCCTTCACGGGCGGCGGCGGAACGGTATTGCGATGCGGTGTTGGATTTGTTCAAGCTGCGGCGGTGTTATGAAGACCTGGTGGTGTCGCCTGAGCATCCCGGGTGCGCTTATGGCGAGATGAAGAAGTGCATGGAGCCTTGCAAGGGAGCTTGCTCGGCGGAGGAGTATGCGGCGGAGGCTCGGCGGGTATTGGAGTTTTTTCAGACGCGGGGTGAGTCGATGCTGGCGGGAGTGGGGCGTGATCGTGATGCGGCCAGCGAGGCGATGGACTTTGAGGGTGCGGCGGCGCTGCATAAGCAGTGGGAGCGGGTGAAGGCGGCTGCGGTGCTGGCGGATGAGTTGGTGAGGCCGATTGCTGAGCTGAGGGCGCTGGTGTTGCAGGAAGCTGCGCCTTATGAGGGAGAGCGACTGGAAGAGGCCGCAGTGTTTCTGCTGGAGCGTGGGCGGATTGTGGGGCCGGAGAGATTGTCGACGCTGGGGGTTAGGGCGGTGAGGGAGCAGACGGCGGTGGGGAGCTCGTTGTTTGCGCAGCCGTTGATGCTGGCGGCGGTGCCTCTCCACCCCAGCGAGCAAGTGCGCTCGCCGGGGACCCCGGGGCCGCTGGAGGATTCTGAGGTTGCGTTGAAACCCGGGTCCGAGAATCCGGACCCGGGGCACCCGGTCGGTTCAGGGGAAGAGGCTCATTCGTCTCAAAATCGAGATGGGGGACACACGGTTTTGTCGGCTGCTACTTACCTTTCGCCGGAGGATCGGGCGCGGGGGGTGTTGCTACGGCTGGCGGAGCGGGCGGATGAGGTTGGCGAAGCGGAGATTGCGGAGCGGTGCGATTATCTTTCGCTGTTTCGGCGGTGGTATTACCGGCCAGAGAAGCAGCGGGCCGGTGAGGTATTTCTGCCCAATGCGGATGGGAGCTGGCCGCTGCGTCGGGTGTTGAATGGAGCGGCGCGGGTGGTGTTGGGGCCTCCGGGGGAGATGCAGGCGGCGGATCGCGAGGCGGCAAAGGCGGCGCTGAAGAGTCGGAAGACAAAGGTGATCCATGCCGGGCGCGAAGGGGTGGAACGCGAGGTGGCGGTGTTGCCGAAGAGGTCGCGGTCGCGGAAGGCGTTGGTGCCGGGGGATTTGGCGGAGTAGCTGCGGACATGGGCGGGAGCGGTCGCGCTAAGCGCGCGATGCCCACGTTAGCGATGATGAAGCCATCGCGAACATGGGGCACCCGGATTGTGCGGCTTCGTAGGAGGGCACTCTGGCTGCTCCAGGCTTTGTGGCTGGTAGACTTTGGAGATTCGGTAGGCAGGAGTTGCATTGTGATTGAGTTGGCGTTTTCGATATTGGCGGCGGATTTTGCGCATCTGGCGGATGAAATTGCACTCGCCGAAAAAGGTGGCGGGACGATCGTCCATGTGGACGTGATGGACGGCCACTTTGTGCCGAATATTACGTTTGGGTCGCCGGTGGTGAAGGCGATTCGTCCGGTGACGAAGCTGCCGCTCGATTGCCATCTGATGATCGACAACCCTGACGCGTTCATTCCTGCGTTTGCCGAAGCTGGCGCCGATATGGTGAGCGTGCAGATTGAGGCTTGCCGGCATTTGAACCGGACGCTGCAGTTGATCACCGACCACGGGATGAAGGCGGGTGTGGTTTTGAACCCCGCAACCCCGGTCGAAATGCTGATCGAAGTGCTGCCGATGGTGCACCATGTGCTGGTGATGAGCGTGAATCCGGGGTTTGGCGGGCAGAAGTTTCTGCCGCGATCGGTGGAGCGGATCGCCCGTTTGCGGGGGCTGCGCGAGGAGCTGGGGCTGAATTATCGGATCGAAGTAGACGGCGGCGTGGCTCACGATACGGTGGCGAGCGTCGTCGAAGCTGGAGCGGACATGCTGGTTGCGGGGTCTGCGATCTTTCAGCCGGGCAAAACGGTTGAAAATGCTGTCGATTTTCTGCGGGTAGCGCGGGCGGCGGCGGGAACCAGCGTCTAGTTGGCCCGGAGTGCGGTTTTCGGGCTGGCAGACTAGAATAAGGACAGCGTGCGCTGTAGCAGCGCGGGCGGATGGAGTATCGATGCGGACAGAGTTTGGAAGCTTTTTCACGAGCCGGCGTTCGGGCTGGATGGCCGGGCTGGCAGTGGCAGCGATGTTGTCAGGTGCGATGGGAATCAACGCACAGACGGACACACAGAGTTCCGCACCGGCGGCACAGACGGATACCACTGCTCCGGCGACCGATGCGACAGTAACCAACGCCACGCCGAAGAAGCATACCCGCGTTGCGAAAGAAGAGAAGGTCAAGTCTGGCAAGGACACCAAGGCTGCTGTGAAGCTGGACAATAAGTACACGCCGCAGCTTGCCAAGGATGCGCAACTGCCGGACAAGCAGCTTTATGACAAGGCACTGGCGCAGTCCAAGAGCGGCCACTATGACGTGGCTCGGCTCGATCTGCAGACGCTGCTGAATACCTATCCGGACTCGCAGTACCAGATGCGCGCCAAGCTGGCGGTTGCTGACTGTTGGTATCGCGAAGGTGGTACGGCCGCGCTGGCACAGGCTGAGCAGGAGTACACCGACTTTATTACCTTCTTCCCGAACGCGCCGGAAGCTGCCGAAGCGCAGATGCGCGTAGGCGACATCTACTTCAAGCAGATGGACGTTCCGGATCGCGATTACACCAAGGCTGTGAAGGCCGAGGACGCTTATCGGACGATGTTGAAGCAGTATCCGGATGCTCCCGCCAAGCTGTTGGTGGAAGGCAAGCAGAAGCTGCGCGAAGTGCAGGAAGTGATGGCCTCGCGTGAGGCTGAGCTTGGAGCTTTCTACGCTTCGCATGAGAACTGGCCAGCTTCGATTGCACGCTTTGAGACGGTAGTGAATACGTATCCGCAGTACAGCCACATGGACGATGCACTGATCGGCGTGGGCGATGGCTATGCGGCAGAGGCCAAGGCGATTCGTTCGCAGAACCTGCCGGAAGGCGCCAAGGCGAAGTTGCTGGAAGAGTATGACGGCAAGGCCGCGGCAGCGTATCGCGCGGTAGTGCTGGAGCACGCTGCGGCACCGCATGTGGAAGATGCGAAGGAACGGCTGGCGGAGATGAACCTGCCGATTCCGACGCCCACTCCGGAACAACTTGCCGCCAGCGAAGCGCTGGAAGGCAGCCGCGCGCAGTACACCATGACCAAGCGTCTGGAGCTGCTGGTGCTGCGCAAGCCCGATACCGTTACAGCAGCGACTGCGGGTGATCCGCCGCTGGATGACCCCGCCGCAACTACGGCACCGGCAATTATTGTCGAGCTGAAGGATAACTATAGGGACGCCTTCGACCCGAAGGGCGCAGCTGCACGCAAGGCCACCAAGGCGACCTCTGACGCTAATGGCGTGACGAACGCTGAGACTACGGACGCACCCGTTCCCGTCCCTTCTGCTCCGCTTGCGTTTGGCGAGATTCCGACGACCGGCGGATCTGCCGGCGAGGGCTCGACGACGACGATGACCGAAGCGGCGCCCAGCACGGGCGGCTCTGGAACGAGCGTTGGAGTTGAGATTGTGAACCACGGAGACACCTCCGGCTCTGTTGTGCCGGCGAGCACGCTGCCGGCAGCTACCGGCGCGCAGGACCCGAACAACGGCCTGGTGACGGCGGCTCCCAAGGACTCTGGAGCGCTTCCGGCAGAAGAAAAGGTGGCGGCGGCTCCTGACCAGGTGAACGAAGTCAGCGGACAGGCTCAGCCAGCGGTTGCGCCAGGCACAAAGGCGACCCACGACAAGGACGATGAGAGCTCCAGCAAGAAAAAGCCGAAGAAGGGCCTGGATAAGCTGAACCCTTTCTAAAAGCAGCAAATAGTTAACAGCGAACAGTTAACAGCAAAGGAGGGGCTTCGGCTTCTCCTTTTGCTTTGTGGTGGGGAGAAATTTGCTCGCAGAATCTGTTCGCTGTTGGCTGTTAACTGTTCGCTGCTACAGCTCTGCCCTGCTACCCTTAAAGCTTATGAGTCAGGAACTGCCAAAGGCATACGATCCGTCGTCGATTGAAGAGAAGTGGGCGAAGTTCTGGGTGGAAGAGCGGCTGTTCGACGTCGCCACGCCTGGTGAAGCGAGTGAAGGCAAGACACCGTTTGTACAACTGCTGCCGCCCCCCAACGTTACAGGCCGGTTGCACATGGGCCACATGCTCAACCAGACGGAGATGGACATACTGACGCGCTGGCACAGGATGCGCGGCGAGACTGCGGTATGGATTCCCGGCACCGACCATGCAGGCATTGCGACGCAGATGATGGTGGAGCGACAGCTCGCTGCCGAAGGCACGACGACGCGCAAGGAGCTGGGGCGCGAAGCATTTACAGAACGCGTGTGGCAGTGGAAGGAACAGTACGGCGGAGCGATCACCGAGCAGATGCGCCGGCTGGGCGCGAGCGTGGATTGGAGCCGCGAGTACTTCACGATGGATGAGCGGTTGAGCCGCGCGGTGAAGGAGAGCTTCGTGCGTTTGTATGAGCAGGGGCTGATCTATCGTGGGGCGTACATCGTGAACTGGGACCCGCAGATCCAGACAGCGGTGAGCGATCTTGAAGTAGAGAACGAAGAGCGGCTGGGCTCGCTGTTTCATATTCGCTATGAGCTTGCGGATGGGTCGGGATCGATTGTGATTGCGACGACGCGGCCTGAGACGATGCTGGGCGATACGGCTGTGGCAGTGAATCCTACGGACGAGCGGTATAAGGCGTTTGTAGGCAAAATGCTGGTGCTGCCGCTTGTTGGCCGTGAGATTCCGGTGATCGCCGACGACTGGGCGAACCCTGAGTTTGGAACAGGCGCGGTGAAGGTGACGCCCGCGCATGATCCGAATGACTTTGCGATTGGGCAGCGGCATAACCTGCCGAACATCTCAATTATGGATGTATCCGGCAAGATTGACCTTCCTAAAGAAGCTCTTGCAGCCACACAGGAATCGACGTTTGCTTACGAAACATATCAAGGTATGGATCGTTTCGCAGCAAGAAAGCTAATCGTCGAAAATCTTAGGACTCGCGGTGCATTGGTGGACGTGAAGGACCACACGCTGACGCTGCCGGTTTCGCAGCGTACAGGTGCGGTGATTGAGCCGCGGCTTTCGATGCAGTGGTTCCTGAAGATTCAACCGCTCGCGGATAAAGCGATTGAAGCGGTCGATAAGGGCTACATCAAGTTCACGCCGGATAACTATCGCAAGACGTATGACGAGTGGATGAAGAACATCCATGACTGGTGCATCTCGCGGCAGTTGTGGTGGGGACATCGCATACCGGCGTGGCATTGCGGTGCGTGTGGAGAGATTCTTGTTTCGCGTGATACACCCACGACCTGCGGCAAATGTTCCAGCTCAGAGCTTACGCAGGAGACCGATGTGCTGGATACGTGGTTCAGCTCGGGTCTGCTTCCCTTTACCGTGTTTGGATGGCCGGGTGAGGGTGCGGATGGATTGACGCCGGACCTTGCTGCGTTTTATCCGACGCAGTTGCTGGTGACGGGCTTCGACATTTTGTTCTTCTGGGTGGCAAGGATGATTATGCTCGGCTGCCACTTCATGCTCGACGTACCGATGCCGGATGGCTCGCAACGCACGCTGGCGGATGCAGTGCCGTTCCGCGAGGTCTATATCCACTCGCTGGTGCGTGATGCCGATCGACAGAAGATGTCGAAGACCAAGGGCAATGTTGTCGACCCGATTGAAGTGGTGCAGAAGTATGGCACCGATGCGGTGCGGTTTACGCTGGCGTCGCAGGCTTCGCCGGGTACGGACATTGCGTTCAGCGAAGCGCGTACGGAAGGCTATCGCGCGTTTGCGAACAAGATATGGAACGCGGCGCGCTTCTTGCAGATGCAGATTACGAATGGGCAAGCGGCAGGCTATAAGGTGTCGCTGGGTGCGCATGATTCGGTCTCGCTGGAGCTGCCGGAGCATACGCCGCTGGAGACGCGATGGATTTTTGCGCGGCTGAGTACGGTCTCTGCAGAGGTTGAGCGAGCGCTGGCAGACTATCGCTTTGATGAAGCAGCGAATGCGGTGTACCAGTTCTTCTGGGGCGAGTTCTGCGATTGGTACCTGGAGCTGGTGAAGTTGCGGATGGACTTCTTCCCTGACGAGAACGGCGCGTACAAGCCGAAGACCGATGCGGGTGCGGTGACGCTGAATGCGCTGGTGAGCGTGTTTGAAGCGGCGCTGCGGTTGCTGTCTCCGTTTATGCCGTTCCTGACGGAAGAGCTTTGGCATGCGCTGTATGCGTCGGTGGATATGGCTTCGCCGGCGAAGTCGATTGCGTTGACGCGGTATCCGCAGGCGGCGGACTTTGCAGCCGATGCGGTAAGCGTGGAAGCGATGGATGTGTTGCAGGAGCTGATGGTCACGATTCGCGGGCTGCGTAAGGAGCTTGGTGTGCCGGAGAAAGAAGCGACGCCGGTGCAGGTGCATGCTTCCAAGCGGATTGCCACGCTGGCCGATGCGAACGCCGATATGCTGGCGAAGCTGGCTCGCGTAAGTGGCGTAGTGCTGGTGCAGGATGCGCCGACGGGCAACAACGCTCGCGCTACGGCGAACTTCGATATCGCCGTGGTGTACGAACGGCAGATCGATGTAGCTGCGGAACGCGAGCGGCTGCAGAAGGATCTTGCGAAGTTCGAAAAGGGCTTGCAGGCAGCGGAGCGTCAGCTTGGCAACGAAGGCTTTGTGGCGAAGGCTCCGGCGCATATCGTGGAGGGCTTGAAGAAGCAGTCTACAGAGACGCGTGCGCTGAAGGAAAAGGCGGAAGCGGCATTGGCTGCGCTGCCGGCGGAATGAAATCGGTAAGAACAACGGGGTGCCTGCGTTTATCTTTTGAAGGCGGGCACCCGGTTGGAGTGCGGAAGCATCCATCCACAACGTGACTAAGAAAAAGAATGCGGATACGGTAGCCCTGGAAGAACGCAATAGGGTGCTGGAAGAGCAGCGCCGGTTGAAGATGGCGCGTAGTGCTCATGCTTATGTGCGTGGCAGCACGCTGAAGTTCTATGAATGGCTGGGACGTGGGCGTGGAGACTCGCTGCCGCAAGGGCCGGCTATCTGGATTTGCGGGGATTGCCATGCGGGTAATCTTGGGCCTGTCGCGAATGCTGAAGGCAAGGTTGAGATTGAGATTCGGGATCTCGATCAGACGGTGATTGGAAACCCGGCTCATGATCTGATTCGGCTTGCGCTTTCGCTGGCAACAGCCGCGCGCGGTAGCGATCTGCCGGGAGTGACGACGGCGCATATGCTGGAGCATCTGATGCAGGGCTACCAAGGCGCGCTGATGCGTCCGGGAGCGACGGCGACGGCGGATGCGACGGCAGAAGAGCTGCGGCCGATACAGCGCGTGCTTGCGCTTTCGACGCGACGACGCTGGAAGCATCTGGCGGAAGAACGGATTGAAGATGTGAAGCCGGTCATCCCACTGGGGAAACGGTTCTGGAGTTTGAGCAAGGAAGAGCGCGAAGCGGTTGAGGAACTCTTTGCAGAAGAAGCGCCGCGCAAGCTGATTACGCAGCTCAAAGGCCGCAGCGATGATGCCAAGGTGAAGGTATACGACGCAGCGTACTGGATGAAGGGCTGCAGTTCGCTGGGCAAGCTGCGCTATGCAGTGCTGCTGGGCGTTGGGAAACGCAGCGAGCGGCAGTTCTGCTTAGTGGACATCAAGGAAGCGGTGCAGGCTGCTGCGCCTGTTGCGAGTGCGAAGGCTGCGGCGAAACGCAAGTCTTCCGGGAAACCTGCTTTGCCGCAAGACTATGCGGAGCGTGTTGTTTCTGGAGCGCGGGCACTTTCGCCGTTTCTTGGCGAACGAATGCTGGCAGCGACGATGCTGCGACGGCCTGTCGTGCTGCGCGAGTTGATGCCACAGGATTTGAAGCTCGAGATTGAGACGCTGACGCGCGAAGAAGCTGTGGCAACGGCGCGGTTTCTAGCAGCGGTGGTGGGCAAGGCCCACGCGCGACAGATGGATGCAGCCACGAGGAAAAGCTGGTCGGCGGAGTTGGGGCGGAGTCATACGAAGTCTCTGGATGCTCCGGGATGGTTGTGGAAGAGCGTGGTAGAACTGGTGGCCGAACACGAAGTGGCATACCTGGAACATTGCCGTCGCTATGCAATGGCCTAATTACTTTTGTGGGGAGTTGGGCGGGAGTGCGGTTTGCTCGACGGCGATGCTTACGTTCTCGTGTTTGATGTCGAGACGCAGGAAGTTGAACGCGCCCATATAGATGTTGGCGATCCATATCAAGGCGAACCAGGCGATGAGGTAGCCGCGCCAGCCGGTGTAGAGCAACTGGAACCGCACGACGAAGAGTGCGAGTGCGGTGACGTAGTGCGAGAAGCAGTACTCGCAGGTGAAGAGGTAAAAGAACTTTCGCTTTGACAAGGAGCCGCAGTCCTGGCTTTTGCGTTTGCAGTACTCGCGTGGTTCGCGGAAGACTTCTTCGTGGGTCACCGTCCATGAAGCGCAGGCGATGGGCAGGGCCAGCAGCAGAAGCGTGCCGAACTGGTGCAGCAGTGGCATGTCGAGCTCATAGGCCATACGCGTTGAGATGCGGTTGGCGGATGTGGGAGCTATAGATATTCGGGTTTCTGGCGATCTTATGTTTTCTGGGTCGCTGCGGTTAACATGGTGAGATGGGTTTGCGGGATCAACTCGACATTGTGAGGGTGCGTGCAGCGCTGGTTGGCACCCGTTTTTCCGGGAAGCTGAAGCACTTCAGCTCGGTTGGGTCTACCAACGCGATGCTGCTCGAAGAGGCGGCAGCAGGCGCAGCGGAAGGCACGGTGTTCGTCGCCGATGAGCAGACGGCCGGGCGTGGGCGAGGCGGCCATAGCTGGCACTCGTCTCCTGGAGACGGCCTCTACGTGAGCGTGCTGGTGAAGCCTACGCTGCCGCTGCGGGAAGCTTTGTGGATCTCGCTCGCTACTGGACTTGCGGTGCAGCGTGCGGTGCGCAGCGCGGCAGGGGCCAGCGTGGATATACGCTGGCCGAACGATCTGCTGCTGGAGGGCAAGAAGTGTGGCGGCATCCTGGTGGAGACTGCCGTGGAGCCTGACCGGGTTTCGATGCTGCGCTATGCGGTGATCGGCATTGGCGTGAATGTGAACCATGCTGCGTTTCCGGAAGAGCTTGCTGCACTGGCGACGTCGCTGCGGATTGCGACGGGGCAGGAGCAAGAGCGCGGGGCTTTGCTGGTTGCGTTGCTGCGAGCGCTGGACCAGGAGCTTGCTGCGCTGGAGGATCCTAACGCAGCCGGAGAGAGTGCGCTGCTGGAGCGCTTTGCGGCGGCCTCAAGCTGGGTGAGCGGAAAGCGCGTGAATGTGCCCGAGCAAGGCGGATATACTGGCGTGACAGCTGGTTTAGACACGCATGGGTTTCTGCTTGTTGATGGCGACGATGGCGTGAGACGAACTGTGCTTTCGGGCGGCGTTCGTGAAGCGTAATAAAAACTAAACGAGGCGGGGAGGCGTAGATGCTACTGGCACTCGACGTAGGCAATTCGAATACTGTGATTGGACTTTTTCGTCCAGCGACGGAAGATACCGCGGCCGGGCTGGTTGCGGACTGGCGCATCACTACGCCGTATAAACAAACGCCTGATGAGCTCGGCGTGTTGCTACAAACGCTGTTTTCCATGCGAGGGCTGAAGACCGAATGCGTGAGTGGTGTGGCGATCTCGTCGGTTGTGCCGCCGCTTGATTCGACCTTGCGGCGCGTGTGTGAAATGTACTTCCATACCAAGCCGCTGTTCATTGAACCCGGCGTAAAGACCGGGCTGCCTGTACTGACGGACAATCCCAGCGAAGTGGGCGCGGATCGCGTAGTGAACTGTGTTGCCGCATATGAGTTGCTGGGTGGGCCGTGCATCGTGGTGGATATGGGAACGGCGACGACCTTCGATGTTGTGTCGAAGAAGGGTGAGTTTCTGGGCGGAGCGATTGCGCCGGGGCTTGGCATCTCTGCCGAAGCGCTGTTTGCAAGAGCGGCGCGGCTGACGCGGGTTGAGATCAAGAAGCCGGCGAAGATTATCGGCACGAGTACAACGGACAACATCCAGATTGGGCTTTACTACGGCTACATCGGGCTGGTGGATGGGATACTCGAACGCTTTATCGCGGAGCTTGGCCCGGAGACGAAAACGATTGCGACAGGCGGACTTGCAAAGCTGATCGCAGGCGGCTGCAAGTACATTGGCGCGGTCGATGAGATGCTTACGCTCAACGGACTGCGGTTGATCTGGGAGAGAAACCAGGATCGCCATAGAAGGCGTTAGAAGTAGGAATAGTTAACAGCGAACAGTTAATAGCGAGAGCTGTGGACTTAGAAATGATTGTCATTGGTAGCTATGAATTACTTTGAATATTTTTCCGAGATTGAAGAACGATTCAGCGCGCGGCGCGGATCACTGTTGATGCTTTCCACACTGGACTGGGCGTTGATTGAGACGTGGCGTGAAGCAGGGATTCCGCTTGATGCTGTACTGCGCGGGATCGATGAAGCTTTCGACAAGTATGATGCGAAGCTCGCACGGGCCAAGGGACGAGCGCGCAAGGTGAACGGTCTTGCATGGTGTGCGCAGGCTGTGATGCAGGCTGCGGAAGATCTTGCGGAAGCTGCTATCGGCAGTGCGAAGCCTGAGGCACATGAAGCACAGGCCAGCGGCTTTGAAGCCGAACGTGTGGCGCGATTTCTGGAGGAGAACGCAAAGGCGGTTGCGGCTGCGAAGGTTCCTGAAGACAGCGCGAAGGCTGTGCAGGAGACGGCTCGGAGATTGAGTGAGCTTGCTGTCGCGATGAGGACCGCTGCGCCGATGCCGCTGGATGAGCTGGACCGTACGTTGACAGTGTTAGAAGAGCGGCTGTTTGCGGCACTGATGAGTGCTTCGACAGAAGACGAAATTGTTGCGCTGCGGGAGCAGGCCGATCGCGAACTTGCTCCGTATCGCGCACGGATGAACGCCGTACAGATACGACAGGTGCAGGCACAGTTTCTGCAAAAACGATTGCTTGAGACTCGGCTGTTGCCGAGGTTGAGCTTGTTTTATATGGGGCATGAATGAGCGACGTTAGAGTGTTGGAGATTGGCGGACCGCTCTACGGTGGTTCGTCGCAGACGAGCGATCCGAACGTTGCGTTGCCGTTTGTGGTGCGTACGGAGACGGTGGAAGTCGCAGCCGATGGTGCGCTTGTTCGTGTGTTGAAGAACGCGGCGGAGCGAGTGACGCCAACGTGTCCGCATTTTGGGACTTGCGGCGGATGCCAGTATCAGATGATCGATACGCAACAGCAGCTTGATGTGAAGCGAACGATTCTTTACGACCAATTGAAGGCTGCGGGAGTTTCTTTTCCGGAAGAGATTCCAGCGCATGGCGGCGAAGGCTACGGCTATCGCAACCGGATTCGGCTGCAGGTGAAGCGCGTTGGCGAAGAGTATCAGTTTGGCTATAACGTGCGCACGACTACCGAGTTTCTTGCCATCACGGAGTGCCCGATTGCAGCACCGATATTGTGGGAGACTGCGCAAGCGTTGCTGCGTGCGGAGAAGCTGAGCCTTGATGTTGCCTTCTGGATGAATGCGGCGAGTGAGGTAGAACTCTTCTGCAACGACGACCTGACACGGGTGCAGGTGACGCTGCTGTGTGCGCCGCGAACGAAGACGAAGGAAGGAAGCCTGCAGCGCTGTTTCAACGCTGTGAAGCAAAGTGCCACGGAGGTTGTTGGGCTATCGGCTATTGCGAACGATCCTCGCACCGGCCCTACGGGACGCACGCTTGATGCCGTTGGAGCGGCGGGGCTGAACTACCGCGTACACGACGAGACGTATTGGATTAGCCGCGGCGGCTTCTTCCAGGTGAATCGTTTTTTGCTGGGGGCGCTGGTGACGCTGGTGTGCGAGGCTGATGGAAAGCCGCGCAGCGGAGGGCTGGCGTGGGACCTCTACGCTGGGGTTGGTTTGTTTTCGCGTGTGCTGGCGCGGGGATTTGCGCAGGTGGTTGCTGTCGAATCGAATGCGATGGCAAGCTCGGATAATGCTGCCGCACTGCGTAAGATCGCGGGCGAGCATCGGGTGGTCAGTTCGACGACGCTGGAGTTTCTGCAGACGGCGTTGGTACAACGGGAGCGACCGGAGTTGATTGTGCTGGATCCTCCGCGAGCAGGAGTGGGGCTGGAAGCTTGTGAGTTACTGCTGCGACTGGCGGCCGAGGATATGGTGTACGTCTCTTGCGATCCGACGACGCTGGCGCGAGACCTTGCTCGATTGCAGGACGGTTACGATATAGCCGCGATGCATTTGGTTGATTTGTTTCCGCAGACGTTTCACATGGAAACAGTTGTGGTGTTGAAGCGCAAACTCTGACACACTAAGCTGAAATAAATTTGCTTAGGTTGCGCTTCTCATGCGGGCTGTTGGTGCTACCGGAAGTTGGATGGACGCGACGCCTGTCGTCGAGCCTCTGCGATTTGGCAGGGTGCCTATGCTGGCTGCTGCGTTGTGCTTCGCTACGGGCGACCTCTTTGCGCTGCGGTGGCAGTCACCGCTTTTTATTGCAGCAGCGACGCTGTTGCTCCTGCTGCTTGCTGTAGCCAGTACTCTTCACGCGCCGCGTATTGCCGCGGTGCCTGCTCTTGCTTTGTGGATCGCGGTGGGTTGTTGGTGTGCGCAGATTCAGCCGTCTACGCCTCCGCAGCATGAGCTTACGCAGTTTGCCGATGGGTTGAGCCGCACTGTGCGTGGCCGCGTAGTGCGCGTGAGGCCGCTGAAGCCCTTGTCGAATACAGCCGCAACAGACCAACCGCAACAACTTTGGTTGCTTGAACCTGGCGCGTGGGAGACCGACAGCGTGCCGGCGGTAGAGTCTGTCGATCTTGACGTGCAGGCCGTTGAAGAGGTCACGCCTGATGTTTCAACGATGCGAGCGGTGCAGGGTGGCGTGCGCATCGCGGTCAGCGGAGAGAGCCTGCCGCTAGCTTGCGGCGATGTGATTGAAGCTCCGCTGCGGCTGCGTGTGCCGGACACCTATCGCGATCCTGGGGCGTGGTCTCATGCGGCGGAACTGCTTGGCGAAGGCATCTCTGTGCAGGGGAGTGCGAAGGCCGCGAAGATACGACGTGTTGGCAACTCGAACGGCGACTGGAGGGGTCGATGGCGTTGTCGCTTGTATGCTGCACAAACATGGGCGGCGAGCCGCATGGAGGTGTTTGTACACTCGCGTGCGAATGCGTTGCTACCGCGTGCAGCGCAGCTTAGCTTGCAGGATGCAGCGATGTTGAGTGCGATGCTGTTTGGGGATCGACAAGGGTTGACGCATACGTTGCGCGAGGGCTTTGAGCGCACTGGGACGTTTCATCTTTTCGTAGTGTCGGGATTGCACATCGTGCTGCTCTCTGGTGCAATCTTCTGGCTGTTGCGCAGGACGCGTTTGCCTGAGGGTGCGTGTGTAATCACAACCATCGTTATAGCGACGGGCTACGCACTGCTCACAGGCTTTGGCGTGCCGGTGCAGCGGGCACTCTGCATGACGGCGGCTTACCTTCTGGCTCGATGGTTGGCGCGGGAGACCAGCACGCTCAACGCGCTTGGGACAGCGGCGTTAGCCGTACTTGCGCTTGATCCTCACGCGTTATTCGATGCCAGCTTTCAGATGACGTTCCTGGTGATTGCTGCGATTGCGGGACTCGCCGTGCCCATTACTCGGCGCGCGCTTTATGTAGGTCGAGGAGCGGCGAGAGAGCTTTGGGTGGTGCGGTTGGATGCAGCACTCGAGCCGCGCATTGCGCAGTGGCGTGTTCGGCTTCGCATGTTTGGGGTGCCGCTGGGGTTGATCTTCGGCGAGTGGGCCCGCGATCTTCCACGATGGATGATAAGGGCAATGATCTGGGCGGTCGATATGCTGGTGCTTGGATTTGTTGCGGAGATCTGCATGGTGTTGCCGATGGCGGTTTACTTTCATCGCGCTACGTTGCTGGCTCTTCCGTTGAATCTTGTGTCTGTGCCGCTGATCGCTTTGTTGATGTGTGTTGCTGTTCCGATGTTTTGTTTGTCGCTGCTGAGTCCTTGGCTGGCGATAATTCCGGCGGCTATGGCTGCGGTTTTGTTGCACGCTGTGAGTGCGATGGTGTCGCGGTTGGGGCATACCTCTCTTGCAGATTTGCGTGTGCCTTCGCCTTCTGGTTTCGCTGTTGCGCTGGCGTGTGGCTTGTTAGCTTTCTGCTGCTGGGCTTTGCGAGCGCGGCGGGTTGCGTGGAATATCGCCGGGCTGGCTGCGGTGATTTTGATTCCGCTGGCTGTGCTTTGGCCGGAGTCTCCGCTGCTGCATCATGGCGTGTTGGAGGTTACGGCGCTGGATGTGGGGCAGGGGGATTCGCTGCTGGTGGTTAGTCCGGATGGGCATACGTTGCTGGTGGATGCTGGTGGGCCGGTGGGGCAAGCGCCTTCGCCGGATCGTTGGGATGTGGGTGAGGAGGTTGTGGCGCCGTATCTTTGGTCGCGGCGTATTCGACGGCTGGATGCGATGCTGCTGACGCATGCGCATAGCGATCACATGGGTGGAATGCCAGCGGTGATGCGTGACCTGAGACCGCGTGAGTTGTGGCTGAGCGTGCAGCCGGGTGAGGCTCCTGATCTGCGGGCGCTGTTGGAAGAGGCGCAGCAGATGGGCGTTCGTGTGCGTTGGTTTCGAGCGGGGGATGCGTTTGTGTGGGGTGGGCTTGATGCCAGTGTGCTGGCGCCGGAGGTTGGCTATACGAACCAGGGGTCGGCGGTGAACGATGACTCCCTGGTGATGCGACTGAGCTTTGGCAAAGCCAGTGCGTTGCTGGAAGGCGATGCGGAAGCGCCCAGCGAGGCAGCGATGCTGGCGCATGGACGCGTGGCGCAAGCGACATTGTTGAAGGTGGGGCATCATGGCAGTCTGACTTCGACGACGCCGGAGTTTTTGGCCGCGGTTGCGCCGCAGGATGCGGTCATCAGCGTAGGCAAGCACAATACGTTTGGGCATCCGCGGTTTGGTGTGCTGGAGCGGCTGGAATCAAACCATGTACGTACTTTTCGTACGGATCGAGGTGGAGCGGAGAGCTTTTTGCTGAGTGGAGACGGTAGAATCTCGGCAAGCTCGGCTGCGTCTAATCCGTAGGACATCAATCTTCTCCAGAAGGAGTCTTGATTGCACAAGCCAACTGAATCCCCCGACACTCTTGAGACAACGCTCGTTTCCAACCAGGAAGCGATTCCCTCCCCTGCTTCTCCCAAGGCGGTTTATGACGCGGAGGAAGCCAAGCTGATTCGTCGATTGCAGTTGATGATGAACCTTGTGATGCAGACCGTTGCGCAGGACAGCTCGCTGACGATCGACGAAGCGTCGCAGATGATTGCGGACGCTCGCGGAGCCGCGCTGGCGATGTTTCCAGGCAAAGAGCTGGCTTACGACCTGATCTGGAAGCCGAGGTTTCAACGGCTGATGCGGGAGCGGTTTCGAATTATGTAGCGCCCTCCCCCCCCGTACTTTTTGCCCTAAAATCTTGAGGAATTTAGGGTTAGGGGTGGACTTTGGCAAGTCTGCCTTCTGCACTCGTGCAAGCGTGTGCCGATTCTGCGGGGGTGTTTTGTCAAGTGGAGTGCCATGCGTTGGAGCACGCAGCGGCATGGATAGGTCGGGCCTTCAGCCCTCTGGATTCATGACGCAATTCAAGACAGCGATGCCGCCCTTTTGGGGCGGCATCGTTGGTTTGGACTACGGTTAGCTTAGAACTCAACGCGCGCCGAAAGCTGAACCGCTTTGCGGGTGGCATTCCCATTGCTGGTGACCTGTCCGAAGCTTGCATTGCCGAACGTATTGCTGGCTACAGCAAACCATGTGTGATTGGTAACGTTGTACATTTCAGCCCGGAAGTCCAGCTTGGATGCCGGTGAGAGATGCAACGGGAAAGCACGTACCAGAGCGATATCCAGGTTATAGGTGCCGGGACTGTAGAGGTTGAAGGGAGCCGTCCGCGCTGCATTACCAAACTGATAGGCAGGCGTGGCGATGAAGGCGTTGGGATTGATGTAAGTTGGTGCATTAGTCTGGCCGGCCAAATAACCCTGACCCCACTTGCCACCCTGACGCGCAACACCGCTGAAGTTGGGATTGACGGTCGCTGCGCACGTACCGGAGGCATTTCCAGATGCGGGGTTAGTCCCGCAGTTTGAGGAAATGATTGGCAACGGGGAGCCGGAGAAGGCCTGGAAGGTTTCAGAGAACTTGAAGCCTCCAAGGATCGCACGGTCGATCGCATTACCGCCTAGAACACTGCCCCCAATGGGCAAGTTCCAGACACCGGTGACGACTATGTGTTGCGGCTGGTTTGTCGTCGAAACAGTACGTTCGATGCGATCCGCCTTGAAGGAAGCGTTCGGTTCATTGGCGATCGTTCCTGCAGGAATGGCGTAGCCACTGCGGAAGGTACCACCGTCATCGATCGAGCGCGACCACGTGTAGTTAGCCATGAAGGTGAGGCCATGCGCGGGACGCATGTTCAGAGATACCTGCAAGGCGTTGTAGTTGGCGTTCCCGACGTATCCGAAGGTATCGCTGACGGACTGGAAGGGGAACGGCTTCAGCAGGGTACCCAGTGACTGACTGGACGTGAAGATGTTGGTGTAAGAAGGGCAAAGTCCCGTGTGCGCTGCGCAATAGGTCTGAAGAGGGGTACCTACGAGCGCTAGATTTGAGTTGACCGAGAGGAGATACTGCGGATCAAGCTGGTTGGACCAGTAGCCGCGGGGATTGCCTCCATCCGTAGGGAGAAAGTGGCCCTGCGAACCGACGTAGCTAATGGTTGACGTGAAAGCATTGGTCCACTGATGCTGGAAGCCGAAGTTGTAGTTGATGAACTCCGGAGCGCGGCCGCCGAGATAGGGATCGTCATAGGCCTCACCTGAAGATGGCGAGCCGGTATATCCTGCGATGGTTGTATAGCCGGTACCGTATGCCGGACCAGAGGCAACGCCCGATGCCTCGGTATAAGCCGGGAAAGCACCATTGGTTCCAGTCAACTGAACGCCGCCGAGCAATGTACCTGTGGCGCTGGCGGATGGCGCGGCGGAGAAGCCGAGCGTTCCAAGGCTGGTAGCTGAGCCACCAACGGCACCGCCATGAGAGAACATGACGCCGTAGCTGGCACGAACGACGGTCTTAGGATCAATCTGCCAAGCGAGACCGATGCGAGGACCGAAGTTTTTGTAGTAATTATTGACCGGCGTGGAGCAGTTGCAAGTGCCAGCACCATGGCCTGTGAACTGCAAGGCACCGTTGACTCCTGTCACCGGGTTAGCAAGTGTGGGACTGAAGAAGCTGCCGGCGTTATGTACTTCCGTGACCGACGGGTAGAAGTCGTAACGTAAACCGAGATCGAGAGTGAGGTTTGGGAAGATTTTCCAGTTGTCCTGCACATACGGAGAGATCGGACGGAAGCGCGCGCCGAACTCCTGCTGTAGATATTGTGTGAAGCTGCCTTTATCAATTTGCCCGACCAAGAAGCTGGCGTAGGAAAGACCGGTGCTGGCGATCGCAGCATACTTGGGAGCAGCATTGGTGGACGGGGTAATACCAGCGGTCTCCGTAACGGCAGTGGCAAGAGTGAGATCCGTGGATCCGCCAGTCGCGTTGACGACGTTGTAGAGCATCCATGCGATTTGGCCACCAAAAGTCAGCGTGTGCTTGCCCTTAACCCATTGGAGGTTGTCGACCAATGTGTAGTTCTCAGCCAGCGTAACGCTCGGCGTTGTGCCAGCCCACTGAGTGGGAGCATCTGTGCCGGCGAACGTTGTAATGGGGAAGGAATTAGAGGCTGCACCCGATGGCAAGCCTGTAAGCCCGAGGGAGGTAGCCGAATACTGCGGCGTCTCATCGGAGTTGAAGGTGGGGCCGTTGTAGCGAGCGTAGCCATACTTGAACTGGTTGACGAGGTGATCTGTGAAGGTGTGCGTCTCTTCGATAACACCAACTGCAGTCTTAGGTGCGTAGGCCTGCCCGTAGTTGTACGGAACGTTCGCAACATTGCGGCCAACGGTGTTCTGTCCTACGGGGTTGGAGCTAGCCTGACGGCCGATAGCCGCGACCAGGGTCAAGGTGTCTTTATGGTTGATGACGTAGTCCACACGATCGGTCGTAGACCAATTCACAAGCCCGGTCTTATTGGGAGCGAGGAAGTTGTTCTGCACATTCTGATTGGTGAGGGTCGGAATGTAGCTCTGCATGTTCTTAGCAACGGAGGAGAACTCGCTTGACGGAATAACATCGACCGCTGCGGTGCCACCAGGGCCGAGAACCGGGTTCCCATTGGGCGCTGCGGCACCACCACCACCGACATAACCATAGCGATAGCGGCAGGGACCGGTGCTGCTTGCCGCAGTGCAAGCTGTTTGCGTGCTTGGATCAAAGATGCCGAGCTGTGAGTTGGTCAGATTGCTGGTAAGAAGTCCCTGGAAGTTCCCAGCCTGTTCCGCAGCGTTTGGAAAGCTGATGAGCGTTGGTGTAGCGCTGGTATAGCGGAAGCCGTTGTAGTTGCCGTAGAAGAAGAGCTTGTCCTTCCAGGCTCCGAAGGGAACGAGTGGGCCGCTAAGATTGATGCCGTACTCGTTGCTGTGCTCTACCGGCTTTTCAGGCAAGTGCGTGAGAGGGTTGAGCGTTGCCGGGCCGAAGAAGCCCCAGGTATCCAACGCAGTGTTACGGAAGAACTCGTAGATGCTGCCGTGGTACTTATTGCCACCCTGCTTGATGGTGTAGTTCTGAATGCCCTGGCCTTCATAGATGGCCGAGTAACCACTGGTCTGAACCTGGAATTGATCGACTGCGTCAACCGAGATAGCTGTCCACACAAAGCGGGGATCGCCGTTGCCACCGGCGCGGACGAAGGCGACGCCGTCGACGTAAACGTCAGATACAGCGCCCTTGGAGCCGGAGCCGTTCACGATGCCGGTGTTGGTGGTGGGGTTACCCGTGGTGTTGTTACCCTGCACGCCGGGCATGAGGAAAGCGAAGTCTGTCGCGCGACGCTGATCGGGCTGACCGTAGGCTCCCATTTCGATGGGCAGCGCGGAGTACATGTCGTTCTCCATGGTCGCGCCGAGCGTGGCGTTGGTGGTTTCAAGCTGGGGCGGGAGCGTGGAGACGGTGACGCTCTGATCCGACGCACCGATGGTTAGCTTGGGGCTGAAGGTCTGCGTTTCAAGGGAGTTGACCTGCACGTTCTTCTGGGTCAGCTTTTCAAAACCTTTGGCCGTGACGACGATCGTGTACACGCCGGCGTCGAGCGTAGAAACGCTGTAATCGCCTGCCGAGGTGCTGGTGGTCGTGGTGGCGATGCCGTTGGCGTCGTTCGTGATGACGACGGTGGCGGACGGGACGGCGGCGCCTGTGGGGTCGAGGACCGTACCGGAGACGGCACCCTTACCGGCGAGCTGGGCTTGTGCGGCTGCGCTGAACAGCAGGAGCGCTACGGCAGCGACGACCAGGGCGGCAGGTTTCAACAACCTGCACAAGGTTTGGTGCAATTTTGTGACTTGAAAGATGCGATTCATCGGACTCCTTGAAGGTGACGCAAAAATTAGCTATCGGCGAAACCCCTTTTGTCCTTGGGTGCGCGAACAAAGGGCTTCTGCATTGCGGGCGCAAGTATCTGCCAACTTTCCAAAAGCTGTCAAGTTGCAAATTGCTGCTGTCATACAAGAAGATGCGCCTCCGGAGAGGCGCACCTTAGTCAATCGGTTTTATAGGAAGTTTTCCCGGTGAAACTATTGCCCGTTATGGAACACGCACCGGGCCGAGCAACGGCGTTTTCACTGGGGCGGCCACGCCGACGAACTCAACGAGTGTGTTCGTTCCAAAGCTAGTTACCCAGACGTTGCCGGCGGCGTCGATGGCGAGGCCAAAGGCTTCCACCAGGCCGGAGTCTCCGGCGAGGCCGTTGGCCGGGGAAAGTGGCGCGCCGGGAGTTGCGGTGTTGGCTCCGGCAAGCTCGGTGAGGTTGCCGGCGCGGTAGTTGGCGATCCAGGCTGTGCCGGCACCATCGACGGCGACGGCCTGAGGGTGCTGGAGA
>Ga0302305_1000586_pt1 | contig 21561 bp, 9 predicted proteins | sample III_Palsa_E2_3_FD_198764 | JGI IMG/M metagenome (GOLD analysis project Ga0302305, IMG submission 198764) | Peat permafrost microbial communities from Stordalen Mire near Abisko, Sweden - III_Palsa_E2_3 | ecosystem: Environmental > Terrestrial > Soil > Palsa > Peat permafrost | place: Sweden... | reverse complement strand
GCCGCCTTTGGTACGACGGTCTTATTGCTGAGTTCCACCAGCGCGAAAACCGCTACATCCAGAGCACAATCGCCTATACCTATTCTCACTCCGAGGATCTGGGTCAGGGCACGGCCAGCAGCAACTACTACTTCACAGATCAGGGCGATACATACTTCAATGGGTCAAGCACGATCAATGGCGAGAGCGGATACTCCTATGAAAAAGGCCGCTCGCTCGAAGACCAGCGTCATCGCCTCGTGATGACCGCTGTCATGACAGCACCCACCATCGACCATGGCTCAACCCTGGTAAAGGAAGCCGTCAACGGTTGGCAGCTTTCACCTATCTTTACCTACGCCACACCACAGTACGTCGATTCCACTCTGACCGTTGGCGGTCTTTCCGCTACGGGTCTGGGTACAGGCGTACTTCCTGCCGGACAGACCCTTACCTCTTCCGATAGTCGTCTGTACGTGTCGACTCCAACCTTGAGCGGTATCGGCGCAGAAGCTCCTGGTGGAACACGTGTCCCGTTCCTTCCCACAGCAAACCTGGCGCTAGGCAACACGGTTCAACTCGACGGTCGCTTGACGAAGATCTTCTCGCTTCCCAAGTCGCAGTCTATCCAACTTAGCTTTGAAGCGATCAATGCCCTGAATCACATCCGCTTCACGGGAGTGAACCAGACGGCATATACCTCGGCCTGGAACAGCACCACGCAAACCGGTTACCTCAAGCCAGTTGCTGGCGTTGGAACCGGTAATGCTTCGGGCGGTTTCCCAGATGGCACCAACGCACGTCGTGCGCAGGCGTCGGTTCGTTACACCTTCTAACCAGTACCTCTCAATAACAAAGGCCGGAGAGAATATCTCCGGCCTTTGTTATTTAGCAAGCGCATTCCGAGTTAGTTATGCGGGATCGTTAGCAACACTGCGCTCGTAACCGGCATGGCGAACGTGTACACCCCGCTCGCTGGTGCTACGAGCTCTCCGTAAGGTGATCCTTGCAAGGAGCCGTCTGTGCTGCCATCCATCGTCTGGCCGCCAAAGAGCACACCAGTTGTCGCAGAGTAGGTTGATGCCGTAAGTCGCGTCGTGGTCGCCGCACCGTAACCTGCGAGCGATACAGCGAAGGTTCCACTCTGAGCTTCGTCCTTATTCAACACCAGAACGCGGATGTTGCCACTCGCATCGAGCCACGCATAGGCCTTCTGATTTCCTGAACCCGTATAGCTCAGCGGAAGGAAACGAGCAGCATTCTGCGTTGCCTGCTGGAACATGATCAAACCGTAGTACTGCGGATTGATGGTGCTGATAGAAAAGTTAATCGTGCCGCCACTAGTGCCGGTGTTGAACTCGAAGATCGAGTAAGCATTATCGTTATCGCCAAAGAAATTGATGCCGTCGACACCTTCCCCAGCGAGACGCGACATCCAGTCCATCGACCACAACGCCGCCTGAAACGTATTGCTAACGCCAGCCTGACCGCTGCAGGAGATCGTGTTCGACTCACCCAGCCGATAAGGAATTCCAGCAGCGTGCGTTGGCGCAACTCCACTGGCTACATTGGCTGCTCCATTTTGAGCGCCTTCCTGAAGCAGGTAATCGACAGGCTCCACCTTGCTGTTACAGTCCGTTCCACCATACGAGTGCTGCGTTACCAAAGCAAGGTTGCCAGCCTCCTGCGCGAGGAATGACGGGAGATTCGTTAGCGAGCTACTGCTGGACCACGCAGGCCCTGTCACCTTGGCGCCCACCGCACTCATCACGGGCAACACAGAAGTACGAAAGTTTGCATAGTCTGCGAGGTACTGTGCATTCGTGTACGTCGTGCGCGATCCATTCTCAACATAGAGGTCGGGTTCGTTTCCGATCTCCGCTGCAATGATAGAGCCGGCCGGCATACCCCCTGTGAAGGCCTGCGCCTGCTGCACGGCCAGGCTCACAACGTCGGGCGCAAGGCTCAAGCCAAGGATGTATTTGACGCCACTGTCCGTCGCAAGCTGTGCAAGCGACGACACAGAAGCAACCGTCGGCACTCCCTGCGTCTCCGCACTGTTGCCTCCTATACGCATGATGATCGGCCCACCACCAAACGCGGTGAGGTTCGAAAGTAGTTTGCGATAGATAGGGTTCGTGCCCGTCGCCGGTATGCCAAGGATGCCGGTATAGCTCGTGCTTCCAATGGAGAATCCCATGAACGTCGCAGGCACCGACTGCCCGGGCGAACCTACCGTGATGGCGCCGCCAGTGTTAAGCGTTGTGCCACTACTCACTGCGATGCTGACAGTCGCAGTAGCCGAGCCGCTGCTATTGCTCGCTGTCAGGGTGTAGGTCGTGGCCACACTCGGGTACACGATCACAGGCGAAGGTGGTGATACAGTTACACCGGAGAGTTGCGTGCTGGTCGCTCCCGTAACACTCCACGCAAGAGAGACCGGTTGGCCTGCAGTAATGCTTTTGGTCGAAGCTGTGAAGCTGTTGATGACCGGCAGATCTGGGCCGACTGTAACCGTTGTCGTCGCAGTTACGCTACCCGATCCATTACTCGCCGTCAGCGTGTAGGTCGTTGTTGCGGAGGGCTTCACAACAACAGGCGAGATCACCGATGACGTAAGCCCTGAGAGCGAAACCGAAGTAGCGCCACTTACAACCCAGCTCAACGACGAGCTTTGGCCTTGCAAGATACTCGCCGAGCTTGCCGTGAAGCTACTGATCACAGGCACTGGCACAACGGTAACCGTCGTTGCCGCTGTGGTTGTCCCGCCTGCATTGGTTGCAGTGAGCGTATACGTTGTCGTCGTTGTAGGTGAAACTGTGACCGGCGAACTCACCTGTCCGCTCACTCCTGAAAGAGTCACTGATGTTGCGCCATAGGTTGACCAGGTGAGTACCGAAGACCCTCCGATATTGATGCTTGTTGGAGAGGAAGCAAACGCAGTGATCAGTGGCGCTGCCGTCACCGCATTTCCGTTAGACGATACGCCGCCACTGCAACCAATTACAAAAACCAGCATTACGCTGAGCATTGACGTCATTAGTGATTTGAGAAAAAAGCGACTCGTCAGCGTCTTGCTTCGTTGCATGAGATCTCCGTTATTCATTTACGAGTGAGCTAGTTGCCGTTTACGGTAAAACTAAAGTTCACGGGATGGATGGCGGTTGTAGTCCCGCTGCCGGTAAACGTCACGGTAATGGTCTGCGTTCCTGTCGGTGTCACCAGCGTCGTCGCCGACGTTCCTCCCGAACACCCCGTGAAGGATGCAGCCGCTAACACGATGCCCACCATACCTAGAGCAAGCGTGCCGGCAAACGTTCTGCGGCCGCGACGCAATAGCAGTAAGCCCGCAAGGAGCCACAAAGACGCGAAGGCGTATGTCCATCGCGAGCCGGGCCGCACGTCGGTTCCAGCGATGCTGGGTGAAACGTTTGTATAGACCAACACCGATTCGCCGACCGCATCAGTTCCATCAAGTGCGATTGTCGTCGGCTGAAAACGACACAGCGCATTCGCAGGCAAGCCCGAGCAGCTCGGCGTCACCGTTCCCGTGGCGCCGAACAACGGAGTGATCGTGACTCCAATCGTGGCAACGCCTCCCTGGAAGATAGCGACACTGGACGTTGAAGTAGTAACGGCAAAGTTCGGCGCAGGCTGCGCGATGGCTGAAGTCGAGCCAGCAAAGTTTGGGTCACCGCTATAGACCGCGATAAAGCTGCCACTCGAAAACGTAATCGTGGAAGAGGTGTAGCTCGCCACACCGTTCGTACCAATACTTACTGTGTTCAGCAACGTCCCACTCGCAGCGCTCGTACCAGCGTAGAAGCTTACAGTGCCGGTCTCACCCGTTGCGGTCGCTGAAGCAACGGTCGCCTGGAAAGCGATGGTTGCGCTTCCGCCCGGAACGCTCGGCGTTAACATAAGAGCCGTTGTCGTAACAGCTTTTACAACCGTGAAGCTCACCGAGTTGCCACTGCTGGCATAAACCGTATCGCCGCTGAATGTCGCAGAGACAGCGTGCGTCCCTACCGGCAGGTTCAAGGTTGTCGTAAATATTCCAGTGCCAAACGGCTGTGCCGCTTGCGCTTTTCCATCCACACTGAGAGTCACGGTACCGGTAGGAGTTCCTGATGGCGTAGACAGAGTCACAGTCGCAGTGATCACAACTGGCGTTCCATAAAAGATTGTTCCGGCTGGAGACGTTACAACAATCGCAGTGGACGTAGGCACCAGTTGCGCTCCCGTACCAGAGAGCAGAGCGTGTGCCGCACTGTTATTCGCTGTGTTCGTCGAGAACCCGATCGTCTGGCTTGATGAACCCTTTGCGAGCGGAGTGAACCCAGCATTCAACTGGCAGTTCGTACCCGTCGCTACGGACGATCCCACCGCGCATCCGTTGGAGGAAGCAGACGTTGCCGCGAAGACGCCGGAGGCTGTCGTCAGCGGAGTTCCCGTAAAGGTTAGAGGTAAGTTACCAGTGTCTGAGACCGAGATAGACGTATTGCTTGTCTGCCCAACATTGGTTAACGGAAAGCCGATGGCACCCAACGCACGATCAAAATACACAACACCTGCAGCCTTTGAGTCCGCCACATAAAGACTGCCATTGGTGTCGATCGCCAGCCCAGCGGCTGCCTTCAAGGAAGACACGATCGAAGAAGCTGACGATGTGCCTGGGAGCAACTCCACAACCTGTTCACCCGCGGAGTCGGCCACGTAGAGATCACCGGCAGCATCCACTGCAACACCCACCGGAGTAATCGCCGTTGCGCCTAAAGCAATAGTTGACTGGCTGGTGCCAAAGGGTACCTCTACTACGCGACTGTTGCCAGTGTCCGCAATGTAAAGATCGCCGCTGGCATCGATCGCAAGCTGAGTCGGTCCGCTCAACCCTGAAGATGGCACCACTTGCTGACCACCACCAGCGAGCAACTCGACGATGCGATTGTTGCCGGTATCCGCAACATAGACATCACCCACCGCATCGACCGCAACACCTTGCGGCGAAGACAGTCCCGTCCCAAGCGGAGTAACTGTACCACCGCTGGTAGCCACCATCGCTATGCGGTTGTTACCAGTGTCCGCGACATAAACATTACCGGCATTGTCCACGGCTATCTGGTGCGGTTGCTTCAACCCCGTGATGAGCGCAGACGAAGTGGTGCCTCCAGTAGCAATCTTCAGAACCTGATTGCCAGTTCCGTCCGACGCATAGATATTGCCAAGCAGATCAACCGCAACGCCTTGCGCCACGGTTCCACTCAACAGCAGCGTCTGCGTTCCAGGATCGATCGAAGCCTCCGCTGCCTTGCCAGTACCCGCAAGGTTCAACAGTGCCGCTGCGGAGTTAGACCCCGCCAACTGCATCGTGCCGCTACGAACCCCTGCCTGCAAAGGTGCGAACTGCATATAGAAAACGCAGACCGTATTCGCCGCGAGAGCCGCACTCAAAGCGCAGGTGTTGCCGCCTGCATTTGTAAACTCCGTGGTCGAAGCACCTTGCAGCGTAAAGGTTTCGCCGCTCAGCGTTGTCGCTGCTTCCGTCACGAACGCGGTAGGCTCGGTCGCAGTTGTACCTACAGCTGTAGCTGGAAACACATTGTTGAAGTTGTACTGGCGAACGTAGTTGTTGCCATTCTCAACGGAGAACATGTGTCCGTTCTTGTCGAAGGTAAACCGCAGACTCGGCGAGATAGCAGCCTGCAAAGCGGGACAGCCATCGCCTTGGCTATCCAAGGACTTCGGTCCGGCTGTACCCGCACAATAACTTCCAGCTGCCGGTGCCGTGCCGGTTGTTCCAAATCCACCAATCTCTACAGCGATGCCTGTCTTTGCATTGATCTCCCAGATGAACTTGTTTGTCGCATCGGCAACGTAGAGATTTCCTGAAGCGTCGATCCCCGCTGATTGCAGCAGGGCAATACTCAACTGCGTTGCCAGAACGCCCGAACCCGTTTGCGTTCCACCACCAACGACGGTGTAGATGTATCCCGGCGTAAGGTTTGAAAGACCCGGAACCGTTCCGCCTGTATAAATCACACGCAAGCGACCATTGCAGCTATCAGCAATATACAAATTCCCTGAGGCGTCAAAGAAGAGGCTATAGGGAGAGTTCAATTTGGCGCTGCCATACGGTCCACCATCGCCACCGAACATACCCGCCGCAGGACATGCTGCAGCCGCACCCGCCGTGCTACCTGCGTAGGTGGTAATGATTCCGGTCACTGCATCGATACGCCGCACATCACTATCGGTTGTCGACCCAGCACCGTTGCCATCGGAGATAAACAAGTCACCCGCACTGTCGATAGCAAGATCGCGAACATTTTCAAACGCAGCAGTACGCGCGTTTGATCCGTCTCCGCTATACCCTGCCGTAGTGTTGCCTGTAATTGAGTAAATGGAGCCCACCACCGGCGTTGTCACTGTGGCGTTGAGTGTCGTGATCAGCTTCGCAACTGCGGCGCCTCCCACGTAGATCACCCGCATACCTTCGGCACCCGCGAGGTTGGCGAAGAACACGTTCCCATTGGGATCGACAGAAATTCCGCGCGGCGTGACATACGCCTGGGATGCGGGACAAGCATCGCCATTTGAGCCCAGCGCAACCGTCCCCGTTCCTGCAGCATTGCAGTAGTACGCCTTGGGAGATCCCGTTTGCGCCAGGTTGCCAGTGGCTCCACCTGCAAGCGTGTAGATATTTCCGGGCACAGGCACGAAGTTAGCGATACCCGGATTGGCAGCAATCAGCGCAGCGGTCAACGCGCTTCCACCCTGGTACACAACGCGCACTAGATGATCGTCATAGTCCGAGATGTAGATGTTGTTGAAGGCATCCTCAGTAGTCGCAGTTGGCTCAAAGAGCGTGGCCGCATTTGGCAAACAACCGTCGCCCACATTGGCCCCCTTGGAGGTGAGGATGGGCGCTGCAAGCGTACATTGCGTCGCACCAGAACCAGGTGCAAGTCCCGCGAAACTTGTCACAAAGGGATCAGGAACGAGTGTCGGCACCTGCGCCATGCTCACTGCATTTCCACCAAACCCAAGGCCCGCGAAAAGGCCCATCATCATTACGCGCATCGGCAGCGTCTGTACTCGCTTCATCTTCTTGCTCCTTCTATTGGGCCGCGACAATTGCTGGTGACGAACGTGCTAATAGTGAAAGATCAACGAGAGCTGTAAACGCCGCCCGTTCGTCCCCACAACTCCATTGCTGCCAACAGTCGACTGGATTATGCCAAAGTTGCCTTGGTCCGTAGTAGCGGAAGCTAGCTGCAAACCAGGATTGCCAAGGTTCGGTGTATTGAACGCATTGAAAGCATCCGCGCGAAACTCCAACTGCTCTCCCTCTTTCGGTAGCTGGAAATATCGCTCCAGTGAGAAGTTCGTAAGAATGTAAGCCGGCCCGTATATAGAGTTCCGGCCAACGTTGCCGAATGTTCCAGCCGTAGGTGTCGAGAAGGCGGCAATATTAAACCACTCTGCGACTTTGGCAGTGCGGTGCCGGTTGCTCGGAAGATTTGGATTTTGTCCGGGTACGAGATTCGGCCGTTGCGGCCGTTCGTCGGTCAGGCTGTCGTCTCCAGCGAGATAAACATTCAACGGATTACCAGTGTGTGCGTTGTAGATGCCGCCAAACATCCAACCATTGAGGATCTGCTGCATTACTGCCGGTCCCTGAGTAGCGTGTGGCAGTCGCCACACCCATCCCATATTCAGCACATGCGTCGCCTGAAAGTCAGATGGCCCGTACTGCGAGCTAAGGTTGCTTGGCTGCGGAACCGCCGCAGCCGTGGTCTGCCCATTACTCTGGATATCGAGCGAGCGTGAGTAGGTGTAGGACGCGACCATCGAGAGTGCCTTCTTAGCTCTCTGCGTGAAGATGATCTGGAGTCCGTTGTAGTTTGATGTACCTATGCTGGCGTTATCGACGATGCCCTGTCCGCCGTAGTTATAGCCCGGATAAAGTACGCGAGCCACATAGGACGATGCTGACGTCGAAGCGTCCGCACAATAAGTTATTGGGTTGCTTCTGAAAGCCGCTCCCGTGCAGTCATAGATCGCTGGATTGAGATCGATTTGAACGATCTGATGTCGTCCAAACTTTCCGACATAGTTCATCTCAAGCGTTCCCGCACCGACCTTCTCCTGGAACCCGATGTTGACTGCCTCAACGTAAGGTGTAGTCAGGTTCGCGTCAGCAAAGTTCACGGTGTACGGTTGCGCGAACTGCGGATTGCCTTTGACGTAGTTCGCAGGAATCGGGGCCTGGCCTAGCAGAGGATTAGAAAGGCCGCCGTTCGGTGTCGCGTACTGCGCAGTGTAGTGGTAGGGTTCGCCAACACCTACGATGCTCGCGTTGATATTGTCGTAGAAGATACCGAAGCCGCCTCGCAGTGCGAGCTTGCCATTACCAAACATGTCGTAAGAGAAACCAACACGTGGTGCGAAGCCGTCGAAGCGTGTCGGCACGATCGACTTGTTGATCCCGGGATCACCCACATAAGCTGTGCTCGAAGGCGCAGTGGGAAACAGGATGGACTGGAAGCCGGGCTTGAACGTCAGAGACTGCTTGTCTGGCTGATACCACTGGAAGGGCAGCTCGTAGCGGAGCCCGTAGTTCACGGTCAGCCGCGGAGTCGCGCGCCAATCATCCTGGGCATAAAAATAAAATGCATGTTGCAAAGCAGAGATGTTCGTACTATTGCCAACGGTTTCGGTATAGATCAGACCAAGCAGAAAGTCGCCGACCGAGTCCTCTGTGTTCTGTTGTTCCGATTCAATAAACGGAAGCTGATCATAACGATGGATGTATTGCATGTCGAGATACTGCATACCTCCCTGAACATTATGGTTCCCGTGCGTCCAAGAGATACTCTCGTTGAGTTCAAAGTTTGCATTCAGCGTGTAAGAGTAGCCGGAGTTCGTGCTGCCTAACGTAAAGCGGTTCGTTGCCTCAAGCCTTGGAAGCGCCGGCACCACCGCAGGAACCGTCAAGTTGGAACCCAGCGTCTGTAGCGTCGTCGGATCAGTGGGATAGATGGTATAGGGGTAGCGCTTGTATCCGAGCCGCAGCACATTGAGCAGATTTGGCTTTAGAACCCACGTGTCGCCAATGCTGCCAAAAGTAATACCGCTCCAGTTCGCGTCAGGCTCATAGGTTGCGATGCCGGTTCCCTTGCTGACACTGTTTGCAGTCAAGTCACTCGCAGCAGTTTGATAGTAACGAGCATCGATACTGTGGCGTCCCAACGACAAATCTACGCGTGCGAGACCATCCATCTCGTTGCGCGGTTGCTTGGCAGTAGAAACCGCTTCAGGGTCCGCACCGTTGATCGAAGCTCGATTAGGCAACGGTAGGTACTTACTGTAGAACGCAACGGCAACCGGGTTGAAGCATACGCTCGGCAGCTCACCGTTTGGCATGTACTCCGTGCCGTAAGCCTTATTCGCATTTTGTGGATTCGGTTGCAGTTCGATATTCATCAATGCCTGCACGCAGGGAGATGTACCAGTACCACCCTGCTGCGCGTACGTAGAGTTCAGTTGAGCAATTGCCGTCGTCCCATACGTTGAGGAGTAAAGAGGATTGTGAACTTGCGTATTGGGAAGGTTCGATCCCGGTGGTGGCGCAGAAGATGCTGGATAGAAGTCCGCAAGGAACGAGGCGCAGGTGTAACCCATCTGTGCGAAATACGCTGTGCTGCAAGGCCTAGGAACACCAGGAGCCAACAATCCACGCTGCTCAAGCGTTGGCGTCTGCGTCTGTGCAACAACCTGTCCTGCAAGCCGAAGATCCTGAAATGCAAGAAAGAAGAACGCCTTGTCGCGCTTAATGGGACCGCCCACTGTCGCGCCGAATTGGTTCTCCACGAGGTGCGGATTTAACTTTGTAATGTAGTCGGTCGCATCCAGCGCACTGTTCTGCAGATGTTCCCAGAGCGTGCCATGGATGAGATTGCTTCCCGAGCGTGTCAGCACATTGAAGACGCTGCCAACGTTGCGACCATACTGCGCCTTGTAGTTGTTCAGCTGCACGCTGACTTCCTGCAGTGCGTACGGCGGTGGATATGCCAAGCCCGTGTTGTAGTAGACATTGTTCCAGAACGATCCATCCAGCAAGAAGAGGTTCTGGTTAGCACGCGAGCCCGACACGTTGTATGTCGGTCCACCTGTATCGCTCGTAAACGTAGTTGGCGCATTTACGTTGGAAACGCCCGGCAGCAATGCAGCGAGTGAGACCACGTTCTCACCGTCGATCGGCAGGTTCTCCACCAACTGCCTGTCGATCATCATGCCGATCGTCGCCGAACGCGTATCAATCGTCGCCGAAGGAGCATCAACCGTCACCGATTCATTCGCCGAACCAATCTTCAGCACCGCATCCACACGCAAGTTCTGGTCCGCGTCTACCTGCACCGACTTCACGATGTAGGACTCAAACGTAGGTGCCGTCACTGTAAGGCTGTAAGTGCCAACACCCACATCCGTAAACAGGAACTCGCCCTTCGCGTTGATCGCCACTTTACTCGCCGTGCCCCGCGAGATGTCGGTCAGCACGGCAGTTGCGTTTGTTACAAGCCCGCCCTGAGCATCCGTCACATTGCCAGAGACCGTGCCTGTGTTCTGCGCCTGTCCGAAGGCCGGCATGGCAGGAATCGCCACCACTGTCAGCAACAGGAGCACCAACCAGCCACGCTTTAGCCTTTTTGCTATCGCTCGAACGCCAACACTTCTCCGCACTGTCTCACGCACGTTCATCCGTTCACTCCCTGAAATTCCATCTGCATTTCTTTTTCAATCAGCGGGGCTTCGCGCCTTATTCGGCACTGCCATCTTCAAAGCTGTATCCAACTGTCAAAAAATGAGCGGCGGAATTCTTAAGTTGCATCGTTCCTTGGGAAACGATGCAACTTTCCGCCGCTCTACAGGCCACTTGCTTAAGGCTTCTGGCCTAACTTTTTACTCTTGACCGCCTGCACAAGCGGAGTAACAACCGGGCCTGCAGCACCAACGATCATCACCACATACGAGCCAGCGCTGCTGCTGTTGCCACTCATCCACACGTTGCCGGAGCCATCAATCGCTAGTTGACGCACTGTCTGAACTTTCGTCGCATTGGTTGCAGACACCGTTTCGCTATGGATGATTCCCGTCGAAGGCGTGGCCGTAATCACCGGCGAGCCGCTCGTTGTGCTCGCCGTGTAGACAGCAATCGTATTGCCGGACCCTTGTGAGACCCATGCCTTATTGAAGCCGTCGACCGCGACATACTGCGAGGTCGAGACAGTCGCAGGGGAATTCGTCAGCGTGACAGAACTCGTCGACGTCGAACCCACTGCACCTGTTGCCGTCGGCACCAGGTAGGTAACACCTGCACTCGTACTCGCCGTACTATCCACAACCCACACGTTGTTGTTGGCATCTATCGCTGTTCCAAGCGGCAGGTTCGTCGTCGCCGCAATGGTATCGGCTACAGTCTGGCTGGTCACAGCGCAAGAGCTCGTCGTCGCATTAGCAATCGCGGAGTTCGCGGTTGGCTGATACGCGCTGCTACCAGTGGTGTTGTACTGCTGAATCGCACCTACGGTCGAGCAGCCAGACGTTTCCCCCAACCAGAGGAACGGCCCTCCAGTCGCAGCTGTATTCATATCAACCGAGATGCCATAGGGCTGGTAGGCCGCAGAAGGCAACGTGCCACCAGCAGCCTGGTAGGCTGTGCCCGTGCTTGAATTGCTTGCACTTCCAACAGGAAAGATATTGATGGGGGAGGCTGTAGTGCTTGCATTGCCCACCACATACACCGTATTCGCCGGATCAATTGCAACGTTGTAGGGTGACGACGTCGTGTAATAACCGACCGCGCTTCCCGTTGCCGTTGGCGAGCCAACACCAGCCGCAGACGAACCCTGAAGTACCGCAACCGAGGCCGCACCACTGCTCGATGCCAAAGCATCAGAGTTGTTGGTCGCCCACACGTAGCCGTTCAGATCGATGCCGATTCCCTTAGCCTTGGTGAACGTCCGGGTGCTTGCAGCCAGGGTGTTCTGCACAGGAGTGCATGGAGCAGACGCGCAGTTTCCGCTCGCCGTAAACGTGTGATACGGCCCGGCGATCAACGCTCCCGCAGGGCTGATCTCCAGCGGGCCATCGAGCGCAGACGAGTTGCTGTTATCGAACCAGGCGTTACCGTAAGCGTCGATAGCTACGCCGTACGGCGAAACGATCTGGTCAGACCCGCTGATCTGCGGCGCGTAACCGATAGCGATCGTGAAGTCGTTTGCCGTGCTCAAGCCGCCGGAGAAAGGTGGTTGTGTTCCCGGCAGCGCAATGAGTGTCGTTACGTTGTTGCCTGGGTTCGTTGCAATGTCCAGCGCTGCCTGTATCGTGTCTGCCGCCGCGTTGCTTTGCCCTGTCGGCTTGGAGTCTGCAAACAGCATGGAGCAAGCCATATCGCCGCTCTGCGTGCCGCCGCTGGTGTTGATGCACGAAGCCAGGATGTTCGCCAGCGTGGCGATCTTGTCCTTCTCCACCGAGATGTTCGGAACCAGCGTACTGCCAACACTCACCGTAGTAGCAGATGCCGAGGTCGTCGGCCCAGGAGTGCCTATCGAAAGATTCACCATGTTCGGAATGATGTTGAAGGAGTTCGCCATCGCAACCTGCGCCGACTGCACACCGTTGTACGTCGTGCTCGGTGCACCGATGCTGAAGGCGCCAGCCGTACCGTAGGTCGCACTCATGAACTGTTGCAGTGCCCACACCGTAGCGACCGTCGTCACTTCGTTGATGTTGACAGTGGTCAACGCGTTGAGCGAACCGCAGGAGCCAAGGCCCGCCATCAGAGCGAGTGCAGGATTGTTCGGATTGTCCGTCAACGCAGTACCCGTAAAGGTCAAAGTATTCGACGCGCCGACAGGCCCCGTCACCGTCAGCACGTTCCCGCCCGACACCGACGTCGTCACCGAAAGCGCGCCGGAGTTTATCTGCGAAGAGAGCGCTGCAAGCGTCGTACCCGCCGCCACAGCCCCCGCATAGTCCGCAACGCCGTTTACCTGGATCGCAATCGTTGACCCGCTGAACACCACACCCGTACCAACAGAAAGCGTCGCCGTTGCACCGCTTCCACCCGTCGGCGCAGCACCGGCCACAAAGCTTGGGTTCGGCGAAATACCGGGATTACCGCCCGTCGCGACGAGATACACCTGGCTGGTAGAGCTCGGGCAACTGTAATCTCCCGTGATCGTGAAGTTGCCATTGCCATCGCTCTGCGGCAGCGAGGTGCAGGTCACCGACGAACTCGCCACGCAGTTCGGTGCTCCACCAACAAAGTAGTTGCCGCTCGCGATCAGCGGCGACGCACCTGTCCCATAGCCGGAGGTACCAGCCGCGTACAACTGAATCGTCGCGCCAGTCACCGGTTGCTGGCCGCCATAAATCTTTCCGGTCATACCGGTTCCCTGCACCGAGGACACAGGGGCAGGGCCTGAGAGCTGAACGGTTCCAAGGCTGCAGCCAGCCAGCGGGAGCACGGCGACGCTGATCAACGCAACGGAGCGGACATGGGCGCGCAAAATTTTCGTGACAATTTCAATAGGCATTCAAAGCACTTCCTTCGGTACAGCTTTGCTCTGCAACGCACCTTCCTGCCGTTCTAGTAAACGGGTTGAATGGAGGGTCTATGGCAATGTTTCGAGCGAGGATCATCCTGTACTTCGGCAAGAGAGCTTGTCAAGCAGCCTTTGCGATAAACAACGACTTTTACCCATAGAAAACCGCGCCATTTTCCATCTTTGCCATGACGACAAAGACCAGCAATGACGCGGTGATTTCTAATTATTCTTCTCTATAAGAAAGCCCGCAAAGACTCTCTACGGGATGCTGCAGGTAGCCGTTGGCAGCCCATCCGCCGTCACAGCAGTTACGCTCTGTCCCGCATTCCGGTACAGCGTGATCTCCGCGCGACCGTTATACATCTGCACCAGGCGCGAGCCCTGCGGTGTCCCCAGGTTGTCGATCAGCGTCCCGCTACCGGCCACAGTGAACCTCACCGGGGTCTTCGCATCCAGACACAGCACGCCCTTGGTGTCATACAGCTTCGCTTCAATCGTGACCGTCTCTTTGCTGTTCTTCGTCCCGCGAGCTTTTTCTTTCAACCGCAGCTCCGCGGGAGCACCCCACTTATCCGTCTGGTACTCAAACTCGATCTCATCCGTAACCGTGGCCGTGCCCTTCTTCGCCACCACGTGCAGCTTATTCGTCCCCGCTACAAACGGAGTCATCCAGCGCAGTCCTGCAGCCGGAAAATCCTGACTATCGCGCTTCTTCACTCCCGCAGAAATACCGTTGACGAACAGCTCCGCCGTCTCGCAGTTCGAGTACACCTTCACCATCTTCTGTTCGCCCGCATCACCCCAGCGCACCGGCCACGTGTGTCCGTAGAGATGCACCATCGGCTCTTCACTCCAGTACGACTGGAAGACGTAGAACGACTCCTTCTTCGTCATATCGCGCTGGATCAAGCCTTTCTGGTTGATCCTCGGCACCGGGTTCTCAACCCGCAGCGGCGTCGTAAAGTCCTTGAAGATCCACTGCGCAGAACCCACAAACCACGGCAGCGTCTCCTGCACCTTCAAATGCCAGTCGAACAAATTGCAGGCATACGTCTCTGACCAGTCGCCATCCTTTGAAACCCGCGCCGGGCCGCCAGTATTCAGATAAGCCAACCCTCGCTCATCGGTTCCATGCCCTGTAGCAATGGTTGCCAACACCTTGTCCGGGTTCTCCGAGTGCCGCCCCGCATGGCTATCCGCTCCCCACTCAATATGGATCAGGTGCTTCACCCGCTCCCGCTGTGTCTCCAACGATTTCTGATACTCCGGATACGTCCCCGAGTACCACCCTGCCCAGATCGAAGGCGAGTACGCATCCGGGATATCGCGCGCAAAGTCGCAGCGACGGAACGACGTATACCGCGAAGGGTCGAGCTCATGCGCCAACACGTTCAGCTCCTGCATGTACGTGCGAATGTTCTCCTGGTTCACCTCGGGATACTCCGTCGGCCAATCGTCTTCATTGCCCAGACCCCAGAACAACACGCTCACATGGTTGAAGTGTTGCCCAATCATGTTGCGCAGCTTCTCGCGTCCCATGTTCTTGAACGTGTCGTCACCAATGCCGCCGCGGCACCACGGAATCTCTTCCCAAACAAGAATCCCGAGCCGATCGCAAAGCTCCAGCACGCGCCGCGACTGCTGATAGTGTGCCAGCCGTATGAAGTTCGCACCCATCGACTTAATCAGCGTCATCTCTTCTTCAATCAAGTCGTCGGGCATCGCATTCGCATAGCCTGCATGGTCCTCATGCCGATGCGTGCCGTGCAGCAGCAACCGTTCCCCATTGAGCTTGAACGGCCCATGCTCTACCAACTCTGTATGCTTCACGCCAAAGTTCACACGCGACACAGAGTTGTCCCCACCCGGGCTCTTGATCGTCACTGTACAGGTATACAGATGCGGAGTCTTCGGCGACCACAGCTTTGGCTTCTCCAGCGTAAAGCTCGCCAACTGCACCTCATCCCCTTTTATCGGCACGCTCATATCCTTCGTCGCGCGCAGCACCTGCTTGCCGGTCTCATCCTGAATCTCAATCGTGAAATCGAGCGCATATGAAGGAATATTCGGCGCATACATCTTGCCCAGCACGGTCAACGTTGCTGGCTTATCCGCCGCAGCAATTTCCACCTTCACATGCACGCTTTCCAACGAAATGGCCGGCACATAAACCAGGTTCACATGACGATACATGCCGCCGTAGAGACTAAAATCGCTCAGGTCGCTCGGTATGCGATCAAGGTCGCGCGAGTTATCGCACATCACCGCAATCGGCACACCCGCAGGCGTCTTCGACTTCGCATCAGCCTTCGTCGCCGCTGCTGGCAAAGCGGCAACGAGATCGGTGATGTCCACCACAAACTCGTCGTAGCCACCAACGTGTTTGCCCGCAAGCTTTTCGCCGACATAAACCGTCGCGCTTTGTCCCGCACCTTCAAAGTGCAGCAACGTGCGTCCACCGGCGTAAGGGTTTGCAATCTCTACATGCGAGCGGTACCAACCGTTGCCCATGTAGTACGGGGTGTCGGGGTCGCAGCCATCGTAAGCGTTGAAGCTGTGCGGCATCGCCACCTTGCTCCACACAGCGGTCTCCGCGCTGTGCCACACCTCCCATGGACCGCCCATCGTAGCCCGCAGATACTCCCATCCATCAGAGAGTCGTTGCACTGAACCCTGATCCTTATCCACCATCGTGGCAATAGCTGCTTGCATGATGTTGCTGCGAAGCAGGCCAATCGCCGCCACACTTGTTCCAGCCTTCAAAAAATTCCTGCGCGTTTGCATCGTCGTCGATCCACCTAAGCCTGTTGCGTTATGCTCGATCCTATTCTGTTCACCCGCTTTTGGAGAGGCATTTTCACACTCGACACGGGGCAGAACTTCTAAAAGGTCTCGCCAGAATGGTATAAAGAGCCGTCTCGGCGACTGTCAAACCAGCTACGCTTATCCGAACGATATTCGCCTCACCCTTGAAGGAGCTTCCATGTTGCCCGCCTCCAGTTCTCGCACCAACGCTACTCGCATCACCCTCACTATCGGCCTGATGTTGTCGCCATTCGCGCTTTCCGCCGCATTTGCACAAGCTCCGCAGCAGCTAGCTCCGGCAGCCAAGACAGCAGCCGCAACAGCCGCTTCCGTCGAACGCGCCTCCGTCGGCGACGCACCCGACGATCCCGGCCCGCTCGCGCAAGGCCTCTCGCCCAAGCTCAAAAGTCCCGCCATCCGGGACGCGATGAAGAAAGTCGCCGACTGGCAGCTTCGTGTTGCCGAGTCAAAGTTCAACAGCCAATGGACCTTCGCCGCTCTCTACGACGGCCTACTCGCAGCCTCAGACACCACCGGCAACCCCGCCTATCGCGACGCCGTACTGCACTACGCCGAGCAGCAGCACTGGCAGTTGCTCAGCAACCGCTTCCCACATGCAGACGACATCGCTCTCGGCAAGCCGTACATGGAGCTCTACCTCGCAGACCCGGTCGCCCAGCGCAAGCCGGAACGCATCGCGGACACCAAGGCCATCCTCGATCGCCTTGTCGTGCTTCCTGACGATCCCGCGAAAGATCTCTGGTGGTGGTGCGATGCGCTCTACATGGCGCCGCCCGTGCTCGCGCGCATGACCGTAGCCACAGGCGACAAGAAGTACGTCGACTACATGAACCATGAGTGGGACATCACCACCGGCCATCTCTACGATCCCACCGAGCACCTCTACTTCCGCGACAGCCGCTACTTCACGCAGAAGCAGGGCAACGGAAAGCCACTCTTCTGGTCACGCGGCAACGGTTGGGTGATGGGCGCGCTGGTCAAGATCCTGCAGGTGCTCCCAGCCAACGATCCTTCGCGGCCAAAGTATGAAGCAAAGCTGCGTGAGATGTCCGCCGCACTCGCAGCGATCCAAAGCCCCGATGGACTCTGGCGCTCCGGTCTGCTCGATCCAGCGTCCTACGATCTGCCTGAAGTCTCCGGCTCAGCCTTCTTCACCTACGCCATCGCGTACGGCATCAACGAGCACATCCTCGACCGCAAGACCTACGAACCCGTCGTGCAGAAGGCCTGGGCTGGCATGTTGACGCACATCTATGCAGACGGTCGCCTCGGCTCCATCCAACCCATCGACGGCCAACCCGGCAAGTTCAAGCCCTCCGCCAGCTACGTCTACGGCGTCGGTGGCTTTCTACTCGCGGGTTCCGAACTTGATCGCATGGCACACGGCAAGCACTAGCCGCACACCCTGCGCTCACGCATGAAGCGCAGGGTCAACCCAAAGCAGCGGCTGACGAATCGGCAGATTTCGGACAAGTTCAGGATCAGTCGTGTTCGCATCCAGCCGCTGCCACACCACAACATACTCCGGACGTCCCAGCGCCTCACCTGCGAACAGCAGGCTGGGGCGTCGTGAGGGCATCACATCAAAGTGCTCGACGTCCTTTGCAAACGGCCACTTCGATTTGTCCGCAATGTAAGGAAACAGAAACGCCACAGCATCGCCAACGCCCTTGCCGTTCGGCCCTTTGAACTCCCAAAGATTATCGCTCGCCGTTGAAAGCGACTGGCATATCCCGCTCAGCACATCCGTATCAAACAAGCTGTAGCTATAAGGCTTCGTGCGCGCCAGTTCCAGCGGAAGACTTCCATCTTTCGCAATCTGATCCGGCACAATAATCGTCTTGAAGCGATCAACGCATAGCGCGGTAAGATCAGCGCGCTTCGCAAACTGCGAGAACTCCGCCATCTGCAAAATCCAGCAAGTACCGTGGTTGTTCTTCTCGTGCTCTTCGTCCGTGCCATTCTTCGACGTAGACATCCAGGTCACGTACTCCGCAAACCACGCGCGCACCGCATCGGCATCCGCCGCGCTGATACCCTTCTCCACTTCCAGCAGCCGCGCCGCACGCACAACCTCCACCAACTGCAGCGTATCAATCACACCGATACCCCGCCCCGGCGTTACACCCGTAATCGCCTGCGCGTACTGCAGGTTCGCGTTCATCTTCGTTACGGGATCCACAAACCACGCACGCAGATGCTTCACAAAGTGCTCGGAGTACCTCTTGTCCTTCGTCAGCCGCCACGCCGCAGCCAGCGTCGGCGCTATTACGCTCAGACGCATCAACACCTCACGATGCTTATCGAAGTTAGCCGGGTTTGAAAATCCATCGCGACGAATATAAGGCCCCCCGGGATTCTTCGGATCAGGCCACCAGTAATCGCCTTCAGAAAAATAATCGTGCAGCCCACCAGCGCTGCGCTCACTATGCGCCACAGTCACCGTCAGCGGCTCTTCCGCAAGATAGCCCTTTGCCTCACGAAGAATCCGCTCGCGATCCACCTTCGCCACCAGCGCATAGCCATCCATCTTCGGTTCGGCGTAAGCCGTCCCAAGAGCTAACGCTCCAGCCGCTCCTGCTAACCCGCCTACAAACTGCCGCCGCGTCGTCTTCATTCCGCTCCCCGTCCCTTTGCCGCCGCCGCCTGGCTTTCCTTGAAAGCCTTAGACAGCAACATCAGTTGCACATCGCCTTTACTCTTCAACTTCATCGCCACAGCTTCATAGCTGGGGTCGTTATAGTGCAAAGCCGCCCTCAACAATGGTTCACGCATAGAGTCCGGCGACATCCCGATGATGTTCTCATGTCCCCACGACTTCGGGTCCTGTGTAAACGGCACCAGGTAGTTGAGCGCAGCGCGCATCGACCCACCGTTCTCCGCCTTGTAGTCCCAGAGATCCACATCGACCTTGTCCGCCATCGTCGCCAGCTTCATCAACGCCGTAAGGTTGAACACGCAGTACCCGAACGACTTCGTTCGAGCCTCTTCCATCGGCTGCTGCCCGTCTGCCTGGATCTGCAACCCAATCCGCTTGGTCTTCGCCGTCTCCGCCAGGTTCTTCGCAAACTCCGTCTTGCCGAGATACAGCGCAATCGACATGGTCTGCACATCGTCCCAGCTTCCATGATTGTTCTTAGCGTTCGCTTCGTCGTTTCCGTTCTTGCTCGTGGTCAACCACGTAAAGTACTGCGAAAACCAAGCGTGCATCGCCGCTTCTTCCGCAGCAGACCAGTTGCTGGAACCCGCCAGCAACGCCAACGAATCCACCACATCCGTCAGCCCACGAGCTTCGAGAATGCCCGTTCCGCGGCCATCATTCACGCCCAACACAGCCTGCGCATACTTCAGGCTCGGATTCATACGTGTCGCCGGATCGAGAAACCACACATGCAGATGCAGCTCTGCCTGCCGCGCATACGCTTCATCGCCCGTCAAAAAATATCCCACCGCCAGCGCTCGCACATTGTCTTCCATGCGGAACATATTCTCGTGGTCCGGAACCGCTGAAGCCTCCGGATTATGCTGCCCATCCTTGCGAATGTAGGGCAGATGATCCTTCGTAGCAGGGTTCGGCCAGAAGTACGGCGCCAGGCTCATATAGTCATGCTTATCACCGCTCGGCGGGGTTTGCGACTTCGTCACCACGGACAAAGGCGTCTCTTTCATCGCCTTATCCGCTTCCACCCGCGCTTCGTGAATCACCGCCGCATCACCCTGCTGCCGCACACGCGCGAGCACGGCTCCGTCCATTAAAACGGTCTTCGGAACAGCCGCGCCAGGGCTTTGCGTTGCACCCGCAGCCGCATGCCCACCCCCCGCAACCGCCGCCAGCGCTGTAACCAGAAGAGTTCTAAACACCATCGCGCTACGTCTGCGATGTGCCGTCAAGGAAGAAAGAAAAGGTTTCATCTCCTCGAATTTTTAGTCTTTGCCTGCATCTCTAGTCAAGCGGTTGTGCGAAAGTAGCAGCCCTGACCTGCCATCTCACGAACAAAGCCATTGACAACCCAACATCGCTGCCAACAGAATCCATTCTGCGGAACACTCTGACCCGAACGCGTGCGAAAATTTAGTCAGGCGATTTCACACAGCCCACGTTTTGCGACCGCTCATAGGATTCTCACGTGCCCTCAGAAGACATCAAACTCGTAAAGACCGGCGACGGCGAAAAGTTCCTGGCCGAGCCAGGCCTTCTGCGTCAGGTGCTCGCCTATAACGACAAGCTCATGCTAGTTCGCCATACCATGCACAAGGGCTGGGTCGGCACGCTTCACAGCCATCCGCATGAGCAGCTCGTCTACATTATCAGTGGTCAAATCGACTTCACCGCCAACGGCAAAACTATCTCCGCACGCGCAGGCGATAGCTTCATTGTTCCTGGCGACGTAGCACACCAGGCCAGCGCTCCAGAAGAATCCGAAGTATTAGACGTCTTCACACCCGTACGCGAAGACTACGCTGCAAGCTGACACTCTAAGAAGGATGGCTATGAAAACTTCATCAACCAGCAAGTCTCTGGCCCCGCTTTCAGAAGCACCGATCGAATCGCAAACCGAATCGCAGATTGCCGCACAAAAATCCGAAGGCGCCTACCAGCTCCAAAGCCTCGACCGCGCGATCTCCGTGCTCGAAGCCCTCAGCGCCAGCGATCGTCCACTCGGCCTCACCGACCTCTGCCAGCAGATGGGCCTGCACAAGAGCACCGCTCACCGCTCGCTGATGGTGCTCGAACGCAACGCCCTGATCGAGCGCACCCCCGACAACCGCTTCCGCCTCGGCCTCAAGCTATACGAGCTCGGCAACCGCGCTGTCGCACAAATCGATCTGCGCACACGCGTTCATCCCTTCTTCGAGCGGCTCGCTTCCGAGCTCGGAGAAACCGTACACCTCAGCGTGCTGCGCAAAACCTCCATCGTCTATCTCGATAAAGTCGGCCCCATGCGCAGCGTCTGCAATAACTCAAAGGCAGGCAAGTCGAACCCCGTCTACTGCACTTCGATGGGCAAAGCCATGCTCGCGTTTCAACCACTAGAAACGGTAGAGCGCGTCATTTCAAAGATTCGTTTCATACGCTACACGCAGAAAACTCTCTGCTCCCGCGAAGCGCTCCTTGATGCTCTCGAGAAAGTACGTCACCGCG
>Ga0302305_1000583_pt1 | contig 21642 bp, 15 predicted proteins | sample III_Palsa_E2_3_FD_198764 | JGI IMG/M metagenome (GOLD analysis project Ga0302305, IMG submission 198764) | Peat permafrost microbial communities from Stordalen Mire near Abisko, Sweden - III_Palsa_E2_3 | ecosystem: Environmental > Terrestrial > Soil > Palsa > Peat permafrost | place: Sweden... | reverse complement strand
AATCCAATGGCCTGTAAACCTGCCGGAGACAACCACGCAACAGTGGAAGTTGACTTCGGTCAGCGGCAATACCTACACGCTGACGAATCAGCAGAATGGATACAACCTCAGTACCGCAAACTCGACCACGTCGGGCGCTGGACTCATTCAATCCTCTGGCTCTCAGACCGACAAGGATTGGACGATCACGAGCACAGGCAACGGTTTCTACAAGGTGCTCAGCGCCCAGAGCACCTTGGCTTTGGACGATGACAACATAGCCCCAGGCACCGAGAGCACCAACACCCAGGTGGTGCAGTTTACCCCCAACGGTGGCAGCACACAGCAATGGGAGCTGACGAAGCAGTAGCTTTCGCTTCAGCTCTCAGGGAAAGACGTGGCCTCCGCAGAATTTCGCAGGAGGCCACACTCACCCCATAGGGTTTGGCACTATGGCTTTGTAGTCTGGCAATTCTGTGTCACTGCCTATGACGCGCTTGCATACGCCATAGGGATGTCCAAGAGAAGTCAGCACTACTTTTTTGATTCACTAACGGAGAGAATGTACATGGCAGTCGTAAACCCGTCCCCCGACCATCAACCTTCCTCTGATGAAATCTCAATGACACGGCGGTCGTTGCTAAGCGGCGCCACTGCGCTGGGCCTAAGCGCAGTGCAATCGAGGTGACAGTCTCCTCACAGAAGAGGATGTGCACTTCCTCTCTGGAAACATCAATGCCGCATTTGCAGATGCTCGTAAAACAACAGAAGTCTTTGGCCCCACGTTGGTCTATTGCCGCGAATCGATGCGATGGCAAGCGGACCACGCCTGTGCGGACTATGACATCAAGGAGTGGATTGACGAGCAAGCGGGAACTGTTATGAAGCGGCCCGTGCCAATCCTCTCAGTGACACGCGTGGAATGGTTGCCACATGTGCAATCCGATTTGTTTATTCTTCAGACTCCTTCTCATCTCACGCCAGAGCATACTGCCTACATCGCTCACCTAATTACGAAGGGGCAGCCCATCGCAATCTTTGGAGACCCCACCAACGGCGTTAATAAGAAGCTCGCGGAGTTGGCTGGCCTGAGTGGACGCGGCGAGCAGCAGGATAGCCCCATTCAGAAGTACCATGCGGAGACTGCTCCTCATTTACAGATCGCAGAGAACGTACCCTCAACCTTCAACCTCGTTTACCGACTTGCCTCGAATCGAGCTTCCGACGAGGCGCAGGTGGTGTACGACGTGGACGGCAATCCTGAACTGATACTGAATCGTACAGGAGGCAAACGAATGGCAGCATGGGATCCACCTGAACTCTTATCCAGAGTCTCCAGCAAAAGTCCGTTAGTGCAGATCGTAAAGTCCGAGGCCGATGGTCCTGTGATGGTGCGGCTTGATGGGCAGATGGATCTCCCGTTGAAGCAGCTATGGGGCAACACTGGTGCACCTTATGCGCTAATGGCAGGGGTTTTAAATTCTTTGTTATCCAGCGTAGATGCGCTGCATGTGACCTCGATTAACCTGGCTCAGACGATGAACATAGCCGCCTGGAGAACGGAAGATGGGGGCCTCCGGATTTTGGCCGGAAATGTCGAAGAAGGCATCCGCGATGACGCGGATATGTCACGCCATGGAACGCTGGTCCTTCCCTCTTCATGGAAGTCGGTGCGATGGCACAGCGTATGGGGCAAGCGCTTCGTCAAAACTCAGCAACGCGAGCTTCAAATAAATCTGACGCAAGCGGAATCTATTTTGCTGCAAGCGAACCGCTAGACAGTGCGTTGCCTGTTTTTACGCTCCCTTGCTTGCAGGGACGACTCACCAACTCAGAACATCCACTCTCACTTTCAGCGCTCGCGAGCGGGGAACACAGCGAACGAGTGCATGCGAGAGTAGCTTCTTGGCAACGAAGTGAAGCTCGCGGGCGCCTTTGGAACCAACCAGTGGGTACTTCCCAAACATCATGTTCTTCTCGGTGCCATCGAAGCGATAGTGCCAAAGCCAAAACTTTCCGCCCAGGGCTGGATGAGAAAACACAGCCACCACCATCGGCCAATTTGTATTTTGTCATTCGGCTTCGCGTTCTCTATTGCCTTGATCGTCAGTGCCACGGCGGACTTACAGAGCGGAAATTTTCTTTCCCCCACACTTTGGCTCATCCTACCCCACATCGTGTGGACATCAACTGTTGTCAACGAAGAAGCACAGCCAAGGATTACCGATCACTGAGCCCTGTATCCCCTTGAAGGTTTACTTTTCTATATTGTTCTGCACATTTATGTCGTGAATGCAAGCGAAACAAACCTACTCTAGTCCTAATAAACCGGTCTTCCAGCAGGCTCGTATGGCTGCCCAAACTTGTTCGCATGATGTACTGCGGCTGGCGTATGCACTGCTATGGCTCCAAGGTCTTGGTTTTCATTCGAGATGCTTTCGCGGCGGGTCCATTGGTCGAGGGTACTTTGTTGCTCGCCTTCTACCCAGACATGCAACTCGTATTCTCCGACCGGCAGGGCGTCAATATGGAACGTGCCTTGCGCATCGGCAATGCTGTAGAAGGGCGTCGATAGTGACAGCACAACCGCACTCATGTCGGAGTGAATATTGCAGAAGATGTATGAGACACCTTCACGTGAGAACGTTACAGTCTTCATCTTCCCTGCTTCATACAGTCCCAAGTCGAAACGCTGCCCGTTGAATAGCGAGAATACGTTATGAAAGAACGGATCCGCGTTTGGAAAATGCACCACGCTGCCGGTCGGCACGACGAGTAAATGAGGAGAGAACATTTTGTTTTTCTGCAGCAGGGTGTAACTGTTTTTCGGAAGAGCCGCTGTCGGAATTGCGATCCCCGGCGTGAGCGGCTTCAACCATAACACTGCCGGAGGAAGTGGCTGAACGTGTTTGTTGGAAGACGCTGACGGGTGCGACATTTCCATGTGCGCCGTCACCTTTACTACAAGGGTAGAGGGTCGATTCTGAGCGAACGCAATGCATCCGGCGCTGACTAGCAGGCTTACCGTCAAGATTCGGATTTGGGCTTGCCGTTGCATCAGAATTTGTACCCTGCGGCGATGCCGATGATATTGGTGTTGGCGGGAGCGCCTGTAATTGGAGCGGTGGAGAGATGGCGATACTCCAGCGAGAAGAGCAGATAGGCACTCGGACTGTATATCGTGTTGGCCGTGAATGTCTGATTGCGAGCTTGGTTTTGGTACGAAGATGTTGGAAGGACGTACCTGCGCAGCTCTGAAGCGAAGCCGTTATCCAACCCAAACGCTCCGTTGAACTCCCAACGTTGGCCAGCACGTTTTTTTAGTTGCGCCCATCCGCCTACGTCGTCCAGTGGCTTGGCATATTCAAGGTTCATTCCATAGACGAAATCCTTGTACGCGCCTCCGCCGAGCCCCCCGAGCGCTTGTCCGCGATAGAAATTTCCACTGAATTCCAATCCATGGGGCAGTGGCAGATTTGCGTCCAGCGTACTTGCCCATGCGTTGTAGCCGGTGCCACCCATTATCTTATGTGGGCTGAAATAGCCACCGACGCCGATAGATGCACCCGAGCCATCCTTCTTTCCGAGCAGACCAACGTGCAATTCACCACCCGGCCAACGGCTGCGTTCTCCCTGGCTCACTGTGCCAGCAATCGCAGTGTAGATCGCTGGTGAATCGGGGACGTCGATCAATGCGGCCTCAACGGCGATGCGAGACGAGCTAACGAAGTCCATGGTGTGACTGACACCGACCTGCGGACTCCACATCCACAGATTGCCCGACCAAGCCAGGGCGGGTTGAGCGATGGCGGTCAATGATGATGGCTGGTTGGGGCTCAGGATCGGGCGATCCAATTCCGCAAAAAGCTCTGTGTCTTTCCAATCCAAGGTCGCATGTGCCGTACGAAGTCGCAATAGGCCTCCGGCTTGATAACTGGAGTCGAGTGAGCTTCCGAAGAAATCCACACGAACATCCGCATGGCTGTCGGCACCTGCAAGGGATGGACCGCGCGCATCAATGCCTAGTACCGTTTGGCGCAGCGAAGCTCCGGTGCTCCCACCACCTGCGACCGCGATGGTGGGCGCGGATGCGTTGTCTACCTGGCTGGTGTTGATGAAAGTGTTCAGCAGAATGAGGCCACTGATCTTCACCGGATACTTGGATTCGCTCTCCACCTTAATTTGGTTGAGCGTGGCAATTTGCGACTCCTGCATTGCCTGACGCTCCTGCATCTCAGTGGGCGCTGTCGGAGGAGTAGCCGAGCCGGTGGGGGTTATTACGGCTTGCGTTTCCGAAGTCACTGGATTTCCGGGTGCAAGTCGTTGTTCGAGCAGCGCAAGCGACTTTTTCAACTCAATCAATTGTTGCTGCGATGAGTCCACCTGGGCCTGCGCCTGATCCACTGCTTGCTTCAAGCGTTGGAGTTCTTGCTGCGGCGTTTCCGGCGTTGCACTTTGCTGCGCATAGCCTATAGATCCACACAGGAGAAGACACAAAACTGAGATGAAAGAGAGAAACTCCCCTGCTGTCGGTTTGGAAGATGCAATGTGCATGGCTCTATCTGTTGGTGGTCTCATCGTTCTACCTCCACAGGATTTTCGAGATGACTCTTGCTGAGCGTGGCCTTTGCAATAGAAAGGACAAATACGGTTTCGCCCGGACGGCTGCTTACCAATTGGACGGCTCCCCCATGCTCCTCAGCTATATGCTGGGCCAGTGTAAGTCCGAGGCCTGTTCCGTTTTGCTTGCCTTCGCTCACGAACGGATCGAATAGATTCTCTCGTATTGATTCTGAAACTCCCGCGCCTTCGTCGGTGATGGTGATGGTAAGATATTCATCGCTGGAAGCAATCGTAGCTGTAACGCTAGAGGAGTTTCTGTTGCTTCGCCCAGCCTGACAGGCATTGAGCAGCAAGTTATAGATGGCACGCTCCATCTGCTTGGCATCCACAAGCGCGGCTGTTGCCTGCGCGTCATCACAGACCGTGCGCAACCGCACGCGACCTGCATCGGGATGAGATCGCACCAGAGCCATGGCCCGCTCCACCAATACGGATATCAATTCCACTGCGCGAGGTGCGGCTCCGTTGGACCTTGAAAAAATCAATAATGAATCGATTAGTTCAGTCGTACCGTTGACCGCCATCCGAATGTCGGCGAACAACTCGGCTCGCTCCTCTATGGTCAAGCTCGAGTTGGCGAGAAACTCTGCGTTCGCATATACCGCGGCAAGATAGTGCCGCAGATCATGTGACACGGAGCTTGCCATACGTCCGATCGTAGCCAGCCTTTCGGATTCGAGTAACGCGCGGTTCGTCTGTTGAATTTCTTGCTGCATTGCTTTGAATGCGCCGCTCAGCTCGCGCACCTCACGCGGGCCACGCTGCGGGGGAAAGGACGTATTCTCACCCGCAGCAAACGCACGCACGCTCTTTGCGAGTTGCTCTAGTGGACCTGTGAGCATTCCCGAAATAGCCAGCATGATCGCCGTTCCGGCAAGCAACGCGAATAATCCCACGAGCACCAGGAGCCGGTCGATTTGATGCTGCGACCGTTCGGCCTGTGCGAATGATTTCATCACCACAAGTTGCAATGGCGCCGAAGCATTTTGCGAAAGGTCGTCGGACGTTGCCAAGTAGCGTTTACCAAGCAACGATATTGTCGTTGGATTTCCGCGACTATCGTCAAGAAGTTTTGGATGCCCGTTCAACGCATCGCGAAGAGGTGAATCAGGAGTGCTCGTCACAACATGCCTTCCTGATACGAACGCGATTTCCGCGGCGGAGGAACGATTGACCTGCTGCAGAAAGGGAGCGTCGATGGCGTAACCGCTGATCACATATCCAAGCACCGTACCCGTTATTTCGTTGCCGAAATACAAAGGCCGCTTCGAATACTCAAAGAGCTTTCCGCCGCTCAGCAGATAGTGCTTATCTTCATCATTGATCGCGTTGGCGAGATCGGCCCGCAATGTGGTGTCCGCTTTCGTACCGGATGTATAGGCTGCCAGGATGTGGCCGTCGTTCGATACGAGCGCAAACACGTCACTCTCGCTGATCTTCCAGAAGTTTTGCGCGCCATCTTCAATCGTGCGTTGATCGTTGGTAGTCATGAGCGCACGGAGACTTGGCAAATCCGCAAGAAGAGCATTTTCTCGCTCAAGAGCTGCCTGTCGCCGTGCTTGAAAGCTATGAAAGTTCTCGACGGAACGTGTGAGGTCTTTTGAAAAGTCCTCACGCACCTGCCCGCGCATGAAATGACCGATAACAAGGAGGCTTGAGATCGTTGTGCTCGCGATCACCAGGACGAGCGCCGCCACGAGCATTAAGCGCGTGGGAAATCCTCTCTTTTCCTGGATCAAGATGCCATCTCCTTACGGAAGAAACTTATAACCGGAGCCGTGGACGGTCAGTAGATGTCTCGGGTTGGCCGGATCCAGTTCGAGCTTTTGCCGTAACTTTAGAATAAGATTGTCGACTGTCCGCGTGGTTGGATAAGAATTGTAGCCCCATACATCATTCAATAGGGCCTCGCGTGTCAGAACCCGCTCTGCATTTGTTGTGAAAAAACGCAGGAGCTTGAACTCCAGTGAGGTCAAAGTGACTTCTTCGCCAGCTCGCGATGCCGTCATGCGGGAGAAGTCGATCATGCACGCGCCGAACTTATACGTCTCCGATACTGCTGCTGGTTTGCTGGTTCTGCGAATTGCCGCCTGCACCCGAGCCATCAATTCACGAGGGCTGAAAGGCTTGGTTACGTAGTCATCGGCGCCAAGTTCCAGCAGGAGCACCTTGTCCACTACTTCAGTAATAGCGCTCAAAATGATGACGGGCGTATCGCTCGAGATTGCTTTGAGCCGCTTACAGAGGTCGCGGCCTGAGATCTCCGGAAGGATGAGATCAAGCACCACCGCCGCAGGCGCGTAGGTATTGAAGCTTTCTAGGCCAGTTCGTCCGTCGCCTGCCACAACGACTTTGTAACCTTCTTCATGGAACAGGCGCTGCAGTACCTTCTGCATCCGGGGATCGTCCTCGACCACCAGGATTACGCCTGCATCCTTAACTGCGAACGTCGAAATGTTTGGTTCTGACATTACCCTAGCGTCCTGTAGCATCTTTCTATTCTCTGCTACAAACCTTAAAAATACCGCCATATCGCTGCAAAGTGACAATCTGTTGACAATCTTTGATTGTGTCTTCAGCAGCGCGGCGGATGCTTTCGACAACTGTATGACAATCGCCTGACATCGTTATGACACTGCAGGAGCTCTGGCTACTTAGGCTAAGTCTCAGTCTAGGGCAGTGCCGCTTCTGGTAGCACCATGCGCTCGACGCTGTCCTTGGCGGACCGCAAATTCTTGCTACATGGAGCCCCTGTGAAACGTCGCCTAATACCCTTCGTCTCGTCTACCCTACTCTTCTGCGCTCTTGGACTCGTCGGTCGTTCTGCAGAGACTCAAGGAGTATCAAAGCAGGTTGAGGTCGTGGCCACTCGCTTCGCCTTCACTCCGGCTGATATTACGTTGAAGAAAGGGCAGCCGGTGGTCCTGCTTTTGAAGAGCCCGGACGTGGCCCATGGACTGCGTTTTCGGGAGCTCAATCTGGATGTAAAGATTCCCGCTAAGGGCTCGGCTGAGATGCGATTCACGCCTAACAAAAATGGCGACTTTGTGGGCCACTGTTCGGTCTTTTGCGGGTCAGGACATGGCGCCATGACGCTCACCCTGCACGTGGTGGAATAATGGCCATCCGCCTTACGACCATTGCAGTTGCGATACTAATCACAGCACTCTGTGGGTGCAAAGCTACGCCGCCGACGAAGACGGAAAAGACTGTGGTGACCTTCGTGAAGCATCACTTCACTATTAGGAATAAGAGCGAGAAGAATCCCCTGGCCGCTACACCAGCGACGATTGCCGACGGCAAGGAAGCCTTCTCACACTACTGTGTTACCTGTCATGGAACGGATGGCCAAAACACCGGTGTGCCCTTCGCCGATCAGATGTCGCCGCCGATTCCTTCGCTTGCTTCTCTTGATGTTCAGAGCTATACCGATGGGCAACTGAAACGAGTGATCGACGATGGCATTTGGCCGTCAGGCATGCCTGCTTCCAAAGGAACGTTGAGCGATGATGAGATTTGGTCGATCGTAGTCTTCCTTCGTCATCTACCGCCGATAGGCACTCAGAGCGAGCAGGAGATGTATACCCACTAGCTTTCGACACAGCGATTTTGCGGCTAACGATGGAAGAAAACTCCTACCCTTACGAAGATTATGACTCTCCCAAGCCGACGAGTATCGATATGGCATTCGCCGTCGGCTTCTTTTTTTCGTTGCGCTGGATTCTTAGTCTCTTCGCAATTACGGTCCTCGGCGCGGAGACGCATACCAGCGGAGGACTGAGCCTCGGGCTCAATCTTCTGTTGCTTGGGTTCGTTTGCATCCACTCACTCGGAACGGGCCGGCAGACGTTCATATCGATGCTGCGCATCGGTAGCCTGCGCTGGGTTGTCGCATTTCTTGTCTTTTCTGCCTTGAGCTTTTTGTGGACCACCACATCTTCGCTCCCCGCGTCGCTTATCTATTGGAGCGATATGGCCGCCGATGTTGCCATGGTGGTGATCTTAGTCCGCGCCGCGCCAGCGACTGAGGTTGCGAGTTCCTTGTTCAAGGGATACATCTGGAGTACTTGTCTCATCGCCGTGATTGTGTGGATCATGCCTCTTCAGCCCGACCTGCGCCTTGGCAACAAAGACTTCTTCAACACTAATCAGATCGCTGAGCTCTGTGCCTTCGCAATTTTTCTTGGGCAATACCTTATGCGGCAGAACGACGGACGCTGGAACCTGGCGACAGTGCTTCTCTCTATCACTCTGCTACGCAGCCTTAGCAAGGCGACCCTCATTGCTTTTCTGATCAGCCAAGGCTTCCTACTATGCATGGATCGCTCGCTAAGCCGTAGAACGAAGGTCATTCTCACCGTCACGGTTGTTGGCGCCGTTCTCGTGTTTTGGGGTCTTATCGAGTCCTATTATGTCGTCTATACGAATGCCGGAAATCAAGCTGAAACCCTCACGGGACGCTTGGGCATCTGGGCTTACCTGCTTGACTCTGGTCTGGAAAAGCCCTGGCTCGGACACGGGTTTAATTCCATTTGGAAGGTGGTTCCAACTTTTGGAGATTTTGACGCACGACACGCGGAAAACGATATTCTGCAGCAGTTTTATACGTATGGAGTTGCTGGTATTGCGCTGCTAGCCGGACTATATATGAGCTTCTACCTCCAGCTGCGCCGGCTATCGAAGAGGCCGCTGAAGTTGGTGTTCCTCAGCTTGCTAATCTTCATTCTGATCCGCGGACTTGCTGAAGCAGAGCCCTTTGAACCACTGTTGCCGTTGTGGGCTATCGCCTTGTTTGGACTTCAAGTCGATGAAATGACAACGAATGACGAATGTCCTGAGGCTCTTTAGGCTACGCCGCAAAATCTCTGAGCAATGCGCGTTCTCTAAACTACCCGAGAGGTGTGCTGTTCTGCCAATGGCAATAGCTTGATTCGTCTTTTCCAGCGAGCTGATTCGCGGAGGTAGCGAAGACCCTCTATTATGTGAAAGCGCACTCGCATCCCTACATAATTCAACTGCTTGTAATAGCGTCGGACACTTTCCTGTGGCTTTTCACCAAGCGTGCGCTGCCATATGACACGTGGCAGTTGGCGGGGGATGAGTTCCTGTCCTAACGACCGTTTTGCCGCGATGCCCACCTTCTCGAGCTCCTGCTGCAAAAGCAAATAGAGCTTACTTCCGGATGAGTTGTAGAAGACTACCTTGCGTCCGTAGAGCTGGACCCACAAGCGGATCTCGGCCGGCAAGGTATCGACTGTCCAGGAGGTAAGCGCTTCAGGCGCAAAGTCGCCGAGCACTTGCGAGATGAGCAGAATGACTACACCAAGTCCAAGCGGCACGCGAGTGTCCCGTTCAGCGAGCTGTCGCAACTCTGTCCAAAAACGATCTTCATGGTGCCGAGCTCGCACGTGGCGACGAAACTCCAAGAGATGTGCAGTGCGAAATGAGGGCCCGCAAATATGCTTGAAAAGATGCATGCCCTGCCCGAGGAAGAGATCCGCGGGTGCGAGCACAGGCATGCGGGCACCACGAAAGAGACGCTGCTCCGCTCTTGCTAAACGTGACTCATTTACTGGCCCTGGGCGCTCGAGATGCAACTCTACTGTGCGCTGCGGCTTCATCTTGTAAAGGTCTTTTATGGAACTGACCCCTGCGGCTTTGGTTTTCAACTCCCAACTCCTGCCGCTAATGGCGCGAAGATGATAACCCCTAGCCTCCAGAATGGAACGCGCTTGGTTCGCGCTGGAGTTTGCTATCAGGAAATCCAGATCAAGTTGCGACCTCAGCTCCAATCTCGGTACGGAGATTGGCCACAGAGAAAATCCTTTCATCATGACGTAAGAGAGACCGGCATCTTGAAATTCTTGTTGAATACTTGCGGCTTCAGCGATCATCGCGTCAGTCCGCACGGTATTGTCTTCAAGATTTTTCCGCAGTCGAGCCAGCACTGTAATTGGCAACTCCTCGCTGATTTCGAGCTCTGTGATGCGCTCTAAAAAATAAAGAGCGAGGCCGCTGATATCCAGCCAATGCAATAGGGGTTTCCATTGGCGCGATGAAAGGCCTTGCAACTTTGCGCACTCTCTCGGCCGTGGGTCGCAGAATGATAACAACACAGCTTCGCGGATCTGCTGCTGCTTACTCAGAGGAGATTGACCATGGGCGGCGAAAGGCTGCTGCGTGGAATGCCGGAGAGCGCCCTGCCCTGCGAGCGAAGCTTGAAGATTCTCGGCAGCAGTATGCGTCGAATGGTTTGCGCTGGCGATTTGAGCAGGAAACTCCATGACATGACCATAACCATCTCTTCAAAGAGGATTGTCATCTTGCTGTAAGGTGATTGTCACATGTCGAAGTCGACGCTATGCGCGTAAACACAAACCGAAAGACGAGTCGCACGGAGTGACAATCAAGAGACAAAGAGCAGATGAGATGGCGACACATTAGCCGTCGACAACCGCTAGCTTGACGATATGCTGTCTCACCTCTTCAATCGATCGAATTCTCGTCGGGTTTGCATAGTGAAGGCCATCGCTATCGCTTCCCTCTTTGTCTGTTGCGCGCATGATGTGGACGCTCAGGACACACCTCTAATCTCCGGCGGGGGCGGATTTACCGCGAACACAAATGGTGGGAAAACGACGTACAGTCCTATCGTTGAGCCGTTGCTGGCTTTGCCGCTTGGGCCGCATTTGCTGGTCGAATCACGCGCTGCTCTCGAAGAAGCCTGGACCCCGAACCCAAAGAACGAACCAGGCTTCAACCACTCGCATTTTGTAGGTCTCACTTACCTGCAAGGAGATTGGATCGTGTCAAAGCATCTGACCGTAGTTGCCGGCAGCTTTCTGATGCCGTTTGAAACGTATAACGAGCGGCTTTCGCCGATATGGATTGGCAACTTCCAATCTGCGCCGCTGACCTACGCGCTTGGCAATATGTCTACCGGCGTAGCCACTGGTGCGATGGTGCGCGGTTCGGCATTTTCCCGGCAGAAACTCACTATCGACTATGCCGCCTACTTTTCTGCGCGTGAAGGTAATCAGTACTTTGCGTCTGAGCGGTCTTCCGGAGGCCGTACCAATTTCTATCTACCCGACAAGCGCCTGGAGATTGGTTTTTCTTACAACAGGTTGCTGCAAGGTACGCATGAGAACTTCTATGGCACACATGTCTGGTGGGAGCCGGCGAATACAGCCTTCCGTTTTCGCTCCGAGTTTGCACGTGGGCACCACGCACAAGGCTACTGGATAGAAGTGGACTACCGCACACAGGCCTTTCACGGTCTTGATAGTTGGGTAGGAAGAATCGAACCTGTCTTCCGCATGAATCAGACTTTCAGACGCGACACCAACTTCAGCGACGGCCTGGCATTGGTGGATACGCAGCGGGCCGACTTTGGGCTTGACTACAATCTACCGCACAACACAAGAGTTCTCACAAGCTACTCGCGCCAGTTCGCCTCTACCGGAAACCACAATATCTGGCAGACGGGCCTTGTGTACCGCTTCCTCTTCCCAACCTGGAAAGGCAAATGACCATGACTTTTACACTACGGATGCTCACAATTTCTGCGCTGCTTTCGACTCCGCTCTATTCGCAGAATGCAACGCTCAAGGCTTCCCTTCCGCCTGCGTCTGGGAGCAAGCAGCCAGCCACAACCCCTGCGCCAACGTCGCATGTGAGCGAGGGGCAGCAAATCTTCGAGCAGCAATGTTCCCGTTGCCATAACGCACCCGAAGGCTTCTCGCCCAGAATCTCAGGTACGATCATTCGCCACATGCGGGTTCGCGCTTCTCTGAGTCAGCATGAGGAAACGGAGCTGCTTCGCTTCCTCAATCCATAATTACGAACAGCCACTATAGCTTTGGGTTGAGGATTCCTATCTTCTCGATAGCCCAAGCAATCAGCACGGCATCTTGCTTATCTGTTTGTTGCATCGTTTGCAACACAGTCAATGACTCCATATCGCCCTGCCATGCCACGATTCGGATGGCACGCTCGCAGATAGCTTTGTTGCTGCCAGTCAGTGCTTTACGTACTTCGGGCAACACCGTAGGCCCAGCCTCGATCAACATCCACTCGGTGCGATCGGCTACTCCGTCGTCAGGTGAGCCTAGTGCGTTGATAGCCGGGGCGGGGTCGGAACCGATCCTGTCCCACAACTGAAAGCTGGCGACAATATCGTTTTCCAATGAGAAGTCTTCTCCCTGCGTGGGATGGAAGGCCTGCTCCTCAAGTGCTGTGGTCGCAATGGGGCTGTGCAACAGCGCAATTGCCTCCGTCATCTTTACCTGGCATTTGAAGAGACTGGTGATCTTGTCGCCCTCCTCTTTCGTCAGATGAGGTCTACCGCGCTTAACATAATCGGTGAAAAGAACCAGGGCGGCGGTGCGCTCCAGTTTCAGTTGCGCTGGGACAAGTTTGAGTGCGACCTCGGGCTGATGTTTCGCTAGTGCGAGGGCAGCAGCTCCTCGTACGACGGGATCGTCATGATGAAACATTGGCAACAAGTCTTCTGCTCGGACTTCACCGGGCATACGTGACAGAGCCATCAAGGTTTCGCGCAAGACCTGTGGATCTTGGTCTGCGAGCAGCGGCAATAGCAGCGATGTGGGCGCTTCCAGCATTCCCAATGCCCACGCAGTGTTGGCTCTCGCGTCGGCATGCTCCGACTTTAGCGCATCGGCAAAGACAGCAGGAGAGGTGCGTGGCCGTGCTGTCACAAGTGCCACAGCCGCAGCGCGTGAGACATTCTGGTCTGCATCAAGAAGCCAATGAGCAATTTCTTTTTGTAACGGGAAGCCACGAAATCGTGACAGTTCCAGGATTGCATCCGAACGCGAAGTCGTATCTCCCGAGTTGGCCTTCGCTGCCAACATCTCTAGTTTGCGTTCAACCGGCCGTCCGACCGCGTCGGCTCCCAGCCTTGGGTAGTCGACATTGAGGCTATCGACTCCTGCTGCGACGGCGGCTTTCATTCCGTCCAAGTCCATCTGGTGACCGTAGATGGAATAGTTTGCGGTCACGGTTTTGCCGTCATGGTGATATGCGGCGACCTGTTCGGCTGTAACGCCTGGATTTACCCATACGGTCATCTTTTCACTGTCGTTGGCTTCGGGATAAAGCTTCTTCACTTCCTGCCAGGCTCCGCCGAACTGGACATGCTGCAGCATGTCTTCACCCTTCAACAGCGCAAGCACTTGTGGAGCGATGTCCCCATCTTTCATGTCGAGGTACAGACGAATATTCCGCTCTCGCGCCACGCGCAGTGCGTCTTCAAACGTGGTCATGCGCAAGCCGGCATATCTTTCGCCCATCCACGACCCCGCATCGCGCAGATGAAGGTCACCGTAATAACTACTTTCGGTTTCGCCTATTCCGTCGGTCAGATGTTCAAGGATACCGTCGTGGTTCAAGACAATTTTGCCGTCCAGCGTTCGGCGAAGATCAATTTCTACAAGGTCACACCCAAGTAATGCAGCTTGCTCGAGAGATTCCAGCGTGTTCTCTGGTACGTCTTGATTTGCCGTGCGGTGGCAGAGCAGTTTTACTCCGCCAGCGGCGTACGAATGTACAGAAGTGAAGAGGAAGACGGAGAGAGCAAGTACATGGAAACATTTCATTTTTTATCCTTCAGAGAGTGTCGGTTCACACGTGCCGCGTCTGCCGATCAGGGCCTTCGTTGCGATTCCCGAGAAGACGGCTATCGCAGCGATCGCCATCATGATGGGTGGATATCCAAACTTTGCAAATAAAGTTCCAGTGGCGGCGCTGGCCACCGCTCCAACGATCGCGTTGCAAAACATCATTGCTGATGCGGCGGTGGTGCGCTCACTGTCCGGGACTCGGCTCATCAGGAGGTTGTACATTCCTGGCGCGGCCATCCATTGCACTGCGGAAAATACGAGATAGAAAATCACCGCGATCTGCGGATTATGAGTGCCCGCAAGGCTGGCTATCAGGAGCGCTGCAGCCATCTGCGTGGCGATGACGCCGTTGATAAGTCCCATGAGACGAAACAGAAGCGGAGTCAGAAGGCCAGTGATGAGCTGGATCATCTGCGCCGCCGAGAAGATAAATCCGATTCGCACAAATGGAACGTGCAATACCTTCGATAGGTAGATATTGGCGAATGGATTGAAGGACGTTACGACCACGGTCCAAAGCGCCATTGCGGGGAGGAAGCGCATCAGGAAGGGATCGGGTCTTCTACGCCACCAGACAATCTGAGTTTGAGACACGGTTTCTATAACCTCTGCAACAGGTGTTTCGGAGCGCTTCATTCGCAGCACCGCGAACAGTCCTGTAACGGCTATGACGCACGACGCGCACAGCATCGACCGTTTCATATCGACCGGCTGCATGGCGTATCCTCTGGGTCGGAGCCACTGCGGGACATAAGCACAGACGATGCCGCCCAGCATCGCTGTGCCTATAGCGGCTGAGGTTATCAGGCTGAAAGCGGACTGCCGGTTTGCTTCTGTGGTCGAACGGGCAATTGCCGGTAGAAAGCATACAGCCCATAGGCTCATCGACAGACCAAACAGAAATCCGACGCAAATTTGTGCGCTCTGTGACATCAAAAAAAGACGCAGAACACCAAGAGCGGGAGCGGCCGTGAAGCAAACCACCAGGATCGGACGCAGACCATATTTCTTCGCTAGAAGACCGACGGGCAGAGTACCCGCTACGGAACCGATCATCCCCGCGCTACCGATCAGCCCGATTGCGCGTTCATTGAAGTGAGCATCCAACAGAAAAAGATTGAATAGAAACACGTAGACCGCGAATCCGAAGTCGAAGAAGAACGCTGCTGTAAAAAATACCCAGTAGTCTCGGCTCAGTTGATGCCCACGCAGCCACGCCGTTGGATTTCTCCATAACGAAGCGCTTTGCTCGACGGTGTTGTTTAGCTGCAGTGTCTGCTCCACTATTGACCCTCTTGCACTAGTTTTCTCAAGCGCTCAATAGCCCAATCGAGATTCGTATATCGAAGCTCGAAGACGTCCACTTTGAGCAGCCGCTCTATGGCGCGATGTCCAATGGCAAGTGACTGTGGCGTGCCGAAGATGGTCTGCTGCATGGAATAGCGCGCCACATCTTTACGGTAAGGCACGAGTTCATGCTGCTCTGTATGCTGCCGATTCAAAAAGACGATAAAGTCGACCCGCGCCATTCTGCAACATTTCATGTGCGGCAACATCGATGTCGGCACTTCGATTGACGGCTTACCAACTAACCGAGGCGTTATACCTCTGCCCTGTAGTTCAGGAAAGAGTTCTGCTGCATGGGGTCGGAAGCGCACCTGGTTATGGTTTCCGAGCACTACTCGATCTGTCCCGCCATTCAACAGATAGCTCGCATCGTCGGTCACGAATGTCCATCCTGCGCGGGCACAGGCATAGGACAGTGTGGACTTTCCTGCACCTGAATCGCCGCAGAGCAGAACACCGTGGCCATCCAAGGCAACACAGGCAGAGTGCACGGGTGTGACGTCACTAATGCAGTTATGCGAAATTGACGACGCACCCAAAAAGAGCGAACCGACAAATGGCTTGTGTCCCATGGCGCCGCTCGTTACATAAATGTGGGTTCGACGGTTGTCCATGTCGTAGATCATGAAGTTGTCAGGATCGGCGAAGGTTAGCCGCATCGGCCAGATGAAGCGATGCTCTGGTGCCGGTGGGCATTCTGATGACCCACCTTCGGTCACGTACATGTCGACACGTACTGGCAAAGTGTCGTATTCCTGCTTGTGTATTCCGAACAGCTCCGCAGCCAGTTCCAGCGCCTCGGCTGAATTGGTATGGAACGACATCGGAAAGCCCAGCGGATAAAACATAGCGTGCAGGGGCAGTTTTACCTCCCCCGCTACGTGTGTCGAGAAATCCAAGACCTGGCCTGCATCGCATGCGGCTTCTATCTCCTTGACGGTCATCGCTTGTTATCTCCTTGGTTCGCTTAGAAGCGGTATTTAGCTGCGAACTGGATGATGCGTGGGTGGGGACCATCTGCCTCGGAATTGATTTTTCCAAAGCTTGCACTCGCGGTTTGGGCAAGCAACGGATTTCCATATCCCAAATTCGTATTGGGATTTCCGAACTGTGGCGTATTCGTGAGATTGAAGAACTCAGCCCGGAAGAGAAAACTGCTTCCCTTCTTCACAGGAAAGATTCTCTCTATGGCAAGATCCATGTTGTGTTGTCCGGGCCCTCTTACGATCCCGACGCCGCTGTTACCGAAGTCCTCATCAGCAATGCTTGTACCGTTCGCGACTTCGGGAGCTCGCGTGAATGCGGCAGGATCCAGGTATCCACTCGCTACACGGGAATACAACGATCCGTGCGTTGAGGGATTTGATCCAGTCGCTTCTGCGCGTGCGGACAGGAGTCCATAGACCGAACCAGCGTTTCCGTCGAAGACACTTAATGCCTGGCCCGACTGAATCACACCGATGCCCGAAAACGTCCAGTTTGTAAGCAGTTCCCGCACAAGAAACTGAGTCGATGCGAATTTCGGGGTTGACCAGGTAAAGTTCACGACTAATCTCTGGTCACGGTCATCGCCTGCCGGTCCGTACGAGGTAGAGCGTAGATGGCGGTTGTCACCGTTCGGAAGCTCGAGTTCGAATACGTTGAGACTGCCCTCATTAGCGACCTCGTCCAGATTTTTTGACCATGTGTAGCTGGCCTGCAACTGTAGGCCGTGTTGTAGTCGCTTTGTCACACTGGCTTGCAACGAGTTGTAGTTCGCAATGAAGACCGAATCCGATAAAAGCGATCCCTGGCTTATGCCCTGGATAGGCATTCTGGCTGACACATTCTGGGTAGAGTTGGTCGTCTCACCATTCACTGGGTTAGACGGGCTGGCTAGCAGGGATTGATCGAAGACGTATTGCCCTGGTCGATGCGAGGAGCTCGTTCCGACATATCCCACCTCCAGCAGATAACCCTGTCCCATTGCATACTGCACGTTCAGGTTGTACTCCTGCGTCTTGCCGTCAAGAATGTGGGGGTTCGTCGCCTCGATGAAGGGAAATGAGGAGGGTGTGCGCGGCTCGAATATTGGATAACTTGTATTCGGCAGAATCAACGGGACGAAAGGGCTCTGTAGTGTCGCTGGTCCGTTTGGCGCTCCCCCGACAATGTTCAGTGTCGAAAAGGGCAACTGCGAGACCGTCTGTTCGGCAAGATTTCCGGAGTGCTGATCGAAGTAAATTCCGTATCCGCCGCGCAGAACCAGCACAGGCTTCTGCGCCATCTGCCAAACAAAACCAAGTCGAGGAGAGACGTCGCCATGCGGCGTCTTCCAGAATCCCGCATACGGTGTCTTGAGCACGCCCGTAGGGACCGTACCGGCGTAGTTCGACGGAATCGTAAATCCGCTGAAGCTACCAGCCGCTGGAAGCAAACCGGTTGTAGCAAGGCTTGGGTCGAAGTTAGCCAGCCTTCCGTTGATTTCTGTCGGCGCGCCAAAGATCTCGTATCGTAGGCCTGCATTGATCGTGAGATGAGACGTTACTTTGATATCGTCTTGCGCAAAGCCTGCGAAGTCCGTGTAGCGTTCGTCTCTGGTGAAGATGCCTCCTCCTGCAGTGCTGGAAGACACATTGCTTAGCCCGAGTGGACTATGGTTCTGTGCTGCGCTCTGCCCTAACAAGAAGTCATCGAAGGAAGCAATTTGCAGCAGGCCGTCCGTCTCAATGGGGAAGTTCAGGTCTACCTGATGCCGTTTGAACTCAAGCCCAAAGCGAGCGTTGTGTCGCCCCTTGCTAAGCGCAACTGTATCTTGCCAGATGAAGGAATTCGTTACCTCCGACTGTGACGGGTTACCCGCATCTCCGAGTTGGATACCGGCAACATACAATCCGGGCATATTAGAAGCCGGATTGACGATGCCTGTGGGTGTTCCTTCTCCAACGGACTGCGCGGAGATCGGATTTTGAACCGCCGAACTACCGGCGAAGCGCATGTATCCAAATCGAGCGATGTTCACAAGGTTCGGATTGAGTTGGTGAGTGTCCGCCAGAACGAACATTGTGTTGCGGCTTAGCGCCTGCGTTGGCCATCCTGGAACATTGGCGGCACCATTCGGAGAGAACGGCAGTGTTGATGGCGCGCGCGAATAGAAGAAGCGCCCTGCCAGTGTGTTTGCATTCGTCAAAACCTGATCGAGGTTGATTGTGGCCTGATCCTCGTGAAACAAGGCAGGGCTTGCGAAGGTCGATTGACCCAGCGGGAGTTGATCGGAGGCTCCTGGTCCGGTGTTGGGAAGGGCGACCTGCGGGCTCGGCACTGCGAACTGCCCACTCGGCAGCTTTGAATTCAAGACTGCGAGCGCCACGGGGTTAATGTTCGAACCATCACATGCCACTTGTGCTCCGCCTGCCTGTGTGATGTAACCGGTAGCTGGTTGACCTGTGCTGTCCAAATGCCCTGCCGGGCAAAACTGCGCTCCCAGTGCCGCTGCTGAGCGATTTGCGGTCAACAGGGGAAAGACGGGGTTTTGCTCGCCACCGAGACCGTTTACCTGGCTTGTTCGCTGATAGGCTACGAAGAAAAATGTCCTATCTCTCAGAATGTGGCCACCGACCGCTGCGCCAAACTGATTCTGTTTCAGGTCTGCTCGCGGCTGGCCGTTGCGCTTTGAAAAAAAATCGTTCGCATTGAAGATGTTGTTGCGTACGAACTCCCATGCGCTGCCGTGGAAGTTGTTTGTGCCGGTCTTGCCGACAAGATCAATGTTCGCTCCCGTTCCGCGCCCGTAAGCGGCATCGAAATTGGCCGTTTGCACGCGAAATTCCTGGATCGAATCGGGCGTGGGGATGGCCACTCCTAAGATGGCGCTTTCCGATGTGGACGAAGAATCTTCCGCTAAATTGTTTGCATCGATGCCGTTGAACTGGATATTGTTCGATGTTGGCATGGCACCGTCAGAAGCCACGTTCTGTGTTCCATTGCCCAGCGATACGATTAGCGGCAGGCTTACGATCACACCGGGAGAAAGCCCCAAAACCTGCGTGTAGTTGCGACTTGAAAGCGGTAGCGCCTGAATAGCGGTGTCGTCCACCAAGCCTCCCAGAGTTGAACTTTCGAGTTCAGCTACTGAAGCATCGGTTACATCCAAACTTTGGGTCACGCTGGCAACGGTCAATGCTATGTTGACCGAGGTTGTTTCGCTGACGGTCACCTGGATGGAGCGCGACGTCTTCACGGCGAATCCTGGTACCGTCACCACAATGTCGTATATGCCTGGCAGCAACAGGGGTACTCGGTAAACACCTGCCGCCGCACTGCCCAGCCGCGTTCCATGTGTTGCTTCATTGATGGCTTGTACAGTCGCGTTGACAACCACGCGACCCGCCGGGTCAGTGATCACACCCGTGATCGCACCTGTTCCGGGACTTTGGCCGAAGGCGGTGCCAATCATAAAAGTAGCTAATGCTGCATATAGGGCAAGGTGATTGCGGAACCGCGAGACGTTCATTGAGTGATCTTTCGATGTCTTTAGTTGAATTACTTTGAGCCTGAGTATGAAGAGATCGCTGGCTGGAGTTGTTTCTAATTTGTCATCGCTTTGTGGCATTTTCCACTAACGGCATAACGAGAATTACGCCCATTTCATCCCCCTATGTGCTGGCGATTTGTTCACAACAAACGAGTGACAAATCCCTGACGAACGCATGACACCCCCCCCCTGGGCCGCCGGATAGGTTCTTACACAGAACGACTTACTTATGACACAGACCTTTCTCTCCGAAGACCTCCATAACGCTCTCAAACAGCGGCGCGGAGGCACGAACTTTAATTCGGCCCAATGGTTGCGAATGGGTTTATTTTTGTCCGCGATACTTGTCGGCTATGCCAGTGCAAGTGCCCAGTCGTATCCCAATCCAAATCAACAACCGCAAGGCAGCTCTACGCCATCGACCTTTGGTCCAGGTGGCAATACTTCCGCACAGGATCATGATCCTTTCGCACAAGACAGCGACAGTGCGACGTCTCCACTACCGCTTAACTCCGCTCGCAACTCGCCTTACAGCAACGCAGATGCCCCTGGTTCTCTGACTGCGCCTCAGTTGACCAATGTTCTTCAGCAACACCCTGAGGCCATCGTTGAACTGAAATCGATGCTTGCTACCGAAGCTCAACGCCAAGGATCGCAGGTTCAGGCCGATGACATAACGGACGAGATGCTCTATCAGCAGATTGCGTCCAGCACAGATTTGCGCCAACATGCCACCACATTTTTACAAGCGCGCGGCTACATCTCCGACGAAGACTTTCAGCAACGCTCTCCGAGCGTTCGTCTAGATAATGGCGCGCCAATGTCAGCGGCTTCGGTGGCTGATCAAGCTTCTTCGCGGGAGCTAGCACGAAATCTCTCTGGCTTTGACAACTCGGAGACCGGAACGATGCCGCCCGGCATAACGCCTAATTCGCTGGACAACCGAGTTACACCCACATTGCGATCAGAAGACTATGCCCCGACTGCAGTTAACAGGTTGGGCAGGGAGATGCAGAGCGAGCAAGATACTCACGCCTCCACAGATGAGCCAAAAGTGCTGCGGCAGCCTGCTCCTTACAACCTGCAGTCTATGCGCGATCTTTACACGCAACTCCCACAAGACAATCGTCCCCTGAAACGTTTTGGTTCAGAACTATTTACCCGCGAGAACTCAACGGCCGTACGCGGCGGAAGTTCGGCGATGTCTCGCGGCGAAACTGGTCGCGATACACCGTTGGATGTTCCACTTGGCCCCGACTACATCGTCGGCCCCGGCGACACGCTCACCATTGCTCTTTGGGGAGGTGTAACCCAAACTTTCTCTCGCATTGTTGATCGCGATGGCCGCATTCTGCTTCCAGAAGCTGGCTCGCTTAGCATTGCAGGCTTGGCTCTCGGAAAGGTACAGGCACTCGTTGAAGGTGCGCTGGCACCCGAGTTTCGCAACGCACAAATATCCGTCACAGTTTCGCAGCTGCGCTCGCTGCGCATTTATGTAATTGGAGATGTCTTGCGACCGGGCGGCTTTGACATCAG
>Ga0302305_1000582_pt1 | contig 21673 bp, 23 predicted proteins | sample III_Palsa_E2_3_FD_198764 | JGI IMG/M metagenome (GOLD analysis project Ga0302305, IMG submission 198764) | Peat permafrost microbial communities from Stordalen Mire near Abisko, Sweden - III_Palsa_E2_3 | ecosystem: Environmental > Terrestrial > Soil > Palsa > Peat permafrost | place: Sweden... | reverse complement strand
CTTCCGCGCTTTCCGCATGCGGATAGGAGGTACGCCGTCCCGGCAGCAGCCGCTCGTGATTGATGCCGATGCGCGTCAGCCCCAGCAACCGGGCCAACGGCGCGCGGATCGATTGCAGCTCCGTGCTGTCCTCGTAGTGGTTCTCATCCGCGCCCTCCAGATCGCTCCAGCGCCTGATGAAATCCGGTCGTTCGCTCATGTCAGCCTCTTGGTATGGGGTGGCGAGTCGGACAGGAATCGAGTCGGCGCGTGCAATGCCTCATTGGCAATTCCTCGGGTCCGGTGAAAAGCAGATGTCGACGTTGGGCACGAACGCCTCCGCGTTGCCGGGCAGCGGCAGGGGGCTGGCCTTATTGATCGCCTTGAGCAGGGAATCATCGAATGCCGCCACGCCGCTACCGGCGGTGACTTCGACCGACTGCACGTCCCCGGCCGGCGACAGGGCCATGCTCACGGTGGCCTTCAGCGCGGGACTGGTTCCGGGCGGCACGGTCCAGTGCTGGTTGACCGCGGCGATTATCAGCACGGCCCAGTCGGTCTGCGCCTCCTGCACCGGTTCCGCGGCCTGCTGCGCCTCCGGTTGGCCCGATGAGGCGCCGCCAGTCCAGTAGTCGCTGCCCTTGAGACATTTCTCGTAGTTATCGTCGATCAGCCCGTGAGCTTCCTGCAGACAGGTCTTGCCGTCCTTGGGCGGAACCAGGATGTGCCGCCGTTCGCCGGCCAGCTTGGGCGGCGCGGATTGCTGCGTTGGCGTCGCCGGGCTGACGACGGGCGAGGGAAACTGGGCAGCTGCAGACTTGGACGCTGCCGTGGCCGATGCGGCCTGGTAATGCGAGTAGCCGTAAGCCAGCAAGACACCAACAGCGGCGAAGATCAGCCCGGCCAGGCCGAAGCCCAATCCGAATTTGAAGCCGATCCCGATCCATCCGGCGCCATTCAGGTTTTGTTGTTCCACGCGGCTCTCCCTCGTACTTCCGCGAGGCTATCAAAAAAACCCTCCCGAGGCGCGGCAGGCCGCTCCTGTGCTCATTTCCAAAGACTGGCTCAAACCGAATGCCGCCGTGGCGCATCCCAGAATGCCAAGCAATCCATCCGCCGGCGGCATGGTCTACTTCGAGAGCTACGACAGCAGGTTGTAAGCGCTGACCGCCGGCACCCACCTGTGTGGTGCCAAGGCGGCAGCGGAGACCATGCCGGACCCCTTCGACTTTTACCTGTTCTCGCCCGTAGTGTGGGACGGCGCCGTTTACTTCGGCGGCACCGGCGGCAGCGTGTATGCGTTGGATTAGCGCAGCTCTGAACAATTCAAGAAGCGTCATTCCGGCACGAGCCGGCATCCAGGGCATTCAAAGCACTGGACCCAGGGCGGGCGCAACTGATGGCAATAAAGATATCGGCGACGTCCGGCAACACGTTGACGAGAATACACACCCGCACAGTGCAATCGTCACCTGCGTCACGATGCCCGCTTCACTATCACATCCAGCGCCGCGAGCAACATCCTCTCCAGCACCGCAATCATGCTGCTTCCCGCATGCCCGGCGATGCCGGCACCGGCGCTGGCCAGTTCCGGACTCAGCCCGCACTCCCGCAACAACGTGAACACCACCACCCCGGCAAAAGCCGAGATGGTAAGCTTGGCGCACAGATGCCACCAGGCGAATTTTTCGCCGGCAAGCAGGTCACGCATATACGCAGCAGCGCCTCCGAGCAGCGTTACGACGCCCATGGTCAGCCAGGTAGACGGTGAGTCCTTCATGAGCCCTCCTTGGCAGGCTGGCCATTGGCAAGCAACTCCGTCTTGCGGTCACTGCCCGCAGAGCCGCCGAAGTAGTAGTACAGCACCGCCAGCAGCGCCGAATCGAGCGTGCCGAGAACCCGGCCTGCCAGCACTTCACTTCCGGCGGGGATGGCGTGCGTGAGGGCGAAGCCTTCCCCGAAAAATGCCCCCAAAACCACCAAGACAGCAATCGCGCGGGGCGTCCAGATATCATGTGTCTGGACAGCCATGTTTCGCGCCGAGCCGCGATCGTCAATCACCTGCTGGGTGCGCTTGGTGCTCTCCTGCGTCAGAGCGACAGCTTGCTGCGCAACGATCTGCTGAAGCTGAACCTTGGCATTGGCCTGAACCTCCGCCAATTTTTCAGCGGCCGCAGGATCGGTCTGCACGGCCTGCAGCACCGCATCAGGACTACTTCCGTCCACACCCAGAGCATGCCCCACCAACGTGCCGATGCCTGCCACGGCGGCGCCGACTGGCGCACCCACACCTGTAGCCGTCAATGCGGTACCCAGAAGCTCAAGCCCGCTGGGCAGGGCGCTTTCAACATTTTTCCATTGCACGTGGATCTCCTACGGAAGAAATACGCGGTGGCCGGAATGCGGCGGTACGATCTGGAGATGGCACCAGCCAGGGGTGGAGCCGGGAGACTCCTGCCAGAGGCCTATGTGCTCCAGCGTTTCGGGATGCCCCATCGACCAGCGATCGATAACTCCGCCGGGATCCAACAGATCACAAGCCAGGGCCAGCATGTGGTTGGACTTAGGGGCAGCGCCCTTGGTTGCCCCGTTCACCGCCGGCGGTCGCCAACCACTGTTGACGTGGCCGTCAAACCCGGAAGCCATCAGAAATTCATTGATCTTGTCGACAGTACGCCGGGTGTTTGCAGCGATCTGGGCGGTGTAGTCATCGGGATAAGCGTGATCCCGCCCCATCAAAAATTCGGAAACGGTAATAAGACGCATAAAACCTCCAGGCAATAAAAAACCCGCCAGCGGCGGGTTGGTTGGTCAAACCATATGACTACAAATTGGAACTCAGGATCAGCATGCTTGACTGATAGACAGGAGAGCCGTCGTAGTGCGGGTTCACAGCGAACCCCGCCTCATTCGGCGTTATGAAGGTACCGCTCGCATGTGAAAGAACGGACTGGAAATTGGCGCCGTCCATTGAGTAAGAGAAGGTCCGGGTAGCGCCATCTTCGGAGATCTGCAGCCAGATACAGTTAGCCAGAGGAAGGGGCACATTGAGCAGGCCATTATTGAATGAAGTAACACTATTCATCTCGATCACCTGAAGGTTGTAAGCCTGCGGAGCATTCGGTGTGCTGACTCCAAAGACGATGAAGCTGCCGCTAGTGCTATCGTAAATAACGATTCCAGCACTGAAGAAATTGACCGCGACGAAATCGGGCTTGATCCAGGCGGTAAAAGTGTAAGGCACATTCAGCGCTTTCGTCTTGAGTGCAAAGTCATCTCCTGCAGTTGCAGGTGCCTTCAAATATGAGAACGGCCCAAGCGCAGAAATGGTCGCAGACCCTTGGTTGACCCAACTGAATGTGCCGTCGTCGTATGGCGCAACTAACTGGCCGTTGTGAAACGTCAGCCAAGCACCGCCCTGATACAAAAGTTCAGCGGGAGCATCAGTGCATTTGTACATTTGGCCGCCGAGCGGTGACGATGGCAGCGATGCGAAGAGACCAGCCGATATCGTCGCCGGCGCCGCTTTGTTGACAGCCACTACAATCATATCGGCGCTGCCATAGGTTGGCCCGGTATAAAGAGAAGAACTGCCAAGATCCGATGCATCTAGCCACCCCCACCGATATGTATACGAAGCACCTGGAATGAGGCCAGAAATATTGCAGTTATTGTGAATGCGAATTACGGCATTGTTGCCGCTGTTGGGTGAGTTAACGATGGTTTCCGTATCGGCAACTGGCCAGTCAAATTCATCGAGGAGCAACCAGAAGTGCGCGCCAGCTTCAGTCTGGCCCGTAACAGCCTCAAGCGAAATCATTACTTTCCCGGACTCCGGGGCGTTGAATGTCACCGTCAAGTTGGTTGAATCGATCGCGACAGGTGACGAGGATGAATAATTATAGGTCGCTCCGTCTAAATCAGCCCTAACAGAGGCGGATGCCAACACTTGAAGCCCGCTTTCTCCAGATGATCCACCACCGGAAATTACAACATTTGAAGCCGATGTAATCTGCCCCTGTGCATTTATAGTGATTTGCGGTACGTGTGATGCATCCCCGTAGTTGCCGGCATTGACACCGGTATTGGTAATTGACAGTGATTTCCCAGTCAAAGTCAGGCCGGTGCCGGCGCTGTAAATTCCACCTATCGCGGTAAAAGTTATGCCACTGGTGCCAACTACGAACGGTGATGGGCCAAGCGAGATAAGCACTAGCCCGTTGTTCACACCTCCGGGCATAAATCCGCTTGGAGCCTCAACCGCCACGATCAAACCAGGGCCAAGCTCAGACGCGGTGTCTGCATCATCTGTACGCATCAACATCCATGGCGTCGAACCGCTGCCTGCCTGGATAACCGAGTAGATACCATTGTTCCCAGACATTGCTTCGTTCATAACCAATACGCGCATGCCGACAGCCGGCATTTGGCCATCTATTGTCAGTACCCCATTAGCTTTGGCGGCGAGCGCAGCCCCCAGTCCGCCGCTTCCGTTGCTGTAAGTGTTCTCTGGAAGTGCAGCAGTGGTGGCGTAAGCACAAGCGCTTCGATCAGAGAGCTTGGCCAACCAGCTTTGCAGCGTTTGCAGATTGACTGCATCCTGCGGGTTTACCGGGTTGGCCAAATCCGTAATTACCTGGTTATTCAGATTGACCGACGCGACTGCAGCGCTGATCTGGTCTAGAGTGCCAAGGCGAATAAAACTGCTACCGCTTCTGTAGCGCAGCGTGCCATCGTCCGAATTAAAATACATCGAAACCGCCGCCGGATCGGTCGCCGAAGCCAGCAGCGGAACAAACGGCCCTTCGATCCCAACCAGGACCGAATTCACCGAAGCCGCATACCCAACAAGAATTGGAAAGCTACCCTCCGGAACCGTCTGCGTCAGCGATCCCGCCGCACCAAGAAACACCGCGCCTGGGCTCCACGTCCAGGCATTGTTGGTGACCGTCTCACCGACGCCGGCGTAGGCAACCGCGCTCCCTGTTGCCGCCGTTGTAGTAGTAATGCCGATCACCGCGCAGCTCGTTGCAAGGCCTGTCGCATCGGCGACCGCAGCCACACCCGGGCTCACCTGGTAGATGACATTAAACGCACCTAGCGGCGAAGCCGCCCTGTACACAACGCCCCCGGGGAGTGCCTCGACTTGCTGCTGCAGGCTCTGCAACTGTTGCAGCACCTCCTGCAGCTGGGACGTGATCGCCGTAGAGCTGCCGTCAGCCGCCGAAGCCCCCTTTTTTTGCAAAGCCTGAATTGCGGTGGCGATCGACTTGATCGAAGTTTCCAACCCCGGATGAATTTTCGCCAACCCACTCGGAACCAAGACCGCTGGATCACCCATTACATAAGCTCCTCTTTCTATTACATATCAGCCAGACCGGCTCGCAAATCAGATTGCCTCGCCCAAAAAAGCCGTCTCGACTGCCACCTTGCCATCGGCTGCAAATGCCCGACACGCGCTGAGCCAGATACTGATCTACCAGATCATCCGCGACGCTTTGCCCCTGTCGCCCGTGCTGCGGAAGAATTCACGCCGAGCGGCCGCGACGGCCGCCGCCCTGTGCGGTACGTCACATTTCTCAAGCGCACCCACCGGCACTGCGGCTATCATTAACCACGGGTCGTAGAAGCCGGTGCGCCGGCATGGGGCAAGGCGCCGCTTCACCCACGCAGCCGCACGGACATTCAAAAAGGGGAACCGTAATGACGCGCTTACTGCCGGCGCTAACCGCCGCCGTGCTACTGCAAGCCTGCAGCGGCATGCGTACCTACCCTGATGTGGAGGCCCGCGAGCCGATCACCGCGCAGAGCCAGGCATCGCGCCCGGTGACACTAGGCAAGGTACGCTTCGACATCGAGCCGGGCACCGTGGTGCTCAAAGGACTGACCGGCGTGCAGTGCGGCAACGACGACAATGTCGCCTGGAACGGCACTCACCCCGACATCCTGACCCAGGACCTCGGCCACAGCTTCTACAGGGAATTCCAGGCAGCGCACTACGCTGTAGTCGACACCGGGGAAGACCTGTTCGACAGCGGCCGCGCCGCCAGGGCCGAACTCCTGGTCGGCGCCATCGTCGTCAGCATGAGCACCGATATCTGCCACCCCTGGGCCGGCGTCGGCGTGTTCGGCGACGTCAAGGGCACCTCCTACATCCGCATCAAATGGCAGATCTACGACGCCCTAGCGCAGAAGATCGTCTACCTGGGCACCAGCGAGGGCCGTTTCGACATCACCCAGAATGAACAGAACGGCTGGCGGGCCTACCTCGACCACGCCATGGACCTCGCCGTCCGCAACCTGCTCGCCGACCAGCGTCTGTCACAAGCCCTGCTCAGCGAGCCGCAGCTCACCGACCAGCCCGCGCCTCAATCCGACGCCGCAGCCGCCACGTCCAGCTACGCCGCTTCCATCCCGATCACCGCCGCACAGCCCGCCAGCGGCATCGAAGCCCCCCGCGCCGCCACCGTGGTCGTCACCACCGCCGCCGCCCTCGGCAGCGGCGTCATCATCAGCCCTGACGGCTACATCCTCACCAATTATCACGTCGTGCAGGACGCCGCCCGCGTACGCGTGCGCCTGGCCGACAACCGCGAACAAATCGCCTACGTGCTACGCCGCGATTCGCGACGCGACGTCGCCCTGCTCAAGTTAGACGGCAGCGGCTACCCCGCTGCCGCTCTGCGTTTGTCGCCGGACGTCCAGGTCGGCGATGAAGTCTTCGCCATCGGCTCCCCCTGGGAAGAGCAGAATGCGCTCACCGTCACCCGCGGCATCATCAGCGCCTTCCGCAGCGTCCGCGGCTACCCCATCATCCAAAGCGACGTCTCCATCCAGCACGGCAACTCCGGCGGCCCACTGGTCGACCGCGACGGCAAAGTCATCGCCCTGTGCGTGGCGGGGCTGATGAGCGCCGCCAATACCAGCGAGGGACTGAATTTCTTCATCCCCATCGACGACGCGATCAACCGGCTGCATATCCAGTTTCAGTAGGCAGGGCGCCGGCGGGCCGCCGAGTCCCGCCTGCTTGTTCAAATACCGAACAAAGGATCAGGCTTCCATGGAAAATAAAAACCCGGTGACCGGCCCAAGAATTGGCCGTCTACTATTCATCGCGGCCGTAATCGTTATCGTATTCATCGATGGCGCGATCACGGTATATCTGGGTCACGAATGGCGTATCGCCGCAATCGGCGTGGCCCCTATCGTCACCGTCATCGACCTTATCGTCGGCAACACCGACGCGCCGCCCCTGGTGACCGGTCTCGGCCTGGCCGGCTGGCTCTTGCCGTTCGCCCTGCGCTGGCGCAGCATCGGCCTGAACTGGCCGAGCCTTTCACTGGCCTTCCTGCCCTTCGTGAACCTGATACTGGCCGCCACCCTGCCGCCCGGCTTTCGCCACACCAAATACTTCGACATCGCAGGCAAAGCGTTCTTCCTGCTAGGCGTCACCGGCCTACTGTTCGTCGGGTTCCTGAGTCATCATCAATAGTGATGAAAAACCGCAGGGCGGAATAAGCGAAGCGCATTCCGCCATCCGCCGCACGCACCCCACTCAGGCCGCTTCAAGCTCCATATGCACCCGCTGCCCGAGCGCGGTGGCGATATTGACCAGCGCATCCAGAGAAAAGCGCGACACGCGCCCACGCAGCAAATCATTGACACGCGGTTGCGTCACCCCGCAACGCTGGGCCGCCTCGGTCTGGGTCCAACCACTCTCCTGCACGATGGCCGCGATCTTCTGCATCAACTCCGCCCGGGCGCGCAGATTCGCCGCCTGCTCAGGCGTATCCGCGATCGCATCCCACACATTGGCGTAGCTTTCGATCTTCTTCACTTTCGGCTCCTGCTCAATTCGGCGTAACGTTCGCTGGCGATGGAGATGTCCCGTCTGGATGTCGCTTGCGTCTTTTTCTGGAAGCAATGCAGCACATAGACCGCATCGGCCATTCGCGCGGTGTAGATGACACGATAGGCACCGGATTCATCCCGCACCCTGATCTCCTCGACGCCCTTGCCGATGGAAGCCATCGGCTTGAAATCGTCGGGCTGACCGCCGCGCTGCACCAGATCGAGCTGATAGCCCGCATCCTGCCTCGCATCATCCGGAAACTCCCGCAAACATTTAAGAGAGTCACCCAGAAATCTCATCGGTTTCATGCCACACCATTATACTGATATGGATATAATCGGCAAGAGGCGACTAAAACTCAGTCCTGGAAATACTCTTAGAGTCCAGATTACCGCCTACTTCCGGGATCAGTCTCAAATCGTAATAGGAGCCATCCCGACGCAAGTCGAATTGCGCCTGCGCTTCCGAAAAAGCCGTGTCATCTCCGAAGTAGCGATCATTGCCGTACCAGTCGCGCCCGCTAGCGGAACGCACGACGAATACACCCGCCGGCACCTGAATCTTGAGTTGCCCACCGCTGCGGATGAAACGCTCCGTCACCAGAGCATTATCCGTGGCGCGATAAACACGGACCAGCGTGTTGGCAAACGGACCCTCCTTGATCCTGACGTCGATCCAATGGTCTGCGCGGGCACGTATATAGGTCCGTCCCGCACCAGTGGGCGGCAGCGGCAGCGCGGGCGGCTGATAGCCGGGTACATAAGGCACCACCGGCGCTGCTTGCGGTAACGCCTGCCGAGTTGATGGCTCAGGCTCAGGCTCAGGCTCAGGCTCAGGCTCAGGATCGTGCTCATGCCGCGACAGCTCCGCCAAGATGGCCGCGACGCGCGGGTCCGGTTGCTGAGCCGGTGACGAAATCAGGGCAACCAGGGGTTGCAACCCTGGATGAATGTCCAAAGCTCCCAACACCGCCAGCACCACCGCAATACCCAGCAAGCTCCAATACTTGCCGCGCCATGTGCCTCTCAGCAGGGGGTTCAGCAACGGCTCAGGTAGCCGCGTCCCGCAACGGCCACAGATCGGCGCAGCCCGGAACGAATGTGCCTCCACCCGGTTCACCACCCCGCATTCCGAGCATTTCACCTGCCTCATGCCGTGCCCCTCATCCGGTCATACAGCCAGCGATAAGCCAGATTGATCCGCTTCGACATTTCCTCCGCATAGCTTCGCACCTCGGGTTTTTCCCGCGTGAAGCGATCAGGATGAAATGCCGAAATCTTCCCGCGGTACGCCGCCTTCAGTTCCTCCTGCGATGCCGGCATGCTGGTCAGCCCCAGCAAACGGAGAAAAGCCTGGGTCGGATCGATCCGTGACTGCTGCGCACCGGCGCCGGCCTGGGCTCCCGCTTTTTGCCCCGCTCCGGCTTGCGCCCCGGACTGCTGGCGCGGCTCTTCCTCAGGAAAGCGGAAAGGTTTGGAACGTCCCTGCTTACGGGCAATATCGTTGCCTGTTTGGATAAATATCCCGGAACTGATCGGATGCGGTGACTTCCACTTCATCAAACGTCACACCGGTGAAGTTCGCCCGCTCAATCCCTTGAGCCAGCGATTCAGAAACGATATAGCAAGGGGCGGTCTCCAAAAGCGGATCACCAAGCCAACCATCAAACTGATAATGGAGCTTGTGAACCAGCATTGGTTTTCCTGGGGTCCGTGTAAGGATTGTATTTTCGCCGAATCCCCCGGCAACTTCCGGCTCCAATACATAGAATCCCGGCATCCCATCGCCCTCCAGCTTGCGGATTGAATGTAGACCTGAGTTTTGCATCGATATCCGTCACCCATTGCATAGACCGTTCGAGCGTGGATTGGGATGGCTCAAATCAAGGTCTATGGACAGAAAACGCCGATAATTAAATGTCGGCACCGACGTCTGATTCAACTTCCTTCACAATCCTCTCCATGAGCGGCCAATCAATCTCGAACTCCGCGTATTCGAGCAAACGAAGCAGCAAAGTGTCCAAGCTTGGATCAGGACCATGCCGCAAACCATACAGCTTCTTGAACTTCAACAGCCAATAATAGGTGCTGTACAAAGCCTCGCGCTCGCCGATGCTGGTGAAGCCCATTTTTTCCAGCGCATCGGGATGCGAAAGGGCCCAGTAGTTCAGGAAGGACTCGCCATAGACAGGATCTCCAGCATCGACATCGGGATATTCACCCAACGCTTTGATCGCCTGCCTGATTTCCCCGGCAAATGGTTTCAACCTCTCGCCACTGAAGAGGATATCGATCATGGACCTGCTCCACGGTCTATCAATCGGTGAATTCTTTACCCGTCGTTCGCAGGTTCTTGATTTGAAATATGCGAACTATTCACGTCAATCCGTTCGGAGATCGAACTTGTCGATCAGCCCGTACCCGCACCGGGCTCAGCTCCAAATATAGCAGGTACTCCGTGCATGGCCCCGCTTGTTGAGCGTTGATTTTCGACCACAGCTCCGAATGACCACTTATTCATCCGAAACAATATCGGGAAAATTCTGATCGATGAATGCACGGGCAAATTCCTCCGGAATCACAGGCTGGCCTCGCGCGTGAGCTGCTGCAAGATTTCTCTCCCAGATCTCTTCAATTTCCGCCGGCAGCGACGCTGGGAAATCCATCTGCGCACTCACTATTTCCTGCCAAGTGCCGCTCATTCCAAATGTCTTGGCCAGCTTGGGTTCCATACTGTGCAAACTTTGATGTTGATGTTCATGCAACTGGCCTATTGCATCGAGCACATACCATTCCAGCAAACGGAGAAACGGCTTTCCCTCGTATCGATCCATTCACTCAATCCTTGGCTTTGTTCGGTGGAGCACCTGCAGGAATTGCCCATTCGGAGTAGCCGCCAGTCGCACCGGGGTCTGGATGCAGAATTCTCCACCAAACTGATCCAGGCTGGTGTTGGCTACTCGGCACAAGGCGCATTACGCCCTGCTGTCCGAAAGCAGCCGACGACGAGGTATGCTCCCAAGTCCAACCTTGCGGGGTCCTGCGTCCTCCAGCGGCGGAAACAGAAGCTGTCACACCTGGAATCTCTTGCTCCATCCGGTTAGCAAATTCAACATCCTTTTGCAGATCATTATCGAAAGCGGCGTTCGCCATGTTGAAATGCACTTTCCTGCTTTTTCCAAAATCGGGGCGCTCAATTTTTGTCTCGTACGCAACACTATAAGCTGTTGGCTTCTGCGGCAACTCTCGGATTTGCCCGGCAACTTGCCCTGACAGCTGGTCGCCAGCTTCTCCCCCAGAAACAACTCGCCCCTCACTAGGAGGGGCGTTATCCACAGCAGCATCACCAACCGGCGGCGGTCGCTCCGTCTCAGGCGGCGGCCCCACTAGCCCGCGCACCCCTACGCCAGCCTGTTGCGGCGCCGATGCAGCATCCTGCCCTTCGTCCGCCATCCCGCGGCGCAAGGGAATCTGAACATCCGGCGCACTGCTCGCCGGTTCCTGCAAGCCACCCACCGCACCAGGCGCCCCCTCGGCAGGCGCGCGCGCCAGGCCGCCAAACACGGCACTGGCCCCCAGTCCCTGCGGCGTCACCGTCACCGGCTGCCGCTGATCCGCCGGCAAGCCGCTGTTACGCACCATCGTCGCCAGCGGCTCCGCCACCAGATCGGACAGCCCGCCGCCGACCACCTTGCCCGCCATATTGGCCGCAACCCGCGGCAACAGCGCGCCCGCATAGCGTTCGCCAAACTGCGCCAAGGCCGAATCCGCCAAGCCGCCACCCAGACGCCCGCCCAGCTCCGGCGCAGTGATGGCAATGGCCGAAGCCGGAACCTCCGCACCAGCGGCCTTGATCGCCTGCACCGCATCCGCGCCGCGCCGCAGCTGCGCGGTTGCCGCCTGCTGCGGCGCGAACGGCGCCGCCAGAACATTGCTTGCGCCGCCGATCAGTGCAGGGAGGAAGGGCGCCTTCTCGTTCTTCTGGATATCGGCCTGGCGGGCCAGATCGTTTTGCCGGTCCGCCTCCGCCATCAATGAATCACCGGCCCCATACACCGGCGGTTGATTCAGCAACTCCGGCGGGGCATACAGCATCGCGTCGCCCATGGCGGCAAGTGGATCTTCTCCCTGCGCTTCCGTCAGCGCGCCAGCGGTGGTCAGCACACCAGCCCAGGCACGGCGCAGCCCCGCTTCGCCAGTGCGCTTCATGGTATCCAGCGTACCTACCTCGCGCTGCGGCGCGGGTGAAGGCGGTGGTGCCGCCGGCGCGACCGTGGCATCGCCCGTGTCCAATCCCACGCGACGCAGCGGAGCGATCCACTGCGCCGGCGCGGAATCGGCGGCGGAAGCAGCAGCGGGAACATCCCGCAACGGCACCCCACCCACCTCCGGCAAAGGCTGCGTACCCGCCGGCCGGAAATCCCCATACTCATCCAGCGGCACCGCCGAAGCCGGCAGGAAACCACGAAAATCGTCAGCCGCCACTACGGCGCACCCCATTTGCCGCCGCCGAGATAACGCGCCTTGCGGCCATCATGTCCCAGGTACAGGCGCCCCTTCAGGTAAGGGTCCGCGGGCGCACTGGCCTGCTTCTGCAAAACGCCGTGCTGCTGCGTCACCCCACCGCGCTTCACCGCCGCCAACGACCTGCCGACACGCTCGACGCGATCGCGATCCCCCTGCTCCAGCGCTTGCCGGTACTGCTCCTCCAGGCTCGCGCGCTGCGCCGGCGGCAGGCTAACCCGCCGATGCAAGCCGTCCGCATCCGCGATGGCAATATCGCCATTGCCGAGCGGCTTGAAATCCACCGACCGCCGCGGACTCTTGCTTCCCAGCGCCAGGCTCAAATCGAGCAGCGCGCGGTTGCGCCGCCGCTGCGCCTCCGGCACCGCGTCGAGCTGCGCCTGAATGTGCGGATGCTGCGCCGCCAGGATCGCGGTGGCCAGCGCCAGCGTGTGATGCACAAACTCCCGCGTCGGTACACTCAGCACCGCATGCTTTTGCGCCTCATCCGGATGCAGCGACAGATGCCCGCTGTCCAGCATCAGCGGCCGCAGCGCCGTACCCACCCGCCCATCCGGACTGGTCACCGTCAGTTGCACTGCGAACGTCGTCTGCGCGGGATCACGCGGATTCGGATGCAAGCCGACAATACGTGGCGCCCGCGAAATCACACTGCCATCGTGCAGATGCTGCCCCACATGCCCCGCCAGCACCCGGCGATAAAGCTGGTTCACCGCCGGCAGCGCCGCCGCCGTATCCCCCGACTGCGCCGCCCTCACCACCGCCTCCGCCGCGTGCACCATCTCCGATCCCGGCTGCAACTCCCGCGGATCGAGATTCGTGGCATGCGCAATCGCCGCCGCCAGGTCGCCCGGCACCACCTGCGCGAACGAGCGCCGCCCCTGATGCAGTTCCCCTGCGGTGCGCCCCGCCGCATCGTCCCACTGCTGCAACTCGGGCGCGGCGAACTTGCCATACTCGTTCAGCCGCGCCGCATTGACCGCATTGCGATGAGCAATATGCTGTCGCGTCACTCGCGGATCGACACCGAAGCGCGGATCGGCCGCCGCCTGCCGGCGCTCGATCTGCTCCGCTTGATCCAGCGCCTGCAAGCGCTGCCGCGTCCCCTGCCAACGCCGGCCCGCCCCGGCACGTTGATTCGCCAGAAAAGCCATCTGCTCCCGAAACCGCTGATGTCGTCCCGTGGTCGCGTCCTCATAGGCGTGATGTACGCCAGCATGCAAGCCGCCGTGGAATACTTCAGCCATCACGCAACCTCCGTCGCCGCCGCGCCGATATCACCCAATCCCGCATCTCCGCCGATCCCGCCGCCGATATCACCACCGACATCGCCCCCCATATCGCCCGCGGAAACGGCGTCCGGCCCGGCATAGCCATTGACACCGTCCATCGGGCGACTGCGGTCCACCAGATCCATGGTAGCCGGGGAACCATCGCTGTAGCTGAATCCGTTGTAGCCGTAAGACACGCCACCAGTGCTAGGCGCGGGAGCGGGAGCGGCGGCAGGCGCCGGCTTGCTCGCCGACCTCTGACTCAAGTGATTCAACAACGATCCAAACAACATTGACTCACCACTCCCCGCCGCATCACTGCCCCCCGTCGAAGGCCCAGTACCGCTGATAATCCCGCCCCACTTGGCCCCCTCCTGCTTGCCGATCGCCGCGCCAGCGCCCGACTGCCCCCAGATACTGCCGATGGCCGCGCCGATCACCTGCCCCGCCAGCGTGAACTTGCCCGCCTCGTGCTGCGCATTGATCTGGTCGTTCTGCAGAATCAGCCCGGTCTTCATCCCCGCTGCGCTGGCCATGCCGCGCAGGCCGGACTGATCGGCATTGATCGAATCGCTCAGTAGTCCCGCCATCTCAGACTCCCCTCAGTGCAGCCTGCTGATTGGCGTAAGCGCCCTGCGTCGCGGCATTCATCGCCCCGGCCTCCGCCTGAGCTTTCCCCAGCGCATTGGATTTCGCCAGCGCCGCCGCCTGTGGCGCCGTCGGATTCACTCCCATCAGCGCCAGCTGCCGCGCTTGCCCCGCCTGCTGCGCATTCACCGCCGCATCCGCACCGCCCTGCGCCTGCGCACGCTGGGTCGCGATGTAATTGGGATCCTCCGCGTACTGCACCATCTGGTTCTGGTACGGATAGAAGCCCTGTGTCGCCTGGTTCCATTGCAACTGCGACAGGTTGGCCAGGCTCTGCGTATACGAGTCGAACTGCACATTCGGCCCCAGCCCCAATCCAAGAAATGCCATCAGCTACCTCCCATGCCGTTCATGGCGCCTGCACCCGAGCTGACCAGCTGGCTCGCCGCCTGCTCGATGCCTGCCATCGAATTATTGAAATACTGCGAGCGCGCCTGCTCGTAGGCCTGCTCCAGGTTCGCCGCGTCCTGCAGCCCCTGCTGCGCGCTGGCCTGATCCGACTGCCCCATGCCGATCACATCCTGCATGCCGCCCACCCATTGCCGCTCCATGCGACTGGTCGCATCGGCCATACCCATTCCGGACGCCTGCGCCGTGGTATTGCCGCCGCGCTGCATGTCACCCAGAAACGCGCCGGACCCTGCACTGCGCCCGCGTGCCGCATCTCCCGCCAGCGCTTGCTGCGTAGCCGCTCCGCCAGCCGTGCGCGCACCCGCAGCCGCCATCCCGCGCGCGCCCTCCTCCAATCCCGGCTGATTCCGGTTAAGGCTGCGCGCGAAATACTGCTGCACCGGCATCCAGAAATTCACCGAACGCGAAGCGCTTTGCTGCATCGCACTCTCGTAGTCCGCCATCGCCGGCGACGTATCCACATTGCCCTTAGCCATCCGCCAACTCCCTTGACAACTCCCCCAACAACTCTCTAGTCCAGATGATGTGATCGGCCGTCCAGCCTCGCGGCATGGCCCGGTCGAAACCCTTGCGCCGAGTCTTGAACAGCAGCCGGCTCGCGCCCAGCCGCCGCGCCATGTCCTCGACAAATTGCAGATTACGGGCAATGCACCCCCGCGCCCCACGCGACACCGCCAGCCACACCAGCAACTGCATCCGCGCCGTTGCCGGACGCAGCTGGTACTGCAACACCAGATAACATTCCTCGTTGCCGAACAGCCAAGCCTGATCGGCCTTGCAGGCGCGGCGAATGTCCTCCGGACCATCGTCCTCATCCGCCATCGCCGGCCCCGCCAGTCTTGAGAAGTCCTCCCATACCGCATCGATATCCAGGCGGATCAAGCCCCCAACTCCTCGCAGCGCTCCACCAACTCCACCGTGTTCACCGTCGACGCCCCACCCAGCGCCACGCTCCAGCGCACCCCTACCACCGGCGCCATCACGAACGGCCCAGGCCCCGTCACCGCGCCGTCGAAGGCCGTGCCGTTCTCGCAACTCACCGTCAATTGCAGGCTCGCATAGTCCTCGCCGCGTACCCGTGCCATCGAGAAGCACCCCGGCCGCGGCAGCAGGAAATGGTCGCGCTCCCAGGTTCGCGTGCGCAGGCCGCTACCACCCTCCCATTGCGACAGCACATTGAGCGCCGCCCCTACCACCGCGCCATTGATCGGATACACGCTGAAATCCGGCGTGAAATACAAAGTGTCCGTGCTTGCATCGACATATGCCGCCGTGACATGGAAATCCAGCGCCACCAGGCCGAAGCCGGCCGGCGACAGATCCAGCACATAACCGCCCATGGCGCCGCCAACCGTCTCGTACCAGAACCAGTACTTGTCGTCGTGCACCACGCCCAGGATCGAAGCCGGATTCAGCGCCTGCCACTGCTCCACACTGAAATAAGGATCGCCGCCCGGCATGCGGATCAGGTCCAGATCACCCTGCCCACGGTAGTAGCACAGCCCATTGCCGCTGGCGTAAACCACACCGAGCCGCTTGTGCGTCGCCGCGCTGCGCTTGGACACGCAGCCCTGGTTCGCCGTCTCCTTGCTCATGCTATAGGCGGAAGGATCGCTGCCCCAGGCCGTATACGGATGTGCCTGCGTCAGCACCAGCACCGTGCTGTCGATCGCCGCGATCGCCACGATCGGCGTATCCGTCGGCAACTGATTGTCCACCGGCCAGGCGAAGGGATAGTTCTGCGCCGACAGGCACAGCGTATTGGCGAAGAACCCCGCCATGATGCCGTTGGGCAAGGCCAGGATCCCCTGCATATCCGCTGGCGGCGGCCCCCAGTCGGTCGACGGCAGCGCATCGCCCAGGTCCTCGTCGAGTACGGTATCCGTCCACGGCACCGCCGCCGAGGAACTGGCGGTCAAGGTCTGATCCAGCTCGTACACTTCCGACCCGCCGGACACACTCACCAGGCGATACAGGTTGTAGGCACTGATGTCCTGCCCGGCCGGGCATGCCGGAATGGAGCCGCTCACCGGCGCCAACGTCACCGGATTGGTGCTGGTATCGAAGTAGATCACCACCGTCTGGCTGGGATCGCTGGGCCCGGACTCCTCCGTGATCGCGTTGTCCCCGCTGCCCTTGGTGGTGACATAGGTGTAGACATAGCTGACGGCCTCGGAACTCACGGCGCTCGCCGGCTGCGACACCGAAACGACTACATTCTCGAAATCGCCGTCGTTACCGTCGTCGTGGTTGCCGCGATGGTTGGTGCCTACACCCAGGCTCTCGCCGATATACGGAATGAAGCCGGTCAGTGTCGATAGCACAGTCCCGGGATCGGATTGCAGCGCCAGCGTAGCAACCACGCTGAACCCAGGCGTGGTCGAAGCCGTCTGCGCGGTGCACACCGCCTTGATCCGGTACCAGGTATTGCCGCTGATCGACAGTCCGCTGTCCTGGCTGACCACCGTACCGCTGACCGCGCCACCATTGGTACCCGAAAACGCGCTGTACAGCGTAAACGTCCCGTCGCTGTCGCTCAGGATGACCACCGGTCCATTGATCGCAGTGGAGCCGCTATAGGTCCCGCACAGATACATCACCAGATCCGTCGGCACGCCGCCGGAAGCCGCCTGGTTATCCCGCGCATCCATCTGATAGGTGAAGCCGCTAGCCGCCTTGAGACCGAAACTGGTTTCCGAATACGCTGCCGTCACATCACCCTGGCCACTGGATACCTCCCAATACTGACCGTTCTGCACACTCCAGCTGATGTAATAGCCCCCGGCGCTGGTCGAATAAGTGCCGAAGCCATTGAAACTGCAGTGCTCGCACTGCACGCTGACCGTCGCCCCTGTGCCGCTGCCCCCGCTCAGCGGCACGATGGCGCTCTGCGCCTGCACCGCCGCACCATTCGCCACCGAGCCGGACCCGCCGGAACATCCCGTGAACGTATTGCCGGAAATTCCCGTATAGGAAACCGTCTGATTGCCGCCGCTGGATTCCACCATGAAACTGCCCGCCGCCGGCAGCATCGCCGTCGAAGCGACCGTAACCGTGGCGGCCGGCAGGCTCAGACCCGCCTGGTCGATCGTAGTGCTGCCCGGCCCGGCATTGAGCTGGTACACGCCCGGCGCCAGCAGCGACAACCCGGTAATCGCACCCGATGCATCCACACTGGTCACAGAAACCTGCGCCGCACCCGCGGCCTGGGTGAAGCCGTTGGCCAGCGTGCCCGTGCCGACATAAGGCATGTCGCCGACCACAAAACCGCTGCCCCCGCCGCCGGAAACCACCGTGACATTATTGACGCTCGCCTCCTGCGCAAACTGATACTGCGTCGTCGGTCCGGCCGGCTGCGCCGGAGCCACCACCACCGGCGGCCCCGCCGGTGAAGCGATACCCAGCGGAAACATCACATACGGATAAGACCCGGCCGGGTTGCCGCCCTGCTGCGAAGGGTCCGTGGCATAGAACAGATTCGTCTGCTGTGGGCCGCCTTCCAGTCCCGTGATGAAGCTGCGGTAAGTAGAGTCACCGGGAATCGTTCCCAGGGCAACGTCGACGTTAGCGCCATAGGCCAGATCGCCACCCGTGCCGGTGAATTGCAGCCAGAAATCCGGCGCCGGCCCGGCCATCAGCCAGATCGCATTGATCACCGGATCCTTCGCCAGCTGGAAAGGATTGCCGATATCGCCATAGGAATCGAGGTCGCCGCTGACCAGCTTGGCGTTGACCGCCAACGAAGCAAAGCCCGGCGGCAACAGCCGATTGCTGACGATCGGCGCCATCCCCTTGAAATTGTCGCTGACCAGGAGCTTCATGGCAGCATCGGGCTGAAGCGGCCCTGCGAGGGATAGACCAGGCTGGTGGTATTCAGATTCAGCGTGGCAGCATCTCCCACATCCGCCAGGGCGGTCGCCATGTACCAGAGATTGGCTCCGGGCGTGAAGGTAAAGGTCGGGGCAACGCCGGCCTGCGGATCGCCCGTGAGCGGAACATTGTTTTTCCCGATCCAGGCCTGACCCGCCACGTTGTCGATCCACCAGTTCGTCACATCGCCCGCAACTAGCGCCGGGAACCCACCGATGGCCGGCGCACCGGCCACATACAAATTGCCGCTGCTCGTATAGCCGATGGCATTGCCATCGTCGGAACCCAGCGGATGCTCGGTGTCGCTGTAATAGAGCTGCGTCATGCCAGCCGAGAACCCATTGAAGCTGCTACCACCGGATGCCGTGCATGCCACCTCCGCATAGGCAAGCGCAGCCGGAATCGAAAACAAGGACTTCATATAGGCAAAGGGAAAACTGCCGAGGACCGACTTGGTGGCCGTTCGATTCTGATTGGACAGCGAGAAATTACCCATGCAGTTGATGTTCTGCGCCTGGGTAAAACCGTTGCCGCCACCAATCCCGATGCCGTACTTGGTAGCGTGCCTGGAGATGTCGATATTGGTGTTGTATACCGCCAGGTGCTGGGCGGTCGCGTTCAGCCAGTTGAAATCGAATGTCCCGCCATCATAGGTTTTGCCGAACCACAAACCGTTCCCGGCTTCCAGCGCCTGCCCGGAAGCGCCACTGAACTGATTGCAGCCGTTGACTCCAAACAGAATATTGCCTGCCGTTGGCATGGAGAAAGTGACAAAGAGCCGAGGCCCGGAGTTGGCGCAGCCATCGACCGTGCTGTAGGCATTTCCGCCGCTGTAGCCGGCACCTATGGATACGGTAGTCGCGAAGAAATTGGCGCCCGATGCCATGGACAATCCGTTGTCCGTCTGCTGCTGCCCATCCGTTTGCTTCTGCGTCACCGACCACAACTGTCCTTCGCCGCCACTACTGACCCAACACTCCAGTGCAAAAGGCGGAGACAATGTTCCAAGAGCCTCGTTGATGCATTCCAGGAACGAGCCGCCGTCATAGTCACGGTCCCCCGTGAATGCGGCGGCGGTCGTCGGGTATCCATCGCTCAGGATCGTCGGCGCACCAAAACCGACGTTACCGTTCGCGGAAAAATTGCCGAGCACATCCAGGCTTCCAAGGTTGAGCGCCACGCCCGATCCGCTGGTCTCATTCAGCGGCAAATAAACCAGCGGGTTATCCGCCAGAACGGCAGCCATGTACTCGCTCAGCGACGCGCTGGACTCATTCGATGCGGCGGCCACCTGGCCGCAGCCGTTCACCGCCAGCACCTCGTAGTAATACAGAACCCCGACGGCCGCCGTCGTATCGCTGTAGCTGGTGCCGGTGACACCAATCGCCAGCGGCGTCTCCGCCCCGGACACCGTCCCGCGCAGGATGTTGTAAGCCGAAGCGTTCGACCCGGCCGTCCACGACAGGAGAATGCTGTTGCCCAGAGGCTGCGGCGTCGCCGTCAGGGACGAAGCGCTGCCCAGCAAGGCCGGCGTCGCATTCACCTCCGCCGATGCCGCGGACAGGCCGCCGCCGGCCGGAACCGTCTTTACAGTCAGGTAATACTCCGTCCCGTTGACGAGATCCGGCACGGTCGTGGAAAGCGAGGTCACGCCGGACACCGCCGGACTGGTGGATTCCCCACCCGGCGTAGTGCCGAGATAAACGTTGTAGCCCGCGGCGCCGGCAACCGCCTCCCAGGACATCGCGATATCGCCGCTGCAGCCCTGCGCCGCAACACCCTGCGGTGCCGCGATGAACGGCGTCCCACTCACCTCGTTCGACGGCGGACTTTCGAATGTCCCCGTCACCGCCGTCACCACGAAATAATAAGTCAGACCGTCGATCAACCCCGTTACCGTCGTCGACGTGCCTGGCACCTGTAACGGATTGGCGAAATTCTCGCTGCCCGGCGCCGTGCCCTGGTAAATGTTGTAGTGGCTCACGCCAGCCACCGCCGTCCAGCTCAATCCGGCGGTTCCGTCCCCCACCGAAGCCAGCGTCAGCAGCGGATGCCCGCCGGTGTAAGTCACGGCACTCGCCACGCTCCGGCCCGGCGCAATGCGCGCCACCACCTGCACAAAATAATCCAGACCCGCATCCAACCCTGTGATCTCGATCGACGTCACCTGCAGCGACGGCTCCATCTCCACCAGGCTCACCGGCGACCGCCCGCAATACAGCGCGTAGCTGGTCGCACCTGGCTGCGGCGTCCAGGTCACGGAAATGCTCGCGCCATTGCGCGCCAGCAGCAGCGTGAAAGCGGGCGGATTGCCCACCTGCTCCACGAACCCCGCCTGCCCTCCCCACGCGTTGCCCAGGGTGCTCATGCGCGCCTCGCAAAGCCGGCGCCGATCCACTGCCGCTGATTCGGCGTGAAATCGAACGCCGCCTCCCCCCGCGCCTTGACGATCTCCTGGTTGAACAGCAGCGCGTACTCGTCCGCCGCCTGTGGATTGAACCAGGGATCGCCCTGCATGCGCAGGATCCACTCCAGCGCCCCATACCCCAGCGCGCGGTCATAACGCACCGCCAGCTCATCCGGCAGCTGCATCGTCCCCGCCACCGGCTGCGTCACCAGCTCCAACTGCACCGGATAAGCATTGTCCGGCGCCGGTACCAGCGCCACCCCGGCATATGGCACGAAACAGATTCCAGTCGGCCGCCGCGGCCCGATGTTCGGATTCACCAGCGTCGGATAGACAAAGCGCAGTGGATGTACCGCCGTCCCCGGCGCCAGCTCCTGGATCTGCGCGTGCTTCAGCGCGATCGCCTCCTCGTTGGCCGGCGCCTGCACAACGTACTGCTGCTGCCCCGCCACCGTGGTAAACCCCTGCACCCGCCGCAAAATCCAGCTCTCCGAACAAAACGTCCGCGCCGCGCGCACCAGCGCATCCTGCAAGCTCGGCTCCGGGCAGCCCTTCACCGCGCGCCGGATCTCCGGATACAAATCCTGTACGTCACACATCAGGCTTCCCCGCTTGAATGGTGCTGATGTTCTTCACGTCCTGATCCAGCTCCGTCATGAACATCCGGTAAAACAGCATCGCCCGCTGCGGATCAGCCCCATGGTCGCGCCGC
>Ga0302305_1000581_pt1 | contig 21686 bp, 18 predicted proteins | sample III_Palsa_E2_3_FD_198764 | JGI IMG/M metagenome (GOLD analysis project Ga0302305, IMG submission 198764) | Peat permafrost microbial communities from Stordalen Mire near Abisko, Sweden - III_Palsa_E2_3 | ecosystem: Environmental > Terrestrial > Soil > Palsa > Peat permafrost | place: Sweden... | reverse complement strand
TGACATCAACCTTGAAGTCGTCTGGCATACCGTGAAAGACGATTTGCCGAAGCTGCACAAGGAGATTAAGGCGCTGCTCGGCTCGCTGAGCGCCGCGGTGCCGGAACAGCACGAAACCCCGCCCAAGCTGTAAAATACCCGCGCGCCGCAACGGCGCCCCGCCTTGCGCGGGGTCGCCAGGGAAAAAATGCCGGTTTAGCTCAGTTGGCAGAGCACCTGATTTGTAATCAGGGGGTCGGGGGTTCAAATCCCTCAATCGGCACCAATTCCTAGTCTGTGCCCTGTAAACTTGCTCAAGCACCGGAACTAGTTTTTGTTGCTCCATATCCGGCGCATATCTTCACGCTATTGTCCGGAACTACCATAAGAAGTGCTATGGATGGACTAAATCCAAAAGTACTGCAATGGGCTCGCCAGACGGCAGGCTTCTCGCTAGAGGAGGCTGCGAAAAAATTAGGAATTGGGTCGGCTCGCGGACAAGCCGGCGCGCACCGTTTAGCTCTAATCGAATCAGGCGAGAATACTCCGAGCCGAGCGCAATTATTGCGAATGGCCAAGCAGTATCGCCGCTCATTACTAACCCTTTATTTGCCGGAACCCCCGCCAAAAGGCGATAGGGGACAGGACTTTCGCTCTCTTCGTGGAGAAAGGTCTCTGGTTCAGGATGCTCTTCTGGATGCCCTTCTGCGGGACATAAGAAGTAGGCAAGCAGTAATCCGCTCTGTCCTTGAAGACGACGACGATACCCATCCGCTTCCATTCATTGGCGCTCAGCGTGTTGACTCCGGCGTGAGCGCGGTAGTCTCATCTTTGCAGGAAGTAATCGGTCTTACAGCCGAGGAATTCAGTGCTCAGCACACTGTCGAAAACGCATTCGCTCTGTTACGACAAAAAGCAGAATCCGTTGGAATTTTTGTACTCCTTATCGGGAATCTAGGCAGCCACCATAGCAATCTCGAGTTGGAAACATTTCGTGGTTTTGCGTTGGCGGACCCATTAGCTCCATTCATAGTCCTAAACGATCAAGACGCACGCAGCGCTTGGTCGTTTACATTGGTGCACGAACTCGCGCACCTTTGGATCGGGGAGACAGGGGTCAGCAATCAAGGTTCAGAAACAAAAGTTGAGAAATTCTGCAATGACGTTGCCGGAGAGTTTCTATTCCCATCCGCACTTGCGGCTGAAGTTGGCGTCTCGCTGCAGACGAGTGTGCCGGATGCTTATACAAAAATAAGCGAGTTTGCTCAAACGAGGAATCTTGGTAGATCGTTTGTCGCATATAAATTGCTGCGTCTTAACCTTCTCGATAAGCCGACTTGGAGCCAGTTGAGCCAGACTTTTTTAGATGAGTGGCGTAGTGATCGCGCGGACCGGAAAGAAAAAGCGAAAGCTAAGGATAGCGGTCCTAATTACTACGTCGTTCGTAGGCATCGGCTAGGCGTTGCGCTTCTAAACACTGTTAGTCGGATGCTTGCCGATGGTTCCTTAACGCCGGGAAAAGCTGGAAGGGTTTTGGGTGTAAAGCCTCGAAGTGTAGAGCCACTTCTCAGTACTACTGTGTCGGCTTTGCAGGGTTAACCCCCCGATGCTCTATCTCATCGATTCAAACGTGCTGATTACCGCCCACAGTACTTATTATCCGATCGATCGAGTCCCGGAGTTCTGGGAATGGCTGCACCACGTTGCTGAAAAAGGGTTGGTGAAAATGCCCTTGGAACAGTACGAGGAAATCGAAGATGGCAGCGATGATGAGGAAAAAGATCTTCTCTACGCTTGGGTCCAGGCTAAAGGCCGAAAGGAAATCTTGGTTTTGGATGAAGTTGCTTCTGTTGATGTTGTTCAACTTGTCACGATAACGGGGTACGCCGCGAATCTAACGGATGATGAAGTAGAGCAATTAGGGAAGGACCCGTTCCTGATTGCGTATGGGTTGGTTGCTCCGGCTAATCGCTGCATCGTTACTAACGAAGTATCTAAGCCTAAGAGAACTCGCCAAAACCGTCATATCCCAGATGTATGTAAGACTTTGAACGTCAACTGTTGCGATGCCTTTCATCTAATTAAGAAACTTGGCTTTAGTACGTCTTGGAAATCGTAAAGCGAACATCTTTCATCATCTGTACGTAGGCCAACATTCTTGTTGCACTGGCGTGGTAGGGTGGGGCGCGCGACCCGCCATTGACCGAGAAGCTTTCGCGGAAGGCGGGTCACGACCCGTCCTACTTGAGCTGCGCGAGCAGAGGAAATCAATCATGCGCGGAGTCGTTCTAACCGTAGCCAGCCTGCTGTTGTTCTCAGGATGCGCATCGGTTCCCCTCGCGTCGCCGGAGCAGGACAGCGAGGCCAAGAGATTTATTCCCAAGGCCGACGTCGCCCGGTTCTACATCTATAGAAATCCACAACTGGCGGGTGCTTCCGCGATCTGCCCGATTACGGTGAATGGTCGTTCCGTCGGGTCTTTGAAAAATGGAACATTCGTCGTCGAAGCCGTAGGTCCGGGTTTCAGCCAGATCACCGCCGGCCTGGGTTCATCGCAGAATCAGGCCTCGGTCAGCTGCGCCGTCGGTCAGATTTGCTTCGTCTCGACCGGGTTTGTGGGGCATGGAATCGGACCGCCGGAGATGGTTCAGGTATCCACGGACGTCGGGCAGTCCGATGTTCAGCGTCTTGAGCTGATCAAGCCGCAGTAAGTCGCTGGCCATCAGGCGCGTTGCCGAGAGCCCCTCGCGAACTTCGGCCACGTCCAGCCCAGACTCATCCCCGCCGCGGCCACCAGCACGACCACGACTCCGAGCAGCTGCGTCAGCTGCAGGCGATGCCCGAACGCCACCAGGTCCACCAGGATCGCCACCACCGGGTAGATGAATGACAGCGAACCCTGCAGATGCGTCGGCAGCTTCTGCACGGCGCTGTACATGAGGACGTAGACCAGGCCGGTGTGGACCAGGCCGATGGTGGCGAGCGAGCCCCAGGCGGTGAGGCCTGCGGGCAGGTGCGACCAGTGGGCCAGCGGCGCGAGCATCAGGGTGCCGATGCAGACCTGGATCAGGGCGATGAGGTGGGGCGGCGTGCCGGCGAGCTTCTTGGTGATGATGGCGGCCATCGCCCAGAAAAAGGCGGCGGCAAGCGCCATGAGGATGCCGGCGGCATAGCCGCCGGTGGCGTAGCTCGCTTCGGACCGGGTCTGCACGATCAGCACCACGCCGCAGAAGGCCAGCGCCAGCCAGGCCAGCTTGGCCGGGCCCGGCCGTTCCTTGAACAGCAGCGCGCCCAGGCCGACCAGGATGAAGGGCTGGGTGTTGTAGACGGCGGTGGCGACGGAAATGGAGGCGTGGCGGTAGGCGGCGAACAGCAGCAGCCAGTTGACGACGATGGCCACGCCGCCGAGCGCGGCCAGGCCGAGCACGCGGGGCCGCAGCAGTTCGCGGCGCAGCAGGTCCTTGGCGGTGCAGACCGCCAGCAGCGCGGCGGCGCCGAAGGCGCAGCGCCAGAACACCACGTCCAGAACCGGCTGGCCGCTGAGCACGACGAAGCCGCCGATGGTGCCGACGAGCACCATCGCGGCGGTCATTTCGAAGGTGCCTTGGCGGGTCTGGTTCATGGATGCTCCTGGTTGCCTGTGCCGGAGCTTAGAATCCCATGAGCTGTGGCAGTCATCCATGATTTACCTAAGGCAAAATGCACGATAGTCTTAATTATCTAAGGCCTATGGGCATATCTTCCGGAGAACGTTAAATGCTGGACGAATCCGACCGCAAAATCGTCGAGGCGCTGCTGGCGGACGCGCGCATTTCGCTGAAAGACCTGGCGGCGCAGGCGGGGCTGTCCTCGCCCAGCGTGTCCGAGCGGCTCAACCGGCTGCGCGAGCGCGGCGTGATCCGCGCCTTCACTGTGGAGCTGGACCCGGAGTTGCTGGGTTACCGGCTGCAGGCCATCGTCCGCATCCGGCCGCTGCCGGGCAAGCTGCAGGTGGTGGGCAAGCTGCTGCGGGAGATTCCAGAGTTCTGCGAGTGCGACAAGGTGACCGGCGACGACTGCTATGTCGCGCGGCTGTTCGTGCGCTCGATCGAGCAGCTCGACCAGATCCTCGACCGCATCGCCGACAAGGCGGAGACCAGCACCGCCATCGTCAAGTCGCAGACCATTCCGAGGCGGCCGCCGCCGCTGGCGTTCAAGTAGCCGCGCGGGCGTGGCGCGTACGCTTGCGCGCGCAACAGGCGCCCAACCCGATTCGGCAGGCCTTGCGGTACCGCATTCCAGGCATGCTGCCGATCGATTCCCCGGCGAATCATTGATCGGCTGGCGGCTGAAATCAGAATTCTCGGCGCCTGCGCCGCCGCTATGGCGCTGCTGCTCATGGTCGCTTCAGTCCCCGCTGCCGACAGCGCCTCCTTGCCGTCAGCTCAGCATGCCGGGACCGTCAACTATCGCAGCGGCGGCGTCGGAATCGAATCTTCCGATGCGATGAAGGCGGAAGCCTCCAGTTATTCGCTGGCGATGACTTTCACCTCTCACATCGACAGCCGTGACGCCTACACTGTCCCATCGCACTTGAGTATCGTCAAAGCCGGCGGCAGCCTGGTGCTGGACATAACGCCCGATGGTCCCTACCTGCTGGTCGATCTGCCAGCCGGCAAGTACCGGGTGACGGCCGATGTTGGCGGCGCCAGCAAGACCCTGGCAGTGGAGATCGTCGCCGGGGTTCACCAGAAGCTTGTCTTCGAACTGGACCAGGTCGACGCCAGCCGGTAGGCCGCATGACAACAAATCGAGGCTCTCGGCCGCTTGACTGATGTGCTGTAGCTCCTCGAGCCCAGCCATTCCCGGTGAATCCGGACATCGGATTCGATGAAGAATCGCGTCCAGAATCGCACGGTCGAGAGCATTGACGATCGGCGTAGGTGCCGGGTGAGCGAAGTCTTAGCTTATAGCCAGCCGCGCCATGCCCAGCGCCACCGGCTGTGCCACCCAACGCACGATGGGGGCCATTTCCAGAGGCTTGAGCAGCATGTTCACCGACATCCGATAGGGGAAATGCCTGGCGGCAAGCTTGCGGCAACGCGCCATTGCATCCTTGTATACAGCTTTGTCGTAGATTTGATCCGGATGGCGCGTGCAGTGTATGTGTTTGAGGACGATATAGCCGTCTTCCCGTTCAATCAATTTCAACCGGTTCCACAGCGCGCCCAGTATCTGGCGGCGGCTGGTGTTTTCGATGCCGCGGTAGTGGCGGAAATATCTGTAGAAATACTTGTAGTGGCCCACCTCGTCCTCGAAGATGTTCCGTGTAAGCCGCATCAGCACCGGTTCGGCGCTGGCGTGATGCAGGGCGGTGTAATAGCTGGCGGTACCCATCTCCACGACGCAGCGCGAGACCAGCTCCAGACCGCGCTCAGGTAGCAGGAATTCCGGCTTGCACACCGAGCTGTTGTCCTCGAAGAACCTGGCGTACTGAGCTTCCCAGTCGAATTCCGGCCATGCGTGCCGCACATATTCACGCAGGGCACGTCCATGCTGTAGCTCCTCGGGTTCCCAGGTGTGTTCCAGCCATTCGCTTACTTCGTGGTTGTCGGCGAAATGCTGCACCAGGTTGCGCGCATAGAGGTCTGAAGCGGTTTCGATGAAGGAGGCCGAGGTCACCATGTAGAACAGCTCTTCGCTGTCCGCCAGGTATTCCCGGCGCAAGTTGTGCCAGGGAATGCTGTCGAGAGTCCAATGCTGCTTTTGGATCATGGCTGCGTCCCTGATCCGGGGGTCAAATGCACATCAGCTCATAGCGAACGCCCGCGCCGACCGCGGTAACCGTTCAGCAGATAGACAATGACTATGATGGCAAGAATCAACCCGATTGGACCGATCCCCCATCCAGCGCCGAGGCCCCAGTAGAGCCCACCGCCACCACCGAATAGCAGCAACAGCACAATCAGCACGATTAGCAGATCCATTTCCTTCTCCATTTACTTACTAAAGAATGAAATCATGGCGTATCGTGGTCTGTACGCAACCGCGCATAGCGGTTCGGTGGTCGGCGGATGTGCACTGACGCACTCGTCATATTGCGCGTGCGCTAACGTCGTTCGACAAGATCCAGTTAATGCCGGATTGATCCGCGGTTCCTAGCTCGCCGTCACTTTCGGCAACAAGCGATCGAATTCACGTTTGACCACGGAATAGCAATCGCAGGCTTCCAGCTCCAGCCGTGGCCGATCGAGCACGGTAATGGCGCCGTGGTCGTAGTTGATCAGCCCCGCCGCTTGCAGCGTGCCCGCCGCGTCCGTGACGCCCTCGCGGCGCACGCCCAGCATGTTGGCGATCAGTCCCTGGGTCATCATCAGCTTGTTGTCCGGCAGCCGATCGAGGCCGAGCAACAGCCAGCGGCATAATTGCTGCGGTATCGAATGATGCTTGTTGCAGGCGGCAGTTTGCGTTATCTGTGTGAGCAGAGCCTGTGTGTAGCGCAGCAGCAGATGTCGCAGGGCCCGTGAGTGGTTGAATTCCTGCATGAGAATGCTTGCCTCCAGCCGGAAGGCATGGCCGTCGCTCTGCACCACCGCCCTTCCCGTGGTGGCTTCCCCGCCCATAAACAGGGAGACGCCGACGATGCCCTCGTTTCCCACCATGGCGATTTCGGCCGAATCGCCGTCACTCATCACGTACAGCAGCGAGACGATGCAGTCGATGGGGAAGTAAGCGTATTGCAGGATGTTGCCGGCTTCGTACACCACTTGACCGAGTTTCATCGGCATCACTTCAAGGTGGGGGGACAGGCGCCTGTGTTCCGCATCCGGCAGGCTGGCCAAGAGGCGGTTCTTCTGTGTCTGGAAGGTCAAAATTGCAAACTCCTCGGACAGGGTAGAGTGCCGACACTGCGAGGACGGCGGTAGACACAATCCCGCCGGATCCAGTGATATACCAAATGTCGCGCGTGTTCCGTGCGCTTACGTACCCTTCAATACTATTTGCCGGAGCGCGGCGCCGGTGTCCACACGGGCGATGTGTGCTCTCAGACCGACCCCGCCATCCGCCGGGCGCAACAATCGGGTCAGCGAATTTGACCGGCGCGGGTACCTTCGGCAAGTTCAACCCCCGCGCATTCATCGCACGCTGCAAAATCCTCGCACGATCGCAATGCCTGTGGCTTGAAACCCGGAGGCGTCGTTGCCGTATTGCCGCTATTCATAGTGGGGGCTGGTGCCGACGGTCAGGCCGTTTTTAGCCTTGAGCGCATCGATGATCCGGTCTGTACCTGGACCATTTAACTGATCTGGCGCTGCGGCAGATAAGGCAGCAGGCGATCGGCTTCCCTCTTGACTACGGCGTAACACTCGCAGCTCAACTGCTCGAGCCTGGACCGGTCCAGCACCGTGATATGTCCGCGGCGGTATTCGATCACCCCGAGCTTCTGTAACTTCCCGGCAGCATCGGTAACACCTTCGCGGCGCACGCCCAGCATATTGGCGATCAGTTCCTGGGTCATGGCCAGGTGATTGCCCGGCAGGCGGTCCAGGGATAGCAGGAGCCAGCGGCATAGTTGCTGATCTACCGAATGATGCCGGTTGCAGACGGCGGTCTGGGACATTTGCGTGATGAGCGATTGGGTGTAGCGCAGCAGCAAATGCAACAGCTCGGTATTGCGATAGAACTCGTCCTTGAGCCACCGCGCGCTCAAGCGGTAAGCGGAACCTGCGCTCTGCACGATGGCCCGGCTCGGAGTGCTTTCGCCGCCCATGAACAGGGAGATGCCGACCAGGCCGTCGTTGCCCACAACCGAGATTTCTCCGGTCGCGCCGTTTTCCATCACGTAGAGCATCGACACGATGGAGTCGGTCGGAAAGTAGACGTGGGCCAGGGTATCCCCGGATTCATACAAAGCCTCGCCGAGCCGCAACGAAACCAGTTCGAGATGGGGAAAGAGGCGATTCTGCACTTCGGCCGGCAAGGCAGCCAGGAGATGATTTTGTTGTGGTGCAGGCGTCTCGGACACATCAATCCTCATTTGATACGAGAGCGCCAGGGAAAAGGCTCAAAAACTCCCCGTAATCGGGAAATAATAGCCCAAATACCGCGCCTCTTATGTACGGTACAGCACATAACGCGCATCCCGGGATTGCCGGGCGAAACGCATCCTAGCTGGGCGGTCGATTCAGGGAATTCTGAGGGAACTCCCGGGAGCATCCATCTGTCTGAATGTTGCAACGCACCATTTTCAAGCAGGGCTATACCATGATGCCGGTTCAACGCGACTACCGCTTCAAGCTTCCTCCAGCGAAGCTGCGCGACTGGCATCGCGCCGGCATTCCAGTCAGCCATTTTTTCAATGCCTTATCCATCTTCTTCCCGGTGGGGGAGCGCTTCTTCATCAGCAGCGTACGGAACTATCGCGGCAGTATCGGCAACGCTGAACTGCGCCAGGCGATCACCGCCTTCATCGGCCAGGAAGCGATGCACGGGCGCGAGCACGAGGCGTATAACCGGCTGCTCAGGGAGGCCGGGCTGCCAGCCGCAGCGCTTGAGCGATTGGTCGAGAAATTGCTCGGCACCATGCAGAAATCCACGCCTGCCTCCTGGCAGCTATCCGCGACCATCGCGCTGGAGCACTTCACGGCCATTCTCGCCGATCGCCTGCTCGACGAGCGGCGAATGCTCGACGGTGCTGATGCCGCATTCAGGAGGCTCTGGCTGTGGCATGCGCTTGAAGAGACCGAACACAAGGCTGTTGCCTACGATGTCTGGCGCGAGGTCATGGGAGATGATGCCAAGGCCTATTCGATACGCTCCGCAGGGATGCTGGTGACGGGCACGGCCTTCGCCATCCTGGTCATCGGCTTCAGCGCAGTGCTGATCGAAAACGAACTCGCGGACTACCCAGGTCGCCGCCGGCGTCTCGCCGCCTATCGCTCCCTTGGGGTGTTTCTGCTCGGCCGGGGTGGCTTGGTGCGCAGCGGCTTCCCGGCCTGGCTCGACTACTTCCGTCCGAATTTCCACCCGTGGCAGCACGACAACCGGGAGCTTCTGCGCCGCATTGACGAAATCGCGGCCAGGCCGCCAATTCTTGCCCGGGCTGCCTGAGAGAGCCGATCATGTTCCTAACGTACTGGCTGATTGCCCTTGCCGCCGCCTGCCTGGCGCTGCTGCTGGCCGGTTTGTGGCTGCGCCAGCGCCCTTTCCGCTGGTTCGGGTTCTCGCTTGAAGGCGAAGCCCTGGTCGAGGAACTTACGATCCACCTATCGCCGTCAACGCCGGATAGCGTCGAGCGCGCCGAGGTATCGCCCGTCATTGTGAGTTGGTGGCGCAGGCAGGGTTGAGGGTTTACTCGCGGGGGCTCGGCGATGGCCGGCTTTGAACCACGCCGTCGATGGCCGGTCTTAAGTGACACCAGGCGGCCGGCAGCATCGTAGACTCGATGTTCACAGGCACCGCCCCAAACAGGAGTAACACAGCATGGAACTCGGCATGATCGGCTTGGGGCGCATGGGCGCCAATATGGCGCAGCGCCTGATCCGCGGCGGACATCGCGTGGCGGGTTTCGATCCGGACCAGAAAGTACGCGATGAGGTCGAGGGCAAGGGCGTCGAAGCCGCCGCGACGCTGGATGTGCTGGTCGGCAAGCTCAAGGCGCCGCGGGTGCTGTGGCTGATGGTTCCCGCCGGGGCGGTGGTGGACCAGACCATCGAGGCCCTGCTGCCGAAGCTGGCGGCGGGCGATACGCTGATCGACGGCGGCAACTCCAATTACAAGGACACGCAGCGCCGCGCCAAAGCGCTGGCGGAGAAGAAAATCCACTACGTCGATTGCGGCACCAGCGGCGGCGTGTGGGGTCTGGCCGAGGGTTACAGCATGATGGTCGGCGGCGATGAAGCGGCGGTCGAGCGGCTGCGGCCGATTTTCGAGAGCCTGGCGCCGGCCAAGGACAAGGGCTGGGGCCGCGTCGGCCCGGCCGGCTCGGGCCACTACACCAAGATGATTCACAACGGCATCGAGTACGGCATGATGCAGGCCTATGCCGAAGGCTTCTCCATCCTCAAGCACAAGGAGGAGTTCGGACTGGACCTGCACCAGGTGGCCGAGATCTGGCGCACCGGCAGCGTGGTCCGCTCCTGGCTGCTGGATCTGACCGCCGATGCCCTGGGCAAGAACCCGACCATGAAGGGCATCGCGCCCTACGTGGTGGATTCGGGCGAAGGCCGCTGGACGGTGGACGATGCCATCGCGCTCAATGTGCCGGCGCCCGTGATCACGCTGTCCCTGATCGAAAGGCTGCGCTCGCGCGATACCGAATCCTTCTCCGACAAGCTGCTGTCGGCGATGCGCAACGAATTCGGCGGCCACCCGATCAAGTCGGAATAAGCACGTCCGGCGCCTGGGGCAGGCATGACCAGCAGGGAGACGGGATTGAATATCCTCGCGCTGAATAGCGGCTCGTCCTCCCTGAAGTTCAGCTTGTATCAGATGGGCGCTGCTGGAGCCGAAACACTGCTCTCTGGCGAAGCGAGTTCGATCGGCGACAAGAACAGCACCATCCACGCACAGGATTGGCGCAACGACAAGCCGTATTCCAAATCAGAAGCCATTGCCGATCAGCAACATGCAATCGTTCTTATCGGAAGGCTGCTGGCGCAATGCGGAATGCCGCCGCCCGACGCCGTCGGGCATCGGATCGTGCATGGCGGACCAAAGCTCCGGCAACACTGCCGCATTGATGCGGCGGTGCTGGAACAGCTCGAAGCTGCCACGGCCTTTGCGCCGCTGCACATCCCGCCGGCATTGGCGGTGATCCACTTCGCGCAGGAACATTTTCCCGGCGTGCCGCAGGCGGCCTGTTTCGATACCACGTTTCACGCCGACCTAGCTGAGGTCGCACGGATTCTGCCGATCTCCAGGGATTTGCAGTCGGAAGGCGTGCAACGCTACGGATTCCACGGTCTTTCCTGTGAATCGATCGTGCATCAGCTCGGCGAGGCGCTGCCGAGCCGCCTGGTCATCGCCCATCTGGGCAATGGCGCCAGCATCACGGCGGTCAAGGGCGGGAAGTCGATCGATACCAGCATGGGCCTGACCCCGACTGGCGGCATCATCATGGGCACGCGCAGCGGCGATCTCGATCCGGGCATCCTGATCTACCTGCTGCGCGAGAAGAAGTTCGATGCGGCGATGCTGGAAGATCTGCTCGATCACCGCTCCGGCCTGCTGGGGATTTCGGGCCTGGCCGGCGATATGCGGCGCCTGCACGAAGCCGCTGCATCCAACGCCGATGCCCGGCTTGCCATCCGCATGTTCTGCTATTCCGCGCGCAAGCAGTTGGCTGCGATGATCGCCGCACTGGATGGGGTCGACCTGATCGTCTTCACCGGCGGCATCGCGGAACATGACGGCGAGGTACGCGCTGCGATCTGCGGCGGCTTGTCCTGGATCGGCATCAGCCTGGATGAAAGCCGCAACCGCGCGGCGACCGACCCCATCAGCGATCCGGCGTCGCGTTGCCCGGTGCGGGTGATGGTTTCGCAGGAAGATCTGCAGATCGCTCGTCATACCTGGGCATTGCTGCAGCTCAAGCCATCCTGACCGCGGCCGCTTTCCCGCATTAGGCGATACCGAGGCGGCGGAACAGCGGGACTTTCACTTGGTCCAGGACAATGGCGAAAGTGATCGCCGCGGCAAGCGTGCCCAATACCATTGGGGCGGGCAGGGGCTTCATGGCGAACCCGCCGACCGCGAGTATCGAAGCGATCGCGATATCGGCAGCAGACGAGGCGAGGACCCACACCCCCGGGCGCGAGGACCAAAGCCGCCTGCGTTCGCGATTGGTATAGGTGGTCGCCTGATTGCCGAATACGATGACAACAAATGCCAGCGTCCTCAGGGTTTCGACGTCGAACCCCATCCGGTAGAAGCCGCAAAGCAGTGCCAGCGTGCAAAACAGCAGCTCTCCGGCGCCCATGGCGACACCCGCCACCGTCAGCTTGCCAATTTGCCAGGCATTCGGCAGCGGCGACGACCGCACGTTGTCGGTCGTCAACGACATGCCGAGGAAGTCGCCGGTGATCATGATCAGGACCATCAGGAACGGCGTCAGGATGGCGTGTCCGGTCATGATCAGGCCGACTGCGAGGAACAGCACCTGCACCACTTTCTTGGTGATCGAGTTGAGCGTATAGGTCAGGATGCGCTGGAAGGCTAGCCGCCCTTCCCTGACCGCGGCGACGATGCCGGCCAGTCCGGGCGTGGTCAGCACCATGCCGGCGGCCGACTTGGCAACATCGGTGGCGCTGGAAACCGCAATGCCAATCTGCGCCTGGCGCAGCGCCGGCGCATCGTTGGCGCCGTCACCGCACATGCCGACGGTATGGCCGCCGTGCTGGAACACCTTGACCAGCTTGTACTTGTCTTCCGGCAGCACGCCGGCGAAGACCGCATAGGCCTCGGGACGCATCTCGTCCGGGATCGGCCCGGGCGGACAAATCCCGCCATCCAGCCCTACCGCATGAGCCACAATGGCGGCCGTCGCCGGCGCATCGCCCGTGACCATCACGGTGCACACCCCGAGGCTGCGCAGCTCGCGGACCAGGGCGGACGAGTCCGTGCGGGGCGGGTCGCTGAGCGCGATGAGCCCGACCATTTTCACCGCCGTCGCCGGCCCGGCCGCGACCGCCAGTACCCTGAATCCCTGTGCCTCAAGCGCGGCCGCTGCCGCGGCGGCGGCTGGCGATGGCGGGGTGAGCTGGACGACCACGGAAAAAGCGCCCTTCACCACACGCTGCGTTCCGCCATTCGCCTCGGCTACCATGGCCTCCGACATCTTCGTCGCCGGATCGAACGGCACGAAACTGAGCGGATGAGGTGCCGCAGCGGCCTTGCTGTCGGAGGTAGCGGCCCTGATGGCCGCGTCGACCGGATCCAGCCCTCCATCCGAGCTGGCCAGAACCGCCAGCGCCAGAATCCGCGCCGCGTCGAATCCGGGCATGGGATGAACCGTCGTTACTTTCAGCTCGTTGCACGTCAGCGTGCCCGTCTTGTCGGCGCACAGGACATCCATGGTGCCTGCTTCATCCACCGCCGACAGCCGGGTCGGAAGGACGCCCAGTTTGGCCAAAGCTCGCGCGCCGAGTGCCGACGCCAGGGTGAAGGTTGCCGGCAGCGCCACCGGTATCGAGGCCAGGACCGCCGTCAGCACCAGCGGAATGATCTCGGCGAGCGGCAGCTTGAGAAAATGCGCATAGGCCACCAGCAGCACGATGACGCCGCCGTTGAACATTGCCAGGTTGCGTACCACACGTAGAACGGCTTTCTGCTGTGAACTCGTCACATGGGCAGTGCGGACCAGTTCCGCGGTGCGGCCGAACTTGGTGCGTGCCCCGGTCGCGGTAACTTGAGCCACTGCTTCGCCGTGCCGTACCAGGGCGCCGGCATAGGTCTGCAGGCCGGCGCCGGCTTCGATCGGAACCGACTCTCCGGTCAACATGGACTGGTCGAGCAGCACCTCTCCGCCAGTGAGGCGGACATCCGCGGCCACCACGGCGCCGAGCGACAGCTTCACCACATCGCCCGGCACCAATTCGACGGCGGGTATGGTGGCCCAGCTGCCGTCGCGCAGGACGGATGCGCTCAATGCCAGCCGCGACTTCAGCGCGGCCAGGGTTGCCTGGGCTCGCCCTTCCTGGAAAAAGCCGAGCGCGGAATTGAACACCAGGAGGCCGGAGATGAGCGCGGCCTCGGCATAGTCACTCAGCGCGAGCTGAAGCAGGATGGCGGCCTCCAGCATCCAGGGAACCGGCGCCCAGAAACTGCCTAGCGCCCTGCGCAAGGGATGCATCGTCGTGTCGGGCATCGCGTTGGGGCCGACCGCCTGCAGCCGCCTGCGGGCTTCATCACTGGTCAGCCCGACCGGCGGGGCGGCGTTGGCGGTGCCGGTCAGCTTGGCCGGCAAGAGGCTTGCGGCGGGCAGCGGCTTGGCCATGAGCTTGGACGTTCCATCCGTTCAAAGGATGAAGCATGCACGGGGTGGGCTATCCAATCTGTACGGCAACACCCTTTCGGCAAACGTCTGCCCTGTTCGATGCTACATACGGCCCTGGATCGCTCATCGACCGATTCACCCGCTGGGGCTTACGCCGGCCGCGCCGCGCCCGGCCATTTCCAGTTGCGGATTTCCGGCAGGTCCTGGCCGTATTGGTCGATGTACTGCTTGTGCTCGATCAGCTTGTCCTTGAGCTGCTGCTTCAGGTAGATGCCCGGCTCGCCGGTCTGCGGCAGGCGGTCGATGGCTTCCATCACCAGATGGAAGCGGTCCAGCTCGTTCAGCACCGTCATGTCGAAGGGCGTGGTGATGGTGCCCTCCTCCTTGTAACCGCGGACATGGATGTTGTCGTGATTGGTGCGCTGGTAGGTCAGCCGGTGAATCAGCCATGGGTAGGCATGGAAGGCGAAGATGACCGGCTTGTCCTTGGTGAAGAGTTCGTCGAAATCCATATCGCTCAAGCCATGCGGATGCTCGGTCTGCGGCTGCATCCGCATCAGGTCGACGACGTTGACCACCCGGATCTTCAGCTCGGGCAGGTGCGCGCGCAGGATCGAGACGGCGGCGAGTGTTTCCAGCGTGGGTACGTCGCCGCAACAGGCCATTACCACATCGGGAGCCAAGCCCTGGTCGTTGCTGGCCCACTGCCAGGTGTCGATGCCCTTGATGCAGTGCTTGACGGCGGCGTCCATGCCCAGCCACTGCGGCGCCGGGTGTTTGCCGGCGATCACCACGTTGACGTAGTGACGGCTGCGCAGGCAGTGATCGATCACCGACAGCAGGCAGTTCGCATCCGGCGGCAGGTAGACGCGCACGATCTCGGCCTTCTTGTTCATCACATGGTCGATGAACCCGGGGTCCTGGTGGGTGAAGCCATTGTGGTCCTGACGCCAGACGTGGGAGGCGAGCAGGTAATTGAGGGACGCGATCTTGCGTCGCCAGGGCAGGTGCGCGGTGACTTTCAGCCACTTGGCGTGCTGGTTGAACATCGAATCGACGATGTGGATGAAGGCCTCGTAGCAATTGAACAGCCCATGCCGCCCGGTGAGTAGATAGCCTTCGAGCCAGCCTTCGCACTGGTGCTCGCTGAGCATTTCCATCACGCGGCCGGCGGGCGCGAGAAATTCGTCGTTCGGCAGGGTCGCGGCGTCCCATTGTCGCTGGGTGGTTTCGAACAGGGCTTCCAGGCCGTTGGATAGTGTCTCGTCGGGTCCGAATACCCGGAAATTCCGCTGCTCCTCGTTTAGTTTCACCACATCGCGCAGGAAGCGGCCCAGCACGTGGGTGTCGCCGATGCCGCCGTGTCCCGGCTCCGGCACGTCGACGCCGTATTCGCGGAAGTCCGGCATGCGCAGATCGCGCAGCAGGATGCCGCCGTTGGCATGCGGATTGGCGCCCATGCGCCGCTCGCCGGCCGGCGCTAGTTCGGCCAGCTCGGGTTTCAGGCGGCCCTGCTCGTCGAACAGTTCCTCCGCCCGATAGCTGCGCAGCCAGTCTTCCAGCAGCTTGAGGTGTTCCGGATGAGTTGCCGGATCGGACAGCGGCACCTGGTGCGAGCGGAAGGTGCCTTCGATCTGCAGGCCGTCGACCATGATCGGCCCGGTCCAGCCCTTGGGCGAATTGAGTACGATCATCGGCCAGCGCGGGCGCTCGAGGTGACCGTTGAGGCGTGCATCCCGCTGAATGGACTTGATCTGTTCCACGGCCGTGTCCAGCGTCGCCGCCATGGCTTCATGCATCAACCTGGGTTCGTGCCCCTCGACGAAGTAGGGGGTCCAGCCATAGCCGCGGAGCAGCTGTTCCAGTTCTTCCCGGGTGATGCGGGCGAGTACCGTGGGGTTGGAAATCTTGTAGCCGTTGAGGTGCAGGATCGGCAGCACCGCGCCGTCGCTTACCGGATTGAGGAATTTGTTCGAATGCCAGGCCGTGGCCAGCGGTCCGGTTTCCGCTTCGCCGTCGCCGACGACGCAGGCCACGACGAGGTCAGGATTGTCGAACACTGCCCCGAACGAATGGCTGAGCGAATAGCCCAGCTCGCCGCCTTCGTGGATCGAGCCGGGGCACTCCGGCGAGGCGTGGCTGGGAATGCCGCCAGGGAAGGAAAACTGCTTGAACAGCTTGCGCAGCCCGGCTTCATCCCGGCTGATGTCGGGATAGATCTCGCTGTAGCTGCCTTCCAGGTAGGTGTTGCCGACCACGGCCGGGCCGCCGTGTCCGGGGCCGGAGACATAAATCATGTCGAGGTCGTATTTTTTGATGACCCGGTTCAGGTGCGCATAGATGAAGTTCTGCCCGGGCGTGGTGCCCCAGTGCCCCAGCAGCATGTGCTTCACGTCCGCAAGCTCCAGCGGGCGCTTCAGGAGCGGATTGTCGTAAAGATAGATCTGTCCGACCGACAGGTAATTGGCGGCGCGCCAGTAGGCGTCGATCTTGTGCAGCAGTTCCGGCGTGAGCGTGTTGGATGTCATGCCTGATTCTCCTGACGGCTTTCACCGTTATGACGATGCGGCGAGCGCTAGCAGTGCCTTGGCGCGGGCACAGACGCGATCGACGGTGAAGCCGTATTCACGCAGCAGGACTTCCGCCGGCGCGGAAGCGCCGAAGCGGTCCACGCTGAGCATGTTGCCGTGCGCGCCGATATAGCGATCCCAGCCTTGCGCGACACCCAGTTCGACTGCCAGGCGCGCGCCGACCGCGGGCGGCAGCACCGCGTCGCGCTCGGCCTGCGGCAGGGCTTCGAACAATTCCCAGCTCGGCATCGACACGCAGCGCACGGCAATGCCTTCCCGCTGCAGGCGTTCCGCCGCCGCCACGATCAGGCTGACCTCGGAGCCGCTGGCGAGCAGGATCAGCTCGGGCTTGCCGTCCGGCGCATCGCTGAGCACGTAGGCGCCGCGGCGCAATCCCTCCGCTGCGGCATAGCGGCCGCGGTCGAGCGTGGGCAGGTCCTGCCGGCTCAGCACCAGCAGCACCGGGCGATCGCGCGTTTCCACGGCGACGCGCCAGGCCACTGCGGTTTCGTTGGCGTCGGCGGGCCGGATCACGGTGACGTTGGGAATCGCGCGCAGGTTGGCAAGCTGCTCCACCGGCTGGTGGGTGGGGCCGTCCTCGCCCAGGGCGATGCTGTCGTGGGTGAACACATGCACCACGTGCAGGCCCATCAGCGCCGCCAGCCGGATCGGCGGGCGCATGTAGTCGGAAAAGATCAGGAAGGTCGAGCCGTAGGGAATGAATCCGCCGTGTGCGGCCAGACCGTTGACGATGGCGCCCATCGCATGCTCGCGCACGCCGAAGTGCAGGTTGCGCCCGGCGTAGCTCCAGCCGCCTCCGTCCGAGCCTTGCTGGTCCTCGCCCGCCGGCGGCGGCGGGTTGAAGTCGCCGAGGCCCTTGAGCGCGGTCTTGGTCGAGGGGTCGAGGTCGGCCGAGCCGCCGCTCAGGGCCTGCAGCCGCGGCGCGATGGCGTTCATCACCTTGCCGGAAGCCTCGCGCGTGGCCAGGCCCTTGGCGTCGGCGGGGAATTGTGGGATGTCCGAATCCCAGCCCCGCGGCAGCTCGCCGCGCAGGCGGCCCTGCAGCTCCGCGCACAGCTTGGGGAAGGCCCTGGCATAGGCGCTCATCTGCTCGTTCCATTCCGCTTCGTCGTGCGCGCCGCGCTGCACGGCGCGCCGCATATGCGCCAGCGCCTCATCCGGGATGAGGAAATCCGGCTCGGCCGGCCAGCCCAGTTTCTGCTTGGTCTGGCGCACGCCGTCCTTGCCCAGCGGGGAGCCGTGGGCCTTGAAGCTGTCCTGCTCGGGCGAGCCATAGCCGATATGGGTGCGCACCAGGATCAGCGAGGGCCGCGCCGTTTCCGCGCGTGCCAGGTGCAGGGCCGAGTCGAGCGCGGCGAGATCGTTGCCGTCCGCCACCGTCAGCGTGTGCCAGCCGTAGGCCTCGAAGCGCCGCGCGCGGTCTTCGGAAAACGTGATGTCGGTGCCGCCGGCCAGGGTGACGCGGTTGTCGTCGTAGAGGCAGATGAGCTTGCCCAGGCCGAGGTGGCCGGCCAGCGAGGCGGCTTCGGCGGAGACGCCTTCCATCAGGTCGCCGTCGCCGGCGATGACCACCGTATGGTGATCGATGACGGCATGGCCGGGGCGGTTGTAGCGCGCGGCCAGCTGCGCTTCGGCGATGGCCATGCCGACGGCATTGGCCAGGCCCTGACCGAGCGGCCCGGTGGTGGTCTCCACGCCCGGCGTGTGGCCGCGCTCGGGATGACCCGGGGCCTTGCTGCCCCATTGGCGGAACTGCTTGATGTCCTCCAGGGAAAGCGCGTAGCCGCTCAGGTGCAGCAGGCTGTAGAGCAGGGCCGAGCCGTGCCCGGCGGAAAGCACGAAGCGGTCGCGGTTGACCCAGTCCGGGTTGTGCGGGTTGTAGCGCAGCCAGCGCGTCCATAGGGCATAGGCCATCGGCGCGGCGCCGAGCGGCATGCCCGGATGGCCGCTGTTGGCCTTCTGCACCATGTCCACCGCGAGGAAGCGGATGGTGTCGATGCATTGCTGGTCGAGTTCGTCGGACATGTCGACTCCTTGATGAGATGAAGTGGCGTCAGCGGCGCGGATGCGGTCCTTTGTGGCCGGTCGCGGCGCACCTGACATGAATGCCGCCGGTGTCGGCGGCTGGAATGTTCACGGCCTTGCCCGGCCGGCGCCCGCGGCTTTGGCCGGAGCGTCGCAGCGCTCGCCCGCCGCGACGGGAAGGTCGCCCTGCCTGCCGCGGGACAGCACATAGGCCGTATTGATCAGCGCCATATGCGTCAGCGCCTGCGGAAAATTTCCCAGCATGCGCCGGGCGCGCGGATCGTATTCTTCCGACAACAGGCCCAGGTCGTTGCGCAGTGCGAGCAGGCGCTCGAACAGATCCTCCGCTTCCTGCTGGCGGCCGATCAGGGCCAGGTTCTGGGCCAGCCAGAACGAGCAGGGCAGAAACACGCCTTCGCCTGGCGGCAGCCCGTCGACATTGCTGGCAGAGGAGTAGCGCAGCACCAGTCCGTCGGCCACCAGCTCGCGCTCGATCGCTTCGACCGTGCCGCGCACCCTGGGGTCTTCGGGCGGCAGAAAGCCGACCAGGGGGATCAGCAGCAGGCTGGCATCCAGTTGCGTCGAACCGTAGTGCTGCACGAAGGTATTGCGCTGCGCGTCGAAGCCGTCCGCGCAGATCTGGGCGTGAATGGCGTCGCGCACGGTGCGCCAGCGCTCGACCGGCCCCTCCGCCGAAAAGCGCTCCACGCCCTTGACCGCCCGGTCGAACGCCACCCAGGCCATGACCTTGGAGTGCGTGAAGTGCTGCCTGGGCCCGCGTATTTCCCAGATACCTTCATCCGGCTTTTGCCAGTTTCCTTCGAGGAATTTGAGCAGGGTAACGACAATCTGCCAGGCATGAGGCTCCGGCTCCTGCCCCGCGCATCGCGCCTGGTACAGGGTATCCATCACTTCGCCGTAGATATCGAGCTGGAATTGCTTCGAAGCGGCGTTGCCCACGCGCACCGGCGCCGCGCCGCCGTAGCCCGGCAGCCAATCGACTTCGTATTCGTCGATACGGCGCTCGCCGGTGACGCTGTACAGGACCTGCAAGTCCTCGGCGCTTCCCGCCACGGCCCGCAGCAGCCAATCCCGCCAGGCCTTCGCCTCGTCGTGATAGCCGGCCGCCAGCAGCGCGTTGAGCGTGAAGGTGGCGTCGCGCAACCAGCAGTAACGGTAATCCCAGTTGCGCACGCCGCCCGGCTGTTCCGGCAGGGAAGTGGTTGGCGCCGCGATGATGCCCCCGGTAGGGAAATAGGTCAGCGCTTTCAGTGTGATCAGCGAGCGCATCACGGCATCGCGCCAGCGACCGTAATACTCGCAGCGGTCGGACCATTTCCGCCATTTGAGTTCCGCTTCCTCCAGCGCCTGCTGCGGATCGAGGGGCGGCGGAGCCGCTTCATGTGAAAGGTGGTAATTGAGCACGAACGAGCTGCGTTGCCCCGCCGTGACGTCGAAGACCGCAATCGTCTTCATGTTCTCGCCGCGGGTGGGGACGTCGGTGCGAAGTTCCAGCGTGTTCGGTCCCGCGGTCGCCAGCAGCACGCCGTCGAGCTGCCGTACCCAGGGGACGATGGAGCCGTAGTCGAAGCGGACGATCAGCTCCATGCGCATGGCCACCCGCCCGCGCAAGCCTTCCACGATGCGCACGATATCCCGGCGCTCGTCGGATAACACCATGCAGTCGATGACGCGCACGGCGCCCTCGCCCGACTCGAATTCGGTTTCCAGGATCAGGGTGTCGGCGCGATACCTGCGCTCGATGCGGCTGCCCTCGGCCGCCGGCGCGATCAGCCAGCGGCCATGCCCGGGTTCGCCCAGCAAGGCCGCGAAACACGCGCTCGAATCGAACCGCGGCAGGCACAGCCAGTCGATGGAGCCGTCGCGGCCGACCAGGGCGGCCGTGTGGCAATCGCCGATCAGGGCATAGTCTTCAATGGGCAGCGGCTGTTTACCTTCCTTGGACATGGCCACTCCCCTCAATCTGGTCCGGGAGTGTCGAAGGCGACACGCCACGGCGGCTTGCCCGACCGCGGGCTGATGAGGGTGCTCACGTGCCGGGCTGCCGCAGCTGGCGATAGCGCCGGATCAGGGCATTGGTCGAGCTGTCGTGGCCGAGTTCGGGAGTACCGGCACTGGTGATTTCGGCAACGGTGCGCTTGGCCAGCGCCTTGCCCAGCTCCACGCCCCACTGATCGAACGAATCGATATTCCAGATCACACCCTGCACGAAGACGCTGTGCTCGTACAGCGCCACCAGCGCGCCCAGCGTGTGCGGCGTGAGCTGTTCCGCCAGGATGGTGTTGCTGGGCCGGTTGCCCTCGAAGGTGCGGTGCGGCACCAGTGCCGCGGGCGTATCCTCGGCCCGCACCTCATCGGCGGTCTTGCCGAAGGCCAGCGCCTCGCCCTGTGCGAACAGGTTGGCCATCAGCAGGTCGTGCTGTTCGCCGAGCGGATTGAGCGGCTGGCAGAAGCCGATGAAGTCGCAGGGGATCAGCTGTGTGCCCTGGTGGATCAGCTGGTAGAACGAATGCTGGCCATTGGTGCCCGGTTCGCCCCAATAGATCGGTCCGGTGGAATAGTCCACCCGGGCGCCGTCGAGCGTGACGTGCTTGCCGTTGCTCTCCATCGTCAGCTGCTGCAGGTAGGCCGGGAAGCGCTTCAGGTATTGCTCGTAGGGCAGCACTGCCACTGTCGGCGCGCCGAGGAAATTGCCGTTCCAGATAGCCAGCAGGCCGAGCAGGGCCGGCAGATTGCGCTCCAGCGGCACGCCGCGGAAATGCTCGTCTATGGCGTGGAAGCCGGCCAGCATGGCGCGGAAGTGTTCCGGTCCGATCGCCAGCATGGTCGAAAGCCCGATGGCCGAATCCATCGAGTAGCGGCCGCCGACCCAGTCCCAGAAGCCGAACATGTTGTCGCTGGCAATGCCGAATTTTGTTACCTCGGCGGTATTGGTCGAAACTGCTACGAAGTGCTTCGCCACTGCCTGCTCCTCGCCCAGCGCCCGCAGGCACCAGTCGCGCGCGGCGTGGGCATTGGTCAGCGTTTCCTGGGTGGTGAAGGTCTTGGAGCAGATCACGAACAGGGTTTCCGCCGCATCCAGATCGCGCACCGCT
>Ga0302305_1000577_pt1 | contig 21790 bp, 13 predicted proteins | sample III_Palsa_E2_3_FD_198764 | JGI IMG/M metagenome (GOLD analysis project Ga0302305, IMG submission 198764) | Peat permafrost microbial communities from Stordalen Mire near Abisko, Sweden - III_Palsa_E2_3 | ecosystem: Environmental > Terrestrial > Soil > Palsa > Peat permafrost | place: Sweden... | reverse complement strand
TGTCAGAACCGGCAAAGACTTTCGCATAGGGAATAAAATGGCCGTCCTATTGCTACGGCAAGGAGCATGAATTTGACGAAGGACACTGAGTTCGGGCCAGCCTGGATACCCACTACCCAGGAGGACAAGGAGGATGTTCGTTTAACTCTTGAACAACTGCTTGAGGACTCTCTCTTTCGGCGTAGTGGTCGCTACTCCGCGCTGCTCCACTATATTGTCGAAAAAGCGCTGGATGGAATGTCCGCGGAACTGAAAGAGCGCACAATCGGGATCGACGTTTTTCATCGCCCGATTGACTACGACACGAACGTCGATCCCGTAGTACGCTTTTGCGCTGGTGAGATCAGAAAACGCCTGGCTCAGTATTACCGGACTTCGACGGATGCTGTGATCGAAATCGACGTACCCATTGGTTCGTACGCCCCCCTCTTCCGTCGCCGCACCGCTCTTGTTGAGGACGAACAATTCGTTCCACTTGCTGAGCCATCTTCTCCGGAGGCTGGCGAGAGCGTAGCCTCCCCGATCTTTCCGGGGAGGGATCAGAGTAGACCTGCAATCAGTAGCCCTTCCTTCACGCGACGTAGGATGGTTCTTTTCACCTCTGCCATAGCCTTGATTCTTCTTTGTTGTATCGCGTTTGCTTTCAAATCCAGATTCAGCCCCGATCCTCTAAAGGAAGTCTGGGAGCCTTTTCTAAACCGAAACAGACCTGTCACTATCTGTACCGGAACTCCTTATCCCGTGACACCAGACCCCGTAACCGAAAGTCCAACTGACTCGCCCAATCTAAGTATTGAGCAGCACTTTTTGCAGGAGGGACATCGCATCTCACTGCCAACAGCGGCAACGATTGCGCAAATCTCCGGATTTCTGGAAGCTCACGATCAGGCGTTCGTGCTTACCGAAGCTGAAGCAAACAGTCTTGACAATCTTCGCAGCCGGCCACTTGTTCTGGTGAATGCAAACAACAATAAATGGACCCTTCTCCTGCTAAATCCTTTGCGGTTCCATTTCCAATCAAAAGAGGATCTTTCTTACATTGTAGACAGAGACTATCCGGAGCGGCTTGATTGGCACGTCGACTTTTCTAAGCCATACATCCAGCAGACAGAGGACTACGCAATCGTCGCGCGGTTATTCAATCCCACGACAAAAGCTCCGGTTATGGTCTTGGCTGGCATCGGCTCAAATGGAACCCAGGCAGCCGGAGAATTCAGCGTATCCCCGCAAGCCCTTGCCGATTTGGCACGAATGGCGCCTCGTGGGTGGCAGACAGAAAATTTCGAAGCTGTGCTTAAAGTAGAGGTTATTCAGGGGCATCTTGGAGCAACCAAGATAGTCGCTGCCGATTTTTGGAAGGCAAACTAGCTGCTGTCTCGCAATGATTTGCAGAGACCTTTCGTGGTGACATAGCAAAAGGGTGCAAGCCTAAGCTCGCACCCTTTTGCCGTACTCCTATTTAGAGCCACTCGTTTTCCATCTACAAGACGGATGGGCATAGTGCTCTACCAGTACTCAGCCAGATCGTTCCAGTCGGTAGCAAAGCTCGCGTAACCGTCTGAGCCAGTACCATCGGTCGTCAGGTAGATTGTGCCGGCTCCGAAGTTAGCCAACGCATTCGCATCTACATTCGCAAGCCCATTCGTCACGCCTATTGCGGCGTTCTCTACATTTTCGGCGCTCGCATAGTGGTTAGGCGGATTGTTGGGATAGGCTGGAAATCCGAAGAGGACTTTAACGCCGTTCGTCGGTCCAGGATGAGTTCCTCCACTCCAATATTCGCCGGAAACGGCTTGCAGAATGCTCTCAGTCTGTTGTTCCATCCAGGATTGATAGGCTGATCCTGTCGTATTCTGCGAATCGTATGTCATGGCAATAATGTAGTTCACATGGAGAGCCATGTAGTAGTAGAAGGTGGGGCACCATAAATAAGCATCTGTACTCGTCGCGCTATACTGTGGCGCGGCAAATGCGGTCAGCTTACTGCTTCCTATAGACGTCTTAATCTGGTCCATCATAGCTTTGAGATTATTGAACTGCGTGTTCGCGGCAGCACTCGTCCCACCCGCAGGCTCAAAGTCGATGAGAACGCCATCAAAGGTGCGGTTCGCACCAGCAATATACGAGCCTGAAACGCTCGTGCTTGTGAACTTGGCACTCTCTTCTGCAACATTGGCTGTGACAGTCGAGTTGCTCACATCGATGAATTCAGAGTTCGTCGAAATTAGACTGCCACTTACATACGCAAAGACCTGGAATTTATATCCAGGATGAGCAGACTCCCAACTTGCAATAGCATTCAAAAACGTCACGATCTGCGGCACGCTGGAGGCTCCGCCTGACAATTGACCATCGCTGTCGATCACCCCACAGTTTACGAAGAGCTTATTTGTCCCATAGTCAAACTGAAAGTTGCTCGCGTCTGTTGCAACATGGGCGCTGATATACGAGGCCGTGGTCACGTAAGCGTGACCGAGAAACGCTCCATTGTTCTTGTGAGTCTGACCTTGTGCCATATCGAGTACGCCCGCACAGAGAGCCGGGATAACGAGAATCGAGGCAAACCTAATTGACAGCTTCATTTGTATGCTGCTCCAGTCATTATTAGTTGGATTTGAATCCGAGCAAGTCTGATAGAGAGAGGATCCGTCCTCTGATCGACACCCGGTCGCGACGACCGAATAACTGCCGATCAATGTATGGCACCAGTAGCATGGGTCGAAGGTGTCATACGGTACCAAAGGGGCAACTTCTTATTAATGAATAAGTTAGTCGCTATTTTTCGAGTTGTAACATGAGAAGACTTGGTGATTTGCTAGATTGCCAGGAATTGGGTGTTACGACAATTGCTGGATTGTTGCCGCCATCGTTCAATCTGTCGGCAATGCCCAGCACTCTAGCGGGAATCATTCTATTGGAAAGTGCGCTTTCGTCTTTCTACTGTGGCCTCATGCACGAGATCGCTCGTAGCGCGAACACCTATGTGGCAGCAGAACCTGGAGTGCCCGCTCTTTTGTACCGTTGGACGAGTTAGTGTAGCGCAGCTTCTTCTGAGTTCAAGTAGCCGCCGTCGGGGGTGTGGAGAAGTGAGAAGCGCCATCAGTCAATATGCCAACGCCCACAACATGGAAATTGTGTAGGTGTACTCCGACCACGGACGAAGCGGTCTGAACATCGTCGGCCGGGAAGGCCTCAACCGGCTTATGGCCGATGTCGGGGCGAATCGGACCGATCACTTCCCAGCTCGTCTACGACGTGAGCCGTTGGGGCCTTCCAGGATGTGGGCGAGAGCCGGTATTCGAGTTCACTACTGTGCGGAGCAGTTCGAGAATGATAAACACACTGGTGTGATTGCCATGAGGACAAAGATATTTTTCAACACGCGGTCGTGCGACCCTACGCGAAACTCAACTCCACAGCCTGATCCCACGTGTAAACCAATCTAAAGCACGCAGGATGAGGCTGCCGGTCTGTGGACAGGCCGAATATTGCCGACCTTGGCTTGAATATCCGACTGGGCCTCACCTTTACATCAGCGCCAGCACTCTATTAATGCACGATCTGTCGCACGGCTGGCGTAGGCGTGGCGAGATCCAACCACAGCCCCTGGGTCGGTGAATATAGGTAAACGACAGCATTGCTCGTTCCCGTCAAAACGACGCGGCCGGTAGCTCCAACAGAAAGCGTGCCATTCAAGGCCACGTCCGGCGTCCGTGCCCCGGCTACTGCCTGGTCCAGCAGACCCGTTAGCGTGTTGTTGCTGATCGTGATCAAACCGCTCTCCGGCACTACCGTCGCGACCACTGGGTCCTGTGTCCCCAGCGAATAGCTCCCTGTCAAAGCGGACGCGGTAAAGTTTGCTTGCGTCTGCGGAGCAAAAGCCCCCACGCCCCCTGAAACCGCAAAGTCGAGCAGGAAGCCCTGCCCCGTGCCGACAAGATAGAACACCGACGCCGGCTTTGCGCAATCGAGACATCCGCTCAGACTATTCGCAGCAACATACGCAATAACGCGGCCGTTCGTCGCAACCGTATAGGTTCCGTCGAGAGTGGACTGCGTCGTCGTGCCACCTGCGTTGCGATCTTCCGATCCCGAAATATTCCCTGCCCCATCAAACGTATAAAGCCCGACCTGAACATCCGGATAGTACGCTGCCGTGCCGGACACGCCGAGCTTCTGCTCATAAAATACACTGCTTCCGCTAAGCGACGAGGTCGTAAAACTGCCCGTCTTGATCGTCTGCGCACTCGCCTCGCCAAGCAGAAGATCGCGCGCCGGCGAACCCGTACTACTCGCCGTATCACTCGACAGCAAGTACATCTCCGAAGCTGAAATCACGTATACATAGAAGTCGAGCGTACCTAACGTTCCCGGTAGTACCAGCGAAAGCGTTCCGCGTCCATTGCTTCCCAGAGTGAGCGTGCCCCCCGAAGGGACAACAGGGGTTGTACTGCTCCCACTGCTCGATGTAATTTCGCTACTCGTCACTGCACTCACGCCTGCAAACTGTAGCTCGCCAATTGTTCCACTACGCCCCAGCGAAGTTGCACTGCTCCCTGCGGTGAACCCATACGCGCCGAACGCGAAGCCGCTATTGATCGACGCTGTACTAAACGCTGTCGCCGTTTGCCGTGCAAACTGACCACTCAGCCTGCGTCCGGTCGCGTCAAATTCAGTCATCGCTCCAGCGGTAGCAAGGCCACCGGTGATCGTATTCACAGCCACAACGTAGCTCACGCTGCCCGTCGCAGTATTGAGCGTCAACTGCCCGCGTCCGTCCACACCTACCGCATACGTGCTCGTTGTCAGAGCTACATTCGCTGTTGGCGTACTCATCGCGGTGCCGTTGGTGTCGATCGCTCCACTCGTGATGTTCCCGTTTCCGTCGGCGGTAAACACACCAGCGCTTGCAACCGGGTTCCCAGAGCTATCAAAGCCGGAAAGCTCGAACGCATACGGACCACTAAGTTCGCCATTCGCCGCATTGCCCCGTGAGGCGCTGATAGAGAAACTCATACTCTGCGTGCCGGTCGCACCCAGAGTATCTTTTGCCTGCACGATGACGCCGCTATACGGACTACCCGAGTTCGTCGTCGGCGTACCGGTAATCTGCCCGGTGGACGCATTGATCGAGAGCCCCGCCGGCAAGGCGTTGCTTCCGCTAGCGAACGAGAATGTATAAGGTGCCGTACCGCCGATCGCCGTCACCTGGAACGCAAACGGAAGGCCAATCTCCCCATACGCGGCCGCTGCCGAAGTGATCGTTGTGCTCAAGACCGAAAGCGTAAAGGTCGCGGTCGCCGAGGTCAGCGAACCCACTGTGACTGCCACACCGAATGTATAAGTTCCCGCAGCTGTAGGCGTGCCCGCAAGCAGACCGCCTGAACTCAGCGTCAAAGGCAGCGAGCCCGAAGCAATCGTCCACGCCGGTGTGCTTCCATCACCGCCCGTATAGGCAAGCTGCTGGCTATACGCAACGTTGATGTGACCGCTGGGCAACGAAGTAGTCGTAATCACCACAGGGGCCAGTACCTTGATGCTCAACGCGACCGCCACCGAAGTCTGCGTCCCGACCGTCACCGCAACAGAGAATTGATACGTTCCAGCCGCTGTAGGTGTGCCGCTGATTAACCCACTCGAACTGAATGTAAGCCCCGACGATGCCGGCAACGACCCAGACGTAATCGCCCAGCTCACCGTCCCCGTGCCACCGCCTGTATAGGACAATTGCTGGCTATACGCTGTGCCCACAAGTCCATTCACTAATGAAGTTGTACTTACTACTGGCAACGGTGGATTGATGGTGACGTTATACGTCTGCACCGCCGTCGCCGGCGTGGGCGCAGAATCCGTCACAGCCAACGTGAAAGTCGAAGTACCCGCCGCCGTCGGCGCACCCGAAACTTCACCATTCGCCGCATTCAGGCTGAGCCCAGCCGGAAGCGCACCGCTGGCAACAGACCATGTAAACGTGCCGGTTCCGCCGGTAGCCGCGGGCGTCACATCGTAGATCGTGCCGGTACTGCCCGTAGGAAAGCTCGTAGTCGTGATAGCCAACGCGGCATGGACCGTAATCACCACAGAGTAGGACTGCGCCGGTGTGTGTACCGAGGTCGCTGTAACTGTAGCTATCGTGGCTGTAGTCGGGGCGGTATAAGTAACACTGACCTTCTCCGTACTGCCCGACATTGTCGTCGTAGGTGCTGAAAGGGTTCCTCCACCAGTGACGCTGAACGTGGCTCCGCCGGGCGTTGTGTCATTGACGATCGATGCAGTCACCGTCGTAGTCTGCCCCGCATCCATGATCTGTGCAGGACCTACGAAGAGCGCGAAGAGGTTGGCATTCCCGTCACTTCCGCTACCGCAGGCATTCAACAGTAGAAGAATCGGAAGAAGAGAGAGCGCCACCAAGTACCGCAACCCGCTTCGACCACTATTTGCTGTCGAACCCACCACACCTTGCGAGGTCAGCCCACCGCGAAATTTCATGCAACCGATTGCACGATTCATCATGCCCATGAATCTATCGCGAATTGCGCCCGCTGGCAAACAATTTCGTAAACCTCACCGGCCGCGTCGGCCGGGCTTCCTTGCTACAGCCGTCGTCGCCCTCACCACCAGCCGCGTCTCAAGCACGCAACGCACATCGGACTTCTGCCCCCCATGCATCGCATTAATAAGCAGTTCCACCGCAATTTGCCCCGCCGCTTCGCAACGGGCGGAGACGCTGGTCAACGCCGGATACGTCGATGCACCCAGCACATCATCGCACCCAATCACGCTGAACTGCTCGGGCACGCTGATCTTGGCCTCCAGCAATCCCGCCAGCAAGCCATGGGCAACAAGATCGTCGAACGTGATCGCCCCTGTCGCTCCCGTCGCTAACACCTCTGCCGTCACCTTGCGTCCCGCCTCGAAGGTAGGCCGGCTCGCTGCTACCGACGAAATAGTCATGCCCCGCCGCCGCGTCGCACTTCGAAACGCCCGTCGCCGCTCCTGGTCTGACCATGACGCCGCCGGTCCGCTCACGTACACCACCGCAGTGTGACCAAGCTCAAACAAATGCTCCACAGCCGCCTCAATACCCGCAGCCGTATCGATCAGAACCCTTGCCATCCCTGACGTATCACGATTCACCAACACCACTGGTTGCCGCGCGGCGACCGCCTGTATCTGCTCATCTGGCATCCGCGACGACGCCAGAATGAAGCCTTCCACCTGCAACGCGAGCCGCTGCACCAGCGTCTGCTCCCGCGCGGCATCCTCATCCGAATCTCCAAGGAAAACGCTATAGCCCGCCACATCCGCTCCAGCTTGCGCGGCCCGTATCAACGGCGGAAAGAAGGGGTTCGCCACGTCCGGCACCACGATGGCTATATTCGTATGCCGTCCCGTACTGAGCGCCCGTGCCGTCTGGTTCGGTGTATATCCCAGCGTGGTGGCAATTTTTTGCACACGTTCAACCGTCGCTTGGCTCAACAAGCCGGGACGGCCAAACGCCCGCGAAACTGTTGCGCGAGACACTCCGGCCGCGAGCGCAACATCGCTGATCGTAGGGGGTGATGATTTTTTTACGTGAGTCACATAGAAAGTCTATGCGCGAACGAGGGACACCACCAGTCTCGCCACCTCCCCTTGCAGTGCAATCGGTTGCATGAAAGAATCTCCCCATGCCCCATTCGGCAATGCCCAACACGGCAATGATGAGCCATCTCGACTGGACCGTGCTGACCGCCTACTTCGTTCTCATGCTTGCCATGGGGCTCTGGGCGCGCACTAAAGTCAAGACCGCCAGCGACTTCTTCACCGCCGGCGGCGCCATGCCGTGGTGGCTCTCTGGGATCTCGCATCACATGTCCGGATACAGCTCGGCGGTCTTCGTCGGCTTCGCGGCCATCGCTTATACCGCAGGTTTCAGTCTCTATCTCTGGTGGGCCTGTTCCATCTGCCTGGCACTCGTTCTGGGCGCGGGTATCTTCCCTGGCCGTTGGTCACAAATGCGCCGCTCCCTCGGCATTATCTCTCCGCTTGAGTACCTTGCCACGCGCTACAACCTGCCCGCACAGCAGCTACTCGCCTGGAGCGGAGCGCTCTTGAAGATCTTCGACGTCGGCGCAAAGTGGACCGCAGCGGCAATCCTGCTGGAAGTCTTCGCTGACGTCCCCACAGCCTATGGCGTGTTGCTCACAGGCGCAGTAACACTCATCTACTCCGTCGTTGGAGGTCTCTGGGCCGACGCGCTCACCGACATGAGCCAGTTCCTCATCCAACTGGTCGCAGGCTCGGCGATGCTCCTAGCAGTTCTCTTGCGCCTCGGCGGTATCTCCGCCATCTGGAACATCTGGTCGCGCCTCCCTGCTACCCATCACCACCTCTTCACCGGCCAATACACTCCAGCGTTCGCCGTCGTGTACCTGCTCATCAACGTGCTCTCCTACAACGGCGGAACATGGAACCTGGCACAACGCTTCATCGCCACACCCGATCCCGTACAAGCCCGCAAGGCCGCCCTGCTATCCGCCTCGCTCTACCTCATCTGGCCTCTCATTCTGCTCTTCCCCATGTGGGCCGCGCCTCTCTTGCTACCCAATCTCACTGACCCATCGCAGTCCTACGCGTTGCTCACAAAGATGCTGCTTCCCTCCGGTCTCGTCGGCCTGGTCCTCGCAGGTCTCTTCGCACACACCATGGCGATGACCTCCTCAGACGCGAACGCCATCTCCGCCGTCGTTGTGCGCGACATCCTCCCCGCGTTACGCCGCGATCACACCCGCCCCAGCGACCGCGTCCAGTTACTCAGCGGACGCATCTGCACGCTGCTTTTCCTCACATCGAGCATGGGTATCGCACTCACGGCAAACCGCTTCGGTGGCGTCATCGGCCTGCTCATTCTCTGGTACGCTGCCCTGGTCGGGCCAATCGCTATCCCCATGCTCTTCGGGATGCTGCCCTTCTTCCGCCGCTCCGGCGCAACCGCCGCCATCGCTTCATGGATCATCGGCGCAATAGCCTTCATCCTCATCAAGTTCGTCTTCGCCTTCCGCATCGCACATCTACCCGGAGACCTCACCACAACCATCACCGTCGCCGGCCCCGTGCTTTCGTCACTAGCCGTCTTCTACCTGGCAGGACTACTCTGGCCCTCACAGAATCCCGCGATCACGCCCCTGTTAAAACTCATCCAACCCCAAAGCGCTGACGTTCAGCCGCCTCTCCCCAACGCGGGAGTCGAAAGGAAATTAGAAGTATGTCGTCCCTCCTGAAAGAAGAAGCCGTGATCTCGCCATATATCGCCCGCACCCGAGAAGAACTCGGACAAGTAGCGGCGAACGACGTGGCCAGCGAGCTTCGCGACCGTCTCGCCCGGCAGCCCGGCGTGCGCATCATCTTCGCCGCCGCACCCAGCCAGTCCGCCATGCTCGATGCGCTCGCTGAAGCACCCGGCATCGACTGGCAGCGCATCACGGCCTTCCACATGGACGAGTACCTCGGCCTCTCTCCCAATGCCCCGCAATGCTTCAGCGCCTTCCTTCGCCGCGCCATCTTCGACCGCCTTCCTTTCGGCGCCGTCCATCTCATCAACCCCGCCGGTAACGTGCAGGAAAACGTCAACACCTACGCCGCCGAGCTCGCTAAAGCACCCATCGACCTTGTGCTCTGCGGCATCGGCTCTAACGGCCACCTCGCCTTCAACGACCCACCCGCGCACTTCGAAGATCCGCTCGCAGTCAAGCAGGTACAGCTCGACCTCGCCTGCCGTCAACAGCAGGTCGACGACCTCTGCTTCGAGCGCATCGAAGACGTTCCCACCGCAGCCATCACCCTTACCATCCCACGCCTGCTCGCCTCCGAACGCGTCTTCTGCTGCGTTCCCGGCATGTTGAAGAGCGACGCTGTCCGCAACTCCCTCGAAGCGCCCATCAGCGAGAGTTGCCCTGCTTCCATCCTGCGCCTGCACCCTGCCTATAAGCTTTATCTTGACGTCGACTCCGCTTCCAAACTGAAACACAACCGCCCAACCCTGCCATGAAAGAACTCACCGGACTCGACCCCAGAACCGGCCGCTCGCTCGCCATCACTATCGGCGACGGCCGCATCACCTCCATGCGCGAAGGTCCCGCGCATGAGTCCGCATACCTCGCCCCCGGTCTCATCGATCTACAGATCAACGGCTATCGCGGCCACGATCTCAACGCCGAAACCCTCCATCCTCAAACGGTCGTCGATCTCGCACGTGAAGTAGCACGCACAGGCGTCACCACGTTCTTCCCCACACTCATCACACAGTCTGAAGACCGCCTCATCGCCGCCCTCCAGGCCATCACCGAAGCTCGCCGCGAAGACTCGCTCACCGCAAGCATGATCGCAGGCATTCATATCGAAGGCCCTTCCATCTCGCCGCAGGACGGCCCTCGCGGCGCACACCCGCACGAACACATCCGTCCGCCATCACTCGCCGAGTTCGATCGCTGGCAAGCCGCAGCCGCTGGCCTCGTACAACTGGTGACCTTGTCCCCCCACTTCCCCGAAGCCTTCGGCTACATCGCCGCGCTGCGCAACCGCGGTGTCTTTGTCTCAGTGGGCCACACGCACTGCTCCGCTGCCGAAATCCATGCCGCCGCAGGCGCAGGCGCTCAACTCTCCACACACCTCGGCAACGGCGTCGCCGGTCATCTCCCACGTCATCCCAACATGCTCTGGGCACAGCTCGCCGACGATCGTTTCACCGCCATGGTCATCGCCGACGGCCATCACCTCCCCGACGACACGCTTCGCGTCATCCTCCGCGCAAAAGGCTCCGAGCGCATCATCCTCGTCTCCGATCTGGTCGCCATTGGTGGCCTTCCCCCCGGACGCTATCAAACCCCCATCGGTGGCGATGTCGAACTCACGCCCGACGGTCGCCTCGGTCTCGCCGGAACCCCGTTCCTCGCAGGCGCAGCGCTTCCACTCAAGGACGGCATCGCCCACCTCGTCAACGCACTCGACATCCCCCTCGGGGAGGCCCTCACGTTAGCAACCACGAACCCCGGTCACTTCGCCGGTGGTCGCGGACATCTCGCCGTCGGCGAACCCGCAGACCTGCTCCGTTTCCACCTCGACCAAACCTTGCACATAGACACCGTACTCGTGCAAGGAGAAGAAATCGCATGAACACCGCACGAAAGCTTCTTACCCTCTTACCCCTACTACTCACGCCACGAGCCGCGCGGACACAGTCCCCAATCATCCTCGGCTACGTCCTTGGCCACGATCACCTGATACAGCCCGGTGAAATCGACGCACGCAAACTCACGCGCATCCACTACGCCTTCCTTTATCCCGAAGCCGGCAAGGTCTCCGCCGCATGGCCCACCGACGACGCCAACCTTCGCACCCTCGTCGCTCTCAAACGCATCTCGCCCAACCTTGAAGTCCTCGCATCCATCGGCGGCGGCGCACACTCCGCTGCCTTCTCCGATCTCGCCCTCACAGCCAGGTCCCGTCAGCTCTTCGTCGCAAGCTGTATGGCCTTGATCGAGCAATACTCTCTCGACGGCATCGACATCGACTGGGAGTATCCCGGCTCACCAACGCCCAGTCATCCTTCACGCCCCGAAGATCGAGAGAACTACACACTTCTACTGCACGATCTCCGCGAAGCCTTCGACCGCGACAAGCTCGCTCCTCACAAACATCTCATCCTCTCCACCGCTACCAACGGCAAACCCTTCTTCCTTCACGCGACTGACATGCGTGCTGCATCCCGCTACCTCGACACCATTGCGCTCATGGGCTACGACGACTACGGCCCCAACTCCGCCACCACCGGCAACCACGCTCCCCTGTTCACCGATTCCGCCGATCCCACCGCCTACTCAGACAGCCGTTACATCCACGACTATCTCGCCGCCGGCGTCCCCGCTGCGAAGATCGTGCTCGGCGTTCCGTTCTACGGCTATGGCTGGCACAACGTTCCTACCGCCAACCACGGCCTCTTCCAACCTGTGTCCAAAGGCAGTTCGTTCGATGTAACGTTCCACGAACTCACCACCCACGAACTAGCATCAGACTCCGGCTACATTCGCTACTGGGATCAGGCATCAGCCGCACCCTACCTCTACAACGCATCCACCAGCACCTTCATCACCTACGAAGATGAAAAATCGCTTGCATCAAAAGCCGCTTTCGTGCACCATAACGGTCTCGCAGGCATCATGTTCTGGGAGTACAGCGGCGACTTGAACAACATCCTGCTGAATGAGATCGACAACGACCTAGGCTTCAATCCAACATCCACGAAATAGCCATCGCTACTTCGCCACATCCAACTGTACAAAGTTCAACACCCACAGCGGGCTCAACTCCGGCCTCAACGCCTTGAAGCAAAGATCGTGCGCGCCACTGAGCGCAGGCATCTCCCCACGCAGCGTCACAACCGTATCCATCCGCGTCACCTTCGGCAACGGCAGCGTCGCAATCGTCTTTCCAGTGCAGCTATCCAGATGCACCTCCACCGCGCCATTCGCCTCCGCCGTCGGCTCCAGCACCGGAGTCTTGTGTTCTCCATCTGCAAACATCCACGGTAGCGTCGCCATCTGTACCGCAACACCCGTCACACCATCCATCGGCGCCGCACGCTCAATCCAGCAAGGCGTGCGGTAGTTCGCCAACATCACCGGACGCTCTCCATGCGGCGGGTCCTGCTCAAACGCAATCGCCGGATCATTCACGCACAGCTTTAACTCCTGGCTGTACTTCCTGCGCACACTCGCCGCGTCCAGCGTGCGATCAAGCTCGCTTCCTGCAATCGCACCATCCGCCGCAAACGTCGCAGCCCGCAAACGCGACGGCAACGCGACGGCGAACTGAGCCGTATACTCCGGCGACCGCATCGTCACGGCTGTCCCATCCGTCGTATACCGTATCGTTCCAGCACCACCCTGGTTCGCCAGCGTGACATCGACGCTACTCTTCCCCGCGTTCAGGCTCTCAGTCGGTCTTACACGAAACACTGCTGGATCGAACACAATCCCCAGTTCGCGATACCGCTGCAACTCCACCGGTAGTCGCGCTTCAAAACCGGCCCAATCGCGGTTCCCCGCGCTCGACCACCCGACCTCCGCCAGCGCCGCCGTTCGCGGAAACAGCATCCACGCCACGCGATCTTCCGTACTCAGATACTCCGTCCACACATTCGCTTGCACCCCAAGTATGTGACCGCGCTCCGCCTCCGTCAGCGTCGCAGGCAACGGATCGAACTTGTACACATCGGCCAGCGAGTTGATCGCAAACCGCCCCGGCGCCTCATCCGCTGCATCGCTCTGCCGATAGTTGAAGTACATCGGCCGCACCGGCGTCAACACAGCATCGTGCCCTTGCTTCGCTGCATCGATCCCGCCCTTCACGCCATGCCATGACATCACCGCAGCGTTCTGCGCCAGGCCTCCCTGCAGAATCTCATCCCACCCCAACGTCCGCCGTCCATGCGCTGTAAGAAACGTATCGATACGCTTGATAAAGTAACTCTGTAACGCATCTTCATCCGTCAGACCCAGCGCTTTCATCTTGGCCTGCACCTCAGGCGAAGCCTTCCACTGCGGCTTCACCGCCTCATCCCCACCCACATGAATGTATTGGCTTGGAAATAACTCCATCACTTCCGTGAGCACATTCTCGATGAAGTCGAACGTCTCGTCGTTCACGTTATAAAGGCTGGGAAAAACTCCATAATGGTTCGCCGGCGCCGTCAGCTTCTCCGCACCTGCCACACCAAACTCCGGATACGCCGCCAGCGCCGCCGAAGCATGACCTGGCATCTCGATCTCCGGCACAATCGTCACATTCCGCTCGGCCGCATACGCCACCAACGCGCGCACCTGATCCTGCGTATAGTACCCGCCATACTTCGGATACGACTTCTCCGTCGTCGGATCAGTCGCACCCTCTTCACTCGCCAGCTCACGATACCCACCCACAGAAGTCAGCTTCGGGTAGCGCTTGATCTCCAACCGCCACCCCTGGTCATCGGTAAGGTGCCAGTGCAGCGTGTTCAGCTTCTCCAGCGACATCCAATCCACCAGCTGCTGTATAAACTCAATCGATTGCATGTGCCGCGCCGAGTCCAGCATCAACCCTCGCCACTTCATCTGCGGCGCGTCATGGATTTTTACTCCCTCCAGCGTCACCGCCTTCAATGGTCTTTTATGCGCGCTCATCATCTGCCACAGCGTCACCGTCCCGTAGTACAACCCCGCATCATCCTTCGCAGAAATCACAACGTGCCCGTCAGCCACAACAAGGTCATAGCCTTCCCCACCACTGCCCGTACGCTCCAGAAGAATCACCGCCTGCCCCGCATGGCCCGCGCGCGTATCAAGTGATAGCCCAACCGTCCGCTTCACCAGCTCCGCTAGGTGCTCCGCATCAAACTTCGCCGCCTTGTCCCCACGCGGATACTCCACCACCGCACCGCTCGCGATAGTCGCTGCCCCTTGCGCCGCCTCCACCTTCAGAGGCGCGGGGATCACTGCCAATGGCTGCTGTGCGCTAGTCACCACTACACCCAGCGGAAGCCCCACCCCCACAGCCCAAACCACACTGCAGCCAATTTTAGAAACGCCAGTTCGCCAGGACATCGAACACCTCACCTTTGCAGCTCGCAGAGAATATTTGCGTCTCCGCGTGAATATTTTCACACCATATCACGCAACCGGTTGCATAGACTTGCCCCATCCAGCACTTTCTTCGCAAAGCTCATTGACAGAACGCCCCAACCCTGCTGATATATCAGTAAAGGTAACCCCGCCCATGAGTAACCCGGCTCGCCCAACCTCCGCCCTTCACCCCTCGCTCGCCACTCTGGCGTATACCGAGATTCGCAATAAAATCCTCAAAGGCGAAATCGCCCTCGGCGAATCCATCTCCCGCCGCGGCGTCGCCGCGGAACTCGGGATGAGCTTCATTCCTGTTGCCGAAGCCATGCAGCGGCTCGAAGCAGAGGGCATGCTCGAAAGTCTGCCACGCATCGGCACCCGCGTTCGTATCCCTACCGCCAACGACGTTCGCGATCGCTACATCATCCGCGAAGCCCTCGAAGTCCAGTCCGCCCGTCTCTTCTGCGAACGCGCCAACGCCGCCGAGCGCGAAGAGCTTTCGCTCATGGCACGCAAGCTCGATGAGATGGCCCTTGCCAACGCGGGCAGCAGCAAGAACCAGTTCGAGTTCCAGTCTCTCCACGTCCGCTTCCACATGCGCGTCGCCGAATGTACCGGCTGTGCCCCGCTCTACGATCTGCTCGAAAAAAACCAGGTCCTCATCTTCAACTGGTTGTTCGACGTCGCCGCCGACTCCCAGATGCCCGCACAGTGGCACTCCGACCTCATGGACGTCGTCAAGGGCGACAGCCCTGACGCCGCCGCTCTCGCCATGGGCAAGCACATTCGCACCGGCATGTCCGAAATTCAGCTCAGCATTGCCGAGCGATTCGGGACCAACCTTTCCTGGATGCATCGCCGCCCTGAACCAAAAGAAGACGATCTCCCGGCAGCAAAACCAACCCGCTCACGACGCTCAACGACCTAGCTCCACAAAACTCGGCTACACCTTGACTCAATCCCATCCCTCGCGGAAGGCGGTCTACCCGTGCCTCAAATATCCCGTTACGCTCGCTTCGTATCAAGCACACTCCTGATCACATCCCTATTCACACTCGGCTGCGCCAGCGGCACCCCCGCCAGTTCTTCCAACCCCAGCTCCGCTGCAACCACCAGCCTTCCCGCCGTAGCCCCAGGCCGCGCCATCTGGTTCTGGGAGTCCACCGCTCAGCAAGCCATCATCGCCAGCTCTACGGCGCAGGACGCCGCCATCGCCAACTTCAAGAGCTGGAACGTCACGCAGGTCTACGGCAGTTACAGCTCGCAGATAGACACCGCTCCAGCATCCATCCGTGCCTGGAACGCCAAGCTCGCCGCCAACGGCATTGCTTCCTACTTCCTCATCTCCACCACCAACTTCTTCTTCCCCGAGAACTGGAGCTCCGCCCAATCCTGGATCCAGACCTACTTCCTCAGCTTCAATGCTGCCTCCAAAACCGGCGAAGGCTTCGTTGGCCTCGCCTTTGACGTGGAGCCGCAGTCCTTCACCGGTTCCACTACATATCCTTCCTGGGGCACAGCCACTCCTGCACAACGGCGCGTTTACATGACGGACATGCTCGACATGCTGGAGTCTTCGCGTGCCCTCCTCACAAGCAACGCCTATACTTCTGCACCCATTGAGACTTACCTCACCTACAACGCCTCTTCCCTCACCTCCACCATAGGCTGGGCAAACGCAGACGACCGCAATGCCTGGTACACCGCGCTCGCCCAGACCGTCGACCGCGTCAGCGTCGAAGAGTATGGCATCAGCTCCACCACCACAATCCTCAGCCAATATCAAACCAACGACGCATTGCTCAACGGCAAGTCCCGCATCTCACTCAGCTCTGCCACCGGCGCCGAGTGGACCACCGAATCGCAGTTCTGGTCCGCCGTAACCACCACCGAAGCCCAGACCTCCAAGTTCACCGATATCGAAGACTACGACACCACCACAGGACCATGAGCCCACGTATTCTGCCCTCACTAGCCGCACTCCTCCTCGTCGCTACGCCTTTCACCGCGAAGCCTCAGAACCCTCCTGCTCAGGGCCGTGGCATCTGGTTCTGGCAGTCTCCTACCAGCCCCTTCGGCTCGGTCGCCATCGTCGGCAACTCCGCTCGTGAAGACGCCACCATCGCTCAACTGAAGACCTGGAAGGTCACCACACTCTACGGAAGCTACCCAGCCTCCGCCAGCGTCACCGCGCTCCGCGCATGGAATCGTAAGCTCACACAAGCCGGTATCACCTCGCTCCTGCTGCTCTCTGAAACCGCCTACCTGGATCCCGCAACCTACCCACAGCTCGATGCGCATATCCACCGCAGCTTCCTTGACTTCAACGCCAGCGCAAGCCCCGAAGAACGCTTCGCTGGCCTCGCCCTCGACATAGAACCCCATATCGACCCAACCTGGAAGACCGCCGCCCCCTTCGAGCGCCGCGCTGCTCTCCAGCATCTACTCCAACTCCACCAGCACGTCCGCAGCCTCATTCCCGCACCCGCTCAGTTGGAAGCCACGCTCCCCACCTGGTACTCCCACCTCGGAGGCTCCATCGGTTGGACCAACGCACTTGACCGCGACACCTGGTTCACCGCGCTCGCGTCCTCCTGCGACCGCCTCAGCATCATGGCCTTCGAGCTCAACTCTCCCTCTGCCGTCCTCTCCCATTCAGAAGAAGAGCTTGCTCTCCTCCACGGCCACGGCCGCATCGCTCTTCGCTCCAACCTCGGCCACGAGTGGCCCAACACCGCCGCCTTCTGGGCGGCCACCAACACCGTCGAGCGTCAGATCCACACCCCTATCGACATCCAATCCTTCGCGATCCTGGCCCAGGACGAAGCCGACGCCTCTTCCCCGCAAAAGAAATAGCGCGTTGTGGGGCCTGTAGCTCCCCACAACGCGCTCTCAGCAACCAAGCACGCTAAGGCTTCGTTCCCAGCGTGCCATTCTTCGCAGCCACCGACAGCGGAGTCGCAACCGGCGTCGCTGCCCCTACAACCTCCGTGATCGATGTCCCATTCGTGCCAATCACATCCGCCGTGTTTGTGCCCGTGTTCAACACCCACACATTGCCTGAAGGATCGATCGCCACATCCGAAGCCGCGGTGAAGGCAGTCTTCTGAAAGCCCCCAGCAACAGGGCAGCCCACCGTATTCGAGCACGCCGCAGTCGGAGCCGTGCCTGACGTCGACTTCGCCGTGAACGTCGCAGTCGTCCCGGTTCCGGCAGAGCCCAATTCCACCAGCCCATAGGTGCTGCCAGTCTCCGGCCAGTACTCACCCAGCCACACATTGCCAGCACCATCCACAGCGGTCGAACGTGTGCCGTTCATACCGCCGAGATACTGCGCCGACGACGCACCTGCACCCGCCACAGCCGTCGCCGCGGGTGTGAAATGCTCCGCCTTGCCAACTGCTGTAAGCGTATTCCCGCAGCAAGCCGTACCCGTGTAAACAGCGTTCGAAGCACCGATCGCCAGTCCGTACGATGCACTCGTCAGACCCGTGTTCGCCGTCGTGTATGCACCTGCTCCGGTTGCACGTACCGCCCCTGTATCCGTTGTCGTCGACACATTCGCAGTGGTTACATTAGCCGTAAACGAAGTGCTGTTAGCCGAGGCCAACACCAGTCGCCCATTGAACTGCGTTCCATTCGTCGTGCTCAAGCCTGAGATATTCACCGTCTGTCCGGCGGTAAAACTGTTGGCTGCGGTAAACGTCGCCACATCGCTCGCTACTGCATATGCCGTGATGGACGCCGTCAGCGGGTACGCTGCTAGCAGGTTCGACGACGATGGTGTAATACCGAAAATCCGCCCCGTCGTGTCCGTCTGCATGTTGTTCAACTGCACTGTGCCTGTGCTTCCGTTAAGGAAACTCGTAAACGCCGTCACAGAAGTCGCCGTGCTTAGGCTTAGCGTCCCCGTGGTCGGAGCCACGAACTCATACACCGTGCCTCCGCTCACTGACGTTGTATAAAACACATTACCGTCAAGGTCGGTCGTAATCCCATACACTTCCGCTGCCGGGGAATACGACGTTGTCGTCGTCGCTCCCGCCGGCCACTCTACAACCGAGTTTGCGAACGTCGCATGGCCGTAGGAACCCCACACATTGCCCGAAGTATCGATCGTGAGGTTCTGACCGTACGTTTCCGCCGTGCCTGCTGCAACTGCCGGAATCACGCACGCCAGCGGCACTCCCACAGGGCTCATCTCAACGATTGCCGCCTTTGAAACGGAGCCGTTCATTACGAAAATGTTGCCGATGGCATCTACTGCGACCCGCGTCGGCGTATCAAAGAACCCCGCTCCGCCAAAGCCATTGTTCGAGCACGTGCCTGAGTTCGACACCGTATATGTCACACCCACCGTCCAGTCCGTCGGTGCCGTAGCAAGCGTGCCCTGGAACGGCGCAGTCGGACTAGCCAGTTCATACAGACAGCCCAGGTTCGTCGTTGGTGTACCGCAGGATGTAAACGTACCCGCGTCCGTCGGATTCGTAGCCATGTAATACGCTGCCTGAAATATATCCACAGGCTTCGTTCCCGCCGTCGAAATTGCTCCGTTGAACAATTGCGTGCAGTTCGCACTCGGCAATGTCGTTGTGTTCACACACGATGCCAGAATGTCCGCAATCGTATTGATTTTGTTTGCTTCCGGCGTCGCCGTAATCTGAATCGCCGACGTTGAGCTCGACGTTCCCGTATACGTCGTCGCTGCCGCTTTCAGGTTCGCAATGGCTGCAACCGCATTGTTCAAACCTATCGCTCCCTGTGGTGTTGATGTGGGTACATTCGCACCATTGGTGCCAATCGTCTCCGTACCCGCCGTCGTTCCCGGATTAATGTAGGGAGCCAGCGCAAACGCCGCGGCTGCAGTCGATGCCTCATCGATCACCACAAACTGGTTGGACACCTTGCTACACGTCCCCAACGCCGCCACTAGCGCAATCGCACTATTCGTATCCGCCGCGTCGTTCAGTCCCGTACCCTGGCTGTTGCCGCCTGTCGCAATCAGATAGACCTGCGGATCGTCCGTCGTAGCCGGACAGGAGTACACATTCGTCGTTCCGCTCGACGAACCATTCGTCCCGCTCTGCGTAAACGAGAACCCGCCATCCGGGCTCGTTGTCGTAGTGGTCGCCAACAGCGTACCCGCCGATCCATACCCCGTCGTTCCTATCGTGTACAGCTTCACCGTGGAGTACGCGACCGGCTGTTGCCCTCCGTGAATCGTGCCCGAGATCACCGCTGCATTGCTATACGTATTCACCGCCGTCGCCGGAATTTCCGTCATATTCCCACAGCCGCTCATCGTCAGCAACACGGCTACAGTGGCCACAGCCATCGCCGTTGTCTTCCATCCGTTCCGTTCATTTCCAGTCGTGACCTTCATCTGCGTCTCCTTGTGCTGCATGGTTTATGCCGAGCCACTTATCTTGCTCCTGCTAAAAATGTGATCGCTAAAATGTGATCTTTGCCGCCAACTGGATACGCCGCGGCTCCCGCACGCTGGCTACGCTTCCAAATGCCGATCCCGCCGTCGTCACATCCGTCGAGGCATACAGCCCCTGCGGATTGGTGTGATTGAACGAATTGAAGCTCTCAACCCGGAACTGCCCACCCCATCGGTGCGTGAACACGAAGTTGCGAAACACCGAAATGTCCCACTGCTCAAACCCAGGCCCCACCAAGGACGTCGCTCCCGCATCACCGACGCGCAACTGGCCGCTCGGCACATCCTTGTATGCCGCCGTGTTGAACCACTGCAGCAACGTGTGCGGCGCATTCTTGTTCGGATCACCGATCCTGTCGGGACGCAACGTCACTAGGCTGCCCGTTCCCTCCACACCCAACTGCGCCGGATCCGATCCGCTGCCTGACGTCACCTGCGTCGCCAACCCGGAATCAAAGCTCGTCGTTCCACTCAGTTCCCATCCACTCAAAGCTCCCTGTGCAAATCGCGACTGAGACCGGAACGGAATCTTGTACACATAACTCAACACCAGTATTTGTTTGCGATTGAACGGAGCCACGGCATACTCCGCACGAGGATCGTAATGATCTTGCGGAGCGTTGTTCCTGTCCGTACCCGAATCCGTCAGTGTCTTCTGCCAGGTGTAGGCAAGCCGCAACGTCGACCCACCCGCGATCCGCTTCTCCAACGACACCTGTAGCGAGTTATAGTTCGAACCGAACGCGTTCTCCACCACATTAATCGCCGTATAACCCGGATACGGACGATAGGCATTCACCGCGGGTGTCGTTCCCGTTGTCAACGCCGCCGTGCTCCCCGTAAGCGCCGCATACTGCCCCGGATGCAGTGTGTTGATGTCCTCAATCCCCAGCAGATGTGTTCCCTTCGATCCGTAGTAGCCAATATCCATCAGGAACGATGCACCTATCTGCTGCTGCAAATCCAGACTGTACTGCGACGTATACGGTAGCCGCGTCGGCAGCGGCGTTCCGCGTAGTGCCTGCGAGTAGCTCGTCACCGCATTCGGCGCCGGATTCGCAAAGGTCGTGTTCGGCACACTCAGGTTGTTCAGATAAGGTGCGTTCGTGAAGATGTTGTTCTCATAGATGCCCACCAGCGTTGAATCCCACACCAACCCGTACCCTCCACGTAACGCCGTACGCCCATCAGGAAACACGTTCCAGGCAAATCCCAGTCTCGGAGAAAACTTTCCGCCCGGCTCATTCGCCACCTTGTTGCCGTATGGGGACGTCGCATTGTTTACGATGATGCCGTTCAGCGGATCGCCCGTGCCCGCCACAATCGTTCCTGTAGCCGTGATCTGCGGTGCATTCGCCGCCACAAACTTGTACGGGTCAAAGTTGCTCAGCATGTTCCGGTTGTCATACGGTTGGCGGAAAATCGAGTAACGTATTCCCGCATTCATCGTCAGCCGCGACAGCACGCGGTAGTCATCCTGCGCATACATCTCGGTTTCGCTCTGCCGAATATCCGGTGTCAGGTCCAACGAAGTCTGCGTGAACGTCGCATGAGTCCCCAGCAAGAAGTTCGCCCACGTCTGCTCCGCGCTCGTCGCGCCGCCGGCTGGAATCGTCGTCGTTGAAAACGAAAACGCGCCTGCATTCGTGCTCGCGTTGTTTTCTGTCTTTTGGTAGTAGTTGTACGTCACACCAAACTTCAGCGTCTGCCG
>Ga0302305_1000558_pt1 | contig 22134 bp, 14 predicted proteins | sample III_Palsa_E2_3_FD_198764 | JGI IMG/M metagenome (GOLD analysis project Ga0302305, IMG submission 198764) | Peat permafrost microbial communities from Stordalen Mire near Abisko, Sweden - III_Palsa_E2_3 | ecosystem: Environmental > Terrestrial > Soil > Palsa > Peat permafrost | place: Sweden... | reverse complement strand
ATCAGGCCGTCACCCTTGGCGCGAAGCGGTTCGAGACGGACCAGGAGGGGCAGCTGCTGAAAAACTACCCTCGCCATCCGATTATCGAGGACGACGTGGTCATCTATGCCGGCGCCACCATCCTCGGGCGCATCACTGTCGGCGCGAGCTCGGCGATCGCGGGCAACGTCTGGCTGACGCACGACGTCCCGGCTGGCAGCATCATCACCCAGGCGAAGGAACGCAGCGAAGTCGTGGATAATGGCGCCGACATCTAAGGCCGCCTACACCAGGCAAGGCCGCCCGGTAGAGACTCTTCCGGGCGTTTGAATACAGCGCGCCGCCGACCAGGACTTCGGGCCAGTCGCGGGGCGACCACGCCGTCCCGGCAAGGGACTTTGGCTGTCTCGGGGAGTTGCGCTCACCTTCGTGGCCGGCGGTACGGCCAACCAGACCAGCTTTAACAGCGCCTCAGCGAGCTTCACCTTGGCGTCGGGCCCGCGCTATACTCCATCGATCACTCCTCAGGCGACCGGCTCGTCCGACGTCTATTGTCATATCGATCGTAACCGCATCAGCGTTCCTCATCTCGCCAACCTCAACGTCGTCCCTGGACTGTAAGGCTCGTCCCATGACCCGTCCGCCAATACAGTCCGCCTCCGGACGAACGCCGCGCCGCGCGGCCTTGCTTGGCGCCGTGGGGGTCGCTGCGGTTTGCGCCGCGGGGCAGGCGTCCGCACAGGCGATCGAGCGCAACCTGCCGCCGGCGCCAACGCCCACGGCGCCGCAGATCGCGCCCCCGAACACCGTTCCGTCCGCGGAGGACGCCACGCCGATCGGCCCGGCTTTGCGCGCCATCGTCCTGTTGGGGCCGGCGGATGCACCCCTGTCCGCCCCCGCAGCCGGCCTCGACCTGAGCCGCGCACCGCGCTTGGCCAAGGACGACGCCGCCTTTTCCCGCTTCCTTGGCCGGCCGATCTCCCGCCGGCTGATCGCCGAGATCGAGGCCGAGATCGCCCGCCGTTATCGCGCCAAGGGCTTCCCCTTCGTCTCCGTATCGACACCGGAACAGGAGATCAGCGGCGGCGCCATCCAGGTCCGGGTGGTGGAGTTTCACCTCGGCGCCAAGACCGCGCCCGGCGCCTCGGGCAAGGACGCGCCCTATATCGAAAGCCGGGTGCGGGCTCAGCCGGGCGATCCGATCGACGCCGGCCAGCTGGCCCAGGATCTCGACTGGCTGAACCGGTTCCCGTTCCGCCGCTCCGAAGCTGTCTTCACGCCGGGAACCGACCTGGGCGCCACGGACCTTCATCTTCAGACCACCGAGTCCAAGCCCTGGTCGGTCTATGTCGGCTATGCCAACTCGGGCAGTCCGTTGACCGGCTGGGATCGCTATTTCGCCGGGGCGCAGGTGGTGCTGCCCGGCCTGCACGACGCCACCTTGTCCTACCAGTATACCGGCTCGGGCGATGCGGTGTTCAACGATGGCCGGCTGTTCAACAGCGCCACCGATCCCCGCTATCTCAGCGACGCCGGCCGCCTGGTCATCCCGACCCTGGCGCGCCAGGATATCGAAGCCTCCTACAGCTACGTGCAGTCCTACGAGCCGATCGCCGCGCAGCCCGGCCTGGCGACGCGCCAGACCACTTACGAAGCGACCCTGGCTTACCGGAGCGCCCTGTCGAACCTCTGGTCGATGTTGCCGGGCGAGGCCGCCGTCGGTGTGGAAGTCAAACGGCAGGACACCCAGACCCTGTTCGGCGCCGTCAGCGTCGAGAGCGCGGCCTTCAATGTCTTCCAGATCACCATCGCCTATGCCCAACAGGAGAACGACGCCTTCGGTTCGACCTCGGGCGATCTGACGGCTCACATCAGCCCCGGCTCGGTCGGCGCCCTGAACAGCAACGCGGCGTATGCGGCCGCCTCCCGGGGCGTGTCGGATCAGGCCAACTACGTCTACTTTTCCGGCGATTTCAGCCGCACGACCCACCTGCCGACCGCCTTCGGCCGCTCTGGCTGGAGCCTGATCGACAGCCTGATCGGTCAGTATTCCGCCATCCCGTTGCCGCTCACGGAGCAGATCGGCTTGGGCGGCGCCGGGTTGGTGCGGGGTTACACCCTCGATGACGGCGCGTTCGACACCGCTTTGATCAGCCGCAACGAGATTCGAGCGCCGGGTTTGTCGCTGCTGGGCCGTGCTGGCGGCCCAGCCGACCGGCTCTCGCCCTTCGTCTTCGTCGACGCCGGGTTCGGCAAGGACCAGCGCACCGGCGCCACCGCCAGCCCGGTCTCCACCGGCCTCGGCGCCGACTACCAGCTTGGAGGCCACCTTTCCGCCAGCCTTGACGGCGCCTGGGCCCTCAACCACGTCGGCATGACCCGCAATGGCGAAGCTCGCCTGGAAAGCCGCGTGACGATCACCTTCTAGCCGCCAAGCCAGTAAATTTTAAATAGACTGGTCTGAAGAAGGGGTCGGCCGGCTACGTCTCCACCGCAGGCTTAGCCCTGCGAGCCATGCAGGCGGCCCGACCTAGGCGCTCGCCCGCTCAAGCGGGAAATTCATCGAACACATCACGCCCTCGGCGCCGGGTTCGAACACAACGCCGCCACCGAGATTGCGCAGCGCCACCTGAAAGAGCCGCGAGCCGAAACCCTTGCGGCTCGTGGACGCCATCGGCGGGCCGCCGATCTCCCGCCAAATGAGGTGTCCGAACCCTGCGGCATCAGCGTTCCACACCAGTTCGACACGCCCGGTCTCCAGCTTGAGTGCGCCGTATTTGAGGGCGTTGGTGGCAAGCTCGTGGATCACCAGGGCGATGCTTCCCGCCGCGTCCGAACCCAGCCATAGGGCGCGCGGCAAGCCTTCCCTTGCGATGCGTTCAAGCCCAAACGGCGTCAGGACCGTGTCGAGAAGCTCATCAAGCGGGATCGAGCCTCCGCCCCTGGCCAGAGCGATATCCTGGGCCTTGCCCATGGCGCCGAGCCGCTCGTTGATCAGACGTTCGTAATGTTCGACGGTGTCGCTGCCTTTCGCCGACTGGCTGACGATCGACATCACCACCATCAGGCCGTTCTTTGACCGATGGCCGAGCTCGATCACCAGGGTTTGCAGCTCGTCTTCCTTGGCCCGCAGCCGCTGTTCCGTGTCGGCCTGCTGCTGAAGGATGCGCGCCAGCGTGCCTCCGATGAGGATCATGAGCGCGCTGGTGAGGGCGAAGGACGCAAGACTCCAAGGATTTGAGTCATGGAGCGGCCCGCCTTGCATGAAACAGGCTAGCGACAGGACGCAGGCCGCCACCGCAGCGACACAGGCTGGCCCATAGCCGCACCAGACAGCGACCACGAGCACCATCGGAAGGTAGAGGATAAAGGGGACGCGGACGCCGAGCCAAGGGTTGATCGCCAGGCGGACGGCGGTCGCTAGAACGAGAGCGGCCAACGTCCAAAGCGCCGCCCAAGCCGGCGGCATGGGCTTATGCGGCAGATAACCCTTGAGCCATTCCCCGCCCACACAATACCCCGAAACGCCAATGCGCCGTCCGGACGCTGCGGCGCAATGGAACACTTCACTTGGCCGAGGACAAGCAGGTCAACGCCTAGGCGCTTACCAACCTGATCTAGACCAGGCTCTGACACCTGCTGAGGTCGCAGGACAGGCGGCAAATCGCCATCAGACTTCGATCGAATCGGCCTCGGTCGTGAGCCGGTCGCAGGTCTTGAAGTCACGCCGCCGAAACGCAGCCGCGGCGGTCTTGCGCAGCAGGGTGTGGGCGGCGAGCGGCTGACGCACTCTCAGCTTGGCGGCCCAGAGCTCGGCCTCCTCCACACCCACCTCGATGTCGTCCGGGCGAGCCTGGATCAAGCGGGCCGCATCGACCAACGCCGGCCACTCGATCAGGAAGCGCAGGGCGGCCTCGAAATTGGCGTGGCCGCGGGCATAGTCCATGGCGCGTGCTTCAGCCTCGACGTCATCGAAGTCATCAAGCCGATCGATGAAGGCCCTGGCCCGCCCGCCGGACAGGGTGCGTTCGAACGACGCCCATAGGACCGCCTGGGCTTCGGCCGGCCGGCCGGCCCGATCGAGATAGGCGATCCAGGCCGTTTCCCAGTCGAAGTCGGGCGCAGGGTCGCGGCCAGCTCGCCCGGCGGGTTTCGGCGCCGCGCGTTTCAGGATTTCGCCGGCTTCCTCGACCCGATCGGCGGCGAGATACCGCCCCGCGACCTCGGCGGCGATCGCGGGGGTCGCCAAGGCCTCCGGCTTATAGGTGGCGCGATAGGCGTCGACCTCGCCGGCCGCGTCCGCCAGTTGGCGGACAAGCGGAAACCAGCCCGGCGTGGCCCCGCTTCGCGCGCTGATCAGGTGCAGGGCCGCATGCGACGTCGCCACCGGGGCATTTGAGAGAAGCCCGGGGAGCCAGTGGGCCCAGGCCGTTGGGTTCCTGACCATCGCCTCCACCAGGGCGACGGCGGCCATCTGTGGGTCCAGCCCGTCGATCAGGCGGCCAGCGTCAGCCGCCGCTCTGGCGAACACGGCGTCCACAGCGCCCTCGCGGTCTCGCGACCGCGGCCCCACCTGGCGGGCCGTATCCAGGAGCTGCCAGAGCCGCGTCAGGGCGGCGGAGCGGTCAAGCTCTGACAGCCGCTCCGTGATCAACCCGCGCAGAGCGTCGAGATCGCGGACAAAGGCGGGTCGCTGCCGCCAGCCGATCTTGCCCCGGCTGGTCTCAAGCGAGCCCAGGCGTTTATCGATCTCGGCGGCCAGATGCTCCGGGCCCTGTTCGGCGGCCAGCTCCATGCGCAAACGCCGCTTCAGGTCCGGGCGCGCCGCCGCGACCTCGGTCAGAATCTGCGCCAGCCGCTCGGCGCCGAGCTTGGCGAGGTTCTCGACATTGACCTTCTTCAGGCTGGCGGAGGTCGGCGGCTTCATGCGTCCCTCGCGGCTGTGGCTTGCGAGGCGCGGGGCTTGGCGGATCGGCGCCGCGGCGCATCGCTGATCTCGATCCAGACCGGCGCGTGATCGCTCGCGCCTTCAGCGCCTCGCGCGCTCCTGCTGACCGTCGCGCTCACGAGCCGGGCGGCGATATCGGAGGTGAGCAGAAAATGGTCCAGTCGCATGCCCTTGTCGTTCGCCCACCGATTGCGCAGGTAACCCCAGAATGTCCAGAGCGGCCCCTCCGGCTGCAGGCGCCGCAGGGCGTCGGTCCAGCCCTGATCCAGCAGGCGCCGGAAGGCAGCCCGGCTCTCTGGCTGCAACAAGGCATTGGCCTGTTCATGGTGGCCACGCCAGATATCTGCCTCGGTCGGCACGACGTTGAAATCACCCGCCAGCACGACCGGCACGCCCGCCGCCATCAGCTCACTTGCGTGGGCGATCAGCCGCTCGAACCAGGCCAGCTTGTAGTCGAACTTCGGACCCGGCTGCGGATTGCCGTTCGGCAGGTAGATCGACGCCACCAGAACGCCGTTCACAGCCGCCTCGATGTAGCGGGCCTGGTCATCGGCTGGATCGCCGGGCAGGGCCCTGCGGGTGAGCACGGGCGCCGCCCCCCGGGCGAGGATCGCCACGCCATTCCAGGTCCGCTGGCCGCGCCACACCGCGCCGTAACCCGCAGCCTCGATGGCGGCGATGGGAAAGGCGCGGTCCTCGGCCTTCAGCTCCTGCAGGCAGACCACATCCGGCTGTTCCATCTTCAGCCAGTCGAGCAGGTTGGGCAGCCGCCTGTTGACGTTGTTGATGTTGAACGTCGCGATCTTCACGCGGCCATCTTTGCGCTGCTCGCGGACCTAGACCTTGCCGAGACGCTTGATGGCGCCCGCCAGGGGGCGCTCGCCATCGCAATAGTCCTCCCAGGCGGTGAGCTTTTTCACGAGCGCCGGGACGGTGCGCACGGTGTACTTGCTGGGATCGAGGCCCTGTTTCACCTGGCTCCAGGTCACCGGCATCGACACCGGCGCGCCCGGACGCCCCCTTGGCGAAAGCGGCGCCACGGCCGTGGCCATGCGGTCGTTGCGTAGATAGTCCAGGAAGATGCGGCCCGCGCGCTCCTTCTTGGCCATGTTGATCAGGTAGCGATCCGGCGCATCGGCGGCCATCACCTTGCAGACGTCGCGGGCGAAGGCCTTGGCGGCGGACCAGTCGACGCCCTTGGCTTTGAGCGGCGTCACGACGTGCAGGCCCTTGCCGCCGGTGGTCTTGCAGAAGCTGACCAGACCCAATTCCTCCAGCCGATCGCGGATCTCGCGGGCGCTGTCGATCACCACCTCGAAGGCGACGTCCGGCGCCGGGTCCAGGTCGAACACCAGCCGGCCCGGTTGCTCAGGCAGGAAGGGCTCATTGTTCCAGGGGTGCAGCTCGACAGCGCCAGTCTGGGCCGCGGCCACCAGGGCCTCCACTCGATCGAACTGGATATAGGGCTTGCGGTCGCCCCAAACCTCGACTTCGGTGATCAGCGAGGATTGGCCTTTTGAACTGTGGCGCTGGAAGAAGTTCTGCTCGCCGTGGATGCCGTCCGGCATGCGGATCATCGAACAGGGCCGGCCTTTCAGGTGCGGCAGCATCCACGCGCCGACGGCCTCATAGTACTGGGCGAGGTCCAGCTTGGTGACGGGCTTGCCATCGTTGGCGTCGGGCCAGAGCGGTTTGTCGGCATGGCTGATGGTGATCCCCATCACCGGGACAGAGCCGCGCGGCGTCACGGTCTTGGTGCGGATCGTCGCCGGCGCGGGCTCGCTCAGCTCGGTCGTCGCGGCCGGCGCAGGCGTCTCCGCCTCAACCTCCTTTGCCGGCTTATCCTCGCGCAATCCCTTGAACGACGCCTGGCGGATGGAGCCGTCGCCGGTGAAGCCGGCATACTGGATTTCCGCCACCAGCTCCGGCCGCACCCAATGGACGCCGGCGGCCTTCTTCGGTGCGCCCTTGCCCTTGAACGGGTTCTCGTCGGTTTCCAGCGCCTTCAGCCGCGGCATGATCCGAGCAACCGCATCGCGGCCGAACCCCGTGCCGATCCGGCCGACATGCACCAGCTCGCCGTTCCGGTTGACCCCGGCGATCAGCGAGCGAAAGGCGTCGCCCGTGGTCGTCCAGCCGCCGATCACCACCTCATGGCCCTGGCGGCATTTCGACTTGCCCCAGGTTTCACTTCGGCCCGACTGGTAGGGCGCATCCAGCTGTTTCGAGACGATGCCTTCCAGGTCCATGCGGCAGGCGGACAGCAGCACCGCATCGCCGGCGGTGACGAAATGATCGACGTAGCGGATGGCGGCAGGCGCCGCCGCGACATTGGCCTGCAGACGCACCTTGCGCTCGGCGAGCGGCAGCGGACGCAAGTCCTCCCTATCCGCGAACAGCTGGTCGAAGACGAAGAAGACCAGATCCTTGGTCTTGGCGTCTGAGATCGACGCCTGCAGCGCGGCGAAATTCGGCGCGCCGGCGTGGTCCAGCGCCACCACCTCGCCGTCGATGATTCCGTCGGCCAAGCCCGCCCCCGCCGCGACGATCTCGGGAAATTTCGAAGACCAGTCGAGGCCCTTACGGGTCAGCAGGCTGGCCTTGCCGCCCACGGTGCGCAGCTGCATCCGATAGCCGTCGAACTTGATCTCGTGGGCCCAGCCCGAACCCGCCGGCGGCTTTTCGAGCGACCGGGCCAGCTGGGGTTCGATGAAACGCGGAAGGCTCGACACGCGCTTGGCCTTGGCGGCTGAAGCCCTTGGCTTAGCAGCGGCGGCCATCGGCGGCGAGGCCGCGGCCGTGGAATTGTCGTTGCGCTTGGTCTGCCAGACCGCCCCGGCGTCGGCGCCTTCGGCCGTCATGAAGGGCTCGGCCGCCTCGCCCCTACCAGCGGCGATATCGGTCATCGTCCGGCCCGAGGCGACCGAGCGATCGTCGTCCGTCGGGCCCGTCGTATTGTCTTCAACCGCACCCTCGTCGCGATGCTTGATCAGCAGCCAGGCGTTCTTCGGCTTGCCACGGCCATCGCCCTTGAGGCGCACGATCACCCAGGAGCCGTGCATGCGCCCGCCTTCCATGACGAACTTCAGCTCGCCCTTGGCAAGCGCCTCGCCGATCTTCTCGAACCCCTTTTCCGGCGCCCAATAGCCCCGATCCCACAGCATCACCGTGCCGCCGCCATACTGGCCCTTGGGGATCGTCCCTTCGAAGTCGCCATAGTCGAGCGGGTGGTCCTCGACCTCCATCGCCATCCGGCGGTCTTTCGGATCGAGCGACGGTCCCTTCGGCACGGCCCAGGAGCGGAAAGTCCCTTCGAATTCGAGGCGGAGATCGAAATGCAGGTGGCTGGCGGCGTGTTTCTGGATGACGAAGCGCAGCGCCTTCGACGGTACAACCTTGGCGTCCTTGCCCGACGGCTCCGCCGTCTGGCCAAAATCCCGCATCTCCTGATAGCGGGCCAGTTTCGTGGTCGCCATGATCCGAGCCCTCCATTCGCAAGCCATAACGGCCCAGCCCGCGTGTCGATCCGGAGCGAGCGCCGGACGGGGTCGATGTGCGGAATCCTTTTCGCCGCCCGTGCGTTTCACCCCCAGGAGTCCTCAATGTCCGAAGCCGCCAACGACCGTCTGTTCAGCGTCCACGCCCGACACCTCGACAGCCACCACGCGCGCACCGTCTCCGAGCAGACCTTCGAAGCCGCCGCCGTGGCCTATGTCGAGGACCTGCATGCGCTCGGCGATGACGCTGAAATCAGCGTGATCGTGCGCGATGTCGCCAGCGGCCGCGAACACTGCTTCCGGATCGACCTGGAGAATGGCGAAGCCGCGCCCTGCGGCTGACGCGAACGAATCGTCCAGCGAGCCGTTGAGGTTGCGGGTGCGCCCGTCGGCGCCTCTCGAGGAACCTGCAATGGCGTATCGTCCGAGCTGGCAAGGCCACCTGAAGCTCTCGCTCGTCACCTGCCCGGTCGCTCTCTACACAGCGACCAATTCGGGCGGCGACGTCCACTTCAACCTGATCAATCCGAAGACCAACAACCGGATCAAGATGATCACTACCGACCCGGACAGCGGGCCGATCGAGCGGTCCGATCTTGTGAAAGGCTACGAGGTCTCCAAGGGCGAATACATCCTGCTGACGGACGAGGAGATCAAATCGGTCAAGCTGGAGAGCACCAAGACCATCGACATCGAACGGTTCGTGCCCGGGGATGAAATCGACAGAATCTACTGGGATAACCCCTACTACCTCGCCCCGGACGGCAAGCTGGCCCAGGAAGCCTTTGGCGTCATCCGCACGGCGCTGGAAAAATCCGGCCAGATCGCCCTTGGCCGCATCGTCATGGCCACCCGCGAACGCATCCTGGCGCTGGAGCCGCGCGGCAAGGGCATCCTCGCCTACACCATCCGGTCCGACGCCGAGGTTCGCCAGCCCGACGAAATCTTCAGCGCCATCAGCGACGCCAAGCCGGATGCGGGCATGATCTCCATCGCCGAGAAGATCATCGAGCAGCAGGAAGGTCCGTTCGACCCCAGCCAGTTCGTCGATCGGTATGAAGAAGCGCTGAAGGCGTTGATCGAGGACAAGAAGAAGGGCCACAAGCCCGCCAAGGTCGCCGAGCCCGACGACACCAATGTGGTGGACCTGATGGCTGCGCTTCGCGCCAGCCTGAAGGAGAAGGGGGTCGCCAAACCCACCGCCAAGTCCAAGCCGGCCAAGGCGCCCGCGAAGGCCAAGGCTCGCAAGGCCGGCTGATACCAGCCCTCGGCGCCAGCAGGCGCCGCTTCACGCCTCCTGACTTAGAGTGCCGCCGCGACGCGGCCGGCCGGGCGATAGATATCGAGAGTTCGTGGTGCGGCGAGCCGGCCGCAGCCCGCCGCACCTTTCAGAGCCGCCGGCAAGGGGATACAAGCCGGCGCCCCTGAACCTTGCCCCACCACCAGGGCGCGGGAATCACCCCGTTTGCGTGGCGGTCAAGACGACAGCTGTTCCCTTCACGTCGGTTTCAAACCGGCACGGGTTGGGAAATCCGCTTCCGCGCAGATAGGCGGTGGTGCTCACCCGCACCTTGACGCTCAGATTGACGACGGCCGTGGCGCCTTCGGAGGACGCCCGCTGTTTCAAACGCTGGATCGCTTCCAGTTGACCATCGGAGCCTTGAGCGGCCCTGCAGGCGTAGCTCTTGACCGGGCCGATTACCCGCGTGACCGCGGGCGGCGTTGCGTTTGCATCAAACACCGAAACATCGGGCCCGGCCGCGACCGCGATCGCCGGCAAGTCCCCTCCCAGCAGTAGCGCGCCCGCAATCAGTGACCGGCTCGTGGAGCCACCAAGCATCTTGCTGATGCTGACCATCTTCCATTCCTTCTCGACTGCCAGCAGCGGCAGGCGCGCGCATTGCCCGCCCTATTCCGGCCGGTAAACAGCCCATATAGATGCAATTCACATCATATTGGGTATCTCTCTCATACTTGTTTTTAGAATGAACAAGAAATAGGCGGCTGCGCTCGCAAGGATAAACGACTCATAAGCGCAACCGCGACAGTGGCCCCCGGCCAAGGCCGAACGACTGGAATTATCTTAATTCTATGAGCGCTTTATGCGGACTTTTGACCACCGGATTTAGCCGCGCCCGATAAAATGACAGCGTCGTCCTTTATGGCTCGCTTATGAAAATCGAGCTCCTTGCATATTGCCCCCCGCCCGCGTCACGATATTTTCCGAGCATCACATATGGGCATTAAATACCCATTATGGGCTCAAGAATCGGAAAAGCTTAACGAATGGTCAACGGCGGCCATTTGCCCGCTGCCCAACCGGCGCCCCCAGGTGAAGCCCTCGCGGTGAAATTCGCGGGGCGACCAGATCAACGAGGGCTTCAACGGATCCGATTGCCCTAAAGCGGACAACACACGAGGGGTTTATGTCAAAATACTGCACTTTTTCGCGCGGAAACAATAATTATAAGCACGGATCTGCGTATGCATCCGTAAAGGCAACCGACTATATCGATCAGATGATGCAGAAAAGCGCGACAAATCCTGCGTGTTTGTCGCGTATTCTTCCCGCCACCAGCTTTGCCGCCGCCCTGATGGCCGCAACCGCCATGTCGTTCGCCTCGCGGGCGCATGCCGAGTCGGCGGCGCCGGCTGCAGCGGCGCCGGCTGCAACTGTCGCCGAGGTCGTCGTCACCGCGCAGAAGCATGTTTCGACAGTTCAAAAGACGACCGCCAGCATCGTGGCGGTGACCGGCGTTGATCTGCAGAATCGCGGCATCACCAGCTTGGCGAGCCTGGCCCAGGGAACGCCTGGCGTCTCGCTGAAGAGCGAAGGGCCAAGCCAGACCGAAATCGAGATGCGGGGCATGACCTCAAGCGGCGGCAACTCCGCGACCGTCGGCTTCTACCTCGACGACATCCCCTTGACCGGACCCGCGAGCGCCCAGAACGGCCACGTGGTGATCGATCCCGATCTTTACGATCTCAACCGCGTTGAGATTCTGCGCGGGCCGCAGGGCACGCTGTTCGGGTCGGGTTCGATGGGCGGCACGGTCAGGCTGCTGACCAACCAGCCCGATCCCAGCGGATACCACGCCTCGGTGCAGAGCACCCTGTCGGACACCGAAGGCGGATCCTTCAATCACGCCGACAATCTGATGATCAATATGCCGCTGGTGGCCGACAAGCTGACCCTGCGGGTCGTCGGCTCCGAAAATTTCACCAGTGGTTGGATCGACCGCATCGTCGTGGACCCATTTCCCCTGGTCGGCGCCGGTGGAACCCAGCGCGGCGCCGTGCAGGACGCCCCAATCGAGAAGCAGTATCCAGGTTCGAACGCCTATCAAACCTACGGCGCCCGCGCGACCCTGCTCTGGACGCCGACGGATAATCTGTCGATCACGCCGTCCTTCTTCTACTCGATCAGCCATCAGAACGGCATCAGCGCCTATGACTCGGTTTCCAACGGCACGGGCATCCCCGGCTTCGGCGAAGCCCATTACCAACCTTTCGACATCGCAGAACCGCTGAACGACCAGATCGCGGCCTACAGCCTCAAAGTGAATTACAGCTTCCCGGACTTCGACCTGACGTCGAGCACGGCGTACTGGACCCGAAAGTCGTCTCAGGAAGAGGAATCCAGCGAGGCCTTCAATAGTCCCGTCACAGGCGCAACATTTGCGGCCAACAACGGCCTTCCGAACCCCGGGTATTATGGCCCGACCGGGTCAGGCGAGGAATACGGCATTGAAGACGATCCCTCCCATCAGTGGAGCGAGGAACTTCGACTGACTTCGAAGGGTAGCGGAAGGCTAAACTGGGTAGCCGGGCTCTTTTATAGTGACTTCTATTCCCTGTGGGACTTCAATGGCACCACACCCAACTTTGCCACGTTCATGGATCTCGGCACGCTGGCGCCGGCGACTACGCCCAACTGGTTCGACGCCAATTCACCGACCACGCTCAAACAGATCGCGGCTTTCGGCGACGCAACCTATGCTCTGACCGATGCGCTCAAGCTCGATGTCGGCGCCCGCGTCAATCACTATGACTACCGCTTCTCTTCATGCATCAGCGGCTGGGGGTCGGCCCTCGGGGCCGCGACCCCATCGTGCACCGGTCTCATCACGCTATCGGCCTACACCTTCAATCCAAAGGTCGATCTGTCCTACACGTTCAGCTCCGACCTGATGGTGTATGGATCGGTGGCGAGCGGCTCGCGCCCCGGCGGCGGCAACGCCATCTATCCGACCACCGGTCCGGTCTGGGGGCCAGCCTTCGCCCACATGAACTATACGACCGGCCAGTGGCCCGCCACCTATAAGCAGGACTCAGTCTTGAGCTACGAGCTCGGCGAAAAGGCGCGGTTCTTCGATCGTCGCCTGACCGTGAACGCCAGCATCTATTACGAGGATTGGAACAAAATCCAACTGGAGGCCTACCCTGACGACTGGGCGATGATCATCAACGGCAACAACGCCCATATCGCCGGAGCCGACATCGATGTTCGAGCCATTCTAGGGGCCGGATTTGATCTCGACGTCTCGGCCGGCTACCTCCGAGAAACCCTGAACGGGGGCCCGCACTGGGACATCCAGCCGACCGGTGTGCTGCCCGAGGTCGCGCCGGTCAACGGAACCGTGGTTCTGGCCTATTCCAGGCCACTCAATGACACCTATACGTTCACGGCTCGGCTGGAGGACACCTACACCGGCCAGCGCTACTCGTTGACTTTCCCGACCCAGAATGAGGCGACCGGCGTCTACACGCCAATGCCAGCGTACAATCTGACCAATATCCGGGCGGGGATCAAATTTCGCGATACTTGGACCGCAACGGTTTTCGCGGACAACGTGTTCAACACACACGCCGCACTCGAGGGAATGTTCCAAGAAAATCTCCCCAATACGCCGTATACTCGCATTGAGACCAACCAGCCCTTCACCGCGGGCATCGATCTGACCTACCGTTACTAAGGTCAACTCTGATGACGGCTCCGTCCCTGTCCCGATTCACAGCAACGACGCCGCCCGGCGGCTGTGGATCGGTTCGGGTCGGTGACGGTCGTTTCGCGGATAGCGCGCCCTCGTCTGTAGAAGCGCGGAGGGGCTAATGGCCGTCAGAGCCGCGTCGACGCGCAAACAGTCACGGCGAAAGTACCAGGCTGACGACCTGATGGAGCGCATCATCTGCGCTGGCCTCAGTCTTACGCGAGCGGGCGGCCTGTCCGAGGTGACGGCCGCGAATGTCGCCCGAGCGGTCCAAGTCCGCGAACAGGCCCTCGTGAACCTTGTCGGTGGAATCTATCAGCTCCGCGACTGGATTACGGTCCGCGCCTTGCGCGATCTCACCGAACATTTGGCTCAGGCGATCAATGGGCTTACCGGACGTGACGCCCTTGAGGCCTTCGTCAGCACACAGCGACTGTACGCCCAGGCCCACCCCCACATGCACGAAGCCGCGCTCGTGCGCATCACGATCCTGACTCCCGATGCGCTGGAGGCCATGGAAGCCTATGGGGCGCTGGAACTGGACATCCTGAAGACCTACGGCGTGCCGGCAACTCACGCGGCCACCCTGGGATGGTGCCTCAGGGCCATGGTGCGCGGCGCGACCGCGCTCGAAGCGGCCGATCGCCTCACGCGACCGCATGAGATCGATCAAAACTTTGAGCAGCTGTGCGCTCTGTACGAAGCGGCCGCCACGTCGGGCGCCTCGGCGAGGCCGCGCCGCCAGCAGAATGTCGCCCAAAAGCGCAAAAGCCCGATAGTCGATATCACTTTCCGCGAACGACCGGCGCTCGGCTAAGCGCGCTAGACCCCCGAACCTTTTAGGCGTTTAACTCATTGTCGATTCTGCGTGTTGGGCTGGCCGCGCCCAACTTGCTGGCGGGGGGCGCGTCTTGGGCGTTCCGGGAGTTGATATCGTGCGGTCGCGGGTGCGGATCGGATTCGTGCGCCAGAGGCGAACTGCTTGATGGATGGTGACGGCCCCTCGAAGGCGACTGTGCGACCACGGGCCCGGCAACCGAGGGGAGACAGCGTGACCAACAACGCTGTGAGCGACGGCCAATCGGATATCGCGACGATCACCAAGCTGGAGCTCTATTTCGCAGTGCGCCAGTTTACCCGCACGATGCGACGCTTCGCCGAACTCCTGGAGTTCGACTACGACATGGTGATGATCTTTTTCGTGGTCGTGGAATCCTGTTTTCAATCCATCATTCCCTTGGGCGGCGCGACGGCGGACCGGGTGACCCTTGAGTCGGCCTATCTGGATTCCCTCTCGATTGGCCTGCCGATCCTGCTGATCGGCGAAGCTTCGGGCATTCCTCGGGAGACGGTCAGGCGAAAGGTCAAACGGCTGACCGAGATGAATTATCTGGCTACGCTGCCAAATAACAAAAACATCTATGTGCCCCTCTCAACGCTTCTCGACAAAGCCGTGGTCGAGGCCTTCGCCAACTATGCGACCGACATAGATCAGCTCGTCAAAAATCTGCAGTTCTACTCAAGATCAGCCGGTTCGTAGACCTTGGCGCCGCACCGGCGCCTGTTTGCAGCTGGGCGATCCGCGCGTTCATCTCAATTTGCTCGACGATCGGCCCCAGCGCCATCGACGGAAAGTACTGAAACAGGATCTCTGCCCAGCCCGCCACCGTCATGGCCTGGACATCGCTCGAACAGGACCAACTGATGCCCCGTGAATCGCGCGCATCGGTATGTCGATGAGAAGCGGCAATGCGCGCCGTGGATTCAGGTCCGGAACCGCCCGTGGTTTGAGGCTATTCGAGAGTGTCATAGCGAGGATACAAACCGATACCCCACGCCAGGTTCGGTAATCACAAGCTTGGGCTGAGCGGGTCTATTCTCGATCTTTTGTCGAATCTGACTGATAAACGTTCTGAGATATTGGATGTCCTCGTTGTGCGAAGGACCCCAGATCGCCATCAGCAGCTCTGTGTGGGTAATAACCTTTCCACCGGCCTCCGCCAACCTGGTCAGGACGTCGTATTCTTTGGGAGATAGGTGGACGATACGCCCCGATCGCGACACCAGCCGCAGCCTCAGATCGATTGTCAGGTCACCGGCTAGGATGACCGATCTCGCCTCGGTCGAACGCGTGTGGGCGCGCAATGCCGCGCCTATCCGCGCCAGTAATTCGCCCACGCTGAATGGCTTTGTAATGTAGTCGTTGGCCCCACTGTCCAGGGCATCGATCTTGTCACCCTCGCCCGCCCGGGCCGACAGGATCAATACTGGGCCCGAATAGTAGGTGCGGGCTTGGACGAGCACGGCTTTGCCGTCGATATCGGGCAAGCCAAGGTCCAGCAGAACAGCGTCGGGCGGCTGCAGCGCGATCGTGTTGAGCGCCTGGCGGCCAGTATTCACCCTAACGGGCTGATAGCCTGCCGCGTCTAGCGCCGGTCCGAGGAAACGGTGAAGCTGTGGGTCATCGTCGATAACGAGAACGCGGGGCCTATGCGGGCTCATGGTGTTGGTCTTTCGGAGAGCGCAGCACGCTTTCCAGGGAGGTGATGGCCAAAGCTTCCGCGTCCTCAATTTCAGTTGTTCTAAGAACCGCCGTAGCTCGAGCCATTCTGTTTGCCTGGGTGTGGAGCGGTCCTTGAAGAATGCGCAAGATGAAGGGCGACCTACCGTTCGACCGAGGCGAAGCGCCTCGGTCGAACGTCAGCAAGTTCGGCCTAGAAGTGCCAGATGACGTCCCCCGCGAAGACCGACTCGCTGGTCTTCGTAGCCAGATCAAAGGTTGGCCGGGAACTGGTATAGTAGGTGAATTCCGGGCGCAGCTCGACTTGCGGTGACAGCCAGGCCTGCCATCCGATGCCGACGTCATGATAGATCGCCGGGACGCCAGTCCGCTGACCTTCTGCGTCGTCATAGTATTCCAGCCTAAGCGAGAAGTTGTTCAACGCGTTCGGGGAGTAGTTCAGATAGAACATAGAGCCGATGGAGTCGGTCTGGCAGCGAAGAACCTTTGCACTCTTGCACTGAGCGAGGTCCGGCGGATTGAATTGAATGAACTGTGGCGAAAAGGGCGTGCCGCCGTTGTTGTAGAGGTTCAGCGCCACCGGATTCAACTCGTTCGGCACGCCATCCTCGTGCTCTTCATAGGTTTCCCACGAGATGTGCCAGTATTTGTTGAACGTGTGGTAGGCGGTAAATCCCCACCATTGCAGATTGTTGTATCCCCATTGGCCACGGTTGATGGCGTCGCCGCATATATTCAAGTCTGTCTTGCTGTCGAGGCTATGATACCGGCCACAGATGCTCAGGGAGGGTGTGGCGCCCGGGTCCTTCAGGAAGGTTTTCCCGGAATACAGCGGGTCAGATCCGAGGCCGTTTTGTACGAATAGGTTCGGCAACTTCACATTGTAATTCCAAACCGCCGCCTCGGTGCCCATCACCACCCCGACCTGAAGCATCAACTGCTTGTTGATCGCGAGGGTCGTTTGGACGCCCTCGTTGGTATAGTTGTCGAAGGTGTAGCTGATCGAGTGAGTGTACATATAGTTGTTCGGAGCCAGCTGAGCCTCGATATCGGGGATCGAGATAAACCGGCCAACCCGAATCATCAGGCCGTCCATGACCTTCGGGATCCACAATTCGCCGTAGACCATCGGGAAGTCATAGCCGTAGAAGTCGTTATGCTTCAGCAGCTGGTAGCTCGCGATGCCATAGGCGGTCGTGTAGCGATAATCTTCGCCGTAGATGGCCGACAGGCGGAAGCCCCAATCCACATGGTCGGTCTGGACGGTGTCGGGGGTGCGCTCGACATAGACGACGGCCTGGTCAAGCTGGATATTGTTCGGATTGAAGTCGTAGCCAGCCGGAGCATTGCCGAACTTCGACTTGCTGGAGCTGATGTTGCCGCCATAGTCGACCCAGCCATAAGCCTGGATACCCGTGTCGGCCATGACCTGGCCCACCGCGGTATGTTGCAGCGCCACCATCAGCGGACTGTCCACCGACGCCGTCCGGTTGTCGCCGATCATGGTCGCGCCGCCATAGGGCCAGTCGGTGAACGGCATTGGCGGCGCCGTTTGTGGCACAGGCGACCAGCCGTCGCGTATGGACGGCGGGGCCTTGGGGTCGGTCGGACCCGTGCCCTGGCCCCACTCCGCCATGTAGTATTTGACCAGACGCTCGATCGGATTGGTCCCGATCGCCTTATCCACCGCATCGACGGTGTAGCTCGAAGCCGTGGTCGCGTCGGCATAGGCGCCGGCGTCGGTCGCGGGCTTGATCGCCGATGTCGCCTTCGCCGAGGCGCCTTCCGGAGAGGCCGGCGCAGCGGCGGCAGTCGCAACGGCTTGATCCGGGACGGCCAACGGGTCGGCGGGCGCCGCCGGATCGGCGAGCGCCGCCGAGCCTAAAAGGGCGACACATAAGCCCACCGCCGTCGCCGGCCCAGCTGAACTCATCTTCGCCCGATGGCGCGGGTTCGCGCGCCTGCGGGAAGTGGATAATCCAAGTGCAGTTATTGACATCTAACGCTCGTTCTCTTGCCCCCGCGGAGGACAACCGGCCCGTTCGGGCCCTCGTCAGCGTGATCGCCCGGCGAGCTCCGCAGCATTTGCTTCACGCGGGCTCAGGGCTGAGGCGACCCAGAAATCATCGCGCCCCGCCCATCTACCCATTGCGCCCACATGCAATGCCCACATTGTGCATATTGTGCTCATAGTAGGCATTTGTTGGGTAGCGCTGGCCAATTTGCGTCACAATATGCGAGGCGGCGCATTTTTATAAACGGAGCATAAAGGCGAAAGCAGCCGTCCCGCGGGCGGGCCACGCCCAAGACGGTCGATGCATCCTATGCGGTTGTTTTATAGATTATTTCTTGTACGACCGGCCGACGCATCTGCCGGGAGTTGGAGCGCCGCCGATGGCGCTTATGGTTCGTTTATCAAACTTGAGCCGATCAGGCATGCCTTGGCCATCGCCGGATCGGTCGCGTCCATATATCTCATTATGGTGAAATTTTGCGTATTATGGGCATCCGTCTTCACCCGAGTCGGAGGCTGATCCCCCACCCACGCAGGATCATTAGAGAGGACGCACTGTGTTCGACTTAAAGGCCTGTCCACTAGCGATCGTCTGCGGATCGGTCTTGGGGCTCAGCGCCCTCGGCGGATGCGATCCTGTCCTGCCGGCCACCCTCACATCTGATCCCGTGTTTACAAGTCGGGCCGCCACCCTCTCTGCGTTCGCCGCTTCGATGGCGCCACAGCAGCCAAGGATCATCTCAGTCGTCCAGCATGTTCGGGCGGTGTCATGCGGTTACCGGTTCGACCTGAAGACCGGCGAAGCAACGTCACTCGCTCAGCTGAAGATGCAGGCCCTGGCCGCCGGTGGGAACGGCGTGATCAATGTGAAATCGGAATTGATCGTCAACAATAAAAGCCCGTGCTGGCACGGCTTTGAGGCCACGGGGATTGCGGTGGTGTTTGATCGAGCTCCGACGCCATGACCCCTTCAACTAAGACGCTGTGCCGATCCGTAACTGTGCTGGCCGGCCTGGCGGGGTTCATCGGTCTATTGGTCGCCGGGCATTACCTCCCGGCCTGGAGCGGGCCTCTTCGCGCCGGAGCCTTGGCCGGGTTTTTGGGGTTCGTGCGATCTACACTGCATTGTTGCAGCAGCGTCGGAAGCTGGGCTCGACGCCCTCGAACTTCCAAGATGTCGCAGCAGAAGCGTCAGGCCAGTTTCGCCGCGACCTGGAAGCGGAAATTACCGATTCATCGAAGCTGGTTTGATGACCATGTATTGACCCGGCAAGGTTGCGGGCAAGCTAGGTCGCATCCGACAATTCTGCTTAACCGCTCATCTGGCGGCTAAGCGAGGCCTGTAGGGCGTCAGCCGTCCGCGGAACAAACTCATCGACCGCTGGGCGCTACGCCTCCAGTTCGATGTCCCAGTAGAGGTAGGGTGGCGACTGACCGTGGCAATCCAGACCCGATACAACGCATTGAATAAGCTTATATTATTTTGTGGCAAAAGGATTCTTAGGGCATCGCCGGTGGTCTGGTCACCACGCTGGGAAACCCGTGGGGCTTGAGATCACACGCCCGGAACGAGCGGTTCGACGGGGACGTTCGCTGCCGCCGCCAACGCCATCCGGGCCAACGCAGGCAGCGATTTTGAACCGGTCTTCTTCATGATCGATGCGCGGTGGGTTTCCACGGTCCTTTGGCTGATGCCCAGGTCCGCGGCGATGTTCTTGCTGGGATGTCCGGCCAGGACCATGTCCATCACCTGATGCTGGCGATGGGTGAGGCCGGCCACCAGGTGGGCCGCGTCGGCGCGCCAGGCGTGCAGCTTGGTCTCGTCCCGCGAATGGTCGAGGACCATGTCGACCCGGGCCAGCAGATCGTCCATCGCCGCTGGCTTTTCGATGAAGTCCAGGGCGCCGGCCTTCATCGCCTGCACCGCGATGGTGACGTCGCTGTTGGCGGTGATCATGATGGCGGGAATCTGGCGCCCTTCCGCGTGCAGTCGTTCCAGCAACTCAATGCCGCTTATGCCCGGCAGGTAGGCGTCGACCAGCAAACACCCCTCACGGGATGGATCGTAGGCCGCCAGAAAGGCTTCCGCTGTGGCATAGCCCTGGGCAAGCCGGCCGTCCTCCTCCAACACGCTGCAAAGGCCTTCACGCACCTGCGGGTTGTCGTCGATAACGAAGATGATCGGCTTTGATCCGTCCGCTGGCGGCGCGGTCCGCGGCCTGGGCGGCGGAAGCAGGTTCTGGATCAGACGGGCCAGGTCGGGAAGCTTCACCGGCTTGTTGAGCTGGATACAATCCTGCGACGAAGCCATACGCAGGGTTTCGGTAGAGATGTCGCCAGTGAGAATGATAGCGGGAAGGCGGTCGTGAAGGCGCTCGCGGATTTTGGCGATGACTTCGAGGCCCGTCATACCGCCCGGCAGGTTATAGTCGGCGAGGATTACGTCGGGCCGCAGGCCTCCCCGGGCGACGAAGTCCAAGGCGCCGGCGGCCTCCGTGGCTACCGCGACGCGATGGCCCTCATCCCGTAGCAGCAGCACCAGCAGATCGCGAACCTCCGGATCGTCCTCGATCACCAACACCTTGCCCTTACGGTGAAGGCCGCTGTCGACTTCGTGGTCGATCACGATCTCAGATTCAGGTTTGGACGCCGCGTGCGCCTTGGGAATCGGAACCTCGATGGAGAAGACGGAGCCCTTGCCCGGCCACGAGCGGACGCGCACGCGATGGCCGAGCAACTCACCCAACCGCTGGACAATGGACAGCCCCAGTCCCATGCCTCGGCTGCGTTCCCGCGCGGCGTTGCCGACCTGATGATACTCCGCGAAGATCGCCTGTTGATCTTCTTCGGCGACGCCGATCCCCGTGTCCCAGATTTCCACGCTGAGGAGGCCCTTGCGCCGCCGGCATCCGACGAGGATGCGGCCCTTTGGCGTGTATTTGAGTGCGTTGGAGACAAGATTGCGGACCATCTGCTCAAGCAGAGCCGGATCGCTTCTCACCGAGACGTCGCAAGCCACGACGTGCAGCTCAAGCCCGCTGGCTTGGGCGTGGTAGGTGAATTCGTCGCGCAAGCGCTTCAGCAGATCGCCTATTGAGAAGACAGACACCTCGGGACGAACGATGCCCGCCTCGATCTGGTTGATGTCCAGCAAGGTGTTCAGCATGCCGGACATAGCGCCCAGAGTCTGCTCCAGGCGCTTGACCAGTTCCTTTTCGCGATCACCCAGGACCGCCTTTGCCAGCAGGCCCTGGAGGAAGGCCAGCGACTGCAGCGGTTGGCGCAAGTCGTGGCTGGCAGCGGCCAGAAACCTGGACTTGGCGACATTGGCGAGGTCGGCGTCGAGCTTGGCCTCTTGCAGAGCCTTGGCTGCCCGCTTGCGCGCGGTAATGTCGGTGAAGGTGATCACCACGCCTTCGATGTCGTTATCGTGGGCATGATAGGGCGATATCCGCCTGCAAAAGTGGGCTCCGCCGTGAGCCTCGATCTCTCGTTCCATTGGCGCGGCGGTCTTCATGACGGCGCGGGCGTCTTCCGTCAGCTTGTCGTCGGCGGCCAAGGAGTGCAGATCCGCAAGGGGGCGGCCGATGTCGCCTTGAAGTATGTTGAACAGCGCCTTGGTTGCCGGGGTGAAGAAGCGGATGTTCAGGGTGGCGTCCAGGAACAGGGTCGCCACATCGGTGCTGTAAAGCACGTTTTGAAGGTCGCTCGAGGTTGTGCGCTGGCGTTCCAGCGTCTCCTGCAGCTGGGTGTTCAAGGCGGTAAGCTCTTCGTTGAGCGACTGCAGCTCCTCCTTGGAGGTCAGCAGCTCTTCGTTGGTCGACTGGAACTCCTCGTTGACCGAAAGCGCCTCCTCGTTGATCGCCTTCTGCTCTTCGCTGGAGATTTCCAGGTTGCGGATGGCGCTTTGGAGTTCGGTCTTGGTGGCGGCCAGCTCGTGCTCAAGTTCCGTGACATGAGCCTGATCGCCCGGCGATGTCGGGCGTTCGGCGCCGCGCGGCTGCGCTTGGGCGTCGATGAAACAGACCAGCAGCAGGTCGTCACCGTCGCTGGACACTGGCTGCACCGAGATGTTGAAGGCCGCGCCTAGAGTCTTGCTGCTTTGGCCCTCGCCGACATGCTCCTCGTCCATGCGATCGCCGGGCACGACAACCTTCGCCCGGTTCTGGACCGCCAACTGGATC
>Ga0302305_1000555_pt1 | contig 22265 bp, 18 predicted proteins | sample III_Palsa_E2_3_FD_198764 | JGI IMG/M metagenome (GOLD analysis project Ga0302305, IMG submission 198764) | Peat permafrost microbial communities from Stordalen Mire near Abisko, Sweden - III_Palsa_E2_3 | ecosystem: Environmental > Terrestrial > Soil > Palsa > Peat permafrost | place: Sweden... | reverse complement strand
CATGACGGTCATGACGGCCACGACAGCCATGCCGACGCGTCGCCCGCATCCGACGAAGCCGACGCTTGATTGATGGGGCATTAGCCCGCATGAAGTGGGTCTGCGTTCAAAAAGGCCACACCCACTAGTGTTCGATAGACAAAAGAAAGGCGACCGCGCCGTACTGGTGCTGCCGCATTCCCGCGGCGAAGGCGACACGACGCGCCGCGGGGAAGAGTTCGCCGAACTGGTCAAATCCGCCGGTGCCGAAGTGCTGGGCGTGGTTCCGGCCCGTGTCGAAGATCCCAACCCGCGCTTTTACATCGGCAGCGGCAAGGTGAACGAGGTAGCCGAGGCCGTGCAGGCGCTGGACGCCGACGTGGTACTGGTCGACCACGAGCTCACTCCGGTGCAGGAGCGCAACCTCGAAAAGCTGCTGAACGTACGGGTGGTGGATCGGGCTGGCCTGATCCTGGATATCTTCGCCCTGCGCGCGCGTTCGCACGAAGGCAAGCTGGAAGTGGAACTGGCCCAGCTCAAACACATCGCCACCCGGCTGGTGCGCGGCTGGACCCATCTGGACACCCAGCGCGGCGGCCTGATTGGTAACCGCGGGCCGGGTGAAACCCAGCTCGAACTCGATCGCCGTTTGCTTGGCGAGCGCGTCAAGATGCTCACCAAGCGGCTGGAAAAGGTGCAGACCCAGCGCGTCCAGCAGCGTCGCGCGCGACTGCGCAACACGGTGCCGCGAGTGGCTCTGGTCGGCTATACCAATGCCGGCAAGTCGACCCTGTTCAACGCGCTGACCACCGGTGATGTCTACGCGGCCGACCTGCTGTTTGCCACGCTCGATCCGACCGTGCGCAAGCTGGAAGACCTCAGCTGTGGCCCGGCCGTATTGGCCGACACCGTGGGTTTCATCCGCGAGCTGCCGCATGATCTGGTGGCCGCCTTCCGCGCCACCCTTGCCGAAGCACGCGATGCCGACCTGCTGCTGCATGTCAGCGACGCCGCGGACGACGAGCGCGACCGTCTGCAGCGGGTGGTCGACAAGGTGCTAGACGAGATCGACGCGGGCGACCTGCCGCAACTGCACATCATGAACAAGATCGATCTGGCCGGCATCGAGCCGAGGATCGACCGCGATGCGGCCGGCAAACCGACCCGCGTATGGTTGTCGGCAGCCACGGGCGTCGGTATCGACCTGCTGCGTCAGGCGCTGGGCGAGTTGCTCGGAGGCGAGCGGGTGCAGTCCGCCCTTCAGCTACCACTGACAGCGGGTCGCCTGCATGCCCGGCTGAAGGCAGCGGGCGCGATTACCGGTGAAACGGTCGACGAACATGGCTGGCAGTTGCTGATCGATGCGCCGCGTAGCGTCATCGCGCCATTGAGCGGTGGCGATGCGGCCGAAACGCGGCTATTACGCGAACTGCTGGCGCAGCCTGAATAAGGGCGGCCGGCAGCGGAAGATTCCATTCAGCTCTGCTAGAATGCCCAGCGTTTGTGCGACCGCATTTAGGGCAGCACACCGCTTCGGCAGCATTGGCCCCATCTCATGTGCAAACCCGTTCAACGTGTGTTCCGGCCGCGGTTGCCGGCCTCCCGGCGGCCCCAAGGAGACTGACAGTGGCATGGAATGAACCCGGCAACGGGCAGCGTGATCCATGGGGCAAGAATCGCCAGACCGGCAAATCGCCGCTGGACAGCTTGCTCAAGAACCTGAAGACCCACGCGGGTAAGCTCGGGCCTGGCCCCGGCAGCATCCTTACGGGTGTGGTGGTGCTGCTGATCGTGGGTCTGCTGCTTAGCAGCTACACCATCATCGACGCCCGGCAGGTCGGCGTGGTGCTGCGCTTCGGCCAGTATTCGCGCACGTTGAGCCCCGGCTTTCACTTCAAGCTGCCACAGCCGATCGAGTCGATCAACAAGGTCGAGGCCACCCGCGTGCGTTCGGTGAACGACAAGGTGACCATGCTGACCCGCGACGAAAACATCATCGCGGTCGATTTCACCGTGCAGTATCAGGTGGACGACGCCCGCAAATACCTGTTCTCGCTGAACGATCCGGACGGCACCATCCAGTCGGCTGCCGAGGCGGCTGTGCGCGGCGTGATCGGTGGCAGCGACATGGACCAGATCCTCTCCGCCGCTGGCGCGAACCTGGTCAGCGAAGCCCAGGTGACCTTGCAGAAAACCATGGATGGCTACGACTCCGGCCTGCGCGTTACCGAAGTGAGCTTCCAGAACGTGTCGCCGCCGAAAGAGGTGAAGGACGCGTTCGACGACGTCAACAATGCCCGCGAAGACAAACAGAGCATCGAGAACGCCGCGCTCGCTTATGCGAACAAGGTCGTGCCGGTAGCGCGTGGCGACGCCGCGCGTATCGCCGCCGAGGCCTCGGGCTACAAGGCGGAACGCATCGCTCGCGCGCAGGGCGACACCACTCGCTTCAATCAGATCCTGAAGGAATACAAGGCCGCGCCGGATGTCACGCGCAAACGCCTGTGGCTGGAAACGATGGAGCAGGTACTGGCCGACAACCCGAAAGTGATCGACAGCACCGGCGGGCGCAACATCATCAACATGCCGTTTGGTCGCACCGATGCAGCGCCGACGACTTCAACGAACACCGGTGCTGTCAGCGCCGTGGTGCCACCGGCTGCCGATGGCACCAGCGATACCGACAAGGGGAAGCAGCCATGAGCAAGATCACTATTGCCGTGATCGCTGCGCTGCTGATCCTGCTCGGCGTCAACAGCGTGTTTGTGGTGCGCGAAGGCCAGAATGCGTTGCTGTTGCAGTTTGGTCGTATCGTGCGGACCGACTTTCAGCCGGGCCTGCACATGAAGATCCCGCTGATCCAGCAGGTCATGCCGTTCGACAACCGCATCCTGTCGCTGGACGCCGCGCCCGAGCGCTACTTCACCTCCGAAAAGAAAAGCGTCAACGTCGATTTCTACGTGAAATGGCGGATCGCCGACAACGCGATGTACTACCGCGCCACCGGCGGCGATCAGCTGCAGGCGGAACAGCGGCTGACCCCGATCATCAAGGACGCGCTGCGTTTCGAGTTCAATGCACGCACACTGCAGGAGCTGATCTCCGGCGGCCGCAAGGACATCACCGAGCGGGTACGTGTGCAGACCGATGCAGCCGCACGCAAGAACCTCGGCATCGCCGTGGTCGACGTGCGCATCAAGCGCATCGACCTGCCGGACGAGGTCAGCGAATCGGTCTACAAGCGCATGCGCGCCGAGCGACTGCAGCTGGCCAATGAATTGCGTTACACCGGTCAGGAATCGGCAGAGAAGATCCAGGCCGACGCTGACCGCCAGGGCCAGGTACTGCGTGCCGATGCCGACCGCGACGCCGCCACCATCCGTGGCGATGGCGATGCGCAGGCAGCGGCGATCTACGCGCAGTCCTACGGTCAGGATCCGGAATTCTTCGCGTTCTATCGCAGCATGGCCGCCTATAAAAAGTCGTTCGAGGACGGCAAGGGCGTGCTGGTGCTGAAACCTGATTCGGAATTCCTGCGTTACTTCAGCGATCCGACGCCAACGACGGCAGCGAAGCGCTGATCATTACCGATGCCGCACGACGCGGCCGGGTCGTAAAACCATTCACCGACTGCCCCACGCGTGGGGCATGCAAACCTGAGCGAGAAGATCATGGGTAAGTCAGTCGTAATTCTTGGTGCCCAGTGGGGCGACGAAGGCAAGGGCAAGATCGTCGATCTGCTGACCGAGCGCGTCAGCGCCGTGGCGCGTTTCCAGGGCGGTCACAACGCCGGCCACACGCTGGTGATCAAGGGCAAGAAGACCGTGCTGCACCTGATCCCCTCGGGCATCCTGCGCGACGACGCGCTGTGCCTGATCGGCAACGGCGTGGTGCTGTCGCCCGCCGCGCTGATGGAAGAAATCGCCGAGCTCGAAGCGAACAGCGTCGAAGTGCGCTCGCGCCTCAAGATCAGCCCCGCCACGCCGCTGATCATGCCGTACCACATCGCTGTCGATAAGGCGCGCGAGATCGCCGCCGGCGGCAAGGCCATCGGCACCACCGGTCGCGGCATCGGCCCGGCTTACGAAGACAAAGTCGCCCGCCGCAGCATCCGCGTCGCCGACCTGATGTATCCACAGGAACTGCCGGCGCTGCTGAAAACCGCCGTCGACTATCACAACTTCATCCTCACCGAATGGCTGAAGGCCGAGCCGGTCGACTACCAGACCGTGCTGAACGACGCACTCGCCTGGGGCGAATACATCCGCCCGATGGTCGACGACGTCGCCACCATCCTGCACGATATTCGCAAGGAAGGCGGCAACATCCTGTTCGAGGGCGCGCAGGGCGCACTGCTCGACATCGACCACGGCACCTATCCGTACGTCACCTCCAGCAACACGACGATCGGCGGCGCACTCGCCGGCACCGGCGTGGGCGCACGCGACATCGATTACGTGCTGGGCATCTGCAAGGCCTACGCGACGCGCGTCGGCAGCGGCCCGTTCCCCACTGAACTCAACGACGAGATGGGCGAACGCCTGCGCAAAGTCGGCAACGAATTCGGCGCCAGCACCGGCCGCCCGCGCCGCTGCGGCTGGATCGACCTGGTCGCGCTCAAGCGCGCCACCCAGATCAACGGCATCAACGGCCTGGCCATCACCAAACTCGACGTCCTCGACGGCCTCGAAACCATCAAAGTCTGCATCGCCTACGAATACCGCGGCAAACGCCGCGAATTGGCCCCCCTCGATGCCGATGGCTGGGACGAGTGCAAGCCGGTTTACCTGGAATTCCCCGGCTGGGAAGAATCCACCGCCGGCATCCGTGATTGGAACAAGCTGCCGCCTGCGGCGCGTGCGTATTTGCGTGCGGTGGAGGAGCTGTCGGGCTGCCGTCTGGCGTTGGTTGCTACGGGTGCGGATCGTGAGGATACGATCGTGCTGGATGATCCGTTTGCTTGATCGTTTTCGGATGACTGCTGCATCATGAGAGGCCCCGCATTGCGGGGCCTCTTGGTTTCTTGACGATCTGGCATCCAACAGTGCGGGATGTCGCTGCTACGATAACCTTACTCAAGACAAGGTCCGGCGCTGTTACGAAATGACTCCTCGCTACGAGCCTCCCTTCCAGATCTCCACCGTCGCGCTCAACCTGGTCGCGCAGATCAGTGAACTGCTGGGGCGCTGGTCGGTATCGGCCGATGCCGCACTTGCACCGCAGTTACGCCGCGACAACCGTATCCGCACGATCCAGGCATCGCTGGCGATCGAGAACAACAGCCTCAGCCTGGAACAGGTGACTGCTGTGCTTGATGGCAAGCGCGTTCTAGGGCAGCCGCGCGAGATCCAGGAGGTGCGCAATGCGTTCGTCGCCTATGAGCACATGGCTGATTGGTTGCCGGGTTCGCGCGATGACCTGCTGAGTGCGCATAGGCTGCTGATGAAGGGGCTGATGGAGGCGCCAGGCTGTATTCGTCGCGGAGATGTCGGCATTTATCGTGGCGACAAGCTGATGCATATGGCACCCCCGGCTAGCCGGGTGGCCACTTTGGTTGACCAGTTACTGAGCTGGCTCGATCGCACCGATGTGCACCCACTGATCGCCAGCTGTGTGTTCCATTACGAGTTCGAGTTCATCCACCCATTCGCCGATGGCAACGGGCGCATGGGTCGGCTGTGGCAGACGCTGATGCTGGGTCGCTGGCAGGCGATGCTGGCGTATCTTCCCGTGGAAACGGTGATCCGCTCGCAGCAGCAGGAGTATTACGCCGCACTGGCTGCATCGGACAAGGCATCCGATGCGACGCCGTTCGTGGAGTTCATGCTGCGAGCCCTGCACGTAGCGATGACCGAAGCAGTGTTGACCGGCAATTCCGCTAAGGTGTCGGTGAAAATGTCGGGTAAAGTGTCGGGGAAAATCCTGGCTGCCGTTCGCCGAAATCCTGGCGTGACGATTCCCGAGTTGGCCAAGCTGGCAAGGGTCAGTACGCGGACGGTCGAACGGAATCTGCAGCAGCTGCAGGAGCGAAGCCTGTTGCGCCGCATTGGGCCCGCCAAGGGTGGCCATTGGGAACTTGGCTGATCGCCCCGCGCGTGCGCGGCTGTGAAGAATCCACCGCTGGCATCCGTGAGTGGAACAAACTGCCGCCTGCGGCGCAGGCGTATTTGCGCGCGATGGAAGAGCTGTCGGGTTGCCGTTTAGCGTTGGTTGCTACCGGTGCGGATCGTGAGGACACGATCGTGTTGGATGATCCGTTTGCGTAATTGCTTTCTGTAGCTTTTCATTCGTAAAAGAAGCCCCGTATAGGGACTTCTTTTTCTTTGCACCCTCCAAGACAGTATCGAAATAACTTTGAAGCAAGGATACGCAATGATGAGCCCAGTCTGTGTTCAGGTTTCTCAGTGCAGTTGGGTCAACAAAAACCGGAAGATCCTTATTGATGGGTACATCTAAAAAGTCGAGGGTGGCCTGATTTCGATCAAGCCTAAAGTATTTGGAAATGAGCATGTTCTTCCCCCAACGATGCCTTCAAAAAACTTTGTGTCTCGCCATCAACACAGTACACATAGCAGCCTTTCATTCCCCGGGTCATCAGCGTCTTGTACGTGTTTCGGATGATTCGATCGACCCGCTCTTGTGTGCCTTTGGGATCGCTCTCCATCATCTTTTTCCAGCCGCGTATGGAGCGGTCTTTGTTCGAACGAGATTGTGGGAGGGTAATGAGCTTCCCATCCCTAGCGATCAGGTCAGGGCCAATGATCACTCCGACGTAGTCAAGCTCTAGTCCCTGGCACGTATGAATGCAGCCTACTTCTTCGATGGAGTTTGGCGCCATGATCCATAGGCTGCCATCCTGGTCGAGATTCCAGCGTTTGGCATAGCCGTGCTCGGGGATTACGACATCAAATTGACCAGGATTCTTTTTACTGACCCAATCCCAGCAGTAGCCCGCTACGACGCGGGACTTGTTGTTGATGGCGTTTCGCGAGGCGATCAGTTGATGAAGTTCATTTGGGGAATCAACGACTCGGAAATCGAACTCGTTGGGTTCCAGCAAAATGTTAGCGGTTTCACGTATGCCAAGAGTGTTATCCAGCCAGGCCATGTACCCATCCGAGCCACCGCATCGGAATTGCGAAGCTAGCTGCAGATGCGTAACTTCGGCACCGAACGAATGCGCCCACTTCTCGAGTTCAGCCGTACGTCCAATGTCGGATAGGGTTACGATCTGGTCGTCATCGACAAAGAAGATTGTGCACTTGCTGCTTTGGATAATCTCCTTGATCTGGTTCTCGCCAAGGTTCCCATACAGCCCTGACTTTTCGTTAAGTCGATGGGCTTCGTCGACAATGAGAACGTCAAAAGCGTTCGTTTCAGTCTCAAAGAACGCCCCCGAGCCTGAAAACAGGTTACCAATGACGGTTTGCCTGAAGGTGCCCGTCAGCTTGGCTTTGAAGACTGCGCGCGGTGCGGCGTTCTTAGAGACATATTTGCTGAGTAGGCCCAGCTTGGAGAGTTGAGCGAGTAGGTTGACTGCGATGACCGATTTCCCCGTGCCGGGTCCACCTTGAATGATGGCGACCTGTTTCTTCCCTTCTGATGCACGCGTAGCCAGCAATACCGCGTTCTCAAAGGCGACTTTTTGATCATCGATGAGAACGAACTCGCGGTTCCCTTTCATCATTCCGACAAGGCTGTCGACCAGCATCTTTGATGGTCGGGTGCGGCCATTCTCGATCTCGAAGATCAGCTCGGCATTGTCACCGTACTTCACGTGCTTTTTGATGAAGTCCCGAAGGCGTTGGCGCTCGACTTCACCTTTCAGAAACAGCGGTGCTTTCCGAATGTAGTCGCCGTAATACGCAGCGTGGTCGATAACGCCGTCTTGGACGTAGTTGTGGAGATAAGCACAAGGACTGAGTACCACGCTACGGTTGTAAACGGCTTCGTTGAAGCCCTCAAGTAGCGCCGCGTACGACCATGCCTGATAGCAGGGATGCGCGCCTTCGCGTTCGGCTGACGAGCCACCTCGGCGAGCGATGATCAGGCCGTCCTTTGCGGTGAGCTTGGCTTCGGACCATTGTTTGAGCTCGACAATGATGAGATTCGGGCCATCATCCGTTCGCCCCGAAAGGATGAAGTCGATGCGCTTCGAAGTCTGAGGTATGCCGAACTCGACGCCGACGCCGATATCGTCCGGAATGCCGGGGTCGCGTAACACCTTGGCCATTTCGCCAAGCGAGTTCTTCCAGGAGCGGAATTCCGCTTCGGGTGCGTAGCGACCAGTTCGCTGCAGGTACTTGGTGGAGATAACGTTTTCGATGTCCCGATTGTCGTGATCGTCCAAAAACTTGTTTTTATTCGCCTGATAAACAATCACGCTTCGGCCCCCTGTGGCCTTGCTTCAAAGTTCAGAGTACTTCTTACTCGTACCTTTGGCATGTTCAACCGGATACTTGATGGCATTTATCTGCAACTTCCTGTGAGCAGCTTCCATCGGATCAATATCGAGCTTGTCGGCGAGCTGAAGCAGATACAGGAGGACGTCGGCGATCTCTTCGGCGATGGCTTCGCGTTTTGTCGTTGGAATTGACCGACTCTGCTCTTCAGTTAGCCACTGGAAGTGCTCCAACAGCTCGGCTGCTTCAACTGAAAGCGCGGAGGCGAGGTTTTTGGGTGAATGGAACTGTTCCCAATCGCGCTCCGCTGCGAAAGCGCGAAGTGATGCTTGCAGGTCTTGTATGTCCGCGTTCATGGTTCCGCTTTCCCATTAATTTGAATCGGTGTACGTAAGCTTACTTCGTTAGATGATCGTCTGGTTCGGCGACCATTGACCTGGACTTCGCATCCCCAACGTTAGGATTCGAACAACGGCGACATTTCGCAAAGAGGAACCACCCGATGTCCGACGAAAATGCCAAGACTCCCGCCGACCATATCGGCGATACGTTGTCGCAGTTAAAGGAGATGCGGCATTACTCCAAGAACAACGTGGAGGCGCTAACCACGTCGTGGCTGTTGTTTGACGGTGAGCTGTCCAAGTTGAAGCAGGCGGAGAAGATTGCGGATCTGATGGATCGCCAGGGGCAGCTGCACGACGCGCTGGAAACGACGATTGCAGAGCTGGAGGAAGTGCTGGAGAAGATGAAGCCGGAGCCGGAGGCGTAGTTCTGACACCTGGTGTCCACTGCCAGCAGTGACGAAGAGGCCCGCATCGCGGGCCTCTTCTTATCCGTTGTCTTGCAGCAATTACGCCAGCGTGCGCAGCTTCGCCTCGCGATCCCACTGCCGGGTCTTCGCCGCCTTGATGAATCCTTTGGTGTCGTCAGCACCCACCACGCCCGCATCCTTCGCAACACCAGCAGCCTTCAGCACTGCTTGCGCGCCAGCATCAGCAGCGATGGCCTTGAGGTGGGCGAAGGCCTGGCTGGCGAAGTCGACGGCGGCGGCTTCTTTGGCCAGCTGTTTACCGGCTTCGTCGGACAGCACGATGGCGACGGCGTCGAATACCAGCGATGGCGTGCCAAGCAGCTGACCGTCGGCGTCGACGGGTTTGCCGTCGCTGAGTTTGATGTTGCCCAGGCGGATGGCAACCAGCTTGACGGTGGCACCGGCGGTTTCTGCGGCCTTGCGTAGTGACTTGATGGTGGCGGCATCTGAGCCGTCGTGGATCAGGATGCCAACGCTGCGGCCCTGCAGGGTGTCTTTCATCTTGCCGATGATCTGCAGTGCGGGGGAGTTGGGCATGTCTTTGGCTTTGACGGCCGTGGGTGCGGCAGGCGGCAGTTTGGCCATGCCCAGACCGTTGGCGACGCGCTGGGCCAGATCCTCGTCGATGTTGCGCAGGTGGCCGACGATGGCTTCACGCACGTGCGGCGTTTCCACCTTGGAATTTTCGAACACGATGGACGAGGCGATGTGCGCTTGTTCGGGCTTGGTCTGGCTGCGATAAAACTGGCGTGCCTGGCTGTAGTGATCGGCGAAGCTTTCGGCGCGGATGCGGCCCTTGGCGCCGTTTTCGCTTTTGATGGCAGCGCTATGGAAGCCTGCGGCGACTTCGCGAGGTGAGGTCGGGTCGAGTGAGCTCGGCTCATAGTTTACGCGGCCCTTGGGTACTTGCATCTGCATGTGGCCGTCGCGCTGCTGGTTCGCGAACGGGCACTTGGGTGCGTTGATCGGCAGCTGGTGGAAATTCGGCGAGCCCAGTCGCGAGAGTTGCGTGTCCAGGTAGGAGAACAGGCGGCCTTGCAGCAGCGGGTCGTTGGAGAAGTCGATGCCCGGCACGATGTGCGAAGGGCAGAACGCGACCTGCTCGGTTTCGGCGAAGAAGTTGTCGGGCCAGCGATCCAGCACCATGCGGCCGATCACGGTGAGCGGTATCAGTTCTTCGGGAATGAGCTTGGTCGGATCGAGATGATCGAACGGAAAGGCGTCGGCTTCCTTCTCGGTGAACATCTGCACGGCGAGATCCCACTCCGGATAATCGCCACTTTGGATCGCCTCGAACAGGTCGCGCCGATGGAAGTCCGGATCGGCGCCGGCGAGCTTCACCGCTTCGTCCCACACGGTGGACTGCAGGCCGAGCTTCGGACGCCAGTGAAACTTAACGAACGTCGATTCACCATCGGCGTTGATCAGCCGGAAGCTGTGGATGCCGAAGCCTTCCATCATGCGCAGCGAACGCGGAATCGCGCGATCCGACATCGCCCACATGATCATGTGCATGGCTTCAGGCGTCAGCGAAATGAAATCCCAGAACGTGTCGTGCGCCGAGCCGGCCTGCGGAAAGGCCCGGTCCGGTTCCATCTTCACAGCGTGGATGAGGTCCGGAAATTTGATCGCGTCCTGGATGAAGAACACCGGGATGTTGTTGCCCACCAGATCCCAGTTGCCTTCCTTGGTATAGAACTTCACGGCGAAGCCGCGCACGTCGCGCGGCGTGTCGATTGACCCCGCGCCCCCGGCGACAGTGGAGAAGCGCGTGAACAGCGGTGTCTTCACGCCGACTTCGGTGAGGATCTTTGCGGTGGTGACTTTCTTCAGCGACTTGGTCAGCTCGAAATAGCCGTGAGCTGCCGAGCCGCGCGCGTGCACGATGCGCTCCGGGATGCGTTCGTGATCGAAGTGGGTGATCTTCTCGCGGAGGATGAAGTCTTCCAGCAATGTCGGTCCGCGCGGCGTGGCGCGCAACGAGTTCTGGTTGTCCGACAGTGGTAAGCCTTGGTTGGTGGTGAGCGCAGGATGCTGGCCGCCAGCCTGCTGGTGCAGTTCGTCACCCTTGCCGCGACTGTCATTCGTCTTGGTAGCGACAGACTTCGCCTTGGTGGGTTTCGAGGACGTCGGGCTGGGGGCTTTCTTCGCCATGGTCTTGCTCCGGGGGTAGAGGGAGAGGGTGCGTACTTCGAATCATTCGAAAGTGCACCGTCCGAGGTGAACACTCCGTCGACTACGGCGTAGAAGCGACGTGTTTAAGGCTCCGCTGCGTGAATTAGCGTTGTGCAGGGCTAGCTATGAGTGACGTCGGCGACGATGGCGTTCAGGAGCGTGGCCGGCCTGCGTGTATGCCAGCGCTTGGGCTCGCATTGCGTTACTCGCCTGGCACGGTCGAAAAACGAACTTGCCGGGTAGCTTGTTAGGGAACACGGGTGTCAGGCGAGCGCGTTGGCTCGATCCACGCTGCTGGGCGCTTCCAGCAAAATGTCGGGCAAAACTCGAAGATCGAGTTTGCCGAGTGGTGAGCGCATGAGATAGCCCATCTGTCAGGATCCTTTCCGGCTCTTTCCGGCCGGTAGGGCCATGTCGACGATTCATCTGGCGCGTGCCCTGGTTTGAACTGTCAAGCATTCCTTGATAGTTGCCGTCTGCCAGCTCGACCTCGTCTAGATGTTGCGGATACCTGCATTGCACAGGTAACGCGGCTGGGCCGACGAGTTTGCTGTTCGCAGCTCTGATCTGAGCGTTGCGCCTTTCGTTAATTTTAGTTGAAACCTTAAGTGAAATTAACGACGGAGACCAATTTCAGTTCCGTTCGAGGGGAGACGCTCATGCAACGCCCACCGACGGGCCAACACCGCACAGTGTCGACAGAGCGACGGTGGGTCGTGGTGCGGTGTCGGCGCTGGCTGTGCTGCAGGCATTGCAACGTCAACCGGTGACGACCGCGGCAAGACTAGTGAAGGACACTGGATTGGCGCTGGCCACGGTGAACCGGATGCTGATGCAACTGATCGACATGGATATCGTATCGGAACTGACTCAACGCCAGCGCAATCGTGTCTTCAGCTACCGTGCTTATGTGGATATTCTCAATGCGGAACTTTGACGGCGGCGGTTCACCTCGAACTTGATGGTGACGAAGATCGAGGTGCCGCGGCATTCCTTGGGGGGTGGCAACTGCGGCGAATCCACCGCAGCCCTCCTTCAGAAAATATGCCTGAACACGATAAACAATGACCCCGCCAGCAGGATCGAAGCGGGCAGGGTCAGCACCCAGGCCATCAGCAGGCTGCGCACCGTATTCCATTGCAGGCCGGAACCATTCGCTGCCATGGTGCCGGCGACGCCGGAAGTGAGTACGTGGGTCGTGCTCACTGGCAGGTGATAGGCATCCGCTGCCTGGATCAACACCATCGCCACCAGCTCGGCCGACGCGCCTTGTGCATAGGTGAGATGTTCCTTGCCGATGCGCTCACCGACCGTTACGACGATGCGTTTCCAGCCAACCATCGTGCCCAGGCCCAGGGCCAGCGCTACGGCAACCTTCACCCATGTCGGAATGAACTGCGTGGCCTGCGTGCCAAGGCCGCGCCACGCGGTAAGAGTGCCGGTTTGCTGCGCGGTTAGTCCGGGTTGCTTCAGTACCAGCGGAATCGCGGCATCGGCCAGATAAATATCGTTACGCACGTTGCCCATCTGCTCTTGTGGTACCGCCTTGAGTGATGTGCGATTGCCCAGTTGCTTGTCGATCGCCACCATCAATGCAGAAAGAGCAGGTGCCGTCGTTGGCAGAAATGCCTGCTTCTGCACCGCCTCGGTGACGGTCTTGCGCGGATCGAGAGTTGCGTTCGCGACGCCACCCATGCCAGCGAGTACCTGCTGCGCATCTGCTGAAACCTGATGGAATGACTTCACCTGACTGCCGGTGACCGCACCGTTCAATGCATAAGCGGTTGGTACGGTGCCGATCAGGATCAGCATGATCAGGCCCATGCCTTTTTGCCCGTCGTTGGAGCCATGGCTGAAGCTCACGCCGGTGCAAGTCAGCACCAGCAATGCACGGATCGGCCACGGCGGCGGCTTGTTGCCTTCCGGCGCTTTATACAGCGCGGGAATCTTTACTACGGCCTTCAATATCACCATCAACAGGCCGGCCAGAATGAAGCCGGCGATCGGAGAAAACACCAAACCCTTGAACACGCCGATGGCGGCGTCCCAGTTCACGCCGCTGGTGCCGCTGTGTGTCGAAATCAGCTGATTCGCCAGGCCGACACCGATGATTGAACCGATCAACGTATGCGAGGACGAATTCGGCAGCCCGAAATACCAGGTGCCCAGGTTCCACAGGATGGCCGCTATCAACAGTGCGAACACCATCGAGAATCCAGCCTGGCTGCCGACCTGCAAAATCAGCTCAACCGGCAGCAGTGCCACGATCGTGAAAGCTACTGCGCCGGATGAAGTCAACACGCCAAGGAAGTTGAATGCGCCCGACCATATCACTGCGAAATTGGGCGGCAACGAATGCGTGTAGATCACCGTAGCTACGGCGTTGGCGGTATCGTGAAATCCGTTGACGAACTCGAAGCCGAGCGCGATCAGCAAAGCCACGCCGAGCAAGATGTAGGGTGTGGCGTTACTGGAGCGTACGATCGCAAGATCCTGCATGAGATGCAGTGCAGCGTAGCCACCACCAATCAGCAGGATGACCCCGAAAATAATGGCGAAAATGCGGCCGGACTTCTTGTCCTGGAGCGGAATGGCAGAAACGGCGGCTTCTGAAGACATCGTCTACTCCCGGCGGATGGTCCGACCGAAACTAGAGGAGAGTTGAGACAGTTGTGTGACAACTGTGGCGTCGTCGACATTCGTCGCGACGGTCACTTTGCGTGGGCTGAGCCGGGGCCATAATGCCTCCCCTGTCGCCACGGGATTCAAGTCATGAGAAATCATTTCGGATGGTTTGATGCAGGTCGGGTTGCGCGTTTTGTCGCTGCGTTTATCCTTGTTTTTGCAGGTGCGTGGGGCAGCCATGCGCAAGCTAGAATGCACAATGTCAGGGTGGCTACACCGCAGACGCTGATCACCGAACCGGACCAAGGTCTCACGACGATTTACAACCTGATCCAGTCGGCTAAGAAAACCATCGACATGACCATGTACGAACTGGTCGATACGCAGGCACAGATGTTGCTCGATCAGGCGGCGGCGAATGGTGTCAAAGTTCGCGTGATCCTGGATCAGAACCTCGAGCGCAGCAGCAATCAGGCTGCCTTCGATGATCTGCAGTCACACGGCGTGCAAGTGGTGTGGGCGCAGACCAAATACGCCGCGACGCATCAGAAAAGCATCGTCATCGACGGCACCACGGCGGCGGTGATGACGCTCAATCTCACCAGTCGCTACTACAGCAGCAGCCGCGACTTCGCAGTGATCGAAAGCGATGCGAACGATGTCAATGCGATCGAAACGACTTTCAACGCGGACTTCAGTAGCCAGGCGATCACGCCATCGGTGGGCGATAGCCTGGTATGGAGTCCGACGGTTTCCAAAACCGACCTGGTGAATCTGATCGGCGCAGCCAAAGTCAGCCTGCTGGTCGAGAACGAAGAGCTGAGCTACAGCACCATCGTTACTGCACTGAGCAACGCGGCCAAGCGCGGCGTGGACGTGACGCTGTGCATGACCGACAGCAGCGAATGGACCACGAACTTCAACACGCTGGCCAAGGCGGGAGTGCATATTAGCACCTATGCCGCGGATGCTCCGTTGTACATCCACGCGAAGGTGATCGTGGCCGACTACGGCAAATCGGGTGCGAAGGCTTTCGTCGGCTCGGAAAACTTTTCCGAAGCTTCATTGACGAAGAACCGGGAGCTCGGATTGATCACCACCAATCCGACGATCTTGTCCCAACTCGACATGACAGTTGTCAGCGATTTTTCCGGCGGCACGCCATGGAAATAGGCTGTGGTATGTGGCGAAATAGCGCTCGATAAGCGGACGGTCAAGCACATCGTCGGCCTGTCATCCCGACGGGATGGATGGCCGTTAACATGGTGATCGGCCGTCTGAGCCATTGTCCAATCGCGGGAGTTGCGCCATGTACGGGTTGTGCTGGAAATCGATGTGGTCGCTGGGTTTGACGGGCATGCTGGTGGCTGCATTCGCCACGCCGTTGGCAGTAAGTGCAACCGACGCGCCCCCGGCGCCGCAAAGCGCGCCCAACGTACCGAGTGATGCAGACCTGGCGTCCACGAAATGTGCGATCGGCGAAGAACGCATCGTGCCGGGCGATTACTACTACTGCCTCGCTGAGCAGACATACGGCGAACAGCGCTACGACTATGCACAGAAATTCTTCACCACCGCCGCCGGCTGGGCCAGCAAGCCGGCGCAGTATGTGCTCGGTGTGATGGCGCTGGTGGGTGACCATCAGCCGGTCAATCGACCACTCGGCCTGGCGTGGTTGGCGCTGGCAGCAGAGCGACCGCAGTCGACGTTCGAACCGGCTTACAAAGCCGCGTATGCGAAGGTCACAGCCGCCGACCGAAAAGCCGCCGAACAGCTGCTGACGACGATGCGTCCGATCTACGGCGATGCCAAGGCCGCGCCACGTGCGGAAGAACGCTATGCGCAAGGCATGGCGCAACTCAGGCGCGTGCAATCCATGGGCGGCAACTACTGCATGGAGGGTGTCTCCACGTCCGCGCAATCGTCCATGGCTCCGGATCCCTCGCAGTGCCCGCCGATACAGGTCGTCGTCAGCGCCGTGGACAAGGCCGCCGCGAACGTGTTCGATGGCTGGAAGGGGCACGTCACAGTCGGCCCATTGCAGCAAGTGGCTGCGCCGACCGATCCTGCACCCGGGACAAAGTGAGAGTGATTCAGGTGGCGTAGGGCGCGCTTTCAGCGCAGTGTTCGCCAACCATTTGCTTGTCGGCTGTCCGGGAGCTGGGGTGATCCGGTCCTGCATCTACCAACTTGCCTCTCGTCCACTGTGTATGTACAATGTGCGCACATTGGAGCCGCACCATGACTGCATCCACCGTAACCCGTGAAAAAACCATCAACCTTCGCGCCACGCCGGCGCAGAAGGTGCTGATAGAGCGTGCGGCAGAGGCCATGGGCACGACGCGCACCGCGTTTGTGCTGGATGCGACCCTGCAGCGTGCGGAGGCGGTGCTGGCCGATCGCGTCCGCTTCGCCCTGTCCGACGCACAGGCTAAGCGATTCGAGCAGGCGCTTGACGAGCCGCTACCCAACCCCGACGCGCTACGGCGCTTGTTGGTACGGCAACCACGTTGGTCGCGCTGAGGCGTGACGATCCATGCGCCGACCCCGTTCAAGCCCGGGCATGAAATTGAAGATTTCATTTCGCCTCACCCTGAGCTGGCTGAATGGTTGCGTCGCCGGGCGCGCGGCAATGAGGACGCGCAGGGGTCGCGCTGCTTTGTCGCCTGTGAGGGACAGCGCGTCATCGGTTATTACGCGCTGGCTGCCGGTAGCGTAGAGCGAGCGCAGGCGTCAGGCGGGTTGCGGCGCAATATGCCGGATCCGATTCCGGCCATCGTTCTGGGTCGGCTGGCGGTAGATACGCGCTGGCAAGGTCAGGGGCTGGGTGCAGATCTGCTGCAGGATGCCGTGTTGCGTGCCCTGCGGGCTTCGCGCGAAATTGGCGCACGTGTGCTGCTATGTCACGCCATCGATGCGTCCGCCACGGCCTTTTATCTTCATCACGGTTTCGTCGAATCCACCTTCGACCCGATGATGGTGATGCTGGACCTGAAGAAGGTCGAGACGCTCATGATCGACGACATCGCGACCTAGGTGAAGTTGGCGTGCCGCCCGTTGCGCGTGCTCGTACGATCCGCTGGAATGGAGAGGTGTCCGAGACATCAAGCCGTGGCATTCCTGCCGCGGGGTGATGCACCGAACGAATCATCGTCCCTTTCATTGCCTGAAGGGGCGGCAAGTGACGTCACACAGCGGCGCGGGTCATGCCATAAGGTTGATCCGCTTTCCCAGCCATAGATCGGGGTCGGAACGATGGTTCACATCGAAAATAAAATCGAAGCCAACGGTGATGTTTACCGGACCCTGCTGGAATCGACCAAGGCCATCCCCTGGAAAATCGACTGGGCCACGATGGCTTTTGCCTATATCGGGCCACAAATCGAAAGCCTGCTCGGTTGGGCGCCCGCCAGCTGGGTGAGCGTGCAGGACTGGGCCGAGCGAATGCACCCGGATGACCGGGCGTGGGCCGTGGATTTCTGTGTGGCGCAATCGAAAGCCGGCGTCGATCACGAGGCGGACTATCGCGCGTTATGCGCGAATGGCGAATACGTGTGGATACGCGACGTGGTCCACGTTGTTCGCAACGCGGACGGTTCGGTCGACTCGCTGATCGGCTTCATGTTCGACATCAGCGAGCGTAAGCGCACCGAACAGAAGTTGATCGATCTGCAGAAGGAGCTGGAAGAACTGTCGTACAAAGACGGGCTGACCGGCGTGGCGAATCGACGCCGCTTTGACGCCTTGATGGAAGTGGAGTGGGCCAATGCGCGGCGCAATAAGCAACCGTTGTCGCTGGTCATGCTCGACATCGATTATTTCAAACAGTACAACGACCATTACGGGCACCTCGAAGGAGATCAATGCCTGAAACTTGCGGCGCGGCTATTAGGCTCGGCCGCCACGCGGGCGCGCGACTTCGTGGCCCGTTTCGGCGGCGATGAATTCGTACTGGTATTGCCTGAAACGGACGAGCCTGCCGCCAGGAAAATTGCCGAACGTTGCCGTGATCTATTCGCGAATGAGCAGATCCCGCATGAAGGTTCGGAGTTGGGCACACTGCTGACCGTCAGTCTTGGCGCGCACACGACCATTCCCGCGCACGGTGATGAGTTGCTGTCCTTTATCGAGACAGCCGATCGGCAGCTCTATCAAGCCAAGCGCAAAAGGAACAGCATCGTCACCAATGCCTAGCGACGACGCGTCGTAGGTTGGGGTGAGCAACGCGATGCCCAACGTTCGGTGGTTGCCCGTTCGAGCGCTGCGATTCACTTTATTCATCCCGACCTACGGTGCAAAGAAAAGGCCTCGTTTGACGAGGCCTTTTCCGTTTCGAGCGATGATCGCCCGAGAATTAGACTTCCGCTTCTTCTTTGTACGCATCGATCGGAATGCACGCGCACATGATGTTTTTGTCGCCGTAGACATTGTCGACGCGGGCAACCGGTGACCAGTACTTCTGCAGTTTCAGGCTGGGCAGCGGGAACGCGGCGAGTTCACGCGGATAGGCGTGACACCACTCGCTGCCGGCGACCATCGTGGCGGTATGCGGCGCGTTTTTCAGCGGGTTGTCCTCGCGGTCGAGCGTGCCTTCTTCGACGGCGCGGATTTCGTCGCGGATCTGGATCATCGCGTCGATGAAGCGATCGAGTTCGTGCAGCGATTCGCTCTCAGTCGGCTCCACCATCAGCGTGCCGGCGACCGGGAAGCTGAGCGTCGGCGCGTGGAAGCCGAAGTCGATCAAGCGCTTCGCCACATCCTCGGCGCCAATGCCGGTGGCGTCCTTCAGCGGGCGCAGATCGAGAATGCATTCGTGCGCCACCAGCCCGTTGCGGCCGGTGTAAAGCGTCTCGTAATGCGGGGCGAGACGCTTGGCGATGTAGTTCGCGTTGAGCAATGCCACCTGGGTCGCCTTGCGCAGGCCCTGGCTGCCCATCATCGTGATGTACATCCACGAGATTGGCAGGATCGAGGCGGAGCCGTAGCTGGCTGCGCTGACCATGCCCACCGTGCCCTCACCACCGAGCGTGCGCGGCAGGAACGGTGCGAGGTGAGACTTCACCGCGCAAGGGCCGACACCCGGACCGCCGCCGCCGTGCGGAATGCAGAATGTCTTGTGCAGGTTCAGATGCGAGACGTCCGAGCCCCACTTACCGGGTTTGGCGACGCCGACCAACGCATTCATGTTGGCGCCGTCGGTGTACACCTGACCACCGTGCGCGTGCACGATGTCGCAGATGGCGACGATGTCTTCCTCGAACACGCCATGGGTGGACGGGTAGGTGATCATCAGCGCGGCGAGGCGATCGCTGTACTTCTCGGCAGCACGGCGGATGTCTTCGACGTCCACGTTGCCGTTCGCGTCGCACTTGGTCACCACCACGGTCATGCCGCACATCTGCGCGGAGGCCGGGTTGGTGCCGTGCGCCGATTCGGGAATCAGGCAGATATCGCGATGGCCTTCATCGCGCGAACGATGATACGCGCGTATCGCCAGCAAGCCGGCGTATTCACCCTGCGCGCCGGAGTTCGGCTGCAGGCTCACCGCGTCGTAGCCGGTGCACTCCACCAGCATCGCTTCGAGGCCGTCGATCAGTTCCTTGTAGCCATGCGTCTGCGCGGTGGGCGCCAGTGGATGGATGTTGCCGAACTCAGGCCAGGTCACCGGGATCATCTCGGCGGTGGCATTGAGCTTCATGGTGCAGCTGCCCAGCGGAATCATGGTGCGATCCATCGCCAGATCCTTATCGGCCAGCGCACGCATGTAGCGCAGCAGTTCGTGTTCGCTGTGGTGTGTATTGAATACCGGGTGGGTAAGGAACGCACCGTGTCGACGCAGGCTGTTCGGCAGTGCGTCCGCCGTCGCGGCGTCCAGCTCGTCGATGTCGTCGATGCATGCATCCAGCAACGTGGCAAGGGCGATGACGTCGGCGCGCGTAGTGGTTTCGTCGAGGCTGATGCTTACGCTCTGGCCGTGAATCTGGCGCAGGTTGATACCGATCGCCTCGGCCTTGGCGATGAGTGCGTCAGCATCGACGTTCACCACGTGCAGCGTGTCGAAGAAGTCCGGACCGATCGTGTGGCCGGCCTGGCGCAGCGACGCGGCAAGGATCGCCGCAAGGCGATGTGTGCGACGCGCAATCCGGGTCAGTCCTTCCGGACCGTGGTACACCGCGTACATGCTGGCCATTACTGCCAGCAGCACCTGCGCGGTGCAGATGTTCGACGTGGCCTTTTCACGGCGGATGTGCTGCTCGCGGGTTTGCAGGGTGAGGCGATAGGCAGGTTTGCCTTCGGCATCCAGCGATACGCCGATCAGGCGGCCGGGCATCGAGCGCTTGTACGCGTCGCGGCAGGCCATGAACGCGGCATGCGGGCCGCCATTGCCGAACGGCACGCCGAAGCGCTGGGAGTTGCCGACCACGATGTCCGCGCCCCATTCGCCGGGCGCAGCAATCAAGGTGAGAGCGAGCAGGTCGGTTGCCACCGCAACCAGTGCACCACGCGCGTGTGCAGCGTCGGCTAGTGCTTTGTAGTCGTTGATCTGGCCGAAAGTGTTGGGGTACTGCAGCAGTACGCCGAAGCTGTCAACACGGGCGCCGTCAGCGTCATCGCCGATGTGTAGTTCGATATCCAGTGCTTCGGCACGCGTCTTGACCACTTCAAGCGTCTGCGGATGCACGCCGTTGGAGACAAAGAACACGTTGGATTTGGATTTGCACGAACGCTTCGCCAGCGTCATCGCTTCCGCGGCGGCGGTGCCTTCGTCCAGCAGCGATGCGTTCGCGATTTCCATGCCGGTGAGGTCGGCGCACATGGTCTGGAAGTTGATCAGCGCCTCCATGCGACCCTGCGAAATCTCGGCCTGATACGGCGTATAGGCTGTGTACCAGGCGGTATTCTCAAGAATGTTGCGCAGGATGACGTTCGGCGTGAGCGTGCCGTAATAACCCTGGCCAATGAAACTGCGAAACACCTTGTTCTTGTCCGCGATGGTGCGGATCTTGGCCAGCGCCTCGACCTCGGTGATCGCCTGTGGCAACGCCAGCGGTGCGGGCGATTTGATCTTGCCCGGCACGATGGCGTCGGTCATCGCCTCCAGCGAGCTGTGGCCGATGACGTGCAGCATTTGCTCGATCTCGGCATCGTTCGGGCCGATGTGGCGTTCGAGAAAGGCGTGGTGGTGCTCGAGCTCGCGCAGGGAAGGGGTATTTTTATGGCTCATGAGAGGGCATCCGCAGACAACGTGCCGTGCCGCACGTGGGGCGCCCCTCTGTCCTTTTGCCTGAGAGTTTGGAAGCCTATCGGGTCGCTGATGAATCAGTGATCCTCGCTTCGTGCACCTTCGGCGCCGGATTCAACCGGTCTCTCCAGAGTGTTTACGCGCGGTGGTATGGGAGCCTGAGCGATTACGGGCGTTGCGTCTTCGGCAGCGGGCAGCCCTGCGGGGGCCGACCGCTTCTCCCACCAAGCGTTTACCCGGCTAATTATACAGATGTCGAGCGAGGGTTTTCTGCCTTCCTGAACGGCGGGGGCGCCCGCTGCAGCTCACCCAGCCGTCATTCCGGCGAAGGCTGAAGGAGCTTCTCAACAGCGAAGCCAGTCACCCAGTAACGAAAACCAAGTGGCTGAACACGCCGCAGGCTCGACCAACCGGCGGGGTCCATGCCCGAGTTATGCTTTCGACCCCCCATCCCCGGGAGTCACCATGATCCGCATTGGCGAAATCGACCACGTGGTATTGCGCGCCATCGATATGGCAGCGATGCAGCGCTTTTATTGCGACGTACTCGGCTGCCGAGTCGAACGTCGGCAGGATGAAATCGGCCTGGTGCAATTGCGCGCCGGTGCATCGTTGATCGACCTGGTCAGCATCGACGGCAAGCTGGGTTGCCATGGTGGCGCTGCGCCAGGCAGCGAAGGCCACAACATGGATCATCTATGCCTGCGCGTGGAGGATTACGACGAAGCGTCAATCCTTGCGCATCTCAAGGCTCACGACGTGCGTGTCGGCGAGCTGGGTTCGCGCTATGGGGCGCAGGGTGAAGGTCCATCGATCTATTTGTACGACCCCCAGGGCAACATGGTTGAGCTGAAAGGCCCACCGTCGGCGTGATTTTCTGCGTAGGTTGGGGTGAGCGTAGCGAAGCCCAACAGCTCTGGTTTGGTTCCCTCCACCGTTCGCCCTGAGCGTAGCCGCAAAGCGGCGAAGTCGAAGGGGCGGCGCGACGGGGGCTTCGACTTCGCACCTCGGCGCTACGCTCAGCCCGAAC
>Ga0302305_1000554_pt1 | contig 22284 bp, 24 predicted proteins | sample III_Palsa_E2_3_FD_198764 | JGI IMG/M metagenome (GOLD analysis project Ga0302305, IMG submission 198764) | Peat permafrost microbial communities from Stordalen Mire near Abisko, Sweden - III_Palsa_E2_3 | ecosystem: Environmental > Terrestrial > Soil > Palsa > Peat permafrost | place: Sweden... | reverse complement strand
AGGTGACATACACCTCTGGTTCGATCGAAAACCCGGCGACAAACCTGCTGAGTATCACTGTGCTTGAGGGTACGCGACCAGCGTTTGTGCATCGCGAGCAGAAGTATCAAAGCGATACGTAGATTCCCCATTTAGCCTGCGCAGCACGCAAACTATGAGGGAGGGTGGCGGAGAACGCGGAAACGGTCGCAGCGGGGGAGGAACCTCCTCCCACCATTTTCTTTACCGCTGTTCGGGAAAATTGAAAACTACGGGGTGGACATAGATAACGACAGAGGATATAAACGGTCGTGCAAGAGCTACATCGTTTTGGCCGGAGTTTTGGATGCGCTTAGGACGAAACAGAATCTCGTTGTAGAAGAGAGGGAGTGCGACGGGGATGGCGACGAAGAAAGCAGCGAAGAAGGCCGTCAAGAAGGCTGCAAAAAAGAGTCTAAAGAAGGCGCCGAAGAAAACCCACGATGGCGGAACTTCTGGAACTGGTCCACGTGGTACTTCGGGAACCGGGCCGAGGCGCTAATGATTCTCGGAGACGCGAAGAAGGCTTACGAAGATCTATCCGCGAAGGCCAGTGACATCGTTCGTCAACTGAGCTTGGCGGGCATCGGACTCATCTGGGTATTCAAGGTGAGCGCCGGAAGTTCGTTTGTCCTAGAGCCGAAGCTGCTACGGGGTCTTGCCTTCATTTTTCTGGCGCTATTTTTCGATCTTCTGCAATACCTTGTCGGAACCGTGACGTGGTATCTCTACTTCCGCAAGAAGGAAAAAGAAAATGTTGCTAGTGATGCAGAGTTCACAGCGCCCGATTACATCAACCTGCCGACGTGGATTCTTTTTGGGCTGAAAGCGGCCGCGATGTTCGTGGCCTATTCTTGCTTCATCCTGCCTTTTCTTGTGAAGAAGTTCATCGGGTGATGCTGTTGATTGCGTCACGAATATTTTCGTAATTTGTTCGGTTTTCGATGGATCGGCGCTATCACCTCCAAAGATTTTAGTAGCCAAATCGGTGTCTTAACCCGTACGCTGGCCTGACACAAACGCATGTATACATGGTTGCGATTAGAGACGAGCGCTGAGCTGGCAGCTCTCCTGCAGGAACTTGGTCCGGAGTTTGGTGCGGAGCAGGTTGTCGCGAGATTGCAGGACGGCCTGTCGAGTTCGGTAAGGGCCATCCTGATCGAACGTGATTATGTCGATAAGGACTACCGGAGCACCTTCTACAGTTTCTATGCGAAGAAGGGCCAGGGATACCGCAAGGATTGCGTTCGGTTACATCTCTTCGATGAAACCGTAACTTTCGATGCGGAAACCCTCAAGCTCGGTCCGCACTCGAAAGAAGAACTGAGTAATCACTACTTCGGCTATATGGTTTTACGTCCCACCGGGATTGCGACGATCGGTCGGACGGTTTTGTCTCCAAGCGTTCGAACTGGGGCGACCGGATCGATCATCACCGGGAAGTACAAGATCCATCTTCTTGGGTATGAACTACACATTCACGGCTTTCCTTCGATGGACCAACATGCGGACATCTCGGTGTGCGCGCATTCGGCTTGCTGGTCGATCTTGCGCCACTACAGCCAGAGGTATGCCTTGTACCGTGAGCATCTCACGTACGACATCACATTGATGGCCCATCAGTTCGATCCTGGTGGACTGGTGCCGGCGCAGGGCCTGCAGATGTCTCAAGCGGAGAAGGTGTTTCAGGAGGCAGGCACTTATCCGATCCATATCGCGCGATCAGATGCAGACGACCCTGCGTTCTATCGGCAACTCATCGCGTACATCGAATCCGGCTTCCCTGTGTTTGCGGCCATGCACGAACGGAGTCATGCCATTGCCGTGATTGGTTACGACTTTTGCAGCCTAGTGCAAGAGGCAAAAGGGCCGGTGGGCAGTGCGTGGGATTTAACGAAATCGCTGGTTGTGGTGGACGACAACTTTCTCCCGTACCTAATGGTGGGTGACGAAACAACGAGCGAGTACACGCCGGCCGATATCGATTCGTTCTTGGTGCCATTGCCGGAGAAGATTTTCTATCCCGCCGAAGTGGTCGATGAACTGGGTCCGACAATGGATTTGCTCGGCGCCTACATGGGCGGTCTTCCTGACCGGGCCACGTCGATACTGCGCTATTTCGTGACCACGGGTTCAGCTTACCGCAAGTTTGTGCGAGAGCACACGTCTGAGTTCGACCCCAAGCTGGTCCAAGTCGTCATGGAGTTGCCGTTCGCACAGTTCGTGTGGATCGTGGAGATAGCGACGGCCGAAGATTGGGATCGAGGATACATTTCAGCTCGCGCGGTTTTGGATGCGACGGCGAGTGTCAAAGAGTCATTACCCTTTTGGTTGATTCACAACCGCAGTCACGCCGTGGTATTCGATCGTAAGACAGTCGGCAGCGATGTCAGCGGCATACTCGATCTTTCGGGAATGGAACACACATCTCTGAGCCGAATGGAACAGAATCTGCGGCCTGTTCACAGTAAGTAGCCCAGAAACTTGGCATCACACTTTATGACGGAACTCTGGAGCAGACAAATGGATGAGAAGAAGGAAACGAAGACCATTTTTGAGATCGAAGGGATGCGTGCTGTCGACCCACAGGCTCTTCGGGCGTTCAAAGAGTCGATGGAGAAGGATGTAATTCCGCGGGTATTAGAGCGCGCGGAAGAACGGCGGCTCAAGGCCGCCGAAACTAGTCACCTTCGACTTCGCGGATAGCTTCCTACTGCTTTCGAAGACGCTCATACGCTGCGGTGAGGATGGCTTCCACGGCCTTCGCTCCCGATTCATCCAGCAGTGGGTCCGAGTGTAGCAACGCTGAAATTTGGGTAAGTGCGTGTGTTTCCCGCGGCTTGAAGCTTGAAGCGACGAAATCAGACGGGTTCATACCGGCCCAAGCTGACAGCACAGCCAAACTTGGAGAGTCCGGGCGTTTGCCTTGAGCCATGCGCGTGAGCGTGGCCTGACTGACGCCTGTCTCGTCGGCAACCTGCTTCCAGTTCAGCTTGCGGAGCCGTACAGCCGCCTCAAGTGTGCGGTAAAACGCGCCGATATTGAATCCTTTATCATCCACAATATAATTCCACTTTAGCAATTGACTTTCATAATGGAAATCACTAGGATTGCACCATGGATTGCAGTTTAGCAATTCAACTACGAATTTGCAAGGAGATCATATGTCGGAAGAGCAGACCACACATACGCCGGAGCAGGTCGAGATTCTCGTGAACGACAAGCTGGTCGTTCTGCGGCAGAAGATCGCCACGGGGCGCCATATAAAGGAATCGGCCATTCAACAGGATGTCCATATTCACCTGGAGGATCAACTCTGGGAGGAGATGGAGAACGGTGCAGTGGAGGCTGTAGCGGACGATCAGGAAGTTTCGCTTCGGCATCACCACCACTTCACTGCAGCCCCGCATGAGTCGCATCCGAAGGTGCATACCATTTCAGTCAACGAAATGCCGGTCAAGATCGAAGGGCAGTCCGCAACGGGTGCGCAGATCAAGGCCGCGGCGATTGCTCAAGGGGTCTTGATAAAGCCGAACTTCGTGCTTCAGGAAGAGCTTCCCAATGGCACGAGTCGAATCGTGGGGGATGCGGATTCGGTGCATCTCCGCGACCACTTGCGCTTCACAGCAATTGCGCCTGACGACAACTCGTAGAGGTGAACAATGAAGCCACCAGTTCAGACCAGCATTGAAGAGTTGCAACGCCAGTTCCCTGATGCCGTCATCTCTGTGCGAGATGACGGCTCCGGAGGAGCTTACGTCATCCTGAACCCGATCGCGATCGGCGCCCGATACGTACCGACCAGCACATGGATGGGATTTCACATTCCACCTCTCTACCCCTATGCAGACATCTACCCGGTATTCATTGGATCGGATGTTCGCCGTATAGATGGTCAAGCGTTTGTTCCACCGGTGACGCACAACGCCGCGTTCGAGGGGCGGCCGGCAATTCAGGTCTCACGACGCAGCTCTGCAGCGCAACAAGGCTTACAGAAGGCAGCTACCAAGGTTCTGAAAATTCTGGATTTTCTGGAGAAATTGTGATGACGAATACATGCCAGCTACGTTTTGCTCGAGCCGATTACGATCGTTTGCATGCTCATCTTTTCCCTGGGGATCACGATGAGCACGGCGCCGTGTTGCTGGCGGGGATCGCGGAAAAGGATGGGCAGCCGGCGTTTCTCGTTCGTGAGATTCACTTGGCGAAAGAAGGAAGTGATTACGTCGAGGGCAAGGTGGGCTACCGTGCTCTGCACCCTTCCTTCATTCATAAGATGATCACGCGAGCTCGCGACGAAAAATTAGCATACCTGGCAGTGCATAATCACCATTCTGATCTTTGCGTTGGTTTCAGCCACATTGACCTGGATTCTCACGAACTGGGATATCCGGCGCTTCTCCAGATCGCGCGTGGTATGCCTGTTGGAGCGCTGGTCTTTGGCCAGCGTTCCATTCAGTCCGATGTATGGTTGAAAGATGGCAGCCGCCTTTCCCTCGATCATGCGAGGATCGTTGGCCAATCAGTACAGATGCTCTACCCGTCTTCAAGAACATCGAAGGACATCAACGATGATGCCTATGAAAGGCAGTTGCGTATGTTCGGCTTCGATGGGCAGAAGCGGCTGAACGAATGTCACGTTGCGATTCTTGGCCTAGGGGGTATTGGAAGCCTAGTGGCCGAGCTGCTCGCTCGTCTCGGTGTAGGACGGTTCACATTGATTGACGATGATGTGGTGGAAGTCTCAAACCTTTCGCGCATCGTTGGTGCGGATCGTGTTGATGCCGAGCATGCCGCTCGCAAGATTGATGTTGCAGAGAGAGTAATTCTGCAAGCGAATCCGTCTACAGTGGTAGTGAAGATCGCAGATGACATCGCGAAAGAATCCGTCGCCAAGACTCTGGCAGCGACCGACTATCTTTTTCTGGCCGCCGATTCGATGCGAGCAAGGCTTGTCTTCAACGCGGTGGTACATCAGTATCTGGTTCCGGGCGTCCAGTTGGGCTCCAAAGTACGTGCAGACTCGGAGGAACTTCTACTTGATGTCATGAGTGCGAACCGACCAGTACGCCCTGGATCCGGCTGTCTTTGGTGTAATGGGTTGATCGACATGAGTTCTCTCGCGAAGGAAGCGAAGACTGAAGAAGAGCGTAAAGAGCAAGCGTACGGAGTGGAAGAACCGAACCCGAGCGTAATCACCTTAAACGCGATCGCCGCGGCTCATGCAGTTAACGATTTTCTTCTCGATTTCTTGGAATTACGTTCGGATGCTGGCATCGTTCAATACGAGCATTTCCATCATCTGTCGCGAAAGCGGATGCTTGTCGAGCCGCGAAAGGACGAGACGTGTCCCGAATGCTCCTCCGGTGAAGGACGGTTCGCCCGCGGTGACGGCCTCAATCTGCCCACTCTGGAAGGATAAGGTCGATTCGATCACAAGCTCAATATCGAGTGACGGCGAAGGAACTTGATAAAAGAGGCTTAACCATTCGCCCCAGCGAGTCAAAAGAGTGCGAGGATGTTCTGTGTCACGGACGGACTCACATCGCCAAACCAGTTGCAATACTTTCTGGTGTCGACAGTGCTGAGGATTTCGTGACTGCGTGGTTTAAGGTCGACGCAAGCGAAGCTGCGGAATCAGTATAAAGTTGCGCATCTTGGGCCGCACGCGAGATGGAAACGTAGGCGAAACGAGCACTAAGAAGATCAGGATGAACCCTGCTATCGACGTTTACCAAAACGCGATCAGCGGTTAGTCCTTGAGAACTGTGGCTGGTAACTGCATAGCCATGATCGAAATGCCGCATCTGCGCCGGGTCAAAAGCGACTGACTTTCCACCATCCATGCGGACGGTCAGTTGTCCGTCGCTCGCGATACGCTCCACCGTGCCAAGGTCGCGATTGGCAATCCCCAGTTCTCGATGCGGCGCGGTGAAACCCAGCCGATCGCCTCTAGCAAATTCCCGTTCGATCTCGCGGTACGCGCTGATTCCGTGCAAGCGCGCGGGATTGTAGGTGATGTGTTCACCATCGGATTTCCGCACGGTAAGCAGATTGTCTTGCGGGTTGACGGTTGTCACCGTCGCATAGGTCTGTTTCTCGATGTTGAGGTCTTTGCTGCCGCGCTGGTATCGCAATACGTCGCCCACGTCGTAGCGGGCAGCCCATGTACGATCCGCTCCAGTCATGTCTGAGCGCGGGGCCAACACACGGAAGGCGTGGCTGTCTGTCTGCAGCACGCCGAGAGTTTGTAACTCGGCGCGGACGGCCTGATTAATTGCACGCCGCGAGGCATTGTCAGGGGAGACGATGATGGTTTTATCGGGGCGGGCGGCGTAGTTCCGAGCGATGGCAGCGATGCGCTTTTGCGGGTCGGTAATCTCCGTCACGCGGCCCTGTTGCTCCAACAGGGCGACGCCTTGGGCGATCTCGCCGCGCGATAGGTGCTCCACCGCTCGCAACAATTCGGGATCTTTCTGGCGAATAATCTGGTCCAGTTCGGCGGTCTGCATCCCGGCCTGCACCAACTGCTCGAAAGGCTTTCCGGCGTCCACGCCCTGATGCTGGCGGGTATCGCCGATGAGCAACACGCGGTCCTCGGGGCCGAGCTTTTTGAGAAAGTCGCGCATCTGCCGGGTACTGGCGAGGCTGGACTCATCGACCATGTAGAGGTGACGGCTATTGTCCGGCTGGACGGAACGGGCGAGGAAACCCTGCAAGGTGTCTGCGGAGACACCGACATCGCGGAGCTGCTGCGCGGCGCGGGAGGTCGGCGCGAAACCTTCGACAAGAAAACCACGCTGCGCCGCGCCTTCGCGGACACTCTTTAAAAGCGTGGACTTGCCTCCGCCAGCCCTCCCTTGCAGTCCTTGGACGATGTCGCGCGAGGTCAAGATCTGCTCGATGGCGCGGCGCTGGGCCTCGTTGGGCAGCTCCTGCGATTCGGTAAGGCGCACGGCATTTTGAATGGACATGATGGGTTCGGCGCGCCCCTGTCCCTGCTGCATCCGGCGTATGACTTCTCTTTCTGCACGGACGGTTTCCGGGGTGGTAAACGAGCGCCCGGAGTCATGCTTCTGGCCGGGCACAAGACGGAACTCGCCGGAAGCCACACGAGCATCGAAGCTGGCGCGCACCTCCGCATAGGTGGTTTCACTCATGCCCCGGCGCAAGGCATCGCGGAAGAGGTCGCGTTCGTCGGTGACGGCCTCGCGCTCGAAGCTACGGTCGCGGGCGAAGGTGACAGCCTCGCGGGCGACGCGCTGCATCGTCTCTGGTTCGCGCTCGGCCACCTTTCCCTGGCTCCGTTCCACGGCGTCGGCCACGACTTTGTCGGGCTGATTGCCGAACTGCGCAGCGAGGCTCCGATGCGCGGCCATGATCTCCTGCGGAGTCTGGGTCAGCTTTTCCCCGCGCGTGGCGTGGGCGGCAATCTCCTCGGCTCTTGGGCCGGAGACGCCATGTGTTCGCAGGTGCTCCCGTATCTGCTCACTGCGTTCGCTGTTGGCATCCAGATATTCCACCGAATACCCTTTGATCTCAGGAGCCCCGCTTCTGCCAACTTCTATTTCGTAGCCCAACTGGCGCAACCGGAAGGTCAGCTCCGACTGATATACGGCGGTGGCGAACTGCTGGGTATCGAAGTATCCACGCTCTTGCAGAGCGCGGGTTTGTCCGTTCTCGCGCTCAGTGACATTGAAGATGACCGCGTGGGTGTGGAGCTGCGGCGCGGCGTAGCCGTCCACCGGACGGGAAAGGTCATGCTCGAACTTGGCGGCGATGAATCGCCCCGTCGTCTCTGCCGGGCGATTGCCGCCGATGCGGGCCTGGGTATATCTCTCCAGCTCTGTCAGCGCAATGGTGACAGCCTCGCCGTGCGCTGCGCGGATACGGTCATCGCCGCCCACGAGCGCCGTCAACGAAACCGACTTCGGGGGCGCAAACATGGCATCCCACCCGGCGCGATGCTGCACGGACTTGACCATTTCTCCAGCGGCGTTCGCATACTCAAAAGGCTGGCGATGCAACACAAGCTGCTCGCCGGTGTGCGGATGCTGCCCTTCCGAGAGCCGTTGAAACTTCTCCGCGCCAACCGTACCGGAGAGGCCAAACTTTTCGGCAAGCTGACCTTGCCATTGCCCCACGACTTGCTGCCCCTGGCTCCAATAGCTTTGGTCGGGCGAGGTGAACTCGCGCTTATGGTAGTCCTGAAGTTTGGTTGCGGAGATGGCTTTTGAGATACGCACCATAGGTCAGTCCCCCAGGGAGAATCCGGCCTGCACGGATTCGCCATCGTCTTCGACCGACACCGGCTGCGGCGGCTTTTTGGTGAGCGTCTTTGGATCGAAGGTGAGATCGTCATCTTCCAAAGGACGCGGGAGAAACGCGGGCTGGGTGGCCGGAATGTCGTTGTACGCGAAGCTGAAGCGAGCGACCTCGTTTCCATGTTTTAGGAAAGCGTGCAGGTCGGGCAGACCGGAGATTTCCGAGTCCATGACCAGCGGCTCGATCTGACGTTCAACGCTGAAGTTGTTACCAGCCCTTAAGCCGGTGGAGTGGGTTTCCCGCAGCCGCTCGATCTCGACCTTGCCGATGGCGTTCGACACCCACTCGGCGGCTTTGGGCTCCGTGATACGGAGAAAGATTTTCGTCTTCGGCTGCGAAAGCATCACCTCGGCCATGTGGCCGTAAATGAACTCAAGCTGCGCCTTGCCCTGGAATCCCAGCACAAGCGGATTCTTCGACTTCCTTTGCTCGGTGATCGCAGTGTGGAGCTGCGGGAGACGTTGCAGGCTGGCCAGTTCGTCCAGCACAAACCACACCGGATGCTGGCTCTCGCGTGGCTCATTCAAGAGCCGCAGTACGAGCAGGTCAATCCACAGGCTATGCAGCGGACGCAGGGACTCGCGCTCGCTGGGTTTCGACGTAAGGAAGATCCAACCCTTGCGCGTCTCGGCCCATTGCGTCGCATTCCAGTGATGCTCGGTTTTGTCTTTCCGGGGCAGCATCCGTAGGCTGTCGGCGATCAACCCGAGCGAGGCGAGAACACCGTTGCGCTGCTGCTGCGCGCCCTTGGCAATCATCATCGCCATCTCCGTGTTCTGCACGCGGCGGTCCACCTCGTCCGGGTTTGCCATCCACTCGACAAGTTCCTGGGGAGTGGGGCCAAAGGTCAGAAGATGGGCGAAGATTTTCTGCGGTGTCTCGGTGAAAAACTCACCTTTCTTATCGGTGGTGGGCTGATACAGGGACGCGGCGATCGTCTTCGCCTCGGCACGGCGGCGCAGCTCTTCGGACGGTCCCCAATAGGGGCAACGGGCATCGAGCGGATTCAGAACAATGTCCCCGCGATCCTTGTCATAGAACCGTTGGATATATTCGCAGGCAGGGTCGTACACGATGGCGGAATGGCCGCGCTCTTGGATTTGCAAGAGGAGCTGCATGATGAGCCTGGACTTCCCGGTTCCTGAGTCGCCCATCAGTTCAATGTGCTGCCCTTCGGCCCGTTGGGGTATCCGCATGAGCTGCTTGAATTCGACGGTTTGGAAGCCGACGCCGTCGCCCTTGACGGCGTGATTGAAGCCCTTCGGCGATACCAATACCGGGCCTTTGAGCAGGCGGCCGTATTTCATTTCTTTCAACCGCTCCACGTCCTTGCGCGTCGCGACGACAAGCAATCCGAGGAAGGAAACGAGGCCGGCGAGGAGCGGCCAGCGCAGGACGCTGACGATGCCGTGACCGTCGTAGACGAAGCGTTGCAGATAGGCATGGAGCGGCCCATTGCGGTAGCTGGCCTTCTGGCCGGGATACAGGAAGATCAGGCCGGAGGCCCGCGCCGAATCCGAGAGCGCGAGAGGCAAAGGCCGACGATTGGGCTGCGGCGTTAAGCCTTTCTCCACGTCCGCTTCGATAGCGGGTCGCGCGCGCAGATGGGCGTCCGCGACATTGAGAAGTTGGTACGTGTCCACCTTGCGCACGACGCCCAACACGCCCGTTCGTACATACAGAGGCAGATACCAGCGTTGCAACGGGGTCATCAGAAACCCTACGTACAGGCCGATGAAAAAGCCAGTCAGGATCACTGCGGCAAAAGCGGCTGCGAAGCTGTACACCGGAGCGTGAGGTGGGCGGACGATGGTCTCTTTGCGTCCCCATTGTGTCGTGTTCATAGCTGTTCCGTACTCCCTTCCGCATAGCTGGCGAGCATGTCTACCGCCGCCTTGCGCTTGTTGGTTTTCACGTACCGGAGCATTTCCTTGAACTGCTCCGGCGCCATCTTTTCGCCACGCAACAGCGGCTCCAAGGTATTAATGAGCAGAAGCCGAAGCGCCTGGACCTCGGCAAATAGGGCGACGTTCTCTTTGTCTTGTTGCTGCTGCCGGCCAGCGGCAAGCAACGATTCCCGCGCCCATTCCCCTAAGAGCTGGCCGCGCTCTGACGCCTTCTTTTCGAGCGCCTTTGCCTCTGCATCGGTGAACTTGCCGCTGACTGTGTGCGTGCGCACAATACTGCGGCGGCGACCGCGACTGACGGCTTGGTTTTGCTCTGTCACGCTGTAAACCTCCGTAGCGCCAACTGGCGCTGCATTCTTGTAAGTGATCGTTCTGGTGGGTTTATCGAACCGGCGCTAACTGACACCAGTTAGCGCCAAGCAGCACCCTACGAGGGATGGAGTATCAACATTCTTCCGGTGCGCAGCACCGTAGTGGCTCTGCCATTGCTTCAGCAGCGGGATCATGCTTTCGATCCCGCCACGAATGCCGCTGGTTGTGCTGGCGAAGATGCGGGAGATACCGGCTTCTTTGCTGGCGGCTCCGCTGCATCATTAGCCGGCGCTCTGCGAATGCGAAGCGTCGAAGAGGCCTGCTTCGCTTGTGGCGTCTTCAGAAAGTCTTGGAAGTCGCGGTCCTTTAGAAAGACATAAGCAAGAGCCTGTTCCACAACATCATCCGCAGATGCGTGGATGAAAGCGGCGTACTGATCGACCTGCGTGGCAGTTGAGTCAGTGAGCCGGATAGAGGCGCTGACCTGACGGGTTTGGATGACTTCAAGTAGTGGCATTGTTGTTCTCCTTTGGGTGATAAATTCAGGCGACCTTGTTGCGTGGAATCATGCGCTGTGCCGTGGCCGCAATCTCCCGCGCACGAGCCGAGCAAAGTGCGCCGGGAATCTCAGGCTGTCTGCGGCTCTCAAGCATGGCGATTACGTTCGCGATGGATCTGCCTTCCATCAGCCAGAGACGAGCCGAAGCCATATCCACGGTGCGCTGGGCGTAGTAGGTTGGATTGGGTTTGTCAGAGCGCCGCGAAGCCAGCTCCAGAGTGAGAGTCACGGCCTCCTTGCCGTGAGCAAGCTCACGCGAGACCCAAGCCCAGTCATGCTCAGAGTTGGTCTGCATATCCCGGCGTATCGGTTGCTGCGGTGTGGGCGGAATCATGCAGGCTTCGCGCAGGACATACAGGTGAAAGTCATCCGGCTGGTAGGTCGCATCGGAGAGGTACTCGACGGTGACGAGCTGCGCTGGATCGTACTTGTAATTTTTGAATCCAGGCACGCGAAGAACCCGGTTGCAGTCCGTGCAGGAGATGTCGCCGTGGAATGCCATCGCCAGCAGCTTGAGCGTCATCTCCTGCGTGTAGAAGTCGAAGTCCTCCACGCGCCACAACACCTGGTATTTGCCTGCCGATGTGAAGACGATCACATTCGGCTCCGGCACAAGCTCAGAAGCCCGGAGCGCAGCGAGCCGGGCCTCTCCGTTCACGTCGATGTCGATGTACAGGTGGCGAATGGAAGCGATGCAATCCTTAGTACGTTTCCGGGTGCCGGAGAGCAGCGGGTTCGCAGCCACGTAAATGTTCGTACCGCTATGGTTTTCATGAGCGAGCCAGCCACGGTAACGTGGCGCGAGCGCACGTTCCAAAGGAACGATGCGTTGCTGTGTCTTTGCGGTGCTCTCGTTGCGAAGCAAGAGAGCGATCGTGTCACCCGGAGCGAAGCAACGGTTAAGAAACTCCTGAGCTGTTCCATTCATCTCGATACCTCCAATCCGTCCTGCCTGCGAGCGCGATGCCAGGGGCCTTTAGCAGCCGAAGAAGTCCGGCTCAATGCCGGACCCTTCGGACAGGAGGAAGGGCCTATGCGGCCTCTTCCTCGGTGGATTCTTCTTCGTCTTCCGCCGCTGCCTTCTGAGCACGATCCAGCTTGAGAATCGAGTTCACCCGGATCTCCCAGATGGTCTGCTCCGAGTTCGTCTTCTTGCTGTCATACTTCCGGCTGCGCAACTCGCCCTCGACCTGGATATGAGCGCCCTTCTTGAGCGTGGCTGCGAACTCTCCGAGCTTGCCGAAGACCACGCAGCGGTGCCATTCGGTGTGCTCGATGTACTTGCCGTCCTTCTTGTAGGAGGACTTGGTTGCCAGCGAGAGTGTGGTGAGGCTGCGGTCGTTGTTAGTGCGAACTTCTGCGTCGTTGCCGAGGAATCCGATGAGGGTGACTTTGTTTGAGTACATGGTGGTGATCTCCGTTTCGTTGAATTTCCCGTATCCTGCTCGGGTCACACAGGCGAAGCCAAGCGAGTGGGCCCGGCTCCCAAGCGCCAAGGAGTGCTTTCTTGGTGGGGCCCGAAAGAAGTTTGAGCAGCGTTCGTTGCTGCGGCTTTCAAACTTCTTTTGGGAGGAACCGAGACCCCGCAGGGGCGACGCAGTCGAAGCAGAACGACGCCGAGCCGCAGGGCGCCGGTTTGGCCCCGAAGCGTGACCCCGAGCAGAGGACGGGATACGAGGCGGAAGGCTCCCCGATGCACCGAAGTCAAACTCTTGATCTCGGCGGTGAATGTTCGCCCAGACCGCAGCCCATCTCATCGCCGCAAATGCTCCATAGAAGGAGGCCTCAGAGCACCCTCCGTTGCGCTCTCGGCTATGCCGGGATGCCACGCTGGGCGCTTCTAGAGACGAGTTGGGCTGTGCAGCCGGTTTGGCAGCATGACGGTACATCGAAGTGACCTCGATTCGGGTTTGGTTCTCTAGCTGTATGCCTGATGCTCAGGCGGCGGAAGCACGATAGATGTCCTCCGTCTGGAAGCTCTGGTCCGCGTGGGTGTATCCGTTCACGGAAATCAGCTCGCGCACCCGGCGGCGGCCCGTGACATCGCGCTCGCAGTACAGAACGAAGTCGATGGCCTCTGCCGTCTCGGAGCGGATAAATGCGTGATTCAAATTGGCACGCGCACTCAGTGCCAAATCCGAAAGCCTATTCAGGGCGTCCCATGCGGACTTTGCGTGGATGGTGGAGAGCGTTCCACCATGCCCCGTATTCATCGCTTGCAGCAGGTCATAGCCGCACTCATCGCGTATCTCTCCCATGATGATGCGGTCGGGACGATGACGCAAAGCGGCCGCGAGAAGCTGGCTCGGAGTAATGGCAACCTGGCCCGGAATTGCTTCAACGGCTTCCCAGCGGACGGCGTTCGCATGGTTCACTTTCAATTCCGCGGGCTGCTCGATGACCACCAGACGTTCATGCTGGGGAACGTGGTCAAGCAACGCCTTCATTAAGGTCGTCTTCCCTGAGCTGGTTCCGCCGCTGATAATCCCGTTCTTTCGCTCATTGATAAAGCTGATTACTTTGTCGCGAACCTGCTCCGGCAAGCTGCCAGCGGCGATCAGTTCATCGGAGGTATACCAGCGGTTGAATTTGCGGATGGTCAGCGTCGGCCCGTTGATCGAAGATGGAGCGCCGACCACGGCCACACGCGAGCCGTCAGGCAAGCGTGTATTCAGGATGGGATTCTGTGTCGTGAGGTCTTGTCCAAGGATGCGCGCCACTCGCTCAATCGCGGCCTGAAGGCGATCGTTCGAATACGGCGTCGCTAAGTGGATATGCTCGATGACGCCATTGCGATCCGCATAAACGCCAGTGGTGCCATTAATCATCAAGTCGGAGATGGACGGGTCGAGCAGCAGCGCGCGCAACTCCTCGGGAAAGAACGGGAGTATTAGGTGGTAGCTCATCGTATCGCTCCTGCGGTTGGCGTTACCGGTATTGCCGGCGACGCTGCATTGGTTCCCGGCGCGATGGGATCGACGGAGAGCCGATTCTCGTGGAATTCCGTAATGGTCAATCCGAGCGGGTTGATCGTCTCGAACTGCGGGAAGATACGGGCCTGGTCGCTGACCTGTTTGGGATTCAGATAGTAGGTAATACTCAGCATCCAATGCTCAATTCTTGGCTCGCGGGAGTTCTGGGCAGAGTAGAACCTGTCGATGGCTACAAGCGCCGTTCCACGCGCGATCCGTGTACCCTGAACGATCTCATCTGACATCGACGTGATGGTGACGTTCTTCACCTGCACGTCGCTTGTCTCAATCTGCCCGGCGACCACCTGTGAGACAAGATGATTCGCATTGTCTGCCGTCATCAATTGCGAGGCCAGCGTCTGCGACAGGAAGTAATAGTTCAGCGGGTATTTCTTGGCGATGGTGTCCCGCCCAATGGTGTAGCGATAGTTGGCCCAGTCTGTGAGGTATGTCCGCACTTCGCCCTCGCGCGGGCTGTAGTTGAGGTCGGTGTACTGGATCGCCTGCGCACGGCCCATCTCGTCGATCCGGATGTACCGATTCGCAATCGGACGATGGGCCAGAGCGAAGTTGAGCCACATCGAACCGAGTAGAACAGCTGTCCCGCTACCGATGACGAGACGGTAGGCTTTGCGCTCGGCATAGTGGGAGGCATAGACCTCATTTCCGATGTGGTCGGTGAGCAGGGTTTGCTCCGGTGTCAGCGCGCTTTCAATGGGTGCTGTGTGTGTGGACATGAGGATCTTGACTCCTTTCCGAGACGGCGTGCAAAACGGCGGCAGCGTAAATGATGCCTGCGATAAGGCATCCCACAAGAAACAGCAGAAAGAGATAGCGAAGAGGTCTAGCCAAACCCAACTTCTTCAGCGCAAGAACATCCATCAGATACCAGAACATTTACGCTCCTCCCGCAACGGCTGCCGTTGAAGCCAATTTCCCGACGGCATTTCCGATGCTCCCCGCCATCCCAGCAGCGCCTCCAAAGATGGCCTGGGTCATGCTCGGAATGAACAACATATTAATGATGAAAGCGACGAAGACCATTAAGCAAGGGATCAGATTGGCAATCCACATATCCATCGAATAATTGCCATTGAAGGTCTGCTGGAGGAATCCGTTCATGAATCCGGCCCACACATAGATGAAGGCGGCGGCCACAGCCCGAATCATGGCGAAGCTGATGAGGACATCGAGAAACTGGAAGAACTTTGCTTTGAAGGTCTGTGTCATCAGCAAGGGCACAAAGACAGGACCGAAGAGCGCAGTCACACCGTAGAGGATGAAGGCGCTGCAATTGATGACGAACAAGATGGCCGATGCCAAGCCGAGCATGATCTGTACGAGGACATAGCAGAGGATCTGAACGGGTGCGGTGAAGGACGGCATGGACGTTCCATCGCCGGCGTTCTTGAGAAGCTGGAGCAACTGGTCAAGCGAGTGCTGATCGAAGGCTGCGACCATTGCCTGTGCGATGTAGCTGAAGAAGTGATTGATGCCGAAGCTGGCACCGGGAAACGGATTCACCCAATAGTTGAGCAGCAAACTGCACACGATGAGCTTGAGCAGGAAGTGAGTAAGGTCACCTGCACGCACGGGATGGTGATGTAGCCGGAACGTCATCGTGCTCGTGTTCCAGTTGATGACCATGTTCACAAGGGTGAAGAGAGAGATGCAGCTCAGCTCCGTCCAACCGAACTGGGTCAACGCGCCGCCGTTCTGCGTGGTGAGGTTGGTCAAGTTGTTGGTGAACTGGTAGAGCCAGTCCATGCCCGACGATGCGGACGGCAGTGCTTGTGCGAGAACGGCGATGCTCATATCGGTCTCCGGTGAAATCAGGGGATATAGCTCTTCCAGGTCTTGCCTTCATTACCAGCGGCAGAATTATGCCGCTTCTTGTCCTGCTCTACCTTCTTGCGAAACGCTTCATCATCCTTGTTGCGCTCCTCGGCATCGTGCTGTTGCTGTTGAAGGATGGCGGCGGCCTTGTGAGCCTCATGGCTCTGGTAAATCACGGCGCTGCCGATGGCGGTCAGCGCCGCAAGAATTGCAATGAGTATCTTGGTGTTGATCGCTTTTAGCATTGCGTCTCCAAGTCAAGGAAGATAGGTCTGCCAGGTATTACTTTCGTTGGCCGCACTCACGTTGTTGGTCGAACGTTGCTGCTGAACGAACGCGGCAGTATTCAGGTCTTGTGCCGCAGCGTTCCTGCGTTCCATGTTTGTTACGGTCATCTGTGAAGCGAGGCAAGCCTGCAAAACACCTTGCGATTGCATCTCGGACATCTTCTGGGCTTCCGCTGCATTGAGAAGATTGAGCTGCTCAACCTCGGTGTTGGTGCCATCGCTACCGTCGAGCTGCTGCGAGGCGAGTGTGTTGTTTGCGGTGACGTTCTGTGTCCTCGTACCCCTGTACTGGCCGACGGCGGTGAGGCAATCGGGAGAGATAGAGTCCGATGCCTCGATCATGGCAAGTTGCGAGAGCTGCGCGCTCCCCGGCGTCTGTCCTTGCAGGTAACTTGTCGTGTTTCCGCTGACCTTGATCGTCCCGGCTGTCCACGCCGTGGACGATGCGCTGGGCGAATTCGTATTGAGCGCGATGCTCATCCCGCTCGTCTCACCAAACATATTGGCGACGTTGGCGTTCTTCATGGCATTGAGCGTTGTCTGCCACTGCTGCTTGAGTGAGAAGTGCGTGATGTTGTTCTGGAGCATCTTGTACTGCGACTCCAGGGTCGTGAGCTGCGAGACAAGACTGGCGTAGCTGGTAGGGTCGAAGACGATGTCTCCGATCCCGAAGAGAGCGAAGCTGGGTGTAGCGGTCAACAGGAGCAGACCGCCGGTTAGAAGATACTTGTTGCGTTTGGTCATCCTGGGTTTCATACAGCCTCCTTTAGGTGAAAGAGCTAGAAGCATTGCGGGCAGGTCGGGTCCAACCTGTCCAGGGAAAAGTGCCGGATGTTGTTCACGATCCGGCATGGGAACTCCGTCACGGCATCCACGGTTTGGACAAACCAATCGAGCGTACTGGCTACAGAGCTACGTCCAACCGGCGAGGCGAGAAGAGAGAGAGCCAGCATGGATGCACCGAATGAGAGAACGAGCCTGTTTCGTCTCGTAATGGTGAGGGTGGTCATATGCACAAGCTCCTATTCCTGATCCACGAGCTGGCGGGCAACCGTGGAATGATTGCAACCCACTCGGAACCGGACCGCTCGATGGCTTCCGCAATGGTGTATCCGTGCTCCGCAAGCCAGTCGGGTCGGTTGAGAACAAAGGCAACTGCGACCTTCTCGCCGGTAGACTGTACGGCCCAGGCATCATGACCGCCGCGCTTGGCATCTTGCGCTTTGCGGAGCAAAAGGTCGTATCTTGAATTGCTCTCATCCATACGGGCTCCTCTCGGGAAAAACGTTTACATGGTCGGATCGACGCGATGCTCCGCGTAGGACGGGATGAGGATGTCGCGCCCAACGTAGACGCGGGCACGGGAACCCTCCTTGAGCGTGATGACAGGCAGGCGATTCAGGAAGTGGTTCAACACCTGCTCACCCTCGGTGGCCGACTGCTCGGAGATCCCGCTGCGTATCTGGGACGACGCCGTAAGCACGCTGCCGTTATTACCGATCTGTGCCAGGCCACCTAAACCGCCTACGGCAGCCGCCGCGCCAAACGCCATCAGATAACCGTGGTCTACCTTCGTTGCAAGTCCGGTCGTGCCAAGTGGGTCAAGGCCGATGTACTTATCGAAGTCCAGCGAGAAGCCATCGGGGCAAACGGCACGATGGAAGGTCACAAACATCTTTCGCTGCTGGGCATTTCCCACGCTCTGTACTGTGCCGATCAATCGTGTCCCCTGCGGCATGAGAAGCTGCTGATGGTCGTGCGAGTAGTAGTCGGTGGTGAGCATGACCAGGATCGGGCCGCTCAATCCACCATCGATGTGGTTGGTGACAACCCCTTCAAAGACCGTGCCCTCGAAGACGCGATAAAGACGGCCCTGATAGTTATCGAAGTCGTATCCAGCCATCGCGTCGGCCTTGGAAACAGCTTTGGCCTGTTGAGCGGAGGGCGCTTGCACAAAACCGGGCTTGTCGCTCGCGCCAGTGGGAGATGGACTGATGGGAGTTTCCGCGACCGTCTGGGGATGCGCCTCCTCACGCTCTCCCAATACAGCCGTTGCCGTCTGCGACGGGACGGCGGCACCGGCACCGGGCGCTGCGCCCGCGTAGGCGAAGTCGATAGCGACCGTATCGCTATTGATGGCGTCCTGCGCTTGTTTCTCCTTCTCTAACTGTTTTTGCTTGGCCTCTGCTTGAGCCTGCGAGATGTTCGAGGTGTGTTGCGGTGCATTCGGGCTATTGCCATAAATCGCATCACGCTGGGCGGCCGTCATCGGCTGTGTCCCGGCGGCCTCTGGGCCGGGGACACTCTGTTCGGCCTGGAGCTGCTGCATCGCAGCGGCCAACTCCTGCTGATGTTGGCGCTCCTCAGCGTCTCGCTGGGCCTGAACCTGCTGCTGTGTCGAAAAGCTGTTTACCTGCTGGGCATTCGGCGAAGCGGGGCGCATGCTCATTGCGCTTGCCGAAGCTGCTTTCTTGTTGCCGCTCAACAGGCTCGACACATTGGCGACGCCGATGAGGGCAATAATGACAACGAGGACGATCACCACCGGCATACCCTTTTTGAGTGGCGACTTTGCCTCCGGCTGTTCCGGGACGGTCGCGGGCGGATTCTGGTTTGGCTCGGTCATGGCTAGTTCGCCCCTCCCACGCGGTGAAACTCGACCTTCTGCTTACCGATGGCGAGATAGCCGTTGTCCAACTGCTTCGGCACGGTGTAAAGGCCATTGCTAAAGTCGAAGTTGATGAGCGAACCCTTCTTGTCCTTCACCTCGTAGAGTGCAGGCGTCTCCTGAAACTGGCCGCGTAGGTATGTGAACTTGTCATCGCGCCAGATCTGCTGAAGGCCAAGAGCCTTACCCTTCGATTGATCCCATGCGTAGTCGAAGTGGAGGTTGCCGGGATATTGGCTCCGATATTGTTCGGCCTTCGTCTCTTCGGCCTTCAGCTCTGCTGCCTGGGCAGCTTTGGCGGTAGCGACCTCCTGCTTGGCCTTATCCAGTTCTGCGGCAGGTACAAACACTGGAAGTTGTGTCAGCCTATCTTTTGCCGCCTGGTCGCCGAGAGCGATGAAGACCTTGGAATCGAAGTGAGCGTCAGGCTCGCTGGAGATTTCATGGAGCTGCAGGGTGTACTCGTTGCCGTGGTCAGAGACAATGTGTATGTCCGTCGATCCATTCGCAACCTTGGGCTTGACGCTGATGAAGCGGCTGGCGACATGGCCACCATCGAAGACCCAATCCACGGTGTCTCCGGCAAAGACATTGGCGACCTTCTCCTCAGCGGGAAGGACGATCAGTGTCGATTGCAGCAGGCCGGCGCGAATCACAGGAGGCGTGTCCGCCTCGGACACGGTGACGGTGCGAGGCGCATTCGGCTGGAGAGGATGGGTATCGGCGGCATGGCACTGGGCAGAGGCCAGCGCGAGTCCGGCGGAGACGACGATGGGGATAAGTGGTTTCATGACACTGGCCCTTTCTGGGGTTGAGTTGGCTACACCGTCTCTCCTTGGGCAAAGCGATCGATGCCCTCGGTGAGTCCATACTTTTCAATGAGCTTCGACCGCCGCACCCGGTCCTTCGGCTTGGTGGAGAACGTGGCGTAGCTACGCTTGTCGAGGTTCAACGTGACGACCTTGGTGATGCCGTCGCGCCGCATGTACAGTGCCTCGCGGTCCTGCAAACTCTCGAAGAGCGCAATCTGCTGTTCGTTCATCTTGAACAGCTCCGCGTACCGCTTCCGATTGAACGTCGCATCCTTCAGGAATAGGAACGATGTACAAGAGTTCACGATGCTGTCGGCGTTCGCACCCAAGTCGTCGGCGGACTGGCCGATCATCGTGACGCCGCCAAGGTTCTTGCGAACGGTCTTGATAGAAGCGAGCGCGCCATCAAGGAGCTGCTTGTTCTTCATCGAAGAGAAGATCTCTTCGATGAGGATGTGCTTGGGAACGCCCAGATTGGCTGGGTTGTAGAGAACGTCATTGATGCGCCGGAGAAGCCATACCATTAGCGGCTCAATGAGATCGGCGTACTGCTCGTTGTTCACCCCTTGGAAATCGAAGCATTGCAGGCGAGAGAGTGAGAGACTGTCTTCGACGTTGTCGAAGACGGCGTTATAGATGCCCTTACCAACCCACTTCGACAGATAACGGTCGAGTTTCTTGGGCAGAAACAGATTGGACAGACGGCGGTTCTCAGGATCGAGCAGGTACATATCCTGCACGGCCTTGTGAATCACATCATCATCTTCCGGCTCCAGCTCCGCGCCGCCATTGGTGAGCAGGAGTTTGATAAACGAGTAGAGAAACTTGATATTGCTTTCGGTCGGCTCCAGGGCGAACGGATTCACACGCGGACCGTCTTTGCCTACGCGATCAACCTTGCCGCCGTACAGCTCCACCACGCTTTCGTAGCTGCCGCCGATGTCGAAGATGTAGGTGAAACCACCGTATTTCTGCTCCAGGGCTACGGTGGCGTTACCCACCACGCTTTTTCCTGACCCTGTGGGTCCGATGATGAGCATGACGCGTACGCCGTCCACATACACATCCTGAAAGAACGGGGTCCGGGTACGGGTCTCGAAGATATTGAGGTACTCGTTGTCGAGGTCTTCCGAGTGGGGATGGCCGATGTGCGGAGCGAACACAGAGGAGAGCCGCGCGTGATGGTCCTCCGCCAGCCATAGCGGAAAGACATTGAACTTGTGATTGCCGGGAAACATCGCATAAAAGGCTGACAGGTTGCCAAGGGTCTCCTCCATCACCTGCGCTCGGGCATCGACGAAGATCCGATGGACAGCAGGGACGGTGTTACGCAGCTGCTCTTGGTTGCGGGCTGCCAACAGCAGCCGCAGGGAGTATTCGCCCTGGGCCTTCTTGTCGAGCGAGCGGATGACTTCGCTCAGGTCATCGACATTGATATTGGCAGCCTTCGCACCCGCCCCGGTTTCGAGCGAAGCGGTGTCACGCCCGCTCATCACGCGGGTCAGTACACCGACCTTGAAAAACGAGATGAACTTCTCCTGTGCGTCGATCTCGCTGCGGGCGGAGGTAGTGGATTTCACCCTCCAGGTCGAGCACAGGACGCTGTCGCAATCGAGCGTCAACAGGCTGGAGAAGAGGCAGGGTCTCGACGCTTCCGGCGTCGTCTTCAGCGAAAACATCTGCACATGGCGCTTGCCGACCTGGAGATAATCACTGTGCCATGCAATCGGAGTTTTCACGATCTGCCGGTCCACACCGGCATCGCTGCTAAGCTGATCCTGTTGCGCCCATTCTTCAAGGTTGAATAGATAGCTGAAGAACTGGAAGGTTTCGTTCTTACCCAGAAGCTGCAAGCCAATGGCGCTGCCAAGATGACTCTGAAGGATGGTTGCGGTCTTCTCAAGGTCTGCTAGCATCCGCGACGTGTCTACGGCGTTTTCCTGCGGCTTCCGCTCAAACGCTTTCACCTTAGACGGCTCCAGCGTGAGGCACCAGTGCAGGTCGATACGGCGGAAGCCCGCCGTCTTCTCAAGGAATATCAGGCGATCACTCGCGAATACCTCCGTGGCAGGGTTCGGGTACCTGGCTTGACGCGGAAGATCGAACCCCGACATTACACGGGTGTACTGGTAAAGGCACGATCCCTCCGGCAGGCCGCGCAACGAGCCTTCAATGGATCGCATTCGCGACTCAAGCTCCTGGTCGGTTAAGCCCTCTTCGTCGATGCCGGTGAGAGCGAACAGGCATCCGTAACCGCCGCCCTTGAGGGCGAAGATGTCTGGCCCGACAAAGCGCGCAATCGGAACGATGCTGCACGCCGCTCCTGCCTTGGCGAACCACGGAGTATGTTTGAGCTGCTCAGTGTTTACGCGGGTCATAGTAGCTCTTCTGGTTGAGGCTGAGGCCCCACAGTTGGAACATCTTCGGGTGTTTACGGACGATGAGCCATGCGCCGACCGCAAGCGTCGGGAAGGCCAACATCGCCAACAAGCGAAAACCAACGAGGAAAACCGTTACGCAGACGAATACGATCGCCATCCATGCTGTAAGATCGAGACCAAGCTTGGCTCTCGGTCGATTCAGCGCTT
>Ga0302305_1000545_pt1 | contig 22525 bp, 17 predicted proteins | sample III_Palsa_E2_3_FD_198764 | JGI IMG/M metagenome (GOLD analysis project Ga0302305, IMG submission 198764) | Peat permafrost microbial communities from Stordalen Mire near Abisko, Sweden - III_Palsa_E2_3 | ecosystem: Environmental > Terrestrial > Soil > Palsa > Peat permafrost | place: Sweden... | reverse complement strand
CACTCGGTGGATAGGCCAGGGCAGAACCGGAGCCGCGCCGACATGACGAATATGAAGCCTGAATCCTCATGGAACTAAGGCGGCAAAACTGGAGGCGTGTCCGAACCAGTAGCTCGGCGAAGCTTCGAGTTGGCTTTCTGCTGATGCACAATTTTACGCTGACCGCGTTTGCAACCTTTGTCGACGTGCTCCGGCTCGCGGCCGACGATGGGGACCAAAGCCGGCAGATCCGCTGCTCTTGGGAGGTCATGAGCCCCCACCGCAATATCACCCGGTCAAGTTGCGGGGTGGAGGTGCAGGCTACCTCGGACCTGATCGACCCGAAGGCCTTTGACTACGTCGTGGTCGTGGGGGGGCTTCTCCACGGCTCCGCCGAATCTGAAGAAGTGAGTGACTATTTACACGCAGCGGCTGCCGCCGGGGTCGCCTTGATCGGGGTTTGCACTGGCAGCTTTGTTATGTGTCGTGTCGGCCTGATGGAAGGCCGCAAGTGCTGCGTCAGTTGGTATCATTACCTGGACTTTTTGGAAGAGTTTCCAGATCTCACGCCGATCGCCGACCGCCTGTACGTCATCGACGGCGACCGCATCACCTGTTCTGGCGGCACCGGCGTCGCCGATCTGGCTGCCCGCCTGATTACCGAACGGCTGGGTTTGGCGGCCGCTTCCAAGGCGCTCCAGATTCTGCTGGTCGACCACATTCGTTCAGATCAAAGCGCACAGCCAGCACCGGCCCTCTCAGCCGAAAGTGACGACATACGCGTTTCCCGCGCGCTTTTGCTCATGGAGCAAAGCCTCGCTGAGCCGCGGACAATTCCCAGTATTGCCGCTGAGTTAGGGGTGGGGCTTCGCTCTCTTGAGCGCATTTTTCATGAGCGGCTCGGGTCCACGCCACAGGCAAGCTACCTGGCGCTCCGATTGCGTCACGCGCAGTGGATGCTACGCAACAGCGACGCGTCTGGCGCAATGATCGCGGCTGAACTTGGGTTCTCCGACAGCTCCCACTTTGGAAGAAGCTTCAAGGTGCAATTTGGCCTGACGCCCCGCCGATTCCGGCTGGTGGCACGCGATACGGCGGCGAGTTCGCGCGATCATGAAAAGCGCGCGGCCGCGAACCTGGACAGGCGAGTTTTTTGACTAAGCAATTGCCCAAGACCTGACGGGGCAGCGGTGCGCGACCGCGAATTGATCTCACCTGTTGAAACGACCGCGCCCTATATTGGAATTGTGATTGACATGGTTGGAAATCCTTGAAATGGATCGACGATTGGACATTTAGTCCGGCTCCGCTGAGTTCGTGTGAGACTGCTAGGTCGGTCACCCGATCTTGAACTATCTGCATGACTAACCTGATCGATATTACCTAATGCGGTGGGGGGTGACGACTCAGATGGCAGTGAAAGCTCTCAAGAGACATCCATTCATATTTCTGATCTTGGTATTTGCATATTCTGTGCCGATCGAAATCGTCGCTGGGCGCCTGGGCAATCCGAATATGATGCCCGCCATTACGATGCTTACGCTAAGACTGTCGACGCTGATTGTAACTTGTCCCCTATTGTCGGCCATGACGCTGACCTGCTGGGAGACGGGTTGGAGCGGAGTGTCGCCGCTCATTGCCCAGATATTCGATTATAAAAAAATAGACCGGAAGCTCTGGTATCTGCCAATTCTTTTCTTGCCACTTCTCGCTCAGATCGGGTCCTTTATACTCATCGACGCCTTCGGTACGCCGATCGTGGATCCGCAGGTGAGCGTGATCCGCATCCCTCTGTTCTTCTCGATTTTATTCGTGTTCGCCGCGGCCGAGGAGGTCGGATGGTCGGGCTATGCAATCGTGCCGTTGCAGCAGCGCTTTGGTGCATTGAACGCAGGGCTGATAATAGGCATTGCATCGTCCGCCTGGCACCTGGCCCCGCGTCTGATGACCGGGCAGCCGGCGATGACCGTGTTATATTCAACCATCAATTCGGTTGAATTGAAAATCATTATGGCCTGGATATTCTTTAATACGAGAAGAAGCGTTTTTGGCATGATCGTATTTCACGCCCTCGACAACGTCTGGTACTCGCTGTTCCCGAATTATGGATCTCATTACAACTCGATGACCACGGTCATCGTCATGTCCGTGTTCCTGGCGATCGTTGTCGCGTGTTGGGACGCCAAGACCCTGACGAAATTCAGATTCGCACCACGGCCTGCAACGCCGGCCAGCCCCTAACCGGGCCGTCTGCGAGGGCGTCAATGTCGCGGTCCCGCCATGGGCCGGGGCCGCCTATCCGGCGTCGGCGACAATATTTTTGACAAATCCATCTCGCCGGCTGAGATAAGCCATGAACGCGTCCCCTATCCGCTCACGCCTCAGATAACTGCGCGTCACGGGTAAATTCACTGCCCCGAATTCTGGATCATGCGCGATGCACCGCGGGAAGTCGTGATGCAGAATCCCGGCGTGCCCGATGACTGCGAAATCCAGCCCGTGATCGAGCGCCCTGCGAACGTCCGGGCCACTGTAGAACTTGCCGGCGGCGGCGAGCCGAGTCCCAGCGCGCGGTAAGTCCGTGAACCAGTCGAGGAGGGGCTTTGCTGCAAACGCGGTGTCTATCGGGGCTTTGAACGCATCCCACAGGGACAGGTCGACATAGTCGAGGTCACCAGAGGAAAGCATCCAGCGGGCCACCTCACGCTGTTCTGTCAGATCCAGACCATATCGTTCGGGGGAGAGGCGCAAACCCAGTTGAAAGCTCGCTCTCGTGCGCGCTCGCACGCCTCTGATGACGTCAAAGAGGACCCGCGTCCTGTTCGCGAGCGGGCCGCCCCAACGGTCAACTCGCCGGTTGGTTTGCGGGCTCAGAAATTGGCAAAGAAGGTAGCCATGGGCACCATGCAACTCCACGCCGTCGAAGCCGGCCGTCTCGGCGCGTATGGCTGCGGCGATGAAGTCCTCTATGACTCTCTCAATCTCTTCATTCGTCATCGCCCGGGCGCCTGTTTGCTCGTCGTTCGATGGTCCACTCGGCTGTCCGCCGATCAATCCCGCAGGCGCTCGGATGCCGGAATGCACTAATTGCACCGAGGACCGTGCGCCCTCGGCCCTAAGCGCGTCCGCCAGGCGCGTGAGGCCTGGAAGCTGATCGTCAGAGAAGATGCCGAGTTGGCCCGAAAAGCCCTGACCGACCTTTTGAACGTGCGCAGCGCAGGTCATGACCAACCCGAATCCGCCCGCCGCGCGATAGGTCAACCATCGAAATTCGTCCTCCGATAATCGTCCATCGGCCTGGCTCTGATAGTTGGTCATCGGCGCCAACATGAAGCGGTTCTTCATGTCGGGCCCGCGCAGGAACGAGAGCGGCTCAAAGAGTTCTGTCATCGCGATTCCACGGAGGTTGACGCGAGTGTCCTGTAGCTGAACGAAGTCCAGCTGGGAACGGTGAATGAAATAATGGTATCAAAAAACGACACGGAGCGTCACGGCTGCCGATCGGGTTTTTCCCAGTGTCGAGCCTGGGCGGGCAGCGCCTGTCGCACAACGACGTATCGCCGTCGAATATCTACAAGATGTGGGCGACCGCCTCCCATACGATGCCAAGGTAGTCTGCTGACACCGTGACGAGGCAAACCACATGGCGAGCGACGAAACGGCCGAGGCGGTCAAGGTCAGCGAGGCGGCGCGCGCTATCTACCGAAGCTCGCTCGTCTGGGACATGACGCTGCCGTACGGCATGCAGCACGCCACCGATGAAATCACGCTGCCCAGGTTTCGTGCGGCCGGGTTCGGTTTGGTTTCTCTCACCGTGGGTGGAGACAAGACGTTCGGGCCCGAACCGGCGCTTGCCAATATTGCCAGGGTCTATGAGGTGTGCGCTCGCCACCCGGAGCTGTACGTATTCGTCCAAAAAATCGAAGATGTTGACCAGGCTCGGCGCGACGGAAAGCTCGCGATAACGCTGAACTTTCAGGGCACTAACGCACTCGCAAACGACCTGGGCCTGGTGGAGGTGTTCTACCGGCTAGGCGTTCGTCACATGCTTCTGGCCTATAACCAGAAGAACCTCGTAGGCGACGGCTGCGCCGAGCGTACGGACGCCGGCCTTTCGCGCTTTGGACTGGCCGTAATCGCTGAAATGAACCGGGTTGGCATGTTGGTCGACGGCACGCACACTGGCCGCCGCACCTCGATGGAGGCAATGGACGCGAGTTCAGCGCCGTGCATCTTCTCGCATTGCAACGCCTTCTCGGTGTTCGCCCATTACCGCAACATCCATGATGATCAAATCCGTAGGTGTGCTGCAACGGGTGGTGTCATCGGGGTGAATGGACTGGGTGAGTTTCTCGACGACATGGAGGCGCGGAGCGACTCGATGTTCCGGCACCTCGACCACATCGTAAATCTGGTAGGCCCGCGACACGTAGGGGTGGGGCTGGATTACGTGAAGGATGTGAGCGGCTTCTGGAAGTACGTTGATCATAGCCCCGAACAGTGGCCGCCGAACAATGGCAAGCCCAACAGGCACACCGCCTTTGCCCAGCCAGAACAGGTCGAGCATCTGGCCGAACTCATGTGCCGCAGCAACTATGCCGAAGCCGACATCCGGGGCATTCTTGGCGGCAATTTCTATCGCGTCTGCCGGCAAGCCTGGAAATAGGTGACCTCACCCTTCTTCGCGCCTGCAGCCGATCTCGAGCCGAACGAACCGAGCGGTCACCACGACTTCAACGATCTCGAGGGACCCCTTGATGCGTGATCACAGCAACCGAATCGCGAATCTGCCCATGCACTTCCAAAAAGCCGGTCGCTGCGCCGAGCAGGAGGAATTGTGATGCTTCCCTTCAGGCACCCAGCCAGGCGGCTTCACCACCGCCGCATCGACAATTGGCGGCGCGCCATCAGAGCTGCGACATTGCGCGGTGGCAGGTTAGCCGGCGAAAAAGCTCAACGTGACAGGGCGGAGCGATGTCTTCGAATAACGCCAGATATTGTCTGGCATCGAAATGGCCGAGGCGGCGCAAGGCCGGCGCCGCTGCTCGCGTTGCTCTTCTTAGCTCTGTGCATGGGTTGTTTCGGACCCTCCGCAGGAGCGGCGGCGCCCAGTAGGCGTCACGCGACAGATAGGGGGTCCGCCACTTCGGCCCAATCCGCCATCATAGTCGCAAGGGAGCTCCAGTCCCAAGGCATTCCGGGTCTGGCCGTCGCTGTCGCGCTTCATGGCAGAATCGTTTGGTCCGCCGGTGTTGGATACGCGGACGTCGAACAGCACGTGCGCGCCCGGCCCGATACGCTGTTCAGAATTGGCAGTACGTCAAAATCGCTAACCGCAGTGGCTCTGGTCAAATTGCGTCAGGAAGGCCGCCTGGATCTGGACGCCCCTGTTCAGCGATACGTGCCCTCCTTCCCGGATAAGGGCGCGCCAATTACGGCAAGGCTTCTTGCCGGACATTTGAGTGGTATCCGGCACTACAAATTGGAGGAGACACTTTCCCGTCCCGGACAATGGGCCCCGGTCGATCGCCACTATGACAGTGTCGTCGACGCCTTATCTATTTTTGAGGACGACCCGCTGGTTGGTCCGCCCGGCTCCAAGTTCAGCTACTCCAGCTTTGGCTACAATCTACTCGGCGCAGTGATAGAGGATGCGTCGGGTAAGGATTATCTCGCGTACATGCGTGATGATGTTTTTGCCCCGCTAGGGCTTCACGATACCGTTCCAGATCAGAATTCAGACATCGTTGAAAGACGTTCGCGATTCTACACCTATACGGTCGGCGCGAACCAATGGGCGCCAGGGCGGCCACATGCCTTGGCAAACGCAGGATACGTCGACGACAGCTATAAGTGGCCGTCAGGCGGTTTTCTGTCCAGCGTGGACGACCTCGCTCGATTCGGTTCCGCCTTGCTGACGCCGGGCAGCGTCTTGAACTCTGAATCCCTTTCTCTTCTATTCACCTCGCAGAAGACGAGCGCGGGAGTTGAGACCAACTACGGCATGGGATTTCACATCGGCAGATCCGTGAAAGGCCAGCGAATATACGAACACGGGGGAGGGGTGGTTGGAGGGACGGTGGTATTTGTCATCTACCCAGATGACGGACTGGTCGTGGCGATCGCGGCGAACTTGACTTCAGCCCCAATCACCAACAGCGACGCCCAGAGGTTCGCTGACATTTTCTTGCGGTGAAGATTGAGAGTGTTCATTCGCGCGGTAGGCGGTCACCGCGGGCGGCGTTGGTCCGGTGCGGCATGAGATGAGCAACCCAGGTTCGGGGTTTACCCGCGATTTGGCGGACTGGGCGTCGAGACGCGATTTCCAGTGGTCTTCGACGGCGCACAGCGGCGTTCGGGACGCTTTCGTCGATGTATTAGCCTGCATGATAGCCGGCTCGGCCGAACCTGTTACGAGAACCGCTTACGAAATCGCTGAGCGATCGGACGGCGACAGCGTGTATGTTGTCGGATCTGGATTACAGGCGTCACCGACGTGGGCTGCTTTCGTTGGCGGCACGGCTGCTCACGCGTTGGATTTCGACGATAATTTCCTGCCCGCACTCAGTCATGCCACGGCAGTCCTGGCGCCTGCGCTCTTTGTTCTCGCGCAGCAAATCCATGCACCCGGCGAACGGATCGTCGATGCCTATATCGTCGGCCTCGAGCTGCAAGCTCGGATCGGCCGCTTGCTTAACCCTTGGCACTATGAAGCGGGCTGGCACGCAACGGCCACGATTGCTTCGGTCGGGAGCGCGGGCGCTTGCGCCAGCCTCTTGGGCCTGGGCCCTGGCGGTGTTCAAGCCGCGATCAGCATCGCATGCAGCATGGCCTCGGGCTCCAAAAAGCAGTTTGGCTCCATGATGAAGCCGATCCATGCCGGCCTGGCCGCCAGGAACGCTGTTCTCGCGGCGCGGATGGCGCAGGCCGGCATCTCAGGAGATCCCGAGCCTCTGTGCGGCCCCTGGGGATTGGCCGACCTGTACGGCGGCGGTTGGGAGCGAACGCCTTCAGAGGCTCTCTGTCTCGATGATCTCGGCGCGACGCTGGCAATAGAAACTCATGGTCTGTTGGCGAAGCGATTTCCCTGCTGCGGCGCTGCGCACAAGACGCTTGATGGGATTGAGGCGCTTCGTGCGCAGTACGGCATTGCCGCCAAGGCAGTGGCCCGGCTCGAGACCGTTCTCCCCGACCTGGCCCGACGCAACCTCCGCTTCGATCAGCCCCAAGATGAAATGGAGGCGCGCTTCAGCCTCACCTATTGCGCCGCAAGAATGCTGGAGACCGGACGCTTGGTGCTAAGCGATTTAACGCCTGCGCGAGTTGCGGAGCCGGAAATCAGAGCCCTCTTCGGCAAGATCTCGATGGTCACGAGCGATTCAGATGTGAGTTCCGCTCCGAACCTGGAGACTGTGCCGGTCTTGACCAGGATCCTAATGGCTGACGGAAACATCCATGAAATCAGCATCATCGACGTAAAAGGTTCGAATGCAAATCCGCTTTCCGAGGCGGAGCGCTTTGACAAATTCGCGGAATGCTGTCGCTGGGCGAGCAGCGGCGCCGCCGCACCCGGACTATACGATGCCGCCTCGTCGATACCGGACGCCGCTGATTTCTCGCACATTGCGCAAACCATGGTCGATCAACATGCCGCTTGACGTCAATTTGACAGCTACGGCCGCCGGCGCTTCAAAGTAAGCGCTGTTCTCAGGCCACGCCGGTAGTTGGTTCAGCGTAGGCCCACGGCATCAGGACCTCGATCTGGCTCTGCGGATGGCCATCGACGATGCGGGTGATGATGTCCGCGAGGTAGGCTTCGGGGTCGATGTCGTTGAGCTTGGCCGTCTCGATGAGCGAGGCCAGAACCGCCCAGTGCTGGGCGCCGCCGTCGGAGCCGGCGAAGAGGGCGTTCTTGCGGTTCAGCGCCAGGGGGCGGATGGCGCGCTCGACAGTGTTGTTGTCGAGCTCGATATGGCCGTCGTCGAGGAACAGGCTGAGACCCGCCCAACGCGAGAGGGCGTAGCAGATGGCCTCCGCCAGCTTGGTCTTCTGGCTGATGGTCTCCAGTTTGGCGCGCAGCCAGGGCTCAAGCGCCTCGATCAGCGGACGGCTCTTCTCCTGGCGGACCGCGCGGCGGACGTCGGGATCCTTGCCACGGATGTTCACCTCGATCGCATAGATCGCTTTGATCTGCTCCAGGGTCTCGGTGGCGATGGGCGCCGGGCCGGCCACGGCCAACTCGTAGAACTTCCTGCGCACATGCGCCCAGCAGAAGGCCAGCCGAACCTGCCCCTGCTCGGCCAGAGGCCGATAGCCGCCGTAGCCGTCGACCTGCAGCACGCCCTTGAACCCGGCCAGGTGCGCCATGGGCCGCTCGGCCTTGCGGTCAGGAGCATAGACGTAGGCCACCGCCGGCGGGTCCGACCCTCCCCATGGTCGATCGTCACGGGCATAGGCCCAGAGCTGACCGGTCTTGGTTCGCCCGCGCCCGGGATCGAGCACCGGCGCCGTCGTCTCGTCAGCGAACAGCTTGGACGAGGCCCGCAAGGTCTTGAGCAGGTGCTCGTGGACCGGACGCAGGAGGAAGGCCGCCCGCCCGGTCCAGTCGGCCAGGGTCGAGCGATCGAGCTGGATCCCCTGGCGGGCGTAGATCTGGGACTGGCGATAGAGCGGTAGGTGGTCGGCGTACTTGGCCACAACGACATGGGCGACGGTCGCCTCGGTGGGGATACCGCCCTCGATCAGTCGCGGCGGCGCCGGGGCCTGGATCACCACGTCCTCGCAGGCGCGGCAGGCGTACTTGGGCCGCCGGACAACCAACACCCGCAGCTGGGCCGGTATGATGTCCAGCCGTTCGGCGCGGTCCTCGCCGATCAGATGCAGGGCGCCCGAGCAGCAGGGGCAGGCCTTGTCCTCAACATCGATGATGGTCTCGATCCGCGGCAGGTGCGCCGGCAGCGCGCCGCGGTTCGTCCGGCGCTTGGCGGCGGTGGCGGCGCGCTTGACTGGATCAGCCTTCTCCTCGCATGCGGCCTCGGCGGCTTCTTCCTGTTGGACCTCTTCCAGGCCCAGCTCCAGCTGGTCAAGCGGCAGGGTCTCGGCCCGTCGGCCGAAGCGGTGACGCTGCATCTCCTTCAGGATCTGGGTCAGCCGGTCGGCCCGCGCCCGCTCGGCCAGGACCATCGCCTTGAGCGTGGCCGGGTCGTCTGGGAGGCTGTCGACGAGGGTCGTCATGGCCCGGATTACAGCACATCACCGGCGTCTTGAGGCGCCCCTACCTGCGCCCTGAGTCAACTCGCCGCAGGCGTTTTACTCACCCCGCCGCCAGCGGTGTCCGGGTCCGCCGGGCCTGGTGAACGCGCCGCCAGTCCAGCCCTTCCAACAGGGCTCCAAGCTGCGCCGGCGTCAGCCGCATCACGCCGTCATGCACCTTCGGCCAGCGGAACTCGCCGTCCTCAAGCCGCTTGGCGTAAAGGCACAGACCGGTGCCGTCCCAGAAGATCAGCTTGATCCGGTCGGCGCGCTTGGCGCGGAAGACGTAGACCATGCCCGAGAACGGATCGGTGTGCATCTGCTCGCGCACCAGCGCCGCCAGGCCCTCGGCCCCCTTGCGGAAGTCCACCGGCTTGGTCGCCACCATCACCCGCACCGCGCCCGTCGGGCCGATCACTTGGCCGCCTTCAACGCCTTGATCACCGCCGCGACAGTCTTGGCCTCAGCGCCACGACGTACGCGGACCACGACACCTTCGAACTCCAGTTCAATGTCGCCGCGTCCCGCCCGGGGCGGTCCGCGCCGCGCGCGCTCAGACTTCTCAGGCTCCGCCACCTCGACCAGCGCCGGCACGAAGTCCACACGCGACGCTGGATCCTCGATCCGCATCTCCCGACGCCAGCCGAACAGCTGCTGCGGGCGAATGTCGTGACGCCGGGCCACCTCCGACACCGTCGCTCCCGGCGCCAGCGTCTCCTCAACGATCCGCGCCTTGTCGTCTGGCGACCATCGCCGCCGCCCGCCAACGCCAGTCACCACCTCCAGCCGGCGAACCTGCACCGGCTTAGGGTCAAACGTAGGGTTAAAACTAGACATGAAACGATCCGCCCGGAGGGATCGTCACCATCGTCGTTGGGACACCTCAGGAGAAGGTGGGGTCAGGACGACGCTTACGCTTCAAACTAGGTCGAAGCACGCGATGGAACTGCCGCCACGGGCGCCGTTTCGCGCCGCCAGACCATCGGGATCAGGCCGATCCCGACGGCGAGCATTGTGTACCAGGCCGGCGCCAGCTGACTGTGCGTCGCCGTCGTCAACCATGCGGCCATGAACTGTGCGCTGCCGCCGAACACAGCGACCGATACGGCGTAGATCAGCGCGAAGGCGCCGGAACGAACATGCCGCGGGAGCGACTCCGTCACCGTCGCCAGGATCGCGATCGAGCCGAGCGTCCCCACACCACCGAGAAGGGCAACCACGAAGTAAAAGGCCATTGCCGTTCGCTCGTGATCCATCAGGTAGAAGCAAGGGAGGAGAACAGCGAGCAGAACCAGCCACGGTACGATCATCGCAGGTTTGCGTCCGAACCGGTCGGAGATCGCCCCGCCCAACGGGCAGCAAAGCATCCCGACGATCCCACCGATCGCCGTTCCGCCAAAGGCCAGGCCTGCGGGCATGTGCAGGGTGACGATGGCGTAGGTGGTCATGTATCTGAGAATGTAAGACACCGTGATGCCAGATGACATCAATACCAGAGAAAGGACGGCCGCAGTTTTGTACGAACTCGACCCCAGACGCTGCTCAGAAATGCTGTCGTCCGGAAGGTGAAGCGTCTCAGGAAGCCCGCGGCGCAAGGCAAACCCTACGGGGACGATGAGCACGCCTAACAGCATGGCCACGCGCCATCCGTACTGCTCCAGGCCCTTTGCGTCGAACACGCTAGCCAGTCCGACCCCGATCAAGCCAGCGCAGAGCGCAGCCAGGCCGGAGCCCACGTATTGCAGTGAGACGAAAAGGCCGCGGCGGTTGGCCGGCGCGGCCTCGAAGAGGAAACTGGTGCTTGGGCCGGACTCTCCGCCGAGCGCGAAACCCTGAAGCAACCGGAACGCAACCACAAGGATCGGCGCTGCGACACCGATGGAGTTGTAGGATGGCGTGAGGCCGAGGCCCAGAACGGCCAGTCCCATCAACACAAACGAAATCTGCAGGGCCGGCTTTCGCCCCGCCCTGTCTCCAAAGCGTCCGATAACGATCGCCCCCAACGGGCGTGTGATGAAGCCCGCGCCGAATGCCGCCAGAGCGGCCAGCAGGCTGGCGCCCCCGTGAGGGGAGGGGAAGAATGTTCGGCCTATGTAGACCGCAAAATACGCGTAGGTCGAAAAGTCATAATATTCGAGCGCATTGCCCGCGGCCACCGCCGCGATTTGCATCGGCGTGACCCTCCGCGGGGCGCCTGAGGCGATTGCCTGATCCGGTCCGTGAGCGTGGGTTTGCGACATCATCCGGCGACCGCCGCGGACGCAGGATGGGCCTCCCAATAGGCCCGTATCTCGCCGCGCGGGTCATCTTCGACGCGGGTATCGTCGTCGAAGATCATGGTCGCTCGATGGACGGGTTCGAAGGCTGGCCAATGGGGGAGGATCGGGCAATTCGGATCCCCGGTTTTTGCGAACGCGACCCAAGCGGACGCTAGGCGATCGGCCATCAGCTTGCCGCTCGCGCCGCCGGCGAAAAACGCGTCGCGGTAGGAGTGGAAGGAGGCGGGAATATCGCCGCCGTGGACCGCGCCGAACTCCCCACCGTAGGCTGGCGTGCGCCAATCCCACTCGTACATCCACGCCGGCGCGCCGCCAGGCAACGCAGCCTTCCGCAGGGCTTGCGTCTCAGCTACCGGACGCGACGTGGCGTCGGTGACAGCCTGCGCCTGGATAAAGAAGGGCCGCGCGCCGGGACTTCTGCGCCGATAAAGCGCAAGAATCTCCGCGCCTCGCTTCGGAAAGCGCTGTTCCAGGTGACTCAGCAGACCCGCCTCATCGAGGTCATAGTCCGGAGCGCCGATACCCATGTCTTCCAGGCAGGTGGAGACGATCAACGGCACATTCGCTGAATACTTGGACGCGGTGGGATCGAATGGATGCTCCGGTATCGCGTCCGTGCCGACAACCGGGCCAAAGCGCTTCGAGCCAACCACACTCTGGGCCGCGAGAATTTGCTTCCACGACAGTTTCTGGATGTCCGAGATGTTGGAGGCCGCGATGCCGAGATGATTCAGCGTGTCCCGAGCGATCGCGGTGGCCGCCGCTTGCGATTGAAGTCTCAACAACGAACCGCTTTGGACGGCCGCGCGATGAAACAGACCGGCAGCGCCGGGCATCCCCATCATGACAGATGTCTTCGATCCGCCGCCGGAGTCACCGAAGATCATCACGCGGCTTGGGTCGCCGCCAAAGCTCTCGATGTTCTCCCTGACCCACCGGAGTGCGGCGACGAGGTCGAGCATCCCCGCCACGCCAGCGTATTTGAAACGGTCTGGAGCGCCCAAACCTTCCAGATTCAAATAACCGAAACTCGACAATCGGTGATTGACCGTCACCACCACCACATCGCCGAACAGGGCAAGGAACTTGCCTTCATACAGTTGGGCGTTGCCGGATCCGCCGTAGAAGCCTCCGCCGTGGAAGGATACGAGAACCGCCTTTTTTGCGCTCCGGTCTACGGAAGGCGTCCACACGTCGAGCGAAAGGCAGTCCTCGCTCATGCCGCCGCCGAGCTTGCGATCCCATTGGGTGATTGCAAAGTAATCTGAACGGAAATCCGACATCTCCTGGGGCGCCGCATCGCCGCCGGCAAAGCAATCGCGAACGCCAGTCCATTTCGCCGGCGCTTGTGGCGGCATGTAGCGGTTCCTGCCGCCAGTAGGCGCGCCATATGGGATGCCCCTGAACTCAAGTATCGGGCCGTCGACCAGGCCCTGAACCTTCCCGCTGGCTATCTCTGTCATGACGAAAATCGCGTCTTGTGCCGCGGCCGCGGGGGAGAACCAGACCACTGAAACGCCGGCCCCCACCAGGAGGTCGCGGCGACTTGCTTTCCAGGATCCGGGCATTAGCTTTTGCCTCTAGCGCCGTTCGCACCATTGAACCGCATGCTCGGCGGCGGGAAACGATCAAGAATCGCTTCGATCGCCATGCCGAGGCCCAGGAGCTCGACATCTCTGCCAGGCGCTCCCTGCAGCTCCATGCCGACCGGTAAGCCATCGCTGAGACCGATCGGAATATTCAGAGCCGGCGCGCCCAAGCGTGCGGCGAGCCGGGTATGACTGACGAAAGCCATGATTTCATTCATGCTTGTTCCGTTCACCTGAATATGCTGTCCCGGCGTATCGCCGTTCGGGTTGATCAATGGCGCGGTCATGCGAAGGGTCGGCAGCGCGAATGCCGTAAAGCCATGGTCGCGGAAGAAGTCGGCGTGTGCGCTCTCCAGCTCGGCGACCAGCCGTTCGCGCTCGCCAGCGGCGAAGGTTTCCCCGGTGTAGAGCGCGTCGCGGTCAGTATCGGTCAGTTGGAGGGCTGGAAGGTAGCTTTGGATGTCGCCAAGCGTGACTGCCGGGAAGTTCGCCGCTAGCCACGCCCCAAGGCTTTGCGGGTTCGGCCGACGAACCGCGCAGCCGACGCGATCGCGCGGGCCCGTCATCCGGCGCATGAGGGCTAGGAGGTCGTACTCCACCAACACCGCGCCGGCGCCGCGCATCCGGTCGAACGTACTCAACAGGAGGCGTGCAACGCCGGGATCTATTACGTCGGTTTCCCAGTAATCGGGGCGAGGGACGCCGATCCGCATATTGTCGAGACTGGCGGGCGTCGCTTGGCTGCCGGTTATCACGTGGTCCAGCAGCGCCAGGTCCGCCACCGTCCGCGCCATAGGTCCCCAGGTATCCAGTAGGGCTGGCGGCGGAACCATGCCGTCGTCTGAATAGCGCTTTCGTCCGGCGCCATCGAGGAGGTTCCTGAGGCTGAAGGTTGACGGGCGAAGCCCGGCGATGCCCGTGCAGGCTGCCGGAAGCCGCACCGATCCGCCGGTGTCCTCACCGATCCCTGCTGGCGCAATGCCGGCTGAAATCGCGGCGGCGACACCACCGCTGGATCCCCCTGGGACGTGCGCCAGGTTGTAGGGGTTGCGGCAGACGCCGAAGAAAGGATTTGAGGTCGTGCCGTGAGTAAGGATCGGCGCGCCGCCTAGCATGTCTCCGCAGTTCGCCTTGCCGAACATCACCGCGCCCGCGCCGCGGAGCGCCGTGGCGATCGCGGCGTTTCGCGGGGCGACATACGATTTCAAATGAATGTTGCCGGCCGTAGTCGGGTAGCCGGCGATCTCCATCTGATCTTTCACGACAAAAGGCAGTCCGGCCGCGGGGCCCAGCTTTTTTCCGTTCGCCCGGGCCACATCCAGAGCACGGGCTTCTTCGAGCACCCTGGTTTCATCGACCGTAATCAGGGTGTTCAAATCTCTCCAGGCGTCGTGATGCCTCAGCAGCGCGGATGCATAGACTTCGGCGGAAAGCTCTCCGTTCCGGATCTGCGCCGTTGCTTCCCGCGCCCCCAAACCCGACAGACCTTGGAGCAGGGAAGAATGTCGGTCTTGCAGGTCCATTCTGCATTCCCACGCCATAGCAGTGCGACGGCCAACGCGCCTTGACAAGGCATGAAGCAATCCTCGTTGGTGTCAATGAATTTCATCAAATGCGTTATGTATCACGCACAATGAAACTTTTCTAAGCGTTTCGCTGTGCGCATTCCTGTCGGGGTGACGCCATAGAACGGGCGAACCGCGCTAAGCGGACAAACGGTGAACGCTAGGCGGCGATGCTCTCGATCACCGTCCGGAGTTCCCTGAATTCCGCCGGGCCTGGGATGGCCGTCGCACCCCACAGATAGTCTCCAGTGAGGTTGACGTGCTGCCAGCCCAGGGGCGCCAGGTGGTTCAGCAGTCCGTTGGGAATGACCTCCCCCCTGGCGACGCAGCGTTTCAACGGCGCGCCCGAGATAGACAGTGTTCCACAGGATGATCGCCGCCACGACCAGGTTAAGCCCGCTGGCCCTGTGCTGTTGAGTTTCACGGGTCCGGTCGCGGACCCGGCCGAGGCGATGGAAGCAAACGGCGCGGGCGAGCGCGTTGCGAGACTCGCCCTTGTTCAATTCCGCCGTGGCCTGGCGGCGCAGCGCTGGATCCTCCAACCAGTCGAGCGTGAACAGGGTCCGCTCGATCCGTCCGACCTCGCGAAGCGCCAGGGCGAGGCCGTTCTGGCGTGGATAGGAACCCAGCCGCCGCAACATCAGCGACGCCGGCACGGCCCCAGTTCTGACCGATGTCGCCAACCGGAGGATGTCATCCCAATGAGCCCGGATCAGCACCTCGTCGATTCGGCCCGCGATGAAAGGCTCCAGCGCTGGCCATCGGGCGGCGGCGCCAAACGTATAAAGCCGACGGTCATGGAGATTGGGAATGCGCGGCGCGAAGCGAAAGCCCAGGAGGTAGCAGAGCGCAAACACGTGGTCGGAAACTCCGCCACCGTCGGTGTGGTGGACGGCGGCGTTCACATCGGCGCCGTGGTAGAGCAGACCGTCCAGGACGTGGAGCGCTTCGCCGTCGGCGACCGAGATCGGCTTGCTGTGGTAGGGCGCGTAGCGGCCGGAGATGTGCGTGTAGAAGCTGATCGCTGGGGCGCTGCCCTTATGCGGGTTGACCGCTCCAGTGGATTCTCCGCGCCCGCCCAGGGGAAAATGCTGGCCATCCGAGCTTGAGGTGGAGGCCTCGCCGAACGCGGCGGCGAGCGGATCGGCCTGTTGTGCGGCCACGATCCGCGCCAGGGCGCGGCCGTAGGTTTCCTCCCTCAGATGCCAGCCGGCGGTCCAGACCAGCTGCTTGTAGGTCGCGACCGAGCAAGCTTCGGCCATGCCGGTCAGACCAAGATTGGTGGCGTCGGCCAATACCGCGGTCAGGATCACCCGTTTGTCCTCAAACGGAAGGCCGGATCGTAGATGGGTGAAGCAGTCACTGAAGCCGGTCCACGCGGCGACTTCGCTGAGAAGGTCGGTGATGCGGACCTTGGGCAGAAGTCCATACACCGCCGTATCAGCCGCCGGCCAAATGCGAGAACACCCTCGCTGTCGCGTGACGGCGGGAGCCTGCGGCCAGCTCAAGGAAGAGGGGGCTGGCGCCTGGCGCTGCCTTAGCTCGACAGCGTCGGGCCGAGATTGTCGAGCTTGAGGGCGAAGTGCGAGCTAAGCTCCGCGAAGCGTCTTTTTCGATTAGGAGTAAGACGCCGCTTCCACAGTCGCGTCAGTCGTGAATGTTCATACGACAGCTCAACTATCTCATCGCTCTGGACAAGCACCGCCACTTCGGCCGGGCGGCGGACAGCTGCCATGTCTCGCAACCCGCCTTGTCGAACGGGATCAGGGAGCTGGAGCGCGAGCTCGGCATCACCATCATCAAGCGCAATCGCACGTTCGAGGGGATCACGCCGGAAGGCGAGCGCGTCATCCAGTGGGTCCGCCAGGTGCTCGCTTCGTTGGAAGGGCTGAAACAAGAAGCCGATCTGGTCCGCAGCGTGCCTCAAGGTCACCTCTCGATCGGCGTCATCCCGACCGCGAGCCATGCAGCCACACTGCTCAGCGCGGAATACCGCCAAATCCTGCCGCAGCTTACGCTTGAGGTCATGTCGCTCAGCACGCCGGAAATCCTGCAACGCCTGAAGTCGCAGGACCTTCATCTGGGGATGCTCTACGACCGATCCCCGGTGGGCGAAGAATATGATGTGCTGCCTCTGTTCGTTGAGCGCTACGTCCTCGTCGCCAGCGAACAGGCGTCGCTCCCGCACGAACTGGGCTGGGCCGAAATAGCCGACCTGCCGCTCTGCCTGCTCAGCCGCGACATGCAGAACCGGCAGACGCTGGACACGATCTTCAAGGAGGTGAACGCGGCGCCGAACGTGAGGGCAGCGCGACATTTGTTAGCTAAACAACGCCAAGGTCGAACAAACGACGAACCACTCGAAGCCCGCTGGGGCGTGGCCACACGGTCCATCGTCGACGCCGTCACGCAAATAGGACGATAATGACTCCTCTCTTGAGGATGGGCCATGCAGCGCGTGACGATTTCAGTAGACGACGCCCTGGCAGGCGAATTTGATGCGCTCGCGGAAGCGAGGGGGTACGAAAGTCGGTCGGAAGCGATCCGTGACCTCTTGCGCGAGGCCTTACGCGCCGGCCGAAGCCAGGTCCAAGAGGGGTACTGCGTCGCAAACCTCTCCTACATCTACAATCATCGCGAGCGAGACTTGGCGACGGTGCTCACTGAAGTGCAGCACGAGCACCATGAATTGGTGCTTGCGACGGCCCATGTACACCTTGACCACGATTACTGTCTTGAGACCGTGATGCTCAAGGGTCCTGTCGCCCGCGTCCGGGCTTTCTCCGACCATATCCAGGCGCAGCGAGGCGTGCGTCATGGAGCGCTGAACGTCATCTTGGTGGAGCCCGGTGACCAGCATGCCCATGAGCACGCTCACGCGCATGCGGGCGCTTCGCATCTATCTCCGAAGCCTGGCTAACAAGGCGGAAAGAATTTCTAGGGTCGCGCTTCTCCCGTAGGAATTATAGGACGAACTTTCCTACGGGCGGGACGGGGCGGCGTATTGGGCGGTGATCGAGGCCTCGGCCCTTGGGGACGGCGAGCGATGACGAGCTTGCTCTTCATAGCCGTTGCGGGATCGGCTCAGGCGCAAGGTCCGACTTCAGCCACGTCGCCAACAAGTGTAGCCACGAGCGCGCAAACCCAGCGTCGGCCCTCAACCCCGAACGCCACTGCCGTCTCCGAAGTCATCGTCACCGCCTCGCGCAAGGACTTGTTGGGCAAGGCAATGACCGCCAGCCAGGGGTCGGTAACCCGTGAGGAAGTTGTCCTGCGGCCGGTCTACCGCATTGGGCAGCTCTACGAGACCGTGCCGGGCCTGGTGGTCACGATCCATTCTGGCGAGGGCAAGGCCAACCAGTACTTGATGCGTGGCTTCAACCTCGACCACGGCACGGACTTCGCCAGCTTCGTCGATGGCATGCCTGTCAACCGGCCGACCAACGCTCACGGCCAAGGGTATTCAGACCAGAACTTCCTGATGCCGCAGACCGTGAGCGGCCTGGATTTCACCAAGGGACCCTATTACGCGGCGATTGGAGACTTTGGCGCGGTCGGCTCAGCGCACGTCCATCTGCTCGACGATCTGCCGGACCAGCTGTCGGCCAGTGTCGGGACCTTGCGCGATTTCGAGGCCTATGCCGGCGGGACCCACCATATTGACGGCGACAATCGCGTCTGGGCGGCGGTCGACCTGAACCACCTGGACGGACCATGGACACCGCCTAGCAACTTCAACAAGGTCAACGCAGCGGTACGTTTCAGTCATGGCGACGACGCCAACGGCTACAGCCTGACCGGCCTATTCTACCAGAGCGCCGGATTGCTCGAGACCGACCAGTCGGTCTACGCCCTGCAAGACGGGCTGATCGGCCGCTACGGCACGCTCGACCCAACCGACGCCAGCCGCTCGCAGCGCTACAGTCTCTCCGGACACTACGGGACGACCGGCGACGGGTGGGCGTTCACGTCGAACACTTACGCGATCCACTCGACCATGACGCTATTCAATAACTTCACCCACTTCCTGTTCGACGATGTCGAGGGCGACCAGGAGGAGCAGGACGAAACCCGCACCACTCTCGGGGGCGACGTGGCGCTGACCCTGACCCACGACTTCGGCGGCATTGCCACCGAGACCGTGTTCGGCCTGCAAGATCGTTACGACATCGACTATGTTGATCGGCGGCACACGCACGATCGAACGCCACTGGGCTATTGCGAACTCGATGCGCCGAGCCTGGCCGGCGATCCCGGACTACAGCCGGCGCCTGCTGGCACGCCGGCCGCCGGCGGGGCGACACCTTACCTGGCCGTGGGTGGACGCTGCAGCGCGGACAACGTGCGCCTGAATGATCTGGGCGCCTATGTGCAGAACATCACTCACTGGACCAGCTGGCTGCGTACGGTGATCGGGTTTCGCGAGGAAGACTACTGGGCGAGTGACCACAGCCTGACCACGGGCATCCACGGGACGCAGACGGAGACGCTGCCGCAACCTAAGGGTAGCGTGGTCCTCGGGCCCTGGTTCAAAACCGAGGTCTACGTCAGCGCCGGACATGGCTTTCACTCCGACGACGCCCGTGAGGTGTTCCTGACTGTCCCCTACGAAGGTCCGAATCCGGATTTTAGGGCTCAATTGCTGGCGTCGACAACGGGCGAGGAGGTCGGTGTTCGCACCAACATCGTTCCGAAAGTGCAGGCGCAGATCGCTGTCTTCCAGGAGGACTTCAGCTCCGAGCAGCTTTACGACCAAGACCAGGGGGAGGATCAGGCCAGCGCCGCCACGCGTCGGCAAGGTGTGGAGATCTCGGCCGAGTATCGTCCCTTCAACTGGATCGAGCTAAACGCCGATCTAGACTTCGCCAAGGCCCGCTATCGCGACTCGCTGGCTGATCTAGAGGCCAACTTCGGTCTGGACGGGCACTATGTCGCCAATGCGCCCAGCTTTACCGGCTCGATCGGCGTCCTGGTCGATAATCTGGGACCGTGGTTCGGCGGGCTGGAGGTGCGCGATCTCGGACCCTACCCGGTCAACGACGGTGACCAATACCCGCAAGACAAGGGCTACACCGAGGTCAACATCAATGTTGGCTATAAGGTGAGCCCTGGGGTGAAAGTTCAGCTCAGCATCTACAACCTGCTAAACAGCCAGGCCAACGCCGCGGCCTACGACTACACCTCGCGCCCGGTCCCAACGGGACCGGAGGTGACCGGTCTACAAGTGCACCCTCTCGAGCCGATTTCAGCCCGGCTCATGGTGACCGCGACATTCTAGCGAAGCATTCTTGCGCTGAAATTGGGTGCCGCCGACTGCCACGTCGATATGGATTGACGGGGAGGAGTTTCAATCAATCCGGCTGTCTGGTTTCCATCACCGAACCCGTCCCCCGCAGCGCCGCTACCAGGGGCTTCGACGCCCCCCAGCGGCGGCAACTTCGCGATAAACAGTTGATCGACCGAGGCCGAGTTGGCTCGCTGCTTTCGTGGGTGAGAGCCCCGCCTCGACCAGCTTTAGCGCAGCCTGCACCTTGTCAGCATCGACGGGTTGGCGCCCTGGCCGCTTGCCCCGGGCGCGGGCTGCGGCGATTCCATCCTTGGTTCGTTCGGCGATCAGGCGCCGTTCAAAATGCGCAATGGCGCCGAAGACATGGAAGATCAGTTCGCCGGCGGCGGACGAGGTGTCGATTTTTTCCTCAAGGCTGAGCAGGGCGAGGCCACGCGCCTTCAGTTGCTCGACGATCGAGATCAGTTCGGCGAGGGAGCGGCCGAGCCGGTCGAGGCGTACGACAGCCAAGGTGTCGCCCTTGCGCGCGTACGCGAGCAGTTCAGTCAGGCCTGGCCGGTCCATCGATTTTCCCGAACGCACATCCGTGAAAACCTTGATCGCGCCGGCTTCTTCGAGACGCATGGTCTGACCGGCGACATCCTGGTCGCCGGTGCTAACGCGGGCGTAGCCGAGCACGTCACTCATGAACTGACTGTCCCCCAAACGTTCGTTCTCTGGACAGCGGCGCGGGTATCGCGAAGCGGCCCGGAATCCCATCCACAAAATACGTCCCTTTACGTCGGACTGTCCATGATCCCCTATGGCATTCTGTGGACGGTCGGAGGCGATCATGGGGCGGCGGAATCTGCTGAGCGCCGAGGAGCGCCGTCATTTATTCGGAGTTCCGGTCGATCGCGACGCCTTGGCGCGCCTCTACACTTTTGGACCGCGTGATCTCAGCCTGATTGAAGCCCGGCGCGAGGTGCGCAATCGCCTAGGATTCGCGGTGCAGCTCGCTCTGCTGCGACACCCTGGAATGACGTTGGCCCAAATCGTTTTGCTGCCGGGCGTGGACCTGGAGCCGTTCGTCGGCTTCATAGCTCGGCAATTGGATCTGCCATCGGTCGCGCTGACCGACTATGCGGCGCGCGAACAGACCATGACCGATCATGCTCGCGAGATTGGCGCCGCCCTCGGGCTGCGCCCGCCGGTGCGGAAAGACCTGAGCCTGATGATCGACGCAGCCGCTTCAGCCGCCTGGTCGACCGACAAGGGCGTGGTGATCGCCGGCGCCGTAGTTGCCGCGCTTCGCGAGAAGGCGATCATGCTGCCGGCCCCAGCGACGATTGAGCGGGCCGGCATCACCGGGCGGGCCAAGGCGCGCAAACGCGTCCATGACGCCCTGCTCACCGGCCTTGGCGCCGAGCAACCGGCGGCGCTGGACGAGCTGCTGACGCTTGATCCTGAGACCGGCTTCACACGCCTGACCACGTTGCGAACCATCCCAAGCGGACCCAAGCCTGACCACGTCCGCGAGATCATCGACAAGCTCGGCGTTGTGCGCGCCGTTGGTATCGCCCATGACGCTGCGGACCGCATCCATCCGGACCGGCTTCGCCGTCTGGCGCGCGAGGGCCGGTTATCACCGACCTACCTTATCGACCGCTACACCTCCGCGCGCCGCCGCGCGACCGTGGTGGCGCTGTTGATTGACCTTGAAGCGCGCCTGACCGACGCCGCGATCGAGATGGCTGATCGTTTAATCGGCGCGGCCTTCACCCGAGGCAAGAACGCACAGGAGCGTCAGTACAGCGCGACGGCCAAGGATGTCGCCCGGCTGATGCGTATGTTTCTCGGCACCATCGACGCGCTCGCCACGGCTGTCGAAACCGAGGCGGACCCGATTGCGGCGCTCGATGAGGCCGTGGGCTGGAACAAGCTGCTGCGGGTACGCGATGAAGTGGCCCAGATCGCCGAAACGGCCGACGTTGACCCGCTCATCCGCGCCGCCGACCGATACGCCAGCCTGCGAAAGTTCGCGCCGGCTCTGTTGCAGGCGCTGGAGTTCAAGGCCGCGCGAGGAAGCGAGAAGACGATCGCGGCGATCAATGTGCTGCGAGAGATGCACAGCTCCGGCCGGCGCAACGTGCCGCCCGATGCGGCCATGCCGTTCAAGAAGGAGTGGCGGGCGCTGATCGTGGATAGTCAGGGCCGCATCGACCGCCGCCTTTATGAGACGGCGAGCCTGGCCCACCTGCGCAATAAGCTGCGCTCCGGTGATGTCTGGGTTGAGCGATCAACGGCCTATCGCCAATTCGAAAGCTACATGCTGCCCCGGGCCGAAGCCGCGCCAATCGCATCAGGACTTGGTCTGCCCTCGACCGCTGACGCCTGGCTCGAAGGGCGTGCCCGGGAGTTGGACTGGCGGCTGAAACGCTTCGCACATCGGCTGCAACGCGGCCAGTTGGAAGGCGTGGAGATGCGCGACGACCGTCTGCACATCACCCCGGTCAAGCTCTCCACGCCGCCGGAAGCCGATGCGCTCGCCGATCGGATCGACGCCATGCTGCCGCGGATCCGGGTGACCGAATT
>Ga0302305_1000542_pt1 | contig 22579 bp, 18 predicted proteins | sample III_Palsa_E2_3_FD_198764 | JGI IMG/M metagenome (GOLD analysis project Ga0302305, IMG submission 198764) | Peat permafrost microbial communities from Stordalen Mire near Abisko, Sweden - III_Palsa_E2_3 | ecosystem: Environmental > Terrestrial > Soil > Palsa > Peat permafrost | place: Sweden... | reverse complement strand
CACCCAGGCCAGCACGAACGCCCAGATGCCGATCCAGATATCGCGTCCGACGACCTTCATCAGGGTGAAATTCTGCAGCGCCGCTTCAGGCGCGCCGGCGATTGCGCCACCGGCATTGCGCGCGATATCGCCGTAGGCCTGCGCCGCGGCGATGCCCGCCGCGTCGGCGAATTCCGACGTGCCGATCCACGCACCGGCCACGCCGGTCGACAGACCCAGCGCATGCGAGGCGAACGGCAGCACGAAGATCATCACGATCGCCCACAGCACCACCAAGGTAATCGCCACCGACGCCTGCTCGCGCTTGGCGCGCACGGCGCCAGCGATCGCGATCGCCGCCGACACGCCGCATACCGCACCGCCCACACCCAGCACGGCGGCAAAGCGGCGATCCAGCCCCAGCGCGCGGGCGCTGAAAAAGATCACGAAGAAGGTCAGCAGCGACACCACCGTCGCCTGTCCCACCGCCACTGGCCCGGCCCACACCAGCAGGGTAAAAGGCAGCGTCGCGCCCAGCAGCACGATGCCGACCTTGATAAAAAACTCCACCCGCAAACCGGCCTGGAACCATGCCGGCAGAGGCACCAAATTCGACACGATAAGCCCGAGCAACAGCGCCACCAGCGGCGCCTCCAGGTTGTAGTGCGAAGCCTGTGTCCAGGCGGCGATTTCAAAAATCAGCAGCGATGCTACAAACAGAATCAGGAATGCCGGCAGAAAATGCGCGAGGCGCTGTTTCAACACCGCCAGGGAAGCACCGAACAGCAATGCAAACATGACAAACAACGCGATGTAGTTCGGTAGATGCGCGAAAAGATCGGCTCCGGCCTGCGCGAGGCTGGTCCATTTGGCCGGCGCCGAGGCCAGCCACTTGATGCTACTGCCCGAGGCAAACGCCAGCCATGCCGCTGCCACCAGCAGTAGCCCTGCCCATACTGACCACCAGTCTTCATTGGAAAAAAAACTGCCACCCACTGTCTTTGCCGCCACACTGGTGGAGGGTTGAACCCTTCTAGGCAATTCGCTCTTCACTTGATTCATCAATGGAAACCCCTGGCTGAAAGCAGCGGCGGATGCCGCGACGGCAAATGGACGGCCAAAACTGACTACACGGAGCAATGCCATCGCATCACGGAGCCCTGAACGCCGAGTATCAACGTTGAGTCCGCGGGGTCAAAATAATCTTTAGCTTTATCATCATGACGGAACGTGATGGCCGGTCGACGCGTTCTGAATCCACAGTTCCACTCTATAAACAGATCGACTGACAGAAGACGCCAGGAAAACCTATCGCCTTAGCAAAGTGAAATCTGAAAACTCCCACTTTTTGATGGCAATGACCGCGCTGCAGCCACTTCTTGCATCGAGTGGAAGCCTCGCGTCCCGGCGCGCCAGTTCTTCAAACTCCTCTGCAAGATGTTCGATGGCAACCTTCATGCGTGCGCGAGACGCTTCCGAAAGAGTGGCTCCGACGAAGTGGAATGCATCACCCCCACCATCGAAGGCGCTATTGAAGTAGTCCGGTAAAACGCGGGTAAGAAAAAACGCCTGCACAGGCCCGTCCTTGCGCCAGGAAAAGTTGCGCGCAGTTAATTTTTTGATGCGGCGCGGCGGGCGATACTCGATGATGCGCAGCTTGTCCAACTTCAACAACAGCGATATCAGCTCGTTCTCGTCGATGCGATACGTTGACATCATTTCACTGAATCGCCAGTCGTTTACGATCAGATAGGTAATCAGCAGTAACTTGGAGTCGACGGTAAGCGCAACTTCTTGTTTCTGACTGAGCTCAGTCAGCGTATTCGTTAGCGGGCGGTCATTGCGTAGAAGGTCACCAACCGTGACGCCTAGAACATCACAGATGCGATCAAGCCGGCTTAGCGAAAAATCGCCTCGACCAAGGTCTCGCTTAACTGTCGGCTCGCTAAGACCCATCAGATCAGCGAGGTTGCGATACGTCATGCCACGCTCGCGGAGAATGGCGCGGATTGCTTGTACGACTGCCGCTGATCCAGCCATTCCTGATCTCCCGTTGAGCTCGTGCGTATCAATATATGATACCCACGGGCTCACGCAGTGTGCCGTTAGCATTCGGATTTGCATCCGGTTTGCTGCCGCCCGCACGCTTCACCGCAACGGATGCATTGAGGGGCAAGGATCATGCAAATGGCAAAAATCAATAAACCGCTTCCCATCAGGATTCTTGGCACGGGTGAGCATGTTCCCGGAACATGCGTCGAGTCGCACGAACTCGATGAACGGTGGGCAAAGACTCCGGGATGGACACTCAGGCACGCGGGCATCGAGCGGCGTTACTACGCCGACGAAGGCGAAACCTCGTCATTCATGGGCGCCGCTGCCGCACGATCCGCGCTTGCAGCAGCTGGCATGGAAGCGCATGAACTCGATTGCATCGTCTCAGCGTGCAGCGTTATGGAGCAGGCGATACCTTGTTCGGCTGTGCTGATCCAGCGTCGGCTCGGGCTCGGAGAAAGCGGCATTCCGGCATTCGACATCAATGCCACGTGCCTGAGCTTTATAGCTGCACTGGACCTGCTGAGCGCCGCGATGGCAGCGGGCCGTTATCGTCGCGTACTCATCGTGTCCAGCGAAATCGCGTCGGCTGGCCTTCGCCCGGACGACCCGGAAACCGCCATGTTGTTTGGTGACGGTGCCGCTGCCGTGGTGCTGGGACAGACAACCGAAGCGGGCGACTCCGAGATTTTGGGCACCCATTTCGAGACGTTCTCGGTCGGAGCCGACCTATGCCAAGTGAGATCCGGAGGAACCCGCATTCGCCCTCGCACCCATATGGAGGAATTCCTTCGCGGTGCCTGTTTCGAAATGCAGGGACGGGCGACCTATCGGATGGCCGCACAAAGGCTGCCCGCTTTCCTTGATCGTCTATTCCAACGTACCCAAGTCGCGCTGGGACAACTGACTTGCATTGTCCCGCACCAGGCAAGCGCCAAAGGGCTCGATCATCTGGAAGCCGCATTGGGATTTCCATCCAAAATGCTGGTGCGTGTCTTGGCAAACCGTGGCAATCAAATGGCAGCATCTATTCCAGTCACGCTGCATCACGCCATCAATAGTGGTCGCGTCAAGCGGGGCGACCTGATCGCGCTGGTGGGCTCTGGAGCCGGACTCTCCTTCGGCGGCGCCGTGATGAGGTACTAGGTCATGACACGTATTCTGGTAACCGGTGCCTCGGGATTTATTGGTTCTCATGTGGCCAGGCATTTCCACGCGCAAGGGCATCACGTGATTGCAACAGGTCGGGACAGGAGCCGACTCGATGTCCTTACCCGCGGGGGATTACGCACCCGAATCGTCGATCTTTCGAGTGACGCCTTGTCGCCGTTGACCGACGGCACAGAGGTTGTCATCCATTGCGCCGCTCTGTCATCGCCATGGGGGAGGCGCGAACAATTCATGGCGGCAAACGTGCTGGCAACGAAACGTCTACTGGAAGCGTCGCGGCAGTCAGGCGTTCGACGCCTCATTCACTTCTCTTCGCCAAGCATTTATTTTCGCTTTGGCGATCAGCTCAATACAGCTGAGGCCTTTACGCCGCCACGCCGCTGGATCAACGCCTATGCCGAAACCAAATGGATGGCCGAGCAATGCGTGAGGGAGGCCGCATCGGCGGGGCTTCCTACCCTCATTCTTCGGCCGAGAGCCGTGTTCGGTGAGGGCGACCGCGCCATATTTCCCCGCCTGCTCGGACTGGCGAAACGCGGTTGGTTTCCCACGATTGGCGACGGAAGAGCATTGATCGATGTCACCTATGTAGGCAACGTCGTAGCTGCCGTGCAGTTAAGCATGGAATCCAACGTGCCTGGGGACGGTCGCGCATTCAACATTACGAATGGTGAATCCATGCACGTGCGCGATTTGCTGCACCATCTTTTCAGCGCACTGGATTTAAAAGTAAAAATGGTTCCACTACCGCGCAGTGTCGCCATCGCTCTCGGCGGCGCTGCCGAGGCGATTGCGAATGCCCTGCCGGGACATCCAGAGCCACGATTAAGTCGCTATGGTGTGGGCGTCCTCGGCTACTCGCAGACGCTTGACATTTCCGCGGCGCGGCAGCAGCTGGGCTACGCGCCGACGGTAAGCGTTACCGAAGGAATCGCCCGTTTTGCACAGTGGTGGAGGTCTTGTGCCCAATATTGAATGGCGTATCTATGAGGCGGGATATTGCACGCATGCCGAATGCGCGACTCGGCGGGGCGCGCCACTCGCAGCAACGCGTTTTCCTGCATTGACATTTTTCCTCGATCATCCGCAACAGGGGAATATACTTTTCGACACGGGTTACTCGGAGCATTTCCTACATGCGACGAAGCATCTTCCGGAGCGGCTCTACCGCACAGTCACCCCCGTGCAATTGAAGGAAAGCGAATCACTGCGTTCGCAGTTGACTCGCGCAGGCGTATCGTCCGGCGATATCAAGCACATCGTGCTATCCCACTTTCACGGCGACCATGTCGGCGGACTATTGGATTTTCCCGAGGCTTCGCTCATTTGTTCCCGCGCGGCATGGGAAGATCTTCGTTTGCGTACCCGTCTGGGTTCGCTCCGAATAGGATTACTGCCAAAACTGCTTCCCAATAATTTTGTCGAACGTGTCAGTTGGATTGAAGATGCTCCACTGCGCAATTTGCCTCCCGCATTGATCGAATTCGGTTGCGGGCACGACATTTTTGGCGATGCGAGCATGCTCGCGGTGTCATTGCCTGGTCACGCGGCTGGCCAATACGGCCTCTTTTTCGAGGACAGGAACGGACAATCCATATTCCTGATTGCCGACGCCGCATGGTCGTCGCAGGCCATACGCGAAGGAGCGCCTCCCCCCTCGCTAGTTACTGCGTGGCTGGGGAATACAAAGATCTATCGTCAAACGTTGCAACGACTTCATCGGCTCGCAATCAAGTCACCTGAGATTCGCATACTACCTTCGCATTGCAGTGAATGGAGGATGCGGTGAGCCGTCTGGCAGAGGGCCTGGGAATACTTTGGCAATACGCTTTGGCCCGACTGCCTAGGTTTCGGGGTCGTGCCGATGTGGTGAACCATCAGCAGAAGTCATGGCGCCACCTGGAAAACTTCGTACTGACAAAGTCACCTTTTTACGCAGCCTATACCCGTCGACCCTTTCGCGATTATCCGATCATCGACAAGCAGCAGTGGATGAAGCATTTCGACGATATCAACACGTTGCAAATCACGCTGGATGCCGCATTGCGAGTTGCCGAAGAGGCGGAGCGTACGCGTGACTTCAAGCCAACGCTACAAGGTACTTCCGTTGGCATGTCGACGGGCACTTCCGGTGCACGCGGCATTTTCCTCGCGAGTCGATCCGAGAGAACCCGCTGGGCAGGCACACTGCTTGCCAAGATGCTTCCGGCAGGTATTTTTGCGCCCGCAAGAATCGCATTGATGTTGCGGGCAGGCAGCAACCTTTATGAGACCCTTTCCGGGGGCATGCGTCTCCACTTTCAGTACTTTGATCTGGCAATGCCCTTTGATGATGTGCTTGCGAAGCTGGAGCATTTCAAACCGTCGATTCTGGCCGGCCCGCCGAGCGTGATCGCCTTGGTCGCCGACGCCGTGAAGTCTAAGCAAATCCAGCTTCGCCCCTCCCGCATCATCGCGGCAGCGGAAGTCCTCGACCCGGTCGATGCTGCCCGCGTGACCGATGTTTTTGGTGTGCCTATTGAACAGATCTATCAGGCCACCGAAGGGTTTTTAGGTCAGACGTGTGCACAGGGCGTTATTCACCTCAACGAAGATTGCCTCATCATTGAGAAAGACTGGATTGATCGCGCGACGCGCCGTTTTGCCCCGATCATCACGGATCTTTATCGCAGTACACAGCCCGTCATCCGCTATCGTCTCAACGACATTTTGATAGAGCGCGAGCAGCCATGTTCTTGCGGTTCACCGTTTATCGCAATCGATCGGATCGAGGGCAGAGAAGACGATATCGTGTGGTTACCGAAATTCGCGGGTACCGGCGTTGTGCCGATATTCCCAGACGTCCTCTCGCGCGCACTGCTTAATTCGATGCCGTCAGCGAATCACTATCAGATAGAACAGTCCGGCCCGACAACGTTACGCGTCGGCATCAGCCCTGATTCCACATCGGTGGACCAGCATGGTATCCGGCTCGCGTTGACGCAGTGCACCCAGCGCGCCAACGCGGTCGCCCCTCACATCGAATTCGGCGCTTTGGCGGGAGGCCCGGCCTTGCAGAAATGCCGACGGGTTCGCCGTCTGATCGACATGCCCGGGAGATACCATGTCTAACGTACTTATATTGGGCGGGCGCGCTCCCGCTGCGCTGGACCATGCGCGACGTTTTGCACATCAAGGCTGGACCGTGACCATCGCAGATAGCATTCCGTGCAGGATCTCTGGGTGGTCTCGTTCAGTGACTTCCACGGTGAGACTACCGTCAGCGCGTTTTGCACCTCAGGCCTACATTGCCACCCTCTGCCAGGCGATACGGACTCACCGCATTGATCTCGTCGTACCGACGTGCGAGGAAGTCTTTTACCTTTCCCGCTATCGGCCGCTGTTGCCGGAATCCGTACGCATCCCCGTCGGCATATTCGAGACGATGGATACGCTCCACAGTAAATGGCGCTTCCTTGAAGCAGCGCAAGGCTGTGGTGCCGTCGTTCCCGAAAGTGCATGTGTCGAAACGCTTGAACAGGCGCGGGGCTGGGCAGGTGCAGATCCCGTGGTCCTCAAACCAGAATACTCGCGCTTCGGTGTACATGTGCGCCTGCACCCGGACGGCATCCCTAAGGATGCCCTGCCGTTCGACATTGCCGGGCGATGGGTCGTCCAGCGATTTTGTTACGGACGCGAACTATGCTCTTACAGCGTGGTTGATCGCGGGCGCCTGCTGGCACATGTCACCTATCGTCCCAGCTATCGGCTAAAGGGTAGCTCCAGTTTCTTTTTTGAAGCCTGTCCATCATCGGCCATTCAAAACTTTGTTGAAGCCTTCGCACGCAAGATGGATTACAGCGGGCAATTATCATTCGACTGGGTCGAAGCCGACAGCGGCGAGGTGCAGGTGCTTGAATGCAATCCTCGTGCAGTCAGCGGTGTGCATTTGTTCGGACTGGATGACGGCTTGCCAGCCGCGCTGGCAGGCACGGCCGCCCATTGTGTCGTTCCGGGCACACAGGCAGCACGGATGATTTCAGCTGTGATGCTGGTTGCCGGTGGTGCGCAAGCGTTGCGTCATCTGGCGGTCCGTCCCTGGTGGAAGGACTTCCGGCGCGGGCGTGATGTGATTGCGGTACCCCATGACCGGCTGCCGTTTTTGGGAGGAATGATGGACCTGGGCTCTTATACCCGGCTCGCGATACGGGATCGTTGCAGTCTGCGTCAGGCAGCGACCCATGACACGGAATGGGACGGCGAAGCATTGGCTGCGCTATGACCACCGCCCCTGTCGTGAATCTCAATGAATTCAATGCAAAAGCTGCTGCGTATCTGAGTATTCACAGGCAACAACCCACGCAGGCTTTTATTGCCAATGTACGGACGGAGGTTGATGCCATCGAAGCAGGCGGCGCCTTGTTCCCTGTAACGGTTAATGACGCCGAGCCGGATAACGCCTGGGTCTGTTCGCCTTTGACGACGTACGCAAGTTACGCTTTGGAAGAGGTCGAGCGTTTCGGCCATCCGGTGATCAAGGCGCCGTTGAAAGGTCTGGCCAGCGGCTTTGGACATTGGTTGCGCCACGCATCGATTGATCGCGCGGTGGCAATAAACAACTGGCTGGTTTCCACCAATGCATATCCCGACCTGGATGGGATTGGACTTGATCAGATTCTGGCCGAGTCGATGCAACGCTGGCCCACGCATGCCGTCTGGTTCCGCTCACTCAACACTGCCCACCACGCCGACTGGCTACGTGCGCTGTCCGACCGTGGATGCATCCTGATACCTAGCCGCCAGGTCTACTTGTTCGAGGATGTTGCCGACCTTGCACTTCACCGGACGAATTTGAAACGCGACCTTGTGCTCTTGCACCGAAGTGATCTGGATCACCGCATCACTCGCGAATTCGACGACGAGGATTTTCGGCGAATCGCCGAGCTCTACAAGGACTTGTACATTCACAAGTACTCTGCGCTCAATCCATCTTATGGATGGACACTCATCAAATCCTGGTCGCAGTCAGGCCTGTTGGAACTCAGCGGCATCCGCGATGACGCCGGCGTGCTCCAGGGTGTTGTAGGCCTGCTCCGTTTTGGCAATCTTTTGACGTCGCCCATTGTTGGTTACAACACGTCACTACCGCCAAAGTTTGGACTGTATCGCATGCTCATGGCACTCGTAATGCGCCAAGCCGTTTCGGACAGATGCCAAGTCAACCTCAGTGCAGGTGCTGCGCATTTCAAACGACTGCGCGGCGGCGAACCGGCCATTGAGTACAGTGCGGTATTCGCGAAGCACCTACCCCGACGAATGCAGCTTCCGCTCAAAATTCTAGGCAAAGCGACGCGTCAACTAGGTGTTCCCATCATGAAGCGGTACAAGCTATGACATCGTGGCCTGCGGCGTTGTACCAGCAATGGTTTGTGGTGGCACGTGCGGATGGCGTCGGTAAAAAACCGGTCGCGGCGATGCTGCTCAATCGACCCATCGTCCTTGCGAGGGTCGACGGGAAAAACATTGTCGGCTACGAAGACCGTTGTCCGCATCGGCAGGTTCCACTTTCAGCCGGACGCGTTGTGGACGGCACGCTGCAGTGTGCCTATCACGGCTGGCGTTTTGATCCAGAAGGTACGCTCGTTGAACTACCGGGCATGCCCACGGGAAATTGTCTGCCCAATGTTCGTGCCCGTACGATTGACGTGGTGGAAAACGGAAGCCTCGCCTGGGCACGGCTAAGGCAAGACCCTAACACGCGCATTCCGCCACCCATCCAGAGCCTCGCCGAGCAGCGCCGCCGGTTCATGTGGCAATCGACCTGGTCGGCAGGAGCAGCGGACATTCTGGAGAACGTACTCGATCCCCTTCATACGCATTTCGTCCATCGCGGCTTGATCCGCTTTAACACCGCACGGCGCGATACGGTGGCATCGTGCTGGTCAACCGACGACGGGTTTACCGTCGACTATAAGGGTAACGCGCAGCAGTCCGGATTGATCTACAGGCTTTTCGAATCGCCGCGCGAATTCGAGCGCGCACACTTCTACGAGCCTGGCACCATTCAACTGGACTACGGGTACAGCAATGGCAGCCGTGTCCGCATATCCATCCATGTTTCGCCGAAGTCGAGCACACAAACCGAAGTATTCGGTACGCTTCATATCGATGGACGTTGGGCGCCAGCCTGGGCCGTTCGATTATTCGTATGGCCACTAATTCGTAAAGTTGCTAATCAGGACAGGGATATTCTTGCGTTACAGGCAGCCAACACACGACGGTTTCCGGAACGAAAGGACGTGATCACGCCCTTTGATCTCGTTCGAAAAAGGATACTGTCGCGTTGGGACGCCAATTTCATCAACGCTGAAAACGATTCCGATGATTGCGATACGTTGATGAGGCTTTGACAGGTCAGAAAAACGGCGTCCTTTGTGGCGACCAGCGCCGCCACGCTTTCTCGGTGCGTCGAACCTACTTCTCAACAATCAAGCCAAGTTCCCATGCGGCGCATTCCTCAGCGTCAGGAGGCGGTACCGCCAACGGACATGTCGTCGATCTTCAACGGTGGCTGCCCCACACCGACCGGCACGCTCTGGCCGCCCTTGCCGCAGACGCCGACGCCTTCGTCGAGCGTCATATCGTTGTCGATCATCGAGACGCGGTTGAGCACTTCCGGACCGGAGCCGATCAACGTGGCGCCCTTGACCGGACGCGTGATCTTGCCGTCTTGATGAGGTAAGCCTCGCTAGCGCTGAAGGTGAACTTGCCGCTGGTGATGTCAACGCTGACCGTCCCGGGAAGCTGATAAGGGCACACAGCGACACCTCGGAGTGCCCGAGAAATCGCTGGCCTGAGTCAAGCGCAGGCCTTTCCACAGGCGCGCTCCAGCCGACGCCAAAGACCGATCATGACTTTGGCAACGATCCCGCAACGGCACTTTCCGGCTTGCCGAGGTCTATCCGCTGACACGACTTTCGCTGGGCCTTCCCAAGGTTCGATCATCCTTTCGACGCGGTTGATAGGGCGTGGCTTTGTGCGCGGCTCCGTCTGCGTCACGAATTGCCGCGGACCGGCGCGTCGCTGTGTTGTGTCGGCGAGTGCGACTTTCCGCGCCGGACTTGAAGCCGCCTGCCGCGACGTCTGGTTGCAGATAAAATATTGATAAATATGCAAAACATGCCAAACGCAGGGCTAACCGCATGGATGGCGAGTTTTTCGCGTGCCGCGAGGATGCGTAAGGGCCGCCTCCCGGAAGCTAGCCCTAGACAACCGCCATGCCGCCATTATCGGTCTGTCTGCGGACGCACATGACTCTTTGCTGGAGGGAAACCCTTTGTTTTGTACGTCAGCTATCAACAGTTCACCACCTCTGCGAGGTAGATCTTTGTGAGGATGCCTGCGAGCAATCCAGACCGAAGATCGCATCCTGGACCGCACTGGAATCCATCCATAGCGCCAATTGACGGACATACCGCCGCTGGCATAGGCTGCTATTTCTTCCACAATTTTTTGCGAGTTGCCGGCATGAGTATGGATATCTGCATCACCCTGAGCGACTCGGACCTCAAGCTTTTTGTGGAGGGCATGAAAAATGCCCAGGGCAAGGCGGAAAAGCTGGAGCCAGTCAGCATCATTGGCGCCGCGCGACAGCTGGTCGAAGAAAGCACCAGCAAGGATCTACCAGATTTCGTCACCACCCGTCTCAAGCATCTCGACACCATGATTGCGATGGTCGAGGACGCCGGCTTCGGCCTGCCCGAGGCCGACCGCGACAACGTGCTGGCCGCACTTGCCTACTTCGCCAGTCCGGACGACATCATTCCCGACAACGTGCCGGTGCTGGGTTTTCTCGATGACGCGATTATGATCGAGCTGTGTTTTCAGGAACTGAAGCACGAAATCGAGGCTTATAACGATTTCCGCCACTGGCGCGACAACGAAGCCACACGCCGCAACGAAAGCAAGGCCGGCCTCATGCTGACCCGCGTCGAGTGGGCCGAGGCTCGCCGCCTGCAGACGCTCGAACAAATGCATCGCCGCCGTCAGGAATCCTACAGCAGCGGCAGCTGGTCGCCGGTACTTTTCAAAGTCAGCTGAATTCGGCAAATCGCTGATGATTAAAAAGGGGCGCTACAGCGCCCTTGTTTATCGGGCGCTGCGGCTGAGCCGGGCGGAGAGAAGCAGCGCCCAACTTGATGTGGCGGTCGGTGTTAGGTTTCGCTGCGCTCAGTCCAACCTGCGGTCGCCGACGGGATATTGGCTGGCGCCGATATCTCTTGTATCGACGTCCAAACGCTTAAGACGCTGTGCCACCGACGGTCATGCCGTCGATCTTCAACGTCGGCTGACCGACGCCGACCGGCACGCTCTGGCCGTCCTTGCCGCAAACGCCGATACCTTCGTCGAGCGCGAGGTCGTTGCCGATCATCGAGACACGATGGAGTACTTCCGGCCCTGAGCCGATCAAGGTGGCGCCTTTCACCGGGCGGGTGATCTTGCCGTCTTCAATCAGATAAGCCTCGCTGGCGCTGAAAGTAAACTTGCCGCTGGTGATGTCAACTTGGCCGCCGCCGAAATTCGGTGCGTACAGGCCTTTTTTGACCGAACGGATGATTTCCGCTGGATCGTGCTGGCCGGCGAGCATGTAGGTATTCGTCATGCGCGGCATCGGCAGCGAGGTAAACGATTCGCGGCGGCCGTTACCTGTCGGTGCCATGCCCATGAGGCGTGCATTGAGCTTGTCCTGCATGTAGCCCTTGAGGATGCCGTCCTCGATCAGCGTGGTGCATTCGGTGGGCGTGCCCTCATCGTCGATGCTGAGCGAACCGCGGCGCCCTTTCAGGGTGCCATCGTCGACGATGGTCACGCCCTTGGCCGCGACCCGCTGACCGATGCGCCCGGAGAACGCCGAGCTGCCCTTGCGGTTGAAGTCACCTTCCAGGCCGTGACCGATCGCCTCGTGCAGCAGCACACCAGGCCAGCCCGGGCCGAGCACCACAGTCATGTTACCGGCCGGCGCATCGACCGAGTCCAGATTCACCAGCGCCTGGCGTACGGCTTCGTCAGCAAAGGCGAGCGCACGGCCGTTTGCGATCAGTTCGCCATAGCCGTAGCGGCCACCGCCGCCCGCGTGGCCCTGCTCGCGACGTCCATTCTGTTCGGCAATCACCTGCACGTTCAGACGCACCAGCGGGCGTACATCGGCAGCCAGCGTGCCGTCTGAAGCCGCGATAAGAATCGTGTCGATAGTGGCGGCAATGCTGACGATCACCTGCTTGATGCGCGGATCGCGCGAGCGTGCGTAAGCGTCGACCTCCCGCAGCAGCGCTATCTTTTCCGGGTTGGGAAGACTGTCGACCGGATCGATGGCCGGATAAAGCTGGCGCGCGCCGTTCAGTGCCAGCGGCTTGCCCGAGCCGTTGCCGTCGTGGGCAATGGCGCGAGCGGCGCGCGAAGCGTCCAGCAGCTGCGGCATCACAATTTCATCGGAATAGGCGAAACCGGTTTTCTCACCGCTGATGGCGCGTACGCCCACGCCCTGCTCGATCGAATGGCTGCCGTCCTTGACGATGCCTTCTTCCAGCAGCCACGACTCGCTTCGCGAATGCTGAAAATACAGATCGGCCGCGTCGATCGATGGGCCCATCAGCTGGTTGAACACGCGGTCGAGATCACCAGCGGCGATGCCGCCCGGCGCGAGCAGCCGGCGTTCGGCTTGGGCGATCAATGATTCCATGAATTTTTGCCGTTTATTGTTCGGTGGGACTAACGAAATATGGCCAAATCCTGCGACTTAAAGCCCGCACCCGCAAGCCTGGCAGCGCGAGCCCGCCACGGCTGGCACCGACATGTGCGCCGACTTCATCGGCCAGCCGGTGTTTCTGTTTCACGGCAGCACCAGGCCGGCCGCCCGATTCGTCGGAACGTCGTCAGTGACCGGTTGACTGCGCCGAAGCCGGCGCAACGTTCTTCGATGCGTTGACCGGCATAGGCGTCACGGCGGCGGGCGGCAAAACCGGTGCCGAACGTTTTTCCATCAGGGTCATGACCGGTTTGTCCCACTTGCCTGTGATCTTGTAACGCGCCCCGACAGCACGGTTCAGGCCGCGCCCGAGCAGGCCCTGCACGGCGAAACCAGCGGCCGCACCGATCGGGCCACCAACTACGGCGCCGACGATCGGAAGGCTGTTGCCGGCGTGCGGTACCACGACAATCTGCTGATCGAACTTTCTGGCCCGCAAATCGGTACGTCCAGTAATGGTGATTTCCGCGGCGGAGCTGTGAATTTTGAAGTTGTCGGTGGTTGCCACGCCGTTGGCCAGGCTGAAGTCGCCGGCCATCGAGTCGAATGCCAGCCCCTTGCCGAACACGTCGCCGAAATCCAGCGTCATGCGGCGCGGAAGTTCGGCGAGCGACGCCAGGCCCAGCAGCCTGCCGGCGCCGGGCGATGACACTTCGGGAATACGGCCATTGCTGACGTGGACGCTAAGCGTGCCATCCATGCTCGCCAGCGAAAGCGCACTGGGCGCACCGGGCCAGCTCGCGTCGAGCTCGTCCGTGGTCTTGCCACCGTTGACCAGGCCCTCGAAACCGAAGGCTCCGAGCATGCCGCCCAGGTCCTCGGCGGCGAAGCCGATTTTCATCTGTGTGTGGCTGTTAGTGGCGCTGCCGCTCCAGTCGCCGCTGGCGTTGATCTGCACGCGACTGGACAGCGCGCGCAGCTGCTCGATGTGCAGACCGCTCGCCGTCGGCCAGGTTTCCAATCGCGCCTCACCCAACTTGGCGTCGCCCAGACGAAGATCCCCCAGCCACAGGTGAAACGGTGGCAACGCAGCAGGATTGATGCCGGTATTGGCCGGATTCGCCGGCGGCGCGTTGGCGGAGGATGCATCCGGCGCGGCGACCGAGGCTGCATCGGCAGGGACAGCGGCGGCAGCGGACGAAGTCGTGGCGTTTGGACGTCCATTTACGCCGGCAACGACCGTCGTATCCTTCGGCCAGTAGAGCTTCTGAAGTCGAGCGGTAATGCCGCGTTTGGCCATCTCGCGCGTGGGCACGTTAAAATTGCCGCTTAGCGTGGCGGCCGCCACATCCACGCTGATCGCATCAGCCTGCGGCCTGGCTTTGATCTGCATCGCCCCGAACGGATAACCGAACAGCGCCGCCTGCGTCGTACTGATGTCGATGCTTTCCAGCGACGGACCGTCCCCGCTGCCGCCGGCGGCGACGTGCTGCACCCAGCCGGTAACGTCGAGCTGATCGGCATGCCCGCGAATGCGCAGCCCCTGCGCCGGTAGATCGCTCGGCATATCGCTGCCCAGCGCTATGGTCCCGGCCAGCGGCTTCTGCGCGCCGTCGGACAGGCGGAAATGCCCGCGCGCGACCTGACCCAGTGCCAGCTGCATATCGCTGCCGCCTACCGGCAGGACCATCGTCAGCTGCAACGGCAGCGTTTCCGACGCCGACTTCTGCAAGGGCACAGGAAGGTTCAGCGCGATGCCGGTCAGCGGAGATTCGACGCTGAGCGTCTGCGTCAGCGCTTTACTGCCTGCCGGATGCGCAATGGTGAAGCCGATGGTGAAATCGCTGCGGCCATCGGCCAGCGGCACCAGCCATTTGAGCGAAGGGTAATCTTGCAGCAGCTCCGCCAGCTGATAACTGCCGGTCAACTGTGCCGAGAATGTCGTGCCGGGGTCTGCATTACCGCCGGCTATGGCCAGCTGTAGTTTGGATGGCTGTCCGCGAAAGCCGACGTCCAGCGGGCCGCCCTGCAGACCATGCCCGTCAAAGCGCAAAGGTCCATTGATCTTGTCGAGCTTGAGGTTCCACTCCGGCGCGGTGAGGTCGGCATCCTTCAACTGCGCCGTACCATTCACCTTCCCCTCGTTCGGCCTTGCCAACGGCAGCAACAGATGAAAATCGACCGCGCCGCTGCCACCTAAATTCAGCTTGGCCAGCGTATCGGCCTGCGCACTGCCGATCGGGCTCTTGCGCACAAACTCCATCAGGCTGGCACCGCTGCCGCTGCCCTGGACGGAGAGATCCAGCAGCGGATCGGCAAAGTCCGGAATCCGCGCTGCCGCATGATCGACCTTTACGCCCAACACTTGCCCCGCGCTGGCTTCAGCGGATAAGCCATTGTTGACGAAGCTGGCAACCAGATCGAGCCCTTCGCCGCGTGGCCAGCCCCTGCCGTAGTCGAATACAAGACCCCTGACCGGCGCACGTGCTTCGAAGCGGCCCTCGTTGTGACGGAACGGCCAGTCGGCGAGGCTGCCGCGCACCAGCACCTGTGCCTGATCGATACTGCCTTCGATCAGGGCGTTATCGAGCCAGGTGACCGTAGCGGGTGGCAGCGTGTTGATTGGCAGGTAGGCCTTTGCCGCCTGCAAATCGGCATGGTCCAGGTCAGCATAAAGATCCAGAAAGGGAGCGCCACCCTGCGCCGGCAGAGTCATTTCGCCGCGCGCTTCGCCCGCGTAACCGGCACCTGCAAAATTCAGCGCGTCCGCGCCAATATGCCAGTCGCCGTTTTCCGACCAGAACGCCAGCGTGCCGCCCAAGCTCGTCAATGAAAAAGGCTGACGAAATATCTGCGAAAACTGCAGCGTGGTGGACTGAGCCGGCAGCTCCAGCGAAAACGCTTCGCTATCGCCTCGCAGCTCGCCATACAGGCCGCTCACGCCGGGCAGCTTGCCGACCGCATCGATCGCCAGACCGGTGAAAGCCAGATCGACGGCCTGCAAGCCATCGGTCTGATTCCACTGCAGGGAAACCCGATTGAGATCGCCGCGCGGGTGTCCGCTGCCAAGCCACTGCGCCAACGAGCGGCCGAGATCGGGCTTCAGCGCAAGCCAGGGCAGCAGAGGCGCCAATTGCAAGTCGCGGGCGGCGACTCCGACACGGGCCGGCCGACCCGCAGGCTGATGCAGGCTCAATGCAAGCCGGCTGCCATCATCGCCAGCCCAGCGCACATCGTAGCCATCGACCGTGCGGCGCAGACCGGCAATGCCGTGGAGGTCCGATACGCTGGCGCGCGCTCCATCGGCGTGCGATATCGAGAGTTGATCCAGATCGAATCGGATCGTGCCGCCAACCACTTTACCGCGATACCAGTCGAGCCACGACGCCAACTTGCCGTGACCTTTTTCAGCCGTATAGCCGTCCATATCGATACCGGACAGCAGCTGCTTGAGATCGATGTCGTCCGCACCGAACCACAGATGGCCCGAACTGCCGTCCTCGCGGAAACGCCCTGCCGTTCGCAGGATCGCGGATGCGCCGTCACGCTGCAGCAACCCACCGAAACGTATGTGGTCACCCTGCCTGCTCAGGCGCAGCTGTCGCGCCAGCAGGGTGTAGCTTTTGCTGAGCTGCGCGTCGGTGATCACCACGCGCAGATTTTCCAGCCAGATGTCCATCGACAGCGGACCCAGCGACAGTGGCTGCTTGCTTTTACCGCCAGCTACGCCAATGCCGTTGACATGCCAGCCGCCGTCATCGCCGTGCACCAAATCCAGCTCCAGTCCACGCACGTGCAGGTTGACCAGATGCCGCGACGGCGCCAGCCAACCGCCGAAGTCCAGCTTCAGTTCGGACTCGGGAATCTGCAGCGGCGCGCCAGCCTGACCGTCCTGCACTCCGACGGTGACGCCGTGCATCACGAACAATGGACCGGAGGGTGTCCAGCGGCCTTCCATCGAGGCAAAACTGACCGGCCGCTGCAGCCGTTCGCTGAGCTGAGCCGCGACCCATTCGGGATGCTGCGCCAGCAACGGCAGCAGCAGCTGGGTCAGCGCCATCACCACGGCCAGCAGAATCACCGCGCTGCCGCCAATCCAGCCCACCGCACGCGCACAGCCGTGCAGCCGCCGCTGCCACAGCGCCCTCACGCGCGGCTGTCCAGGCCGGACGTGGCAAGCGAACTCAGGCCGGGCCTACAGCAAAACCACATCAAACTGTTCCTGCGAATAGTGCTCTTCTGCCTGAAATCGTATGCTTTTGGAGATGAACTCTTCCAATTCAGCGACCGCGCTGGACTCTTCTTCGAGGATGCGGTTCACCACCGACGGGCTGGCCATGACCAGCAATTTCTCGGCGTTGAACTGACGCACGGCACGAGTAATTTCGCGAAAAATTTCGTAGGTGACGGTTTCGGCCGTCTTCAGCTGGCCACGCCCGTTGCAGGTGGCGCACGGCTCGCACAGCTGACGCGCAAGACTTTCCGTCGTGCGCTTGCGCGTCATCTCCACCAAACCCAGCGCAGACATCGGATACACCGTGGTCTTGGCATGGTCCCTGGCCAGCCCCTTGCTCAACATGCGCAGCACCTGGCGCTTGTGCTCTTCGTCGATCATGTCGATGAAGTCGATGATGATGATGCCGCCGAGGTTGCGCAGACGCAGCTGGCGCGACGCGGCCTGCGCCGCTTCCAGATTGGTCCGGTAGACCGTTTCTTCCAGGTTGCGCGTACCCAGGTAGGCGCCGGTGTTGACGTCGATCGTGGTCATCGCCTCGGTTTGGTCGACGATCAGATAACCACCGGATTTCAGCGGCACCTCTTTTTTCAGTGCACGCTGCATTTCATCCTCGACGCCATACAGGTCGAAGATCGGCCGCTCACCGTCATAATGCTCAATGCGGTCGTCCAGATGCGGCATGAACTTGTGCACGAACTTCACCACCTTTTCGAAGGTGGCGTGCGAATCGATGCGCACTTTTTCGATGTCGTCGTTGAGCATGTCGCGCAGGCTACGCAGCGGCAGCGACAGCTCTTCGTAAACGCGTTCGCCGACTTTGGCCTTGGCGATATTTTCCTGCACCACGCGCCAGACCTTGCTGAGATAAGTCACATCGAACGCCAGCGACTCGGCACTCTGCCCTTCCGCGTTGGTGCGCACGATATAGCCCAGCGGGTTCTCGCCGATCAGCGGGGTCAGCACCTCTTTCAGGCGCTGTCGCTCGGGCTCGTCTTCGATGCGGGTAGAAATGCCCAGCGTGCGCGCATACGGCAGCAGCACCAGATAGCGCGACGGAATCGACAGGTGCGCCGAGAGCCGCGCGCCCTTGGTGCTGATCGGGTCCTTGACCACCTGCACCACGATCTCCTGACCCTCATGCACCAGCTCGCTGATCGACGGCGTGTGGCCATTGCCGTTGCCGCTGGGCTCGGTGCCATCGGCCGACGGCGGCGGCGCCGGCCGCACGATATCGGAGGCGTGCAGAAACGCGGCACGATCCAGTCCGATCTCGACGAACACCGCCTGCATGCCGGGCATCACGCGCTGCACGCGGCCCTTGTAAATATTGCCGACATAGCCGCGCTTGGAGGCGCGTTCCACGTGCACCTCCTGCAGCATGCCGTTCTCGACAACGCCGACCCGCGTCTCGCGCGGCGTCACGTTGATCAGAATTTCTTCGCTCACCGGACACTCCCCCAATTGATCTTCTTTATAGCCGTTGACGAACCTGCCTGTCGATGAAACCTTTCGCCGGGTAGTCTGCAACATCAGTGATTTACGACACCCTTCTGACGGATTGCTTGATTCAGTTCGGCGCGGGATCCACGGCGGGGTCAGCCAAGGATCGCGACAGCGGCGGTTGCCCCAGCTCGGCGCGCAGGCGCGGCAGGCTCTGAGGGTAGTTGGCCTGCACGAAGGCGATCAGGCCCTCGCGCACGCGGCAGCGCAGATCCCAGCTCAATGGCGAATCAGCTGAACTGACCAGAGCGCGCAGCTGCATGGCTTTCTCGTTGGCATCGGTGACCTGCAGCAGACAGACCCAGCCATCCCATTCGGGCGCACCCGCGCAGATGCGCTTGAGCTCCTCGCGCAGCGGCTCCAAGGGCAGGCCGTAGTCGACCCATAAAAACACCGTGCCGATCAGCTTGGAGCTGGTGCGCGTCCAGTTTTGGAACGGGTTTTCCATAAACCAGTTCAGCGGCACGACCAGGCGGCGCTCGTCCCAGATTTTCACCACCACGTAAGTGCCGGTAATTTCCTCGATGCGACCCCATTCGTTCTCGATGATCACCACGTCGTCCAGCCGGATCGGTTGGGTCAGCGCAATCTGCAGACCGGCGATGAGATTGCCAAGCACCGGCTTGGCCGCAAAGCCGAGCGCCAGACCGGCCACGCCAGCCGACGCCAGCAGGCTGGTACCGAGCTGGCGCACGTTGGGAAACGTCAGAAGGATCATCGACAGTGCCAGCAGCACGATCAGCACATTGAAGGTGCGGCCGAGTACGCGGACCTGAGTGAGCACGCGGCGCGCGCGCAGGTTGTCGGACTTGTTTATCGGGTATTGATGAATCGCCAGTCCTTCCAGCGCGCTCACACAGCGCACCAGCAACCAAGCGGCCGTCGCGATCAGCGCGACCAGTAACAAATGCTGCAATAGGTCGAGCGCTAGCAGCCGATTTGCTTCGGGCGCGAGGCGCAGCGCAAGGCTCAGCATAAGCAGTGGTACCAGCCACTCCATCGGAGCGCTTGCTCGGCGCAGCATGTCGGCCGCCAGCGGACGGCCGCGAGCCAGCCGCCGCATCACCGCCCAGCCGGCGCGACGTATAGCCACGGCGAACAGCAGCGCCACGCAGACCGCGCCGCCCAGCCGCACCCACGGCTCTTGGTTCCATAGTTCGGTCAATGACATGGCAACAGTGTGGCGGTTGCTGCGTCCACGGCGTGTCGCCGAGGAATACAGAACTCGTTCAAATCCACGTCATCCATCGCGTAAAGTAGCCCCATGACGGCGACCCCGACACTACTGGCATGGAGCGGCGGCAAGGACTGCCTGCTCGCGCTGCAGCGGCTGCTGAACGATCCGCAGTGGCAGGTGGTCGGCCTGCTGACCACGGTCAACCGGCACTATTCGCGCGTCGCCATGCACGGCATCCAGCGCAATATTTTGCTGGCGCAAACCGAAGCACTGGGGCTGCCGCTGATCGAAGTGCTGCTCGACTGGCCGGGCAGCAACGAAGCCTACGAGGAGGCGCACGCGAAAGGACTGGTCGAAGCCCGCATGCGCTGGCCGGGCATCCGCCACTGCGCGTTCGGCGACCTGTTTTTGCAGGATGTGCGCGACTATCGAGTTCGTCAGCTCGGTCGCGACAACTGGCGCGCGGTGTTTCCGCTGTGGGGCGAAGATACCGCCGTGCTGTCGCGACGCTTTGTCGGCGAAGGCCATCGCGCCATGCTTTGCTGCGTCGATACCCAGCAGCTTGACGCCGAATTCTGCGGCCGCGAGTTCAACAGCGCCCTGCTCGACCAGCTGCCGCCCGGCGTCGATCCCTGCGGCGAGCGCGGCGAATTCCATACGCTGGCTTTCGACGGACCGCTGTTTCGCCAGCCTTTGAAACTGCGCCGCGGTGAGTCCGTGCTGCGCGACGGCCGTTTTCAGTTCACCGATTTTCTACTCGACGACGCGCCACCGCCGCATGCCCGGCTCGATGATCGATGACGCGAAAATCCATGCAGGGCGATAGCGGCCACATCCTGCCCGACGTGCTGAAAATCGGCCTCACGCTGGTGTTCTGCGGCACCGCCGCCGGCAAACGCTCGGCCGCCGAAGGCGCGTATTACGCGCATCCGGGCAATCTGTTTTGGCGGGCCTTGCATCAGGCGGCGCTGACGCCGCGCCTGCTGGCGCCGGCCGAATTTCCGCAGCTGCCGAACTACGGCATCGGTCTGACCGATCTGGCCAAACATCACGTCGGTAACGACAATGAGCTGCCGCGCGATGCCTTCGATGCCGCCGCACTCCTAGTCAAGATCGAACACTACGCGCCGCGCGTGCTCGCCTTCACCAGCAAGAACGGCGCGCGCGCTGTACTGAGCCGTTCGGTCGACTACGGCCTGCAAACCGCCACGATCGGCGACACGCAGATCTTCGTGCTGCCCTCCCCATCGGGACAGGCGCGCGGCCACTGGACGATCGCCCCGTGGCTGGCCCTGGCCGAACTCACCCGCACGATGCGCGCCCAGCAAAGCCACTGACAAGCTCAGTCGACCGGCGTCGTGCGGTATTTGCTGACGTCGCGCTCCTGTACGACCGGTGCGTGATTCGACCAGGCCTGTCGAATATAACTCACCACGGCGGAGACCTCGGTGTCGCTGAGCTGCTGCGCAAAAGGCGGCATCGAATACGGCCGCGGGTTGGCCGCGGTGCCCGGCGAAAAGCCGCCCAGCAGCACCACTCGAGTGGCATTCACACCGACGGGCTCGGTGACCGACGCGTTGCGGTCGAGCGGCGGATAGATGCCGGCGACACCGCTGCCGTCCTGGCGGTGACAGCTCGCACACTGCTGCGTGTAGATTTTCTCACCCTGATCGACCAGGGCCTTGTCGTGGAACGCTTCGTCCGGCGCCGCAGCCACGGCCCGCGCGGGCAGCGACTGCAGATACACAGCGATCGCCTGCAGATCGTCGTCAGTCATGTGCTGTGTACTTTCGATCACGACCTCGGCCATCGGGCCGAACGCCACGGCTTGGCGCGATTGGCCGGTCTTCAGAAGATCGACGATATCCGCGCGGCTCCAGCCCTGCAGACCACCGTTCTGCCGAGTGCTGAGATCGGGCGCGTACCAGTTCTGCGCGGGCATCTCACCGCCCGACAACGGCTGCTGGCCGGACACGGCGCCGAGGCTGTTGCGCGCATCGTGGCATTCGTTGCAATGACCCAGGCCCTGCACCAGGTAAGCACCACGATTCCACCGCGCGGATTGGCCGGGATCCTCCGCGTACTGCCCTTCGTGGAAATACAGCAGACGCCAGCCGATGAGCACGTCACGAACGCTGTAGGGAAAGCGCAGGTTTGGCCGTCCAGACGGCTGATTTACCGGCGGCAGCGAGCGCAGGTAAGCGAAGATCGCCAGCGCATCGTCGGCGCTCACCTTGGTAAACGCCGTATAGGAAAAGGCCGGATAAAGCAGCCTGCCGTCGCGGCCGATACCGCTGTGCAAGGCGCGCCAGAAATCCTCGAAGCGCCATAGCCCAATACCCGTGGCGCCGTCCGGCGTGATGTTGGGCGAGGGAATATCGCCAAACGGCGTCACCACGCTGCGCCCGCCGGCATACGACTGGCCGCCGGACGCCGTGTGGCAAACGCGGCAGTCGCCGGCCGTGGCGAGGTATTCGCCACGAGCTATAAGCACGGGATCTTTCAGCGTCGCTGCACCGATGCTGCGCATCGCAGAGGGCAACGGCTCGGCAAGATCGCGGCGAAGCCAGAGCACCAGCGCCGCGGCAAGAACCAACAGCACCAGCAGAAGCAACGCGCGGCGCAGCCACCTCATCATGCGCCGTCTCCCTTGGCACCCAGCACGCCGCACGCCAACGGCGGATTGACCGAGCCGGCCGCTTGCGCGTGCGTATCGGCCGGCGGCTGTTGACTGGCC
>Ga0302305_1000534_pt1 | contig 22727 bp, 21 predicted proteins | sample III_Palsa_E2_3_FD_198764 | JGI IMG/M metagenome (GOLD analysis project Ga0302305, IMG submission 198764) | Peat permafrost microbial communities from Stordalen Mire near Abisko, Sweden - III_Palsa_E2_3 | ecosystem: Environmental > Terrestrial > Soil > Palsa > Peat permafrost | place: Sweden... | reverse complement strand
GGGCGGCGAAGCTGGCGGCAATTGAGAGTTCGGTGTTGCCGCTGAGCGTGGCGATGCAGACGGTGTCGAAGACGTATGTGGATGATGCGATTGCGGCGGCTGCGACGGGGTTTCCGCTGGCGAGTAGTCCTTATGTGCTGGTGGCGGGGGATGCGATGACGGGGCCGCTGGTGTTGCCGGCTGATCCGGTGAGTCCGCTGCAGGCTGCGGATAAGAACTATGTGGATGAGAACGTGGCGGGGATTGCCGCTGGGTTGGGGCAGAAGGTGAGCACTGTACCGGGGGCGACGCAGGTGGTTTCGCAGCCGACGGGGACGCAGTTGGAAGTGAACCTGCTGAATGGTGAGGTGTACGCGACGCAGTATTTGTCGGGCGCGGGCAGTAACGGGATTGTCAATGCGCTGGGCAGTGCGGACTGTGCGACTGGCTGCGAACTGAAGGTAGAACCGACGTATTCAAACGCCGAGGTGGTAAGGGTGAATGAGATGCCGGCGAAGTCGAGAGTGGAAGATGCACGCGGTGGCGGATTGGAGGCGACGTCGGTTGATCCGTTGAATCCGTCGGATCTGGTGAGTGCCGCGGAGAATGTGAACAACGTGTCGGTGAGGTCGGCGGCGACGTTGGCTGGGCTGTATCCGGGATACTCGCTGAGCAGCTATGCGATGAAGCTACAGAACTCGGCGTTGACGGGCGGATCGAACCAGTTTCCGGAAGAGATTGAGGGCTCTCCTTACTTCAAGAGCACGTATGGCGTGGAGTATATGACGGGGGTTTACAACACGCAGGGGCAGCATGTGCAGGTGGGCAATGTGGTGGATTGCTATGGCGTGGGCGACTGCCTGGCGGGAGCGCAGTTCGTCTGGTCGGAGGGCGGGTATCGCGACTCGGCGGATGAAGGGACACATCCTTTCGATCTGACGGTGGCGGAGGACTACATGACGTTTGCGGGGGCGTGTACGAGTGGATGCACGACGGGTTCGACGGCAGTGATGGTGACGGCGAGCACGGGAGGCGGCAGGCAGGGTGATGGGCGGTATCTGATCGACAAGAACCCGGCGAAGGTGATCAACACGGGTGTGCTGACGGGTGGTGGATCGTCGAGTTTTGGGACGGTGAGTTTTAGTGGGACGAACTTTCCGGTGAGCGTGTTTCTTTCGACGGTGGCGGCGGCTACATCGCAAGCGGCGAATATGTCTCCTGGCGTGGTGACGCTGGCGATTGCGACGACGGGCGTGGCGGCGGGGTATGCGACGAGTACGTCGGCGCTGCCGGCGACGACGGGTGTGGCTTGCGTGGCTGATCCTCCGGGGACGCTGCCGAACTTTGAGACGGCGAACTACAGCGTGGTGGATGCGACGCATGTACAACTCACGCTGAACAAAGTGCATGGAGCCAACGCGACGATTGCGGTGGGCGGGTTGTGCGGGTATGGGCTGGAAGAGACGGTGGATACGGTTGGTGCGATCCGGCAGGTGTTTCCGGTGGTGGGGTCGACGAGTGCGACGGGGCTGTTTTATGCGCAGGCGATTACGGGGGTGGTGGGTATCCAGGGTTTGACGGGTTCTTACATCAACGACACGTTTACTGTGGCTTCGATTGCACGGTCGGGGAATGTTGTTACGGTGACGACGGCGGCGACGCTGCAGGATGATGTGCAGGGTTTGACGGCGACGGTGAGTGGCGTGGCGGATGCGAGTTACAACGGAACCTATGTGCTGACGACGACGGGGTCGAACACGCTGACGTATGCGAGTACGGGAGCGAACGGTACGAGCAGTGGTGGATCGTTGCAGGTATTGACGGGCGGGTATGCGCTGTATCCGATGGCGGAAGTGTTGAGTGTGTATGACCCGGCAACGAAGACGGTGGATGGAGAGTTGACGCTGGCTCCGAATACGGTGGCGTGGGCGGCAGGCGATGCGGTGGAGGAGCCGCACTACTATCAGCAGCGAACAGCGGCGGACATGGAGTTTGTGACGCAGTATGTGCCACGGCCATTGAATCTGCAGAGCGCGGGGAAGGCCTACCAGGGCGTTGTGGGGCCGGGGATTCATGGATGGCAGATAGAGAACGATGAGCCGGGGACGGACTACATCGGCAACGGTGGAACGCATCGTGTGCCGGATGATGCGTATGTGGTGGCGGGCGTCTGGGGGAACGACTTTGAAGTGCAGGCGGGCCAAAGTGCGGTGATGCGGGTGCACTGCAACAACTATGGGTGCAACCGTTGGGACTCGGGATACAACTTGTTTGCGTTGGACTCGGCTGGTGGTGAGGATGCGGTCTCATATTTTCCGCAGACGAGCATGATGCGATGGGCGCTGGGGTCGGCTACGTATGCGTTTTCGCCAACAGGGTTTACGGCGGCCACGATCAATGTGGGGACGCTGAATGCGACGTCGATTACAGGTGGAGCGTTGAACGGGGTGACGATCGGTGGGACGACGCCGGAGGTTGGAACGTTTTCGCAGGTGGCGTCTGACGGGAGCGTGAGTTTGGCGAACTCGGGTGGTCAGTATCTGGCTTACAACGAGGACGCTGTGGCCTGTAAGTTCTGTGACTTCTCTTCGGGTGGTTATAACTTCGGGCAAGGGCAGTTGCCTGGGCAGCTCTCGCTGATGGCGGGAGGGTTGGGATCGGCGGAAGCTTCGGTTGGGTTCTATGCAGGGAACGGACCGAATGGAGTGAATGCAACGAACGCGGTGGCTGCGATTTATCCGGTGGGCTGGGTGCAGCAGAAGGGAACGGTGATGGGCTTTAGTACGTCGATTGCTGGTGCGGCGACGGTGGGGGCTGTACCGGTGTACTCGGTTGCGCTGAGTAGCGGGAGTGCGGCGAACACGATGAACTGCGGCAATGGCACGGCAGGGGATGCGAGCTGCGTGTTTGGTGCGGGGAGCTATGTGGGACCGGCGGTCGCGCCTTCGGGGACGTGCTCGGTGAATGGGGCGTGGGCGTTTACGCAGGATGGTCATGCGACGTTCTGCCGTGCGGGGACGTGGGTGACGAAGATCTAAAGGTGGCCCGCGCATCTTAGAGCGGGCCTTCAGCCCTTTGGTTTTCGTGGCGGACTTTACCCAGCCCGTTGGGCTGGGCTGGGATATGGCCGCGCCGTTGGCGCTAAACAGGCATCATCGTCGTCGTGGCCGAAAGCTGGAAGCGGTATGGTTTGTACGAGCGGTATGGCAGGTCCTTCGGCTGCGCGTCTTGCATAGAGCCGCAGGACGCTTCGCTCAGGATGACAAATTTGTGGGGAGTTTGGGTTCGATCCTTTGGGGGCTTGGGGTCGGACCCGACTTGTTTTGATGTCGGGGCGAGGTGGGGTTGTGGATGAGCTTGAGGGGTTGATTCGTTTAGGGCAGGACGTTGAAGAGAAGCCGGAGTTGATGGTGGGTTTGGCGGCGAGGTTGTTGAAGGTTCGGACTCGGGATGGGCGGGTGAAGGAGTTGGTGGCGAATGCGGCGCAGCTTGCGTTTGAGGGCAAGCGCGGGCGGCAGAACATTGTGTTGAAGGCTCGGCAGATGGGGATGACGACGTGGGTGGCGGCGAGGTTTTTTCTGCGCACGATTACGCGGCCGGGAACGCTGACGGTGCAGGTGGCGCATACGCGCGATGCGGCGGAGGCGATCTTTGCGAGCGTGGAGAGGATGTGGCAGTTTCTGCCGGAGGTGTTGCGCGAAGGGCCGCTGGTGAGGAGTCGCGCAAATGCCGGGCAGATGGTGTTTCCGGAGCTGGAGAGTGAGTTTCGGGTGTGGAGCGCGGGGGATGAAAGTGCGGGTCGAGGGGTGAGTATTCAGAACCTGCACTGCAGTGAGGTGAGCCGGTGGCCGGGGGATGCGTCGGCTACGCTGGCGGGGTTGCGGGCGGCGTTGGCTCCGGGTGGAGAGTTGGTGTTGGAGAGTACACCGAATGGGGCTTATGGGGCTTTCTATGAGGAGTGGTGTGGTGGTGTTGACGGGGTTGCACAGAGATTGTGCGACCCCGCTCATGACGATGAGACTGTCATGAACGGGGCACCCGGATTGTGTGTGGTCCCCGGATTTGGTTCGGGTTTGGGTTTGGGTGATGGGTTGGTGCGGCATTTTTTGCCCTGGTGGATGGAGCCGGCTTATGTGGGGGAGGCGGTTGCGGTGGAGACGATCGATGAGGAGGAGTGGGGACTCGTCGAGCGGTATGGGTTGAGTGCGGAGCAGGTGGGGTTTCGTCGGGGGTTGGCGAAGACGTTTGGGCGGCTGCGGTTGCAGGAGTTTGCTGAGGATGCGGAGAGCTGTTTCAAAGCTACGGGGGATTGCTGCTTTGAGGTGGAGGCGATCGAGCGGAGGATGGTGGCGTTGCCCGAGCCGTTGGAGGTGAGGCGGCATGGGACGCTGCTGGTTTGGTTGAAGCCGCTGGCGGGACGGGAGTACATCGTGGCGGTGGATACGGCGGGTGGTGGTGAGGATGGAGACTATGCCGCGGTGCAGGTGATTGAGCGCACGACCGGGTTGCAGTGTGCGGAGTTGCAGGAGAAGCTGAGGCCCGCGGAGTTGGCTGCGGTTGCGGCGAGTCTGGCGAGGGAGTATGAAGGCGCGTTGATCGCGGTGGAGAGGAACAACCATGGCGCGGCGGTGCTGGCTTATCTGGAGAGCTCGGAGAGGTATGCGCGGTTGTATAAGCAGCGGGGTGAGGCGGGGTGGTTGACTACGTCGGCTTCGAAGCCGGAGATGATTGCGGGGCTGGGGGTGTTGCTGCGGGAGTCGGGTGGGATGTTTGCGAGCCGGAGGTTGTTGGGGGAGTGTCGGACGTTTGTTGCTGGGGAGAAGGGACGGGCGGGTGCGGCTAGTGGAGCGCATGATGATCTGGTGATGTCGATGGCGGTGGCGCAGGCGGTTAGGGGGGAGGGATTTCGTTGAGGTGCTGTTGAGGTTTGGGGTGGGTGGACCATTCTGGGTGGGTTGAGGATTGGTTCCCACATCTCAGAAGCGAGATGTGGGGCACCCCTTTTCTTGCGACGGTTGAGGAGAGCGGTCGCGCTCTTCGCGCGATGCCCACGTTAGCGATGATGAAGCCATCGCGAACATGGGGCACCGGATTGTGCTGGGGTTTAGGAGAGCGGTCGTTTGCTACCGCAAACGATAGCCCACCCTGGCGCGATTTCGGGGTTGAGGTTGAGGGGAAACGGTTGGGCGCGCCGAGGATGGGGCACTCGGTGTGGCTTCGGTCGAGATGACAGTGTTTAGAGAGAGTGTTTTGGGGAGCGGTGTGGATGCGGTATTGTGGCTGCTGAGGTGAGAGAGCTTGGCGGTGGTGGCGGTGCAGGGGATTCGCCGGATGCGGGGTGGGGCGCAGAGCCAGTTGATGCTGGGGGCGGATGGGACGTTGTGGGTGGTGAAGTTTCAGAACAATCCGCAGCATCTGCGGGTGTTGGCCAATGAGTTGATCGCGACGCGGATGGCGGAGGCGGTGGGGTTGAGTGTGCCCAGGACGGATGTGGTGGAGGTGAGTGAGTGGCTGGTGGCGAACTCGCCGGAGATGATGGTGGAGTTGGGGCGTGGCAGGCGGGAACGCTGTGCGGCAGGGTTGCAGTTTGGAAGCCAGTTTGTGGGTGGGTTGATGCCGGGGCAGGTGGTCGATACGCTGGCCGAGGGGCAGATGGAAGAGGTGAGGAACCTTGCGGAGTTTGCGGGAATGCTGGCGGTCGATAAGTGGACGGGCAACTGCAATGGGAGGCAGGCGGTGTTTGAACGCAAGCCTCGTGAGAGGAAGTACAGGGCCACTTTTATTGATCAGGGGTATTGCTTCAATGCGGGGGATTGGACGTTTCCTGATCCTCCGCTGCGGGGTGTGTTTGCGAGGAACCTGGTGTATGCGAAGGTGACGGGGTGGGAGAGCTTTGAGCCGTGGTTGACGCGGGTGGAAGAGTTTGAGGGAGAGACGCTTTGGAAGATTGCCGAGCATGTTCCGCCGGAGTGGTATGGTGGCGATCCTCGAGTGATTGAGAGGCTGATGGAGACGTTGCTGGAAAGGCGGTCGCGGGTGAGGGAGTTGATTGAAGCGTTTCGGGTGTCGAGTCGCGATCCTTTTCCGCATTGGGGAAAGACGGCGAAGATTGTGGTGCCGAGGAGCTTTGCGGTGAGTGGGGATGTTGGAGAATTTGTAATGTAACTTGGGTGGTTGGAGGGGCGATGAGCGTAGCGGCGGCGAAGGGAGTTGAGATCGAAGCTCTGCGTGGGTATTGGGAGAGGATGCTGCATCCGGAGAAAGCCCAGGGTGGGAGCTGGGACCTGGACAATACGCTGCTGGCTGGGCTGGGGTTGAATGTGCTGGAAGTGGCTCGGGTTTTGAATGAACGGCGGCCTTCGCTGGAGGAGTTTGAGGCTTGGATTCTGGAGCAGAATGGTGGGGCGATGGAAGAGGCTGCGCTGGACCGGCTGCGGCGTGCTTTGGCGGGAGAGCTTGTCGAATCGGCGGTGAGCCTGGATGGGGTTGAGGGGTTGAGTGAGGACGACCTTGCGCATTGGGACGAGCATGGCTATGTGGTGTTGCAGGGTGCGGTGAGCGCGGCGCAGGCAGAGGCTGCGGAGTTGGCGATCTATGAGTACCTGGGGATGGATCGCGAGGATCCGGAGAGTTGGTACAAGGAGACGCTGGGGCACAGTATATGGGTGCCGCTGTTGCGGCATCCGGCGTTGTGGGCGAATAGGCGGTCGCCGCGGATTGCGAAGGCGTTTGCGCAGTTGTGGGGGCGTGAAGACCTTTGGGTGAATGTGGACCAGGGTGGGTTGAATCCTCCGGTGCGGGAGCGGTGGCCGTTTCCGGGGCCGACGCTGCATTGGGATACGACGCTGGTGTTGCCGCATCACTTTGGCGTGCAGGGGATTTTGTATCTGGCGGATGTTGCGGAAGATCAAGGAGCGTTTAGTTGCGTGCCGGGGTTTCATAAGACGTTGCAACGATGGTTGGAGGAGTTGCCGGAGGGTTCGGATCCGCGAGAGGTTGCGTTGCGGACGTTGACGATGAAGCCGATTGCGGCGAAGCGTGGGGACCTGGTGATCTGGCATCAGTCGCTGCCGCATGGGAGTAGTCCGAATCATGCGGCGAGGCCGAGGGTGGCGCAGTATATGACGATGCGTCCGACGCGGTGGCCGTACAACACGGAGTGGAGGTAACGCGTGGCGGAGCGGATGCAGTGCGAGTTCTCGCTGATTCGGTATGTGCCGGATGTGGTGAAGGGCGAGTTCGCGAACATTGGCGTAGTGCTGCGTGAAGCCGGACGCGAGGACGCGGTGGTGCGGTTTACGCGCGACTGGAGCCGGGTGCGCTGCATGGATGCGGACGCCGATGTGGGGCTGCTGGAGTCGTTGGAAGCGGAGATGATGGCGCGGCTGGGGGTGGGCGCGGCGAAGGAGACGAAGCCGTTGCTGGAGATGTTGCAGGACACGCTGGCGAACAGTGTGCAGATTACCGAGATGCGTGGGACGCTGGCGGAGAGTATGCCGGCGGAGATGGAACAGTTGATGCGGATGTATGTGGAGCCGCTGAAGGTGTCGGCTACGCGGAAGAAGCTGAGTGGGCGTGCGGCGATTGTGGGAACGATGCGGGAGCAGTTTGAGCGTGCGGGTGTATGGCGGCTGATGCGGAAGAGGATTGCGGCCGCGCAGTACACGCAGGCGGGTGATCCGCTGAAGATTGATTGCGGGTATCGGAATGGGAAGGTGAGGATGTTCCAGGCGGTGTCGCTTGAGGGGGATTGCGAGCTGGCGAAGGGGATGGCCTACTCGGCTGCGGGATTGCGGGAGGGTGTGGCGAGGGTGGAGGGTGCGGAGTTGGAGATGACGGCGGTGGTGGAGCCGGTGTCGTCTGTTGGGGATGCGGAGCAGTATGGGTTTGCGGTGAGGGTGATGGAGAGCGAAGGGTTGAGGGTGTTGACTACTGCCGATTTGGGGAGGGTGGCGGAGACAGCTCGGAGAGAGTTGCGGGTTTAGGTTGGGGGTTGTGGTGGGTGGACCATTCTGGGCTGGTTGAGGGTTTACTTTCCCACCCATGACCAGGTGCTGTCATGGATGGGGCACCCAGGCGGTTGAGGTGGGTGGAGGAGAGCGGTCGGGCGTTCGCCCGATGCCCACGTTAGCGATGATGAAGCCCATCGCGAACATGGGGCACCCGGATTGTGCGGCTACGGGCGAAAGCAAATACAGGGGTCTCTCCACTGCGCATCGCAAGTGCGCGATGCTTCGGTCGAGATGACAAGTTGTTGGGGATGTCGACAGTGGTGGGGTTGAGTTCTGGTTGAGATGACAGGGTTTGTTCAGGCGTGGCTAGAGGCTGCGCCTTTTGTGCGTTAAGGAGGCGGGATGGGTTTGGGTGAGGTTGTGAAGGCGATGTGGCGGCGAGGGTCTGGGGTGAGCGTTGATGCGGGGGCTGGTGATAAGGGTGAGAGGAAGACGGCGGTTGTGCCGATGGGGTGGGGGTCGATCTTTTCGCCGATGCAGACGCCTGGTTTGCGGACAGTGGTGCCGAAGCCTACGGCCGTGAATCTGCGGAGGTTTTCAGAGACGCCGGTGGCGCGGAGGGCGATCAATGTCATCAAGGATCGGATCGCTTGTATGGACTGGCAGATTGTGGCGAAGCAGGATGTGTCGGGTGAGAGTGCGAGCGATCGGAGTGCAAGAGCGGCTAGTTTGCGGAGGGCGTTGGAGGCTCCGAATGAGAGCGATAGTTTTCGCACGATGATTGAAGCCGTGATCGAGGATGTGCTCGTGGGTGGGTATGGCGCGGTGGAGATGGAGGTGACGGGTGAAGCGGCGTTGCCGGTGAGGCTTTATCCGATTGATGGAGCGGCGGTGCAGGTGAATGCGGAGTGGCATGGGCAGGCCGATCAGCCGAGGTATGCGTATGTGACGGGGAGGCTGGGTAAGGAGGGGACGACTCCGCTGCTGGATGACGAGCTGATGTATGTGAGGCTGAATCCGCGGACGCATACGCCGTTTGGTTTGGGCAAGCTGGAGGTTGCGTTTGAGACGGTGTCGCAGTTCTTGCAGGCGCATCGTTATGCGGGGAGGTTGGCTTCGAACACGGTGATGCAGTATGCGCTGTGGATGAACGAGCGGACGCCGGAGCAGCATGAGCGGTTGATTCGGTGGTGGTCGGATGAGGTGGAAGGGTCGGGCCGGGTTCCGATATTGAGCTCGGAGCAGAAGCCGGAGGTGTTGCGGTTTGCGCAGGGGACGGATGCGGATCTGCGGTTGGAGTGGCAGACGTTTTTGCTGATGATGATTGCGAACGCGTTTGATCTGCCTCCGATGATGCTGGGTGTGACGGGGGATGTGAACAAGTCGACGGCCAGTGAGCTGGCGGATGAGGCGTTTCAGAATGCGGTGGTGCCTCTGGCGAAGCTGATTGCGGAGCATATAACGCGGGACGTTATAGCGAAGCGGCTGGGGTGGGATGATCTGCGATTTGTTTGGAATGGGTTGGAGAGTCGCGATGAGTTGGTGGAGGCGCAGATACAGACGATGATGCTGGCGGCGGGGGTGTTGACGGTGAAGGAGGTGAGGAAGATGCGGGGGATTGAGGAGTAGCTGCTTGTAGGTTTGGGGTTGAAAGGGTCTTGAGAGTTGGGGTGAGTGGAGAGTGTGGCAGGTCCTTCGACTGCGCCACTCGCAAGTGCGCGAGTGGCTTCGCTCAGGATGACAGGTTTGGGGTGATGTTGAGGAGAGCGGTCGTTTGCTGCCGCAAACGATACCCCATCCTTTCGCAAAAAGCGCGAAAGGATGGGCCACCCGGAGTTGTGGTGATGGACAATTCCTGACCACTTACAAGAAGGCATACCCCACGGGCTAAAGCCCAAGTTGTTGCGGGGTTATGAGACCCGAGGCTAAAGCCTCGGGGTACCTGTCCGTGCATGCTAACTGGATATGTGTGCGTTAGGCCTCTGTTTGTGCGGGAGTGTGTGACTGTTTGAGGAGGTGTGTGTGGATGGAGTTGCGAAGTGCAGGAGTGTTGTGAGTTCGCGGAGTGGGTTGGCGATGCGGGCGATGGCGGTGGAGTTTCCGGAGGTTGTGGGGCATCCGAACCGGTTGCCGTTTGAAGGGTGTTTGACGTTGGTGGATGTTGCCAGTGACAAAGCGCCGAGTGGAGCACGGGGGCATCGGGTGTTGTTGACGCGCGAGGCAGCGGAGGCGGCGTTGCCGAGTTTGCTGGGGATGGCGGTGGACTACAAGGCTGGCTGGGATGGGCATGATGCGCGGCAGAAGTGCGGGATTATTACGTCGGCCAACATTGAGGGACAGAAGTTGATGGTGAGCGGGTTTCTGTTTGCTCGGGATTATCCGGAGATGGAGGCTCGTGTGGGTGGGGTTGCTGCGGGAGTCGATGCGATGGGGATGAGCTATGAGCTGGCGGATGCAGCTGTTGCGGATATGCGGGCTGATGTGTGGACGCTAACGCGGGCGACGTTTACAGGGGCGGCGATTTTGTTGCGGGAGAAAGCGGCTTATCGGGGTACGTCGTTTCGGGTGAGAAGGCGGGTGGCTGGTCGAGGAGAGCCTTTGACGCAAAGTGCGCAAAGGTAGCAAAGTTTCGCAAAGTTTTTTTGAGGAGGAGAGAAAGATGGAAGAGATGCAGGTGAGTGGGTTGGTGGAGATGATGGAACGTTTGAGTGCGGCGGCTTGTGCGTTGGAGTTGGCGGTCGAGCGGATGAGCGCGCGGCAGGAAAGCTTTGCTGCTGAGGCTGAGGAGACGGTTGGTCGGATTGTGGCTACGGTGGAGACGGCTCGTGAAGCGGAGTTGGAGAGGAAGCTGGCTGAGGCTGAGGCGAAGGTGGTCGAACTTACTGTGTCTGCTGGTTCGGGTCGGAAGACGTTGCCGGTTGGCCGGATGTTTGCCAAGGATGCGGGTGAGGCGGTGGAGGCTGGAGCGATCGATGCTGCGTTGACCAGCTTGAGTGTGGAGCAGCGGATTGCGGTGAAGTCGGCTTTGCTGCGGGCGGGGATGGTGGGTTAGTGGTTGGGTGGAGTTTGGAGTTCCCCACCTCATGCGCGATGAAGCCACGCATGAATGGCCACCCGGATTTTGGTGCTGGGGGTTGAGGAGAGCGGTCGCGCTAAGCGCGCGATGCCCACCCTAACGACGATAAGACTGTCGTGAGGATGGGGCACCCAGATTTTGCGGCTACAGAGAGTGGATAGGGCGTGGCTATGGGCTGCGTCCTTTTTTGTTGGACGAGAGATGTTTTGAGAGACATAAGGAGAAGTGCATGAACGCGAAGTTTACGGAGATTAGTGCGGCGGCGGATTACATTGGACCTGGTGCGATTGAAGTGCCGTTGTATCAAACGGAGATTCTGGACCTGGTGCGTCGGCGTGGTGTGTTTGGGCAGCGTATCAAGCAGGTGCCGGCTACGGGACATCCGTCGCGATACTTTGAGGAGACGGCGATTCCTGCGCCTGATCCTTCGTCGGGGTTTGTGGATCCGCGCAATATTGTGGCGCCGCTGGTGCAGCCGACGCGTGTGGAGCGCAGTGTACCGCTGAAGGCGTTGGTGTCGCAGATCAACTACAACCTGTTTGATCTGGAGCTGGGCAAGCAGCAGAGCCAGTTTGCGTATCTGCAGGCGAAGGACCTTGCGGATACCGTCGATGGTGTTCTGCGGACGCATGACATTGCGTTGTGGAATGGCACGGATACGAGTCTGACCTCGCCTACTACGGCGCAGTACTTTGGTGCGGGCGCGCAGATTGCGGCGGGTGGCAATACGACGACGATTGGAACGTCGCAGTCGATTGTGGATGGGCTGAAGTCGACGATTGCGCAGATGCTGGCGAACTCGTCTTATGGAGTTCGTCCGACGGCGATCTATGCGAACCCGGTGTTGCTGGATCTGATCGATCGCGAGATGAAGGCGGAGTTCAATGTGGTGTTGAATACGAAGCCGATTGAAGGCGGGCTGACGGTGAAGACGCTGAGCACGCAGGCGGGTGATATTCCACTGATTCCGGAGTGGACGCTGCCGTATACGGGTACGCCTGGTTCTGGGAGTGCGGTGTTGCCGGCTTACATTGTGACCGAGGATCTGATTGAGTATCACTGGCTGAGTGATGCGAATCCGCGGATCTTTCAGTTGGGTCGTCCGGGGTCGTTGGCTTCGCAGTATGTTGTTGTGAAGTTTGGTGCGGTGGTGGTGAAGGGTGCGAACTATGCGCACTATCAGGTGTTGGTGGATCGCTAGGAGCTAGTGATAAGCGGTAAGTAGAGGCCGGGGCTGGTGGGGCTCCGGTTTTTGCTTGTGCGGGTGTTGAGGAGAGCGGTCGCGCTCTTCGCGCGATGCCCGGGTCCGAAAATCCGGACCCGGGGCACCCGGATTGTGCGACCGCAACAGAAGGATGGGGGATGATGCGATGGGATATTTGTTGCCTGCGGAGTATGCGGCGTTTGGATTGACGGCGGAGACGGCGGATGCGTGGGTGACGGCGGCTTCCGCGATGATGGAGGCTTATTGCCGGCGGCCTTCGTTGTTGACGGCGAGTTATACGGAGCGGATGCGCGTGCCGAGGCGGGCGCAGACGGTGAGGTTGAGCTATGGGCCGTTGGTGAGTGTGGATGCGGTGAAGGCTCGGTATGCGCGGGCGAGGCCAGATGCGTTTGAGATGGGGCTTGAGCCTATGCAGGTGGAGTTTGCTGCTGCGTTTGGGTTGCCGGGGAGTTGGGTGGAGGTGGATGTTGCGACGCTCGATGTGAGTTTGCCTACGGGAGAGTTTCGGTTTGCGTGGAACGGAGTGGGGAGCTTGATGGCGTTGGTGTATGGCGAGGCCGAGGTGACGTATACGGCGGGGCTGGCGGTGATTCCGGATGCGGTGAAGGTGGCTTGTGCGCAGATTGTGAGGAATGCGCAAGCGACGCCGGGGTTGAATGTGAAGTCGAGCAAGATGGATACGTTGCAATTGCAGTACTTCAGCGACTCGTTGATCGATAGCCAGGTGCAGGCGATTCTGCGGCCTTATGTGGCAGAGAGGTTGGGGTGATGGTGGCAGCGGTGCGGGCGGCGGATGTGTTGTTGCGGGCGTCGGGTGGGCGGAGCGTGTTGTTGCGAGTGCCGGCTCCGGCGGTGGCGGGAGCGCAGGGCGAGGAGCTGGGGTTGGCTACTCCGGAGTTTCAGGATGTGGTGTTGGGGCCGGTGGTGTTTCGGAAGGCTCTCGATGCTACGAGGTTGATGGTTTCGGCGAGTGTTGTGGAAGCCCTGGTGGGGTCGTTGGCGTTTGATTCGGCGGCGGTTTTGTTTGAGACGGCGGTGGGTGTGGTGGTGGATGGTGTGGTGTTTTTGATTGAGGGGAGTGTGGGGTCGCAGGTTGAGTGTGAGGTCTATTGCTATTGCCTGACGTTGCGGGCGCCGGTGGGGTGAGGGTTGTGGTGGGTACGAGCGAAGAACGGGAGACAGCAGGTTCGCTCGCTGCGCTCGGAATGACAACTAGAAAAACAAAGGCAACAGCAAAGGCAAAAGCAGATTCCCTTCGGGAATGACAGAAAGAAATCAAAAGCAACTGCGAGAGTGGGAGGTGTGTGTGCAGAATGCGAAGGATACGTTTTATGAAGTGCTGCGGCGGCGGGTGGCGGCGGGTAATCCTGATCGGACAGTCGTGTTGCGAGGGGTTGTGAGGCCCGGAGTATTGGTGGTGGAGAACGAATTGGTGGCGGCGGTGGCGTTGCCGGATTGTTTTCGGTTGAGCTGGGGTGCGGTGAAGGTGGATGCGCGTGGTGCGATGCCGATGGTCGCAATGCAATGTGAGATTGCGTATGAGACTGCGGGTACGGCGATGAATGCGGGGATGGATCGTGGGCGCGTGTTGGGTGCGATGGATGCGGAGTTGGTGGCGGCGGTGAATACTTGTCCGCGGAGTGTGGGGAAGAGTGACTATGCGGGGTTGGCGTTTGGGCAGCCGGTGGTGGTGATGGCTACGAATGTCTGGTGGGGTGATGTGGTGTTTGGGCCGGTGAAGGTGGTGGATGATCGGCTGGCGCGGACGGCGGTGGTTGAGGTGATGAGTTATCAGGAAGCGGGTGAGCTGTGAGCATGGTGAGTGAGACGATGTCGCCTGTGGTGGGGAGAGTGCGAGCTTACTTTGCTCCGGTGGCTCGCGCTATTGGGAGCTATGAGACGCCGACGATTTTTGATGCGGCGCAGAGTGGTGGGTTTGCTCTGGATGCTCCGCCTGCGCCGTGGGTGAACCTGGGGTGGATTGATGGGTTTGTGAGGAAGTGCGGGACGAAGGTGGTGGCGTTGCGGTCGGGTGCGCCGGCGGTGACGCAGATGCAGGTGCGGACAGAGATTGAAGCGACGGTTGGGTTTGCGTTTGAGAGTTGGGGGAAGGCGCAGCTTGCGTTGGCGAGTGGGACGCAGCAGATGAATCTGCTGAAGACTGTTGCTGGTGTTGCTGCTGAAGGATCTGGTGGTATGGGGGTTGCTGCTGTTGCGCTTGCTGCTGGCTCGACGGCTACGGTGTTACAGGTGGGGGCTGCGGCTGCTTCGTTTTCGGTGGGGGAGCTGGTGGCTGTCGATGTGGACTATGCGGGGACGACTGGTTTTGTGGGGAGTGGGTTGAGTGGGGCTTATGTGAAGTCTGCGCTGACGGATGTGGACTATGTGAGGCGGGTGACGTTGAATGTGGGGCGCGTGGCTTCGATTGCCGGTGAAGCGTTGACGCTGGAGGGGCCTTTGTTGGCGGGGGTTCCGGCGAGCGCGATGAAGGTGAGTGGGGTGGTGGGGTTTTGCGATCGCGAGGGGTCGAGTTTTTTTCAGGAGTGGTCGGGGTTGTTTGTGGGGGAAGGGCAGCAGGGGGAGCGGGTGGTTTGGTTTTATCCGCGGCTGCAGGCGGCTGCTGGTGTTAGCGAAGATGTTAGCGCGACGTTGGGTGGGTATGAGAAGGCGCGGCTGGCGGGGGTGTTTCGGGCGTTGCCGGTGGTGGATGCGGTGGATGGGGAGACGGTGGTTTGCTTTCGGAGTTATGTGGCTGGGTGAGGAGAGCGGAGATGAGTCCGAATCAACGAAGCTTATTTTCTGTTGCGTAACCCAGCAACTCCGGGTGCCTGCGGAGCACGGGAGAAATAAGTTGCCGGTCAAGCTCGACTAATACCGAACCTATTGCGAGGCGAATCTTTTTCAACTCCTCCGGTGGTTCGGTGGACGCAAGTTCTAAGACTTTCCAAAGCTCGGTATCGCAGACTTTGATCGCCTGTAGAAGTTGACGAGCATTTTCAACGTCAACGAACAGGTTCTTCGGAGACTCTGATGTCCGAGTAATTTCGGCCGGATGGTCAGCTTCGCCATCTGCCAAAACCTGGATCTCGATTTTATCGCCGACGGAAAGTGGGACGGCTTCCCAAGCGGAGTGAACTGTATTCGGTTCATGCGAGGTGTCGATGGAGTTAAGCCAAACGCGGTCTCGTTCGCCGTCAATTTCCTGACTCAGATTGATGTGGGCACCGAGCCAGCCTTTGGATTCCAGTGACGCCCGAATGGGATGGCGATCATTTACGGAAAGAGAGAGACGCATGACCACGATTTTACAAGCCAGATGGCACAACCTCGACGCTCGCTTTATTTCCGTAGCGTTCATTTTGAAAGGAAAGAGATGAAGCTAACAATCGACAATTTGGATGGGTTGGGGGCGGTGGAGTATACGGGAGCCGTTGCTGCCGAGGGGGCGATCATGGTGCAGCGGGGGTTGAATGTGCCTTCGCGGTGTATGTGTGAGTTGTTGGTTGGAGTGGGTGGGTTGGCGTTGCCGGTGAGGAAGGCTCGTGTGGTGGTGACGGCTGAGGATGCGGAGGCGACGGTGTTGTTTACCGGGTATGTTGCGACTGAGCCGGTGCGGGTTTATGCAGGGGAAGGGTTTGCGGGAGCGGCTTATCGGGCTCGGGTGACGGCGGTGAGCGATGAGTGGCTGCTGGATAAGTTGGGCTCTGGTGCGGGGACAGTGGATGCGCTGGCGTTGGGGATGGATGGGCGGTCGTTGGTGGCGCAGCTTGCGGCGCGCGTGCAGGTGGGTGGCGTGAGTTCGCTGGCGGTGGCGAGCGGTGGGGCTTCGGCGTTGGCGACGGGAGGATTTGCGGTAAGGGCTACTGCTCCGTGGAGTGTGAATGCGGGAGCGGCTTCGAGCGCGGCTTATGCGGGGTATCGCGCGTTGGGTGGGACGGTGTTGTTGCAGCCGGCGGGTACGGTGGTTCATGCGTTGAGTGATGCGGATGGGACGTTGTCGATTGCGGAGCTGGCTGTGGGAGCGATGCGGGAGCTGGCGAATGATGTTACGGTGTCTGGTGCGGAGGAGCCGGCGGCTTATGTGCAGGAGAGCTTTGCGGGCGATGGGACGACGACGGTGTTTGAGTTGAGCGAAGCGGCGTTTCGTGGGACGAATCGGACGATGGTGAGTGACAGCTTTGAGGAGGCTGCGCTGGATGCGACGCAGTGGGTGCTGAGTGATCCTGGGTCGCATGTGTCGTTGACGTCGGTGGGGCTGACGTTGAGTGGCGGGACGGGTGTGGATGGGCAGACGATGCTGACAGGCGTCGATGCGGTGGAGATGGGTGGGAGTGTCGTGGTGGAGCTTGGCGGCGTGATGCTTGGCTCGGTTTGCGATGGGATGTTGGGTGGGATGTATGCCGGGACGAGTGTGCTGGCGAACTGCTTTGCGGGGTTTCGTGTACGGCAGAGTGTGAGTGGGACGGGTGGGGTGACGCAGGTTGTACCGGTGGTAAATGGGGTTGAGATTGGGACTGTGTTTACACCGGTTGCGGGGCATTTGTATACGCTGCGGCTGCGGTTGCGCTGTGTGGAGATGCAACGGGTGATGCAGCGGTACTACTGCATGGTCGATGGCGTGGTGCAGGGGTTTGGCACTGCGGGCGGTGTGAGTGCGCCGATGGATGCGGTGTTTGAGCTGGTGGATGAAGGAGCGGCTTCGAATACTCCGGCGACGGTGTTGTATGACTCGGCTGCGGGGAGTGGAGCGCTGACGGGGACGCCTGCTACTTGTGTGTTTGTGGCGGTGAATGCGACGCAGATGTTTGGGTCGGTGGCGAGTGTGAGTGTGACGCGGCCGGGGAGCTTGTGGGTGGTGAGCACGCTGCCGAGTGGTGTGTTGCAGACGAGGCTGGTGGGGAGCGCGTGGCAGGGTGTCGATTGCGAGGCTTCGTATGGGACGGCTGCTGGGGCTGTGGGGAAGGTGACGTTCTTTGCGGGTCGTGTGCCGGTGGCGGGAGAGCGCGTGACGGTGATGTATCGCGGGGAGCAGAGAGCGGTAGCGCGGTTGGAGAATGCGGCTAGTGTTGCGGCAGAAGCTGCGGGTGGAGGGAGTGGGACTTGCCGGTGGCTGGGGAAGGTGTTGCAGCCGGTGGCGAGGAGTAGTGCGGATTGTGAGAACGCGGCGGAGGCGATTCTTGCGTTTGCTACTTCGCGGACTGCGGCTGTGGCGGGGACGTATGTGTGTGTGAATCCGGCGGTGGATGTATGGCCGGGAGATGTGTTGAGCGTGACGAGCGCGGGGGTGACTTCGTCGTTTTTGGTGAGGAGCGTTGTTGCTGAGGATGGTGGAGCGGCGCCGGAGGTGAGGACGTACAGGATTGCGTTTGCGAATGACTGGGCGACGGAGTGGGCCGATGGGTTGGGTTTGAAGTTGAGTGAAGAGATTGCGGTGGATGCGATTCTGCCGCAGACGGCGTTGGGCTCGGCTGGGCTGGTGCTTGCGAACCTGCAGCAACTGGCGGTGACGAGCGTGACTACAGCCGGACCAACTGGGACTGCCCTGCAGGTGGATGCTGGAACGGCTCCGCCTGCGGGTGGTGGGTTTGAGGTGCGGCGTCGCGATGGTGGGTTTGGTGAAGGTGGTGTGGATCTTGTGTTGCGGAGTAGCGTGCGGAGTTTTTCGATTCCGCGAGCGGCGCAAGTGGAGCGTTATTACGTGCGGATGTATGACGGGACGGGGATGTACTCGAGGTTTTCCTGTGGGGTGTTTGTGAATTGGCCGGTGGGCTAAGGGTGTGTTGCCGGTGTGGAAGAGAGCATACCCCAGGGGCTAAAGCCCGCATCTTTGCAGGGTTATGAGACCCAAGGCTAAAGCCTTGGGGTACCTGATTGTGCCGGGAGTCGATAAGTGGTTGGGGAAGGTTGGAGGTGGGTGGTGACGGATTTTGAGAGTACGGTGCTGAGCGAGTTGAGTGTATTGAAGGCGCAGATGCAGGCGCTTATGGGGATTGGGCAGCCGGGGCGGTTGAACCAGTTGGAGATGCGGGTTGAGTCGCATGAGAGAAGCGTGCAGCGGTTGAAGGGACTTGTTGGGGCGGTTGGTGGGCTGGTGACGATGGTGCATGTTGCGATTGCGTGGCTGGGGGTTGGGAAGAAGTGATGTGGTCGTGATGTTGGTGGGAGTTGCGGCCTGGGGATGAACGAAGGACTAACCGAAAGGGATGATGATGAGCGTGGAGACGGTACTTTCTGCAGTGGGTAATGATTTGAAGGGTTTTTATGCGAAGCTTTCCAGCGACTTTGAGAAGGCGAAGCAAGCGTGGCTGATTATTTCGAGCACGCAGACGAGGGCGATTCTGTTGACGATTGGATCGGATGCGATCAAGGCGGTGAAGGACGCGGCGGCGGCGGGTGCGGCGAAGGGGTTTTCGTTGACGCTGGATGAGGCGGTGGTGGCGGATATTCAGAAGCTGATTGCGGATGCGAAGGCGGATGATGCGGTGATTGTGGCGGATTTGAAGGCGTTGGGGGTTGTGGTTTAGGGGTTGTTTGTGGAGAGTGGTGGCGGTAGGACACCCGGGTCCCCAAGTGCGAGGGACCCGGGGCACCCGGATTGTGCGGGTTCGGGCGAAGAACGGGAGACAGCAGGTTCGTTCGCTTCGCTCAGAATGACAACTAGAAAAGCAAAAGCAAAAGCAAAAGCAAAAGCAAAAGCAAAAGCAAAAGCAAGAGCAAGAAGCAACAGCAACGACAGAAGCAGATTCCCTTCGGGAATGACAACCAGAAAAACAAAGGCAACAGCAAAAGCGAAGCGGCAGACCTTTGGGGTCTGCCGCTTTTGATTGGCCTGTTACTTGTTTTGTTGTGGGGTTGGTTGTTAGCCGATGTCTTCGGACCAGTTTTCCAGGTAGGCCTTGAAGTCGGACATGAATTTGCCGGCGTCGGAGCCGTCGATGGTGCGGTGGTCGAAGCCTAGCGTGAAGCGCTGGATGGAGCGGATCGCGATGGAGTCGTTGCCGTCTTTGTCGGTGAGGACTTCGGCTTCTTTGTTGAGGCCGCCGATGCCGAGGATGGCGGACTGCGGCTGAGCGATGATCGGGGTGCCGAACTGCTCGCCGAAGATGCCGGAGTTGGTGAGGGTGAAGGTGCCGCCGGCGACGTCGTCTGGCGCGAGCTTCTTGATGCGGGCGCGGTTGGCGAGATCAACGATGGCACGAGCTACGCCGAGGAAGGATTTCTCTTCCGACTGCTTGATGACCGGGACGATGAGGCCCCACTCGAGCGCGACGGCGATGCCGATGTTGATGTTTTTGTTGTAGAGGATGGCTTCGCCCTGGGTCGTCGAGTTGACGATGGGGTGTTTGCGGAGAGCCATGATAGCGGCGCGGGTGATGAAGGGCATGTAGGTGAGCTTGACGCCGTTGCGCTGCTCGTACTTGTTCTTCTCTTTTTCGCGGAGCTTGACGATGCGGGTCATGTCCACCTTGAAGACGGTGTGGACGTGAGCGCTGGTGGCTTTGGACTCGACCATGCGCTTGGCGATGATGGCGCGCATCTTGGTCATGGGGACGAGCTCGCCGGGCTGTGGCTGAGGTGCGGCCGGAGCGGCTGGCTTTGCCGGAGCTGCTGCTGCCGGTGCTGCGGCAGCGGGCTTGGAGCCGCCTTCGAGGTGACCGAGGATGTCCTGCTTGGTGATGCGGCCGGAGGCTCCGGTGCCGGGGACGCTGGTGAGATCGACGTTGTTTTCTGAGGCGATCTTGCGGACGAGTGGCGAGGAGCGGAGGCCTTCGCCGGCAGACGCGGAGACTACTGGAGCTTCGGCCTTCTTGGGAGGAACTGGGGTCGGAGTCGGTGTTGGGTCAGAGGCCTTCGGTGAGGCCTTGGGAGCGGCTGCTCCGCCGCCGATGACGGCGACGATGGTGTTGATGGTGACCGTGGCGCCTTCCTGAACCTTGATTTCGGTGAGGACGCCGGCGATAGGCGAAGGGATTTCAGCGTCTACCTTGTCGGTGGAGATCTCGAAGAGGGGTTCGTCGCGGGCGACGGTGTCGCCGACCTTCTTGAGCCACTTGGTGATGGTGCCTTCGGTGATGGATTCGCCCATCTGCGGCATGGGGACTTCGGTGCCGGGACCGGCAGCGGCTGGCGCGAGGGCTTCGGCGGTTGCGGCTTCGTCACTGGCGGCTACGGCTACGGCGGAAGGAGTGACGGTGTCTTCTTTGGGAGCGGCTGCGGTGGGCTTGGCGGCTGTGGCGCCTTCCTCGGTGATGGTGCAGACGAGGGCGCCGACGTTGACGGTGGTGCCTTCCTGGACCTTGATCTCGCCGAGGGTTCCGGCTACGGGCGAGGGGATTTCTGCATCGACCTTGTCGGTGGAGATTTCAAAGAGGGGCTCGTCGCGGGCGACGGTGTCGCCGGGCTTTTTGAGCCACTTGGTGAGAGTGCCTTCGGTGATGGATTCGCCCATCTGGGGCATGACTACGTCGGTCGGCATCGGGATCTTTTTCTCCGGATTCGTTAGGTGGTGCGCAACATTGGATTATATGCGGATGGGTGCGGAGTCCGCTCTGGGTGGGCGTTTAGCGAACTGGGGGTTGGGGCTGGGAAAGGAGAGCTTGGAACGCAAAGGGCGCTAAGGGAGCGACGGTTCGCGAAGGGGAGTTGTGCTGGCTAAGAGGTCGTCTAGGGTGTCTATGGCCAGGATTTGGCGGTGGAAGATGCGGCCGTAGTTGGTGGCGACGGAGTTGGCGGCCTGGGCCAGGGTTGGCGGAGGGTCTAGAGGGGATTCGAGTTCGAGGGAGGTTACGGCGCGGTCGGTGATACCGCAGGGGACGATGGTGTCGAAGTCGCGGAGGTCGGTGGTGACGTTGAGTGCGAAGCCGTGCGAGGTGACGGCCTGCGAGACGTGGATGCCGATGGCGGCGAGCTTCTTTTCGCGGATGGTGCCGCCGGCGAGCGTCCAGACGCCGGTGAGTTTGGGGATGCGCTGGGCGGGGACGCCGAAGTCTTTACAGGTGTGGATGAGGGCTTCTTCCATGAGGCGGACGAAGTCGACGGGGCCGAGGTGTGGGCCCTTTTTGCCGGGGAGGTCGCCTCGGAGATCGAAGATGGGGTAGCCGACGAGCTGGCCGGGGCCGTGGTACGTGACGTCGCCGCCGCGGTTGATCTCGTGGATTTCGATGGATTTTTGGGCGAGGGTCTCGTCGGTGGCCAGGATGTTGGCGCGGCTGGAGTTGCGGCCGAGGGTGAGGACGGGGGGGTGTTCGAGGAGGAGGAGGGTGTCGCCGATGCGGTTGGCTTTGCGGGCGGTGACGACTTCGGACTGGAGGCGGAGGCCTTCGGCGTAGGAGATGCGGCCGAGATTTAGGAGGTGGATGTGCATCTACAAGAGCTTGCGAAATTGTTCCACCGTCAACCCGGCATCTTTGACGATTCCAAACATGGTGAAAGCATTGATTGGGTTTGCTCTGGGGATTACGAGAGTGGTGAAACCGTCAGACATGATGACATGGCCGCTTTGGCGAATGATGTCGAAACCGGCTCGCTGCAAAGCCTTGATCGCCTCTTGATGCGAGATGCCCGGGAGCTTACCCATTAGATCGCAGCGACCTCGACGTAACGAATTTCGCGGAGTTTTTTCATCTCTTCGGTGACTTCGATGTAGTCCTTGATGGCGTCTTTGATGTTGGAGAGCGCCTCTTCTTCTGTTTGGCCTTGAGACCAGCAGCCAGGAAGATCGGGACATCCAACGGCATATCCTTCTTCGGACTTGACGAGTTCGACTTTGTATTGCATTCGGCCTCCTTATGAGGTTTCAAACTTATTATGCACCGATCGCAGTTCCATGCTCGCGTATAGCTCAAGCAGGTGCTGGAGGTTGTGATCTGTCACTTTGACGAACCGAACTTCCATTTTACGAATGTTGTTCTTTGCTTGACGGAAGGCGGCATTGAACGCTGGATCGTTCATTAGTGCTTTTCTACTTCCTGCTTTACTGTAGGCCGCCTTAAGATTACCGGTCTGGTGCCGAGCCAAAATGAAGGCAAATGCGGCAGTATTCTCGCCGCTTTTCTCATCACAATGATTTTTGTGACGATTTCGGAAGTTCTTTGTTCTTCCGATGTACAGAACCTGCCCATTCTCGGAAAAGGAATAAAGGCCGGGCGCCGTCAAAATTGAAATCTGTTCTGGCGTAAGTGTCGGTGAACTGAGAAGCCCCTCGGTGAGGAGGGGCTTCTCAGCAACGTACTTCAGCAAATTTCTCGTTGAGAGTCATTACACGTTGATGGCCATGCCTTCGACGCTGGAGAAGCCGTCCAGGAGGCTTTCGGCGAGCGTGGGGTGGGCGTGGATGGTGAACATCAGCTCTTCGACGGTGGCTTCGAGTTCCATGGCGACGACGCACTCGGCGATGAGCTCGGTGGCTTGCGGGCCGATGATGTGGACGCCGAGGACTTCGCCGTACTTGGCGTCAGAGACTACCTTTACGAAGCCGTCGTGGGCGTCGAGGATG
>Ga0302305_1000531_pt1 | contig 22766 bp, 20 predicted proteins | sample III_Palsa_E2_3_FD_198764 | JGI IMG/M metagenome (GOLD analysis project Ga0302305, IMG submission 198764) | Peat permafrost microbial communities from Stordalen Mire near Abisko, Sweden - III_Palsa_E2_3 | ecosystem: Environmental > Terrestrial > Soil > Palsa > Peat permafrost | place: Sweden... | reverse complement strand
CGGCAGCCGCGAAATCTCTTCGGTGGATGTCGTCACCGGACCGCAGCAGTCGTGACATCCGGGCTTGCATTCGAAGGACGGAATGCGGGAGCGGAAGAAACGGATTTTTTGACTGGTGTCGGACATGAAATAGGTTTGCCTGAGATTGCGACATGTGCTGCCCGGTGTAAGGATAATCTGGAATCGACGAGTCGTTATCCTGCGTCTGTGCCAGCACGCTTATAGACCCCAAATCGGTCCACGGAACGGCAGCCCAAATCAGGTTTGCCAGGGCAAGCGGCAACGGCATCTTCTTCAGCGACCATATAAGCATATACGACTTACCATAAATCAGACTTAACAAAAAATTACCAGGGTATGAATAATGTATCCTGCATTTCGTCGAAACTCGCATTTAAATTCAATGCCGCGACGGGATTGAGCGGAACGCCTTGGTCGGTGGTTGAGGGGCGAAATCATCTCAAACGGAGCCTGTTCCGCTTATCACAACGATTAAACGGATATTGGTTAAAATGGCGTTTGCGCTGCCGAGGATCAATTAGAAATGCCGTCGTTAAATGCTCGCCCACCGGTGCATCGCCCCGCCGCATTCGTTCCGGAAACTGCTTTCGGTACTTGGTTTCTGCGCACCTACACGTGGGAACACCACGTGTTGAGAGTGGCACTCGATGACCTCAAGCGATTGATGACGCAGCCCTACCCCGACGCCCTGGTGATCCTGGATGTCGGCTGCGGTCAAGGCCAATCGTTCAGGCTGCTGACAGAGGCCTTCCAACCGCAGCGCATCATTGGTATCGATATCCACCGTGAATCGCTCGCCAGGGCGCAGTTTGCCGCCGATGAGCTCGAGTTTCCGGTCGAATTGATCGCTGGCGACTGCCGGACTTTGAGCTGCGCTTCTGAGAGCATCGACATCGTATTTTGTCACCAGACCTTTCATCATCTGGTCCATCAGGAAGCCAGCCTCGCTGAATTCAGACGAGTACTCAAACCGGGGGCACGCTGTTGTTCGCCGAGTCGACCGACGCATACATCCGTTCGTGGGTCATTCGCCTGCTGTTCCGGCATCCGATGCAGGTCCAAAAAAGTGCAAATGGCTACCTCGACATGATCCGTGACAACGGCTTTAGTTTCGGCACGCAGAACGTATCGTTGCCCTATTTATGGTGGAGTCGTGCCCGCGATTTCGGGCTGCTCGAGCGCTTTGGTTTGCTGCAGCCTCGGCCACCCGGCAAACGCCGCGAAACCCTGGTCAACGTGGCTGCGGTCAAGATGGCCTGAGCATCAGCAGGGTAATACCTCCATTTTTAGCGCCGCTAATTTATGAGTGGATTACCTATATCGTGGGCGTCCGTTTTCAGCGGCCCAGGTTCGGCACGATAGCGCCCGCCACACGTGTGGTTTGGGCCTCAATCAACCCGCGCAGCTCAATCGCGCTGCGTGCAATCTTCTTGAAAACGGAGGGAGACGCCAACCGCGACGTCAATTATGTGGTCTTGGCGCGGCTGGGTAGTCATTCCGCCATCAAGGTTCGGTACTGTCCCACCGCGGAGCGAGTCCGCGCGGATCGACGATACGACTGTTTGGCAGTGCCAGTGCGTGAATCGCTGCCATATCCGTGGAGCTCAGCTCGAAGTCGAAGATGGCCAGGTTTTGCGCCAGCCGCTCAGCCTTTGAGGTTCTGGAAAGTGCCACGATGCCGTCCTGTTGAATGAGCCACCGTAGAACAACTTGAGCGACGCTCTTGCCGTATCCGGCCGCGATTGCCTTCAGCGTGTCGTCCGAGAAGACCCGGCCTACCGCCATGCCGCAATATCCGGTCACCGCGAGTCCGGCCTCGCGGGTGTTTTCGATCAGCCGCGATTGGTTGAGATAGGGATGGTATTCGAACTGATTGGTCACGAGCGGAATCTCCGAGAGTCGGACCGCTTCCGCCATAAGCTCCCGGTTGAAGTTGCTGACACCGATGTGACGCACCTTGCCGGTTTTCACCACGGCGTTCAACCCGCCGATTTGTTCCGGCAAGGGAGTTTCGGTGCTGGGCCAGTGTAGCAAGAGCAGATCAATGTAGTCCGTCTTGAGCTTGCGCAGACTCTCGTCGACAGACGCTTCAAAGTTCCGCGGGTGGTAGTTGGAGACCCAGACCTTGGTCGTGATGAAGACCTCCGCTCGCGGAATCCCCGACGCGGCGACGCATTCGCCTACATCGGCCTCGTTCCCATAGATTTGCGCGGTATCGATATGACGAAAACCGGCGCGCAGTGCCGCAGGAAGAAGTCGCTGCGTTTCGCGTTGATTCATTCCATATGTGCCATAACCCAAGGACGGAATGACAGCATTAACCAGATGGACGTTCTGCATATTCAATTCTCATGGAGTCGGGGTTCGGAAAATCGAAAGCGATATGTTGATTCTTTTATTCCGTCACCCGTGGAAAATTTGGCGATGCTGCCTACCGCAAGTACTACCTGATACGGCCGGAGCGGCGCAGCTGTTCCCCTAGCTCCGCAATCCTGGTTTCTCCGGCACGCAGCGCCTCATCCGAGGTGTGCACGGAGTAGTATCCCAGCGACAGTTCGTGCCGGTGTGGGAGCGCGGATCCCAGGACGAACTCCGCGTCCCCATCGGCGATAAACTCCAGAACATCCTCCGACTCGCTGAATACGGCAAGCTCGGCGTAAATCCGCTGGTCGGCGAAGTGAAGTGCACCACGCTGAACGCTTAGCCAAGCAACAACGTGACCGGCAGGTGGCACATACCGCCACCGCTCGCCGCGCGTAAGCCGCACATGCAGGTAGTTGATGCCTGGAGGCGCCGACACCGGGCTCCGGACATTCTCGTAACGACCCAAAATGATTCTGGCTGGACCGGTTATGGGGATCTCGCCGGCCCGCAGATACTGACTGTTGGGTTCGCCGAGTTCCAGCTCGCTCGGCAAAGCGGTCCATAACTGATAGCCGCGCACGGGCGTGCGGCCCTCCGGATAACCGTCGTGCCACACGCCCCCACCCGCGTTCATCCACTCGACGCTGCCGCTTGATATGACGCCGGATGCGCCCGTCGTGTCTTCATATCGAATTTCACCGTTCAGCAGGATGGTGGTTGTCGCGATTCCAGAATGCGGGTGCATTGCAAACCGCATTTCGGAATGCGCCGACATCTCGAAATAGTCGAGAAAAACAAAGGGTTTGAGCCGGCTGCCAAGATCCCCCGGACTGAACAATCGATTGACCGGGCCATGCTGTCTACCCGCAGTTCGGGCAATGATGGTTCGTGTGGCACGAAGCGGACTTGAGACGCGATTTCCGCTATTCTCCGCGACAGATTTCACGTCCTTCTCCGGGGTGGGGGCTTCGACTGTACGATAAGACATGATGCTCTGCGCTCCTTAAATCTATTGACATGGAATAAGATTAAGGGTTGGGCTAGCTTAGCGGAAGCCTTTATATTTCGATGCAATCCATCGTCAGGGGCGATATATATATATCAGGATGCGTCGACCAGCACGAATTCAGCGTCGTCGGTCGCCTCGATCCGTAGGACACTTTCTTGACTTACCGCAGCGCCATCGCCGGTAGCCAAGTCGACTCCGTTGACTTTCACGCTGCCATACGCCGGCACCAAATACGCATTGCGGCCATGATCCAACGTGTACGTCAGCGCTTGTCCTGCCGCGAGCGTCGCGCCGAGTACCCTTGCATCGGCCCGGATAAACAATGCGTTGGGGTCGTCTTCAAAACCGCTTGCCAATACCTCGAGGCAGCCGGCACGATCATTTTTCGGGAACGGTTTGGTGCCCCAGCGGGGTACCCCGCCCCGTGTACGCGGCTGCAGCCAGATCTGGAAGAGCTTTGTCGGCACGTTCTCCGTATTCAACTCTGAATGCATGATTCCGGTGCCGGCGCTCATCACCTGAACGTCGCCGGCCTTCGTCTGTCCCTCGTTACCGATATTATCTTGATGCGTAACGATCCCTTGACGCACATACGTAATGATTTCGATATCGCGATGGCCGTGCATAGGAAAACCCTTGCCTGACGCTATTTCATCGTCGTTCCAGACAATCAGATTCCCTAGCGGCTTATGGATGGGATTGCCATGGCCACCTATTGCGAAATGATGCCGTGCTTTGAGCCAGCCCAAGTCGCCGCCACCTAATGTTGATAAGGGTCGATGTTCAATCATCTTTTTCTCACGATGTGCATCACAGCAAATATTCTCGATTCGCTGCAGCGTCGAAATCTAGAACCGGGTCCACTGGACCGATACCGCCTGGGTTTAAACAACACCCTATCCATGCCGGTACGGTGCCATTAATCGGTTGATCAGCTCAAACACCGTCGCTCTCCCGCCAGTGTCCGGCACCTTTCTACCCCATCTTTATTGCTGAAGTTCGAAGGCGCCTGCAATGGTCAGGTGAACTTCGTCGCCAAGGAGTGGCAGAAATTGCGTGATCCCGAAATCACTGCGTTTGATCGTGCCAGTCGCCTCGAAACCGGCAGTGAAGGCCTTGTCCAACGGATTGACGCCGGAGCCGACCAGGTGAGCCTTCAGCGTGACCGGCTTGGTGACACCGTGCAAGGTAAGGTCGCCGACGATCGTGACAGTACCCTTGCCGGTTGACGTCACTTTGGTCGAGGTGAAGGTTGCGGTCTGGAATTTGGCGGTATCGAACCACTGCTCGCCTTTCAGTTCTTCATTGAGCGGCGGCACGGTGGTGAGGACAGACTGCACCGGCACGGAAACGTCCAGCTTGGAGGCGGATACGTTGGCAGGATCGTACTGAAGTGTGCCGGAGGCCCCAGAAAACAGACCCGAGAAATGGGTAAAGCCAAAATGGGAAATCGAGAAGCCGATCTGGGTGTGGAAAGGCTCGACCTTGTAGGCCCCGGCCTTTACGGCGTCCGGATTACTCGAGGAAATCTGCTGTGCCATAGCCTGAGTGGTGGCAATAGCTAGAGCGAGCATGGCCGTCATAATGCCGGCCGCAAAGAAACGTGTTTTCATGGATGAGGATCCTTTTGTATAGGTGAATGGACTTGCGTTTAAATGCTTCGTCAAAGAAAACGAGGCTGAAATCGATGCGCGGGACCGACACTGCGGCTGTCGGACAGGCCTCAGTCCACGCATGCGGAAATACGCCTGAATATTCCTAAGCATGCATGATGTTTTCGAGCGCCGTGCTCAGGCCGCCAGCGCCGCGATATCCGCGCGCGCCTTGGCGATCGACGCATCCTTTACTTCGGGGCTGAGGTTAAGGCCTTCGGCACGAACCACGGTGATGTCGATCAGGCCGATGAAGGACAGGATGCCTTTGAGATAGGTCTCATGATGATCGAAAGCCGCGGCGGGGCTGTCGCGCGTATAAACGCCACCGCGCGACGAGGCGATGAACACTTTTTTGCCCTTCGGCAGCAGGCCTTCCGGACCATTCGCGCCGTACTGGAAGGACTTGCCCGCGACTACCACGCGGTCGATCCAGGCCTTGAGCTGCGAGGGCACCGAGAAGTTGTACATCGGCGCACCGATAACGATGAGGTCCGCCGCGAACAGATCATCCAGATAAGCACCGCCCGCAGCGAGATCGGCGCCCAGTGCCGGATCGGTGACTGCGGTGCCCTGGAAGGCCGCCAGATGCGCGCCGGAGAGGTGTAGCGCCGTATCGCTGGCGAGATCACGATAGATGACTTCGGTACCCGGATGCAGCGCAAGCTGCCGTGCGACGATTTCCGCAGAAAGTGTGCGGCTGACCGAGTATTGACCCAGGATGCTGGAATCGATATGTAAAAGTTTCATGGTAATAGACTCCAAAGAGCGCACGCCGAGTGCGCGTGACAGAAGATTTTTAAGGTATTGGTACATAGCGCCTTTGTCTCACGCTTGATACCCACTTGAATAGACGCTATATTCCGATCTTACCCATCGGTTTGACCGATAGATTAGGTGCGCGATGCTGGATGGAGTCTCCCTCGATCAATTACGAACGTTCATTGCTTCGGTGGATGAAGGCAGTTTCTCGGCCGCCGCCCGCAAACTACGTCGCGCGCAATCCGCCGTTAGCGAACTCATCAACAATCTTGAGACGCAGCTCGGGGTGGTACTGTTCGATCGCACCGGCCGCTATCCAAAACTGACACCTGCCGGTGTGGTTCTGCTAGCCGATGCCCGTGGCATTGTGTCCGGGGTTGACTTCATGAAGGCGCGCGCGAAGGGGGTGTCCTCCGGACTGGAACCGGAGCTGTCGGCCGTCGTCGACGTCTTTTTTCCTATCGAGGCGATTACCTCGGCGGCACAGGAGTTTCGGGTACAGTTTCCGGGCACGCCGTTGCGACTCTATGTCGAAGCCCTCGGCGGGGTCTTCCAACCCATCTTGGACGGGCGTGCCAGTTTCGGCGTGGCCGGACCATTACCGGTTCTACCGCCGGCCATGTCGAGCGAACGTCTGGCCGAGGTCGGTTTTGTGATGGTCGCGGCCCAGGATCACCCGCTGGCTTCATGCGACGGAATTATTCCCAAAGCCGAGCTTGCCAAGCACGTTCAGCTGGTGCTGACCGATCGATCGGAACTGTCCGCCGGGCGCGAAGTAGGCGTGATGTCGCCGTCGACCTGGCGCCTCGCCGACCTCTTCGCCAAACACGCTTTTCTCCTCAACGGCCTGGGCTGGGGCGGGATGCCGTTGCACACCGTCGCACAGGACATCGCTAACGGCAAGCTGGTCGTGTTACAGATCGAGGACGTTCCTCCCGGTGGTCTGATGCTGCCGATGTTTGCCGTCTATCCGACCGCGACACCACCCGGCCCCGCTGGGCGCTGGCTGATCGAACGCCTGAAGCTTTGTCCTCGTCAATTGGCGGGCGCGGCCCAAATTGCCGATTAGGAGCCGTTGTTGGCACCGCCGCGCTGTCATCTTGTTAAAAATTGGGGGATTACCATCTCGTCTGGCTCGGGCTCTGGTATTCTTTTATCGTGAATCGCCTTATCTTGGCAGAGATAGAAGCTTCACCGCTATCGTCGTATCGGTCAAAACTCAGTGAGTCCCCCGGCTTTGCCCGGGGGACTCACTGAGTTAATAAAATTCGCTACCGGAATCACCATGCACGGCACCTACAATTTATGGCTGGTCGCGCTCTCCCTGATGGTCGCGACGCTGGCCTCGTTTACCGCACTGGACCTGTCGGGCCGCATTTTCCTGATCAAGCAGGCGGGACTGCGCCATGCATGGCTCGCGGGGGGCGCCGCCGCGATGGGCATCGGCATCTGGTCGATGCATTTCATCGGCATGCTAGCGTTCTCGCTGCCGATCACGCTAGGCTACAATCTCGTCATCACCGCCGGCTCGCTCGTGATCGCGGTGCTGGTGTCGTACTTTGCACTATTCGTGATCACACGCGCGAAACTGACGCTACGACGCTTGGTCGCCGGCGGTATCCTGATGGGCTTCGGCATCGCCGGCATGCATTACACGGGCGACGCCGCGATGCAGATGAAACCCGGCATCCAGTATGATCCGGTGCTGGTCGCCTTCTCGATCGTGATCGCCATCGTCGCGTCCTGCATCGCTCTCTGGATCGCGCAAACGCTGAACGACGCGGGTCAGCACTATGTGACGGCCAAACGGGTCGGCGCCGCGTCCGTGATGGGGATCGCGATCGCCGGGATGCATTATACCGGGAGCGCTGCGGCAGAATTCCCGCTCGGCTCGATCTGCGGTGCAGCCAATGGCGTCGATGGTCACTGGCTGGCCGTCACGATCGCACTATTCACGTTCGCAATCCTGACCGCGACGCTGATGCTGTCGCGCTTCGATGCGCGAACCACTCTGCTGGTCGGTTCGGTATCGCAGCTGAATGGCCAGATTGTCCGGATGGCGACATTCGATGCGCTGACCGATCTGCCGAATCGCCGGACTCTGTCCGAACGGATCGAACACGCGATTCTGGCGGCCGGCCGGCAGCAGACCGAGTTTGCGATCCTGTTCATGGATCTCGACGGCTTCAAGACCATCAATGACTCGCTTGGCCACACGGTCGGCGACGAGGTCCTGAAGGCTTTCGCGCAGCGGCTGCTGCACTGCGTGCGAGGCGGCGACACGGTCGCCCGGCTGGGCGGTGATGAATTCGTGGTGCTGCTCGAACATATCGCATCGACTGACGAAGCCGGCCACATCGCCGAAAACGTACTCGAACGGATGCGCAAGGGCATCTGGGCCGACAGCCAGCCGCTGCAGGTGATGCCAAGCATCGGTATTGCGTTGTTCCCGCAGGACGGCGAAACGGCGGACACGCTGCTCAAGCACGCGGACGCCGCGATGTACGAAGCCAAACGGAGCGGGCGCGGCACCTACCGTTTCTTCGAGGCGAGCATGAACGAGGCAGCCACCCGCACCCTGCAGATCCAGCACGCGCTGAACGAGGCGCTCAGCGCCGGCTATTTCTCCCTACACTTCCAGCCGAAATTCCGTGGCGACAGCGGCGAACTGGTTGGTGCCGAGGCGCTGCTGCGCCTGAACCACCCGGAGATCGGGAGCTTGCCGCCGCTGGAATTCATCCCGATCGCCGAACTCTCCGGGCAAATTGTCCAGATCGGCTACTGGGTCGCGCGCGAAACCTGCAGGCAAATCCGTCGCTGGGAGGCCAGTGGTCTGCCGGCGGTCAAGGTGGCCGTCAATCTGTCGCCACGCCAATTGGCGCAACCGGATCTGGTCGCCACGATGCTCGACATCGTGCGCTCTGAACAGGTTGCCTGCGACCGGATCATGTTCGAGATCACCGAGACCGTGGCGATGCAGGATGCGCCGCGAACCATCGAGATGATCGCTGCATTCCATGCCCTCGGCTTCGAGATTGCGATCGACGATTTCGGCACCGGCTATTCAAGCCTTGCCTACCTGCAGCGCTTCCGGGTGAAGCAATTGAAGATCGACCGCATTTTCACCAATGGGCTCGACGCGCAGGGTCACGAGGGCAGCGCAATCGTATCAGCGATCATTGCGCTCGCGCACTCCCTGCAGATGGACGTGGTGGCGGAAGGTGTAGAAACCGCATCGCAACTCAGCCAGCTGAAGACGATGCTGTGCGACGAGATGCAGGGCTTCCTGCTCGGCAAACCGCTGACGGCGGAAGCCTTCGGCGCACTGCTGCAGGCGCGCACGGTCGATGCGCTCGACCCGAACGGGCGTCCGGAACCCCATCTCATTTCTGCAAGGTAACGGCCTTTACGAAGCCAAGCGGACGGTAGGAACCGGGTCGTCTACGTCAGCGGCATCGAACATCTTTCATGATGGGCAACGCCGAATCCTGGTGCGCCAGGCCAATTAGTCCGTCAAGACAACCGGTACGACCGAGCTACGCTACAAATCGGCGCTCCCGATTGGCGTCGAGGACAAAATCTCGGCAGGCATCTGCAGCAATAGGACGACTGAAGAAGTAACCCTGAAATCGATTGCAACCTATGGCCGAGAGGCACCTGAGTTGCTGCTCGCTCTCGACACCCTCGACCACCAGCGAGAGATCGAGCATCCGGCTTAAATTGGCAATACTTTTAACGATGTGTTCGTTAACGCTGCCGGGACTAACATCCGCCAGGGAGCGATCGATCTTCACCGTGTCCAGCGGGAGTTCGCGCAGGTAATGCAGCGATGTGTGCCCCATGCCAAAATCGTCCAGCGCAACCTTGACACCGAGTTCCCTAAGCCGTTTCAGGTTGCCGATCGCATTGACGTCCGGAAGCAGCATGGTGGACTCCGTGATCTCAAGTTCGAGCGTGGAAGGCGGCAAATGCTCCCGATGCAGGATGTCGATCACCTTCTGATGGAATTCCCGATCCAGCAATTGACGGGGGGATAGATTGACGGAAATGACGAAGTCGTCGGGCAGGACATCGCGCCAAGCGCTTCTTTGGCTGCATGCGAGCGACAAAATATGCAGGCCGAGATGGTCGATTTGACCGATATCGTCCGCAAGCGTCACGACGATCGGGGGGGCCACCCGCCCTAGAAAAGGATGCTGCCAACGCAGCAGCGCCTCGGCGCCGAAAACACGTCCGGTTTGCAAATCTACCTGCGGCTGGAATTCGAGGAAGATTTGCCCTTCGATCTTGATTGCATCCTCCAGGTCGCTGGCAAGTGCCATCGCCATCCTGCCCTCGTCGCCCGGGAGATCGAGGCAACGCTTTGCCGTCGGGTTCGTCTCTGACGACTCCGCGATGCGAAGAAGGGAAGCGAGCACTTCCAGCCCCTTCCTCTCTGCAAGATATTCGGCCATACGGACGAACGGGGCATAGATGGCGGTTCCGACAACCAGGGAGAGCAACTGGACCAGGGTGCCGGAAAGCGAACCCGTGGCCGCGTAGCCGCTGAAAAGAGCGGGGGTCGTCCACGCGATGCTATACCCTGTCTTCGGCATCAGGTGGCCGACGATGGCCGCATAAGCGATGAGAATCTGCACGACTGGCGCCAAGACGAATGGAATGGCGTAAACTGGATTAAGAACAATTGGCAAGCCGAAAAGCAAGGGTTCGTTTATGTTGAACAGCGCCGGTAACATCATGAAGAGCGCCAATTTCCGTCCGCGAACCGTGCGGCTGACCAGCAGTAGCGCAAGGATCAGGCTCAGCGTACCGCCGGACCCTCCCATCCGTGCAAATGCGGAGAAAAAATCATAGGTGAAGATGAACTGAGGATGACCGCCACTCGCAACCGCAGCTGCATTTGCGAGCGCCGCCGGCGCGAGGACGTTTTGCTGAACGGCGTACAACGCATTAGGTCCATGAACGCCAAACAGCCAAAGTATTTGCGTGGCTATCTCGTAGCCGATGCCAAAACGCAGGCTGTTGGAGGAGTTCAAAAACGGGGCGGTAAGCAGTGTGCTAAATGCCCCAATGAAATTGGACCAACCCGCCCAAACCAACATCGCTTTGACGACGGCGAAAGACAAGATCGTCAGTATTCCGGCCGGCATTACCGTGAACACATCGCCAACCAGGGGATCGTTGCTGAGATTATTCAGCGGAAGACGCAGAAAGCGGATGCTGCAGAGCTTTAAAAAAAGATAGCCGCCGAAAGAAGCCACAAAGATCGCGCCAAACAGCCCCTGGCCGAGAGACAGCGATGCCACCAGGGCCTCGTGGTCGTTCGGTGCAATCAGCGTAAAGAAGCAGGACACCACGACAATAGTGGCGACTGCGGGATTGACCTGGCGATGACCGAGTCGCTGATTATGAAGATTCGTTAGGGAATCCGTAAAACCATACAGGGCGACGAGCGAGCCAATTCCAAAAGTGGCGGCGAGTAAGTTATCGCAAAAGAAGTTAAGATTCGAGCCGAAGGTATCGGTCAAAAATCGGCGCATTCCGGCGCTTGACGGGAACCGCAGAAGCAGAGCCAGCGCGCCGACCATGATTAGCGGGAGAGGCAGCGCGAGCCCACGGCGAATGGCAATGAAATACGGCCGGCGGTCGATTCGCTCAACGATCGTTGAAAAACTGAGCTTAGGTGCAGGCACTTTCGTATTCATTGAATTCGACCTGATTCGAGGTTGCATCGGTTGATCCCGGGATATTCGAAGTACTAACTTCCCCGACCACGGTCAATGTAGCCGCCGCATCGTAAGGCGACTGACGCACTTTTTAAGAACTTCCTGAAATCTGCGAAGGTGGAAACCATACGAAGGGTACCGTCGCTGATTTGCAAGTGACAAAATCTAGCCCAAGCTTGCCGGACACGGGCATCGAAGCTTTTTGCCACATTCGATTTAGCTTTTGTCAAAAGCGCGGTGCCCGGCTGATGCCGGGATACAAGGGCTGAGGACAGCGCGATTCGTACTGTGGCAGGAGAGTTAGGTCCTACCGCGAAGACCATGCGATCACGCCTAAAATCCAGAGGGCGGTCCCATGTCATTTCGGCTTTTAGACGGGACACTGTACCTTGCTCAAAATGGTTAGGCACTCAGTATAAATGCCTTTCCGATGTGCGGAACAGCGCTGTACCCTATCCTCCAGAAAAGCCTGATAAGTCAAACGCCCAGGTCGCGAACGTCGGCTCCGACAGGCCTGGGCCATTCGAATCGGCGCTGGCGACGGTCTCCACATGGCCCAGGCCGTGTCAAAACACATACCACTTCGGCTCAGCGCAAAAAAGCGGTTGGTCAGAACGCTCTGTATCGGCCTCGCAGCATCTGGTGAGAGATCTACGCTGAAAGTGGCTTCCAGTGGACTTGTGTTTTTGAGTATCGGACAGAAAATAGCTGAATTCGATTGAGCTTCTGAATAATGCATTTCTGAGCGAGCGTTCAGGTTCTTGATCTTCCTCCCTGCAAATGATGGCCTCATCCCTTTTTCACAAACCGTTGAACCAACGCTGGCGGCTTACCCGCCGCCAGCGATATCCTCGTTACTTGATGTAACCTGCTTCCTTCATCGTACGTTCGGTCGATGCCTGTCCGGTCTTCAATGCCTGGTCAACCGTCATTTGACCTGCCAATGCACCAGCAATGTCCTGGCCGACGATGCTACCGATCGACTGGAACTCAGGAATCCCGACAAACTGCACGCCCGAGTAAGGCACCGGCTTAAGAGTCGAGTCGTTCGGATTGGCGGTTTGAATTGCTTTCAGCACAAACCCGGAAAATGGCGCGGCTTTTTTGTATTCAGGAAGTTGGTAGGTTGAAAGTCGGGTACCTGGCGGAAGCGAAGCCCAACCAATATCGGCGCCAACCAGCTTGATGTATTGCTTTGAGGTCGCCCACTCGACAAACCGTTTCGCCGCATCTGGCGATTTCGAGGTTTTGGGGATGGCCAAGGCCCACGACCAAAGCCAATGCGCCCCTTTGGGGGTGACCGCCACTGGCGCTGCCGCGAATCCGACCTTGTCTGCAACCGAGGATTCGTTTTTGTTGTAAAGGATCCCGGCAGCGGATGTCGCATCAATCCAAATAGCGCATTTGCCACTGGACATCAGCGATAGGTTTTCGTTAAAGCCATTAGAACTGGCTCCGGGGGGGCCATCTTTCTTTAGAAGGTCCGTATAGAGCGTAATGGCATTCTTCCATTCCGGCGAATCGATTGTCGGATGCCATTTTTCATCGAACCAGCGGCCACCGTATGTGTTGACCAAGGTGGACACAAAGGCCATATTCTCACCCCAGCCGGCTTTACCGCGCAGGCAAATGCCGTACACCCCGTTGGCCCGATCGGTCAGTTTATCGGCAAGATCGCTGATTTGATTATAGGTGGGCTCGGCCGGCATCACTAAACCTTTGGCCGCGAATAGATCCGTCCGATAGTAGGTCATCGAACTTTCCGCATTGAACGGCAGCGCAAACAATTTCCCGTCGAAAGAAAGACCGTCACGAACCGTTTTGAACACATCGTCGAGATCGTAATCAGCCGGCAATCCGGTAATTGGCGCCAGCCATCCTCGCTTGCCCCACAAAGGCGCCTCGTAGGTCCCGATGGCGAGAACGTCGAACTGTCCGCCATTGGTCGTTATGTCCGTGGTCAATCGTTGACGCAGCACATTTTCCTCAAGTACCACCCATTTCAGTCGGATGTCGGGGTTGGCTTTCTCGAACGCCGGCGAGAGTTTCTTTAATTCGATTTGATCGTTGTTGTTGGGAACACCGATGGTCAGCGTGGTGGCCGCACTTACTACAGCGCCGGCACCGAATCCGATGAGTGCTATGCAGAACATCAGCGCACGACGCCAGGACATACTCCGGATCACCACTTTGCGGCCAGATTTTTGATTCATCTCCGTCTCCTTGATCTTGGCTAGCCTTATGCAATCTGCCGGCCACTTTATTTTGATTGATTTCCGACACCTATAAGATAATCGGGGTCTCATGTATTGGAGAATACTATTAATAAAATTTATTCAATAATTAGCTATCCTATTTTTTTAACTCTAAAAACGTCATTCAGCATTCAACTCGAAATTGATTGACGTACGTAATGCGCGTAGGAAAAATATCCTATCGCTCAAACTTTATCGAACGTCCCTTCCGCTGCGTCGGCGGACTTCAACGCCTCGATGCCCGTTGTCGGGATTCAGATAATCGTATAACCGCCGTCGACCATCAGATTGGCGCCGTTTACCATCGCAGCTTCCGTGCTCGCCAGATACATGATTGCGGACCCGATCTCGGCCGGTTTTGCGAACCGACGTGTAGGGATTGCGGCTCTCGCACGCTGGCCTTTTTCGCCGGCCCATCCGCTAAGCCCGAGTTCGGTCTCAACCACGGTGGGCGAAATGGCGTTGACTGTAACGCCTCTGGGCGCCCATTCGAGCGCCATACAATTGGTCATGCCGATGATCCCAGCTTTGCTTGCGCAGTACGCGACATGCCCCTCGATGCCAATCACAGCGGCCTGAGATGCCAAGTTAATAATCCTTCCGCGCCCACGAGCCAGCATGCCCGGCGCAAACGCTCGCGCGACTAAAAACGCGCCCCGCAAGTTGACCGCCATCGTCCTGTCCCACGTTTCTAGCGGAAAATCCTCGGCGGGCGCTAGCGGCCCAATTCCGGCATTGTTGACCAAGACATCGACATGACCAAACAGCGAAATAATATCGGCAGCCGTAGCGGTGACCGATTCGACGTCGCTTATGTCCGTGACCCAGCCTCGATGCGCCGCACCAAGGCTCGAAGCCATCTCTACGATGGCCGCTGAACGATCCAGCAGTGCGAGGGTCGCGCCCGCAGCCGCAAATTGCGTGGCGACTTCGCGCCCTATGCCCGCCGCTGCCCCCGTTATCACGACGACAGCCTGGCTGAAATCATACGAAGTATTTGGCTTAGAAAACATGGTCTCTTCCTCAATCACGCATTGTTAAAGCCGGCCACGTCACTCGCGACAGGCCGACGCATATTCCCGGATTACCTCGCGGATCTTGCTTTGCACGATGCTTATCGGTGAACCATCGATAACACCACGCCGCATCTCCCAATATTGCATGGGCAAGTACTGACTCAGGAGATTCTCTGGAATCGCAATTTTGGAAAGATTGCCGATTAACTTCTGCACCGCCCCGTCCACCTCGGGATCCGCCCAGTAGTAGCGCACCCGATCACTGTAACTATAGGTTCGTAACAGGCGCGTCTCACGTTCGTCGCCATGGTAATACCGCTCCCAGTTGGCAGGCTTACGCAGCATGACGGCTTCCACCGTCGCTCGCAGATCAGAGCGCTGATTCGCCGATAACACCTCAGCTTCAATATCGGCCAGCGCGTACAGTACTTCGCGCAAGGCAAACGTGACGCCCGGTCCCACTTTTAGGATCGCAAAACCGTCACGCACCAGCGCATGAAGAGATTCAGGTCTTTGATAGTCGGTCGAATGCGCCTCGAACACCATGCCAGGCAGTTGCGTCAGCATCTGGCAAAGTCCGGTGGCTAGTTCAGGCTGGTAGTCGATGACCCTGGTGTGATCAAATTCGACGCCCGGCTGCACCACCAGGGCGATGACACGGCCCCATGCTTGGTCGAGATTGCGCGTCCGCCACGCGCGTCGATGCACCGCTACCGTGTCCAGCGCCGCTTCACATGTGGTCACGTCGACGCGGCTAAGCGCCTCACTCGCCCCACCAGGCACGGGGACTTCTGTGCCGATGACATAAACCGGCATGATTTGTCCTCCTCGGCGCACAGCTGCGGCTTCCGCGATTGCACATAGGCGCGATGCTCGCTCAGCCACGACGCTGTCCGATAAGCGCTCAGGATCGCCGCCGCAACTCATGCTGGTGTCCAGATGGATCTTTGTAAATCCCGCAGACACATACGCATCGATGAGCGCCTCCGCACGCAGCATTGCCTCTTCGGCTGGCAAACTGCGCCACGCATTCGGTCCGAGATGGTCCCCGCCCAAGATCAGGTGGTCGGGCGAAAACCCCACACGGTCGGCGATCAGTTGCACAAACTTCACGAAATCCGCCGGTTTCATACCGGTGTATCCACCATATTGATCAACCTGATTGGATGTCGACTCAACCAGCAACGGGGTACCGTCGACCTGCGCCTGCTGCATTGCTGCGCCGAGAACCCAGGGATGAGCCGAACAAATCGAATAGATCCCCTTCAGAGATGCCGCTGCAGGATGCCCATTCAAGAGGCGCGAAACGATGTTATCCATGCTTGCGCTCCGCCTCGGCTATAAATTCATCGAGCTCTGTCAGCGTCGCCGTGCCTTCCATGGGTCCGCGGATACTCACTGCGCGCGCGCCGCTCGCGCAGGCATAGCGCAAAGCAGCTTCGACGCTCGTTCCCTGCGACCTGCATGCTATATAGGTCGCGCCAAAGCAATCGCCGGCACCGGTTGGATCGACTTCTTCGACCGGTATCGCCGGCATGTGGATCGTGCTCGTACCATCGTAGAAGCTACAACCGTCCTTGCCGCGCTTTACCACCACCTCGCGCACACCGCGTTCTAGCAATTCGTCAATTGCGGCGCCTTCGGAACTGGCCGTCGCCAGCAACGTCACTTCGTGACCGCTTGGCAGGAAAACATCCGTATAGTCCAGAATGAAATCCAGTGCCTCGCGCATCTCCGGAATACGCAGCATCTCCTTGCGAATATTTGGGTCGAAGCTGACCGTGCCGCCATGCCCTTTCACGGTTTCGATAGCTTTTTTCATCGCTTCGACGATACGAAAGGAGAACAGCGACGATCCCATCACATGGAAATGAAGACAATCTTTCAGTAGATCGTCTCTGATATTGGTCACCGAAAGTTGTCCGGAAGCGCTGTTTGTGATGTTGAAAATAAAGTCGCGCTCTCCGTCCTCGCGATACGTGACGAAGGCACTACCTGTGGTTGCCCCCTTGACGACGGCAATCCCGGACACGTCGACACCATCCGCGCGCAATCGCTCAACATTGAGCGTTCCAAAGTCATCATCGCCCACGCAGCCAATCATGGCGCATCGACTACCCAGATGCGCCACCTGGTCGATAAAGATGGCGGGGGCGCCACTGGCATACGGTCCAATGAGCGTTCCTGGCCGGCGAAATGATTGCCCACGTTCGGTGGCCATAATTTCCACCAGAATTTCGCCCATGGTAAGGATGCCGCCCGTCTTGCCGGTATTGTGAAATTCGAAATTAGGCATGGTATTTCTTCGCATGAACATCAATGCAGTCGATTGGAAGGAATACAACCGCGCCGGACATGGCTGCCGTAACGCGCGAAACTGCGACAATTTTGTGCTTCATGGCGTCTCTTCCTGTAATGCCGGGTTAAAGTGTGACCTTGCGGAACTCGAAAATTCCGTTTTCCCTTCTGTGTAATTCCAAGTATTTGCGTGAAAATAGATCCATCGTCGGCGGGTCGATCCCGTCATCGATCACGAGTCCGCCAATATCCGACAAATTGCAAAAGACATGACCGTCCCGCTCCGACAACTGCGGCTGATAGGCAACGACGATGGTGCGCGACGCCACCTGAGCGGCGGCGTGAAAGACCCGCGCGAGATTGGGATCAATGCACAGTAGGTTGCCTTCCTGGTCGAGTCCTGATGCTTCGAGAATGCATAGATCGAGAGACTTTGTGGTCACAGATTTTTCCGCATCCGGGCCGGTCAAAATCGTATTGGCGTCATTGAGATGACCTCCAGTCAATTGCAGCTCACAGTGAACGAAGCGCTGGGCTGTTTGCGCCATCGCAATGTCATTCAACAGGAGCGCGAGATTCGATCGGTCGGACAGCAATGGGAGTACCTTATGGACAATTTCACCAGCGCCTAGCATCAGCGACTCGTGATCATCCACCGATTCCGCCGCGAATCGGGCAATCGCCATTTCCGCCGCTTTGCGGGCCGCGCCATCCGAAATTGGCATAAGCACGCTCTCGCCGGGCCGTTGAGCCAGGTACCGAGCCTTGCCGAATGAGCGCATCAGATATCGCTGCTGCTCGAGATAGGTCAGGTCCGTTCGAATGGTCACACTTGAGACGTCGAACGCTTGACTCAACTCCTCAACGGACACTTCGCCGCGTTTGCGGACCATCTCCACGATCAGGAGCCGTCTCTTTAGGGAACTCTTGTTTGCCAGCATGTCTCCGCTCTCGAAAGAAATCTCTTTTATTTCGAAAGATTATAGTTTCGAATCGAAAGATATCAAAGACATTTAGCGCGTTTCGATACAGGGATTTCCCTAGAGTAAGGGGCAAGTCTGACCGCGTACGCTGCTATGAACATCGTCGTAATCGAGCGCGTGACCGGCGTAACCATTGAACAACGAAGCATCGAGTAGGTTGTAAGCGCGAATTAACGCACACCACGGCGAGTTAGTGAGTGGGCTGTAGCGCGATCAGGCCGGCGTCGATGCTTCGTTCGGCTTCGCGAAGTTGAACGGCAACAGATCGCTGATATCGGCGTGCGACGCACGTTGCGGCAATTCGGTTAGCACGCGAAGCAGATAGGTATACGGCTCGACGCCACACGCGCGACACGTCAGCATCAGGCTATAGATGATGGCGCTGGCCTTCGCCCCAGCGACAGTGTCACTGAACAGCCACGCCTTTCTTCCAGTTGTAAATGGCCGGATGTCTCGTTCGAGCACGTTGTTGTCGACGGGGGCATGACCGTCCTCGACGTAGCGCCTCAAGTATTCCCACTGATTGCGCGTGTAGCTGATGGCCTTGCCGGTCAGGCTTTCGGGCAGCACCTGCGGTGCCTGCTCATCGAGCCAGATTTTGAACGCATCCAGCAGTGGTACGCTGTGCATCTGGCGCAACTGGTGCGTGTAGTCGGCACGGGTTTGTCCCTCGGGCAACTTGCCGCGTGCGAGGGTCTCGACCTGGTACAGCGCCTTGAAGTATTCGAGTGCCTTGCGTGCACGACCATCCGGTTTTTTGAGGGCCTTGTACGCTTCATCAAACGCCCGACGCGCGTGAGCCAGGCATCCGAGATGCGTGACATCTTCGAGCGTGCGCCACGCGCTGTAGCCACCCGTCATCAACGTGCCGGCATAGCCCTTCAGGAAGGCCTGCGGATACTGCTGCCCACGCCCGGGCTGGTATTCAAACAGCACCACTGGCTCGGTACATTCTTCAGCGCTGCGGTAGACCCACATGTACGACTTGCTCTGCGCGGTCTTGCCGTCTTCCTTGAGCACCTGCACCGTTGTCTCGTCGCCGTGGATCAGCGACTGCGAGAGCAGCGTGCCGCGCAACGTCTCATACAGCCGGGACAGATGCAGTTCGGTCGGTCGGATGATCCAGTGCGCCAGCGTACCGCGACTGACCGCGATGTTTGAGCGGCCCAGCGCATCTTCCATGCGGTACAGCGGCGTGCCATCCGCATACTTGGCGGTCATCACCGTGGCGATCATCGCCGGGCTCGCATTGCCGCCCGGCAGCGGCTGCGCCGGCATGGGCGCGACCACGATGGGTGTGCTCTGCGCGTGGCGTTCGCAATGGCGGCACGCATACTTGAAACGCACGTGCTGATGTACCGATGCCTTCACCTCGATATGCAGTTGCTCGCACGTCTGCTCGCCCATCCGGTGCATCACCCCCTTGCAGCACGGGCAGACCTTCTGGTCCTCGGGCAGGTCGTACTCGATACGCGTGCGTGGCAGATCGGCCGGCAGTGGCTTGCGTCCGCGTTTCTGGTGGCCCGGAGCCTCCACTGCGGGCAGGCCCGTGTCGGGCAGCGCAAAGACACCTTCCGGATCGTCCTCAACGGGCTCAGCCAGGGCAACCTGTTCGGCCTCGTCGAACACGCGATCCTTGAGCTTCTCGCTGCTCGGTGCGAAGCGTTTCAACTGCGCGAGACGAAACAGCTCCTCGAGCTGCTCGACGCGCTGGGTGAGTTGCTGGTTGCGGGCCTCAAGCTCGCGGATATAGGCAAGAGCTTCGGGCGGCAGACCGGCAGTGGGATCGTGGGCTGACATGACGCTCACGATAGCGAAACCGCAAGACGAATGGGTTTACCGAATTTGTAAAAATCAGCACGAGTGTTGCATCACGGCATCATCAGCCCGCGTGCCGATACTGCCGCACAGGATGCCGGCGCACCGCATCGATATCAATGCCTTCGAGCAGCCAGTGAAGCTGCTCGGTCGTCAGCTCCATCACCGCCTGTTGCCGGCGTGGCCACACGAAGCGGTCTTCTTCCAGGCGTTTCATCAGTAGCCAGAAGCCGTTGCCGTCCCAGCCGAGTATCTTGATGCGATTGCGGCGCTGGTTGCTGAACGCGTAGAGCGCCGGTGCAAACGGGTCCAGCTCCGACTGCTCAACCAGTGCGGCCAGGCCGTTGATCGACTTCCTGAAGTCGACCGCCTCGCGATGGACGTACACCTTGAGCTTAGCGTCGAGTCTGAACATCGCAGCGCCCCAGCGTCTCGATCATCGCCGATACCAGCGGTGCATCCTGACCGGTGCAGTCCAGCCGCAGCGTCACGCCGTTGGGCATTTCCACCGTCAAGTGCGAGCGCACGGGTTCAGGGCAGGACGCTGCAATGTTCGTCTGATTAACCACCTCACGGTGGCTGATCTCGACGACCGGTACGAACGCCGATGCAACGGCAAGCGTCGGCGCGTTCTCGACGGCTTGCGTTGCCACTGCCACGCCGTTGCGCTGTTCATGCAGCTTGATCCACCGACGCAGCAAATTCGCGTTCACGCCAGCCTTGAGCGCCAACCCGGCCACCGAGACGCCCGGTTGCAGGCAGGCCTCGATGAGCCTGCGTTTGGATTGCGAGTCGTAACGACGCTTGCCGTCACGGCCAACGAGGGTAACGGCGAGAAGCGCCACATCTGAATCGGTCTGTGTCATGGGCTGTGTCCACTAATCTGTGGACACAGCTTGCCTTGCTCTCAATTCAGACGCTATGTGCTGATAAATTCGCGCTTACCATGAAACACCAGAAGAAGCCAGCACCGGAACATGAGTGTGCGGAGTTGGAGCGGCAGGCCGAATCGCTTCGACGCGACATCCGGAAGTTGCAGCTCGAACACGACATCCTGAAGAAGGCGAACGAACTGATAAAAAAAGGAATGGGCATCGACCCGCAACTCCTGAGCAATCGGGAGAAGACGATGCTGGTTGATGCCCTGAAACAAACCTATGCCTTGCCGGAGTTATTAGCGATCCTGAGGCTTGCCCGCAGTTCCTACTTCTATCACCGTGCACGTCTGCTCGTCGCGGACAAGCATGCTGTCGCACGTCGCGTCATCGCAGACATCTTTGAGCTCAATCACCGTTGCTATGGATATCGTCGAATCCGCGCGGCATTGGCCAGGCAGCAGGTCTTCGTCTCGGAGAAGGTTGTACGACGTTTGATGCGACAGGAAGGTTTGGCCGCTGCCACGAGCAGGCGGCGTCGCTACGGCTCCTATTATGGAGAAATAGGCCCAGCGCCAGAGAACCTCATCAATCGGGACTTCCGTGCAGCCGCCCCAAATCAAAAGTGGCTCACTGACATTACCGAATTCCAGATTCCGGCCGGCAAGGTCTATCTGTCACCGGTCATCGACTGCTTCGACGGTCTCGTTGTGAGCTGGTCAATCGGCACGCGGCCGGATGCTGAACTCGTCAATACCATGCTGGATGCGGCCATCGAATCGGTGGCTGATTGCGATGAGCGGCCTGTGGTCCACTCCGACCGCGGTGCGCACTATCGTTGGCCGGGATGGCTATCACGAATGCGCGATGCCAAGCTCATTCGCTCGATGTCACGCAAAGGATGCTCTCCCGATAATGCAGCCTGCGAAGGTTTCTTTGGGCGGCTCAAGACGGAACTGTTCTATCCTCGTGACTGGCGGGATATGACCGTAGAGCAATTCATTGAGGTAGTTGACTCTTACATTCGGTGGTACAACGCCAAGCGGATCAAGATCTCGCTTGGTTCTCTCAGCCCACTTGAATATCGCCAGCGTCTTGGATCCGCGGCGTAAACCAGTCCAAGATTTTAGCCGCACCCCCCTTCTGCTTGCTGAGATTATCGAGATCGTTGGTTTTTTACCTGATCTTGCGGCAATCGGTGCGGCTGCGCAGGATGGCGCCAGAGGTCATGCCGCTTAAAACGCCGCGGCGCACACTGGTAAGGAGCAACTTTCAACAACGCTTCCTGCTCTGGCCGATAAGCGTTGTTATAAGCGTTGTTTCCAGCACAGAATGACCAACGATACAACGGCGCAAGTTGGCGCATCGACGTCACTGCGAGAACCTGGAGCCCTGTCCATTTGGTCCGGGGCCAGTGACAAATTCAATTTGTGCTACGTGTTACCAGCCCGAGTTCCATACGGATTTTCTTCGGCAAACCTTGTCCGACCAGCGCATAAGATAGCTGGAGGTAGTCTCTAAGGTCGTCATCCGACAGACCCGGCTTGGCGAAATGCTGAATCCATTTCAAGCCGCGCGAGGCAAGGTACGGCGCGGGCCGCAAGCCTGGTTCCTGCTTGAACATTTCGTATGTGATGTCGCTTACCTTGAAGGAGACGGTTACCTCGTCGTCACGCCCGTGGCCGATTGCGAACACCTTTCCGCCTACCTTCCAGACATGCGCTCCGCCCCATTGGACGACATATGTCGTTGCCGGCAGCGAACGGCAGAACGCGTCGTATTCATCGAGTGTCATGCCGGCGCCACCGCTTCTTCACGAAGTTCTGGTGTGTATGTTCTTGGTTTCGTCATATGTGCTCCCTTTGGTCAAGTTTACCAAAAAAGAGCGTCTGAAAACGTCAGGCTACCTCAATCTGTCGTGGCCCGTGAATAAGAGGATTGAAGCACCCCGGATTTGAAAGAGGCTTCAACATTTGAGACAATGTAG
>Ga0302305_1000521_pt1 | contig 23016 bp, 21 predicted proteins | sample III_Palsa_E2_3_FD_198764 | JGI IMG/M metagenome (GOLD analysis project Ga0302305, IMG submission 198764) | Peat permafrost microbial communities from Stordalen Mire near Abisko, Sweden - III_Palsa_E2_3 | ecosystem: Environmental > Terrestrial > Soil > Palsa > Peat permafrost | place: Sweden... | reverse complement strand
CGCCATGCGTTACCACGAGCGCGTCGTCATGCTCTCCGTCCTCGACGGCCTCTGGAAAGAACACCTCCTCAACATGGATCACCTCAAGGAAGGCATCGGCCTCCGCGGCTACGCGCAGCAGGATCCCCTCGTCGCCTACAAGAAGGAGTCCTTCGAGATGTTCGAAGGCATGATGCTCCGCTTCCAGGAAGACACCGCCCGTCACCTCTTCCGCATGCAGATCCTTGCTCCCGACGGCACCCCGATCGACACCCCAGAGCAGCTAGCTGCCCTCCAGGCCATCCAGGCAGCCCGTACGCCGCAGTCTCTGGACACCCCGACCCCGAACTCTCAGGCACAATTGGAAGCCCCTCCACAACACGCTCCAGTGGTCCCTACCCGCGCTCCCTCCACCACCATCGACGCCCTCGAGCGCGAGTTCGAACACAAAAAGCAGCGCGAACTCGAAGCCGCCCGTCAGGCAGGTGGTTCTAACTCCAATGGTGTCAGCCCACAACGCTCTGGCCCCACACCCGGCCGCAACGACGAGTGCTTCTGTGGCTCTGGCAAGAAATACAAAAAGTGCCACGGCGCCAACGCTTAACCACGCACCCTTCTCCTTGCACCCTCCGTACGGAGGGTGCAATAGTCTCACTACACGTTTTGTTGGAAGTCGACAAAAGTGGAAGCAGGCACCCTGATGAAGGATTACGAGCTGGACCTCGCAAACACCGGTCTTGAAGTCGTCGATCTCATCGACAACGCCGCCTTCGCCGCGCGCCAGCTCCATACCCGCGACATCACAACGCAGGTTGAAGGCCTTCGCCATCTCACCCAGGCCTTCGTCACCGACCCCGACCACATTCTTGACGCGCTCGTAAGTGCCGCTATCGACCTCTGCGGCGCAGACAGTGCCGGCGTCAGCCTCGAACGCGAAAACCGCACCGACGAAAATTACTACGAGTGGGTCGCCACCGCCGGCCAGTATCAGGTCTTTGTAGACGCCCTGCTCCCTCGCCATCCCAGTGCCTGCAGCGTTTGCCTCGACCGCAACCGCCCTCAACTCCTCCGCGTCTCACAGCTCTTCTTCGACATCATGAAGATCGACGCTCCCCTCGTCACCGACGGCATCCTTCTCCCTTGGCAAGCCGAAGGCCAGCGCGGCACCATCTGGATTCTCGCCCACAGCCGCACCGAAGCCTTCGACAGCGAAGACCTCCGTATGATGCAGATCTTCGCCGACTTCTGTGCGCTTGCGCTCCGCCACAAGCGCCAGCAAAACGCTCTCCTGCAACACACCATCGCCGTTACCGCGTCTTCGGTAGCAGAAGACCTGGCCCATCAAATCAAAAACCCCGTCGAAAGCCTCACCAACCTGGCCCTGATTGGTTCTATGAGCGACAGCCCCGAAGCAAAGTCCCTCGCCGGCAGCATGTCCAGCCACATCGACCGCCTATCCTCCCTCGTCAACAAACGCCGCACCCGCCGCACAAACTCCTCCCACCTCAACTAACCAAAGCGTGGCGTGAAGTAAACCACAACAGAATGTCGCTCCTGCCTTACTTCGCGAAACTTCGTCCTTAAACTTTGCGAACTTTGCGTCAAGGCTTTTGCTTTTGCCTTTCTTCCATCCCCACAAGAAATCTGCTCCTGTTCTCGCTCTAAGCCCACACGCTCATAACTCATAACTCATAACTCGAGAAGACCCGTCTTCCCTTGTATCCTTGAGACATGGATCTCGAAATCACCGTCGACCAACTCAAGCAACACCTCGCCACCCCACAGCCACCCGTCCTCCTCGACGTCCGTGAGCAGTGGGAGTACGACACCGCCCACATCGAAGGCGCAACCCTCATCCCCATGAACGAAATCCCTGCCCGCGCCTTCAAAGAGCTCGATGAAGACACCCCCATCCTCGTCCTTTGCCACCACGGCGCCCGTTCGCTCTCCGTAGCCGTCTGGCTCCGCAATCAAGGCTTCGAGCAAGCCCAGTCCGTCTCCGGCGGCATCGATGCCTGGTCCCGCTCCATCGACCCCACCGTCCCCCGCTACTAGGTAGTGTTTAACGAATCGTTCTTGCTGTTGTTTTGCTGCCACCCGTTCTTGCTATTGCTTTTGTTTCTGAGATAGGTCCGGGCTTTAGCCCGGACATTAAAACCCGCCCCAAACTGGGCTTCAGCCCCCGGGATAAGCTCTCTTTCACCCCACCACTTATCCCAAATCGGGCCAAAACCGATTCGTCAGACACTCCCCACCCTCCCGCTACTAAACTCAACCTATGGAAAAATCCATCGAGCAAGACCCCCGCGTCTACTTCGCAGCCGAACGCACCTTCCTAGCCTGGATTCGCACCGGGCTCGGCCTCATGGGCGTCGGCTTTGCGGTCAGCCGCTTCGGCCTCTTCCTGCGTCAGTTCAGCAGCACCCAGCCGCACGCGTCCACCATCTCCACGGGCCACACCGTCCTTTCAGGAGTAGCCCTCGTCGCCCTCGGCGTCGTCGTCAACCTCATCGCCGTAGCCAGCCACCTACAGGTCGTCCGCCAGCTCGCAGCCGGCACATGGAAACCCGGCCGCCCCTCAAAAACCGCCATCGGTCTCGCTCTCCTGCTAGCCGTAATCGGCACAGGAATGGCAATCTACCTCATCATCATCCGCTAACACCCCGGGTTCCCCATCCTCGACGCGCACAGGATGGCGTGAAGGAGAAACCCGCAGTTGCCTCGCCTTAACTCGCAACTCGAGACTCGCAACTCGAAACTCATACCCAAAACCGCTCTCCTCCACCCCACCCCACACCCCTTCGCGAACCTTGGCTCCCTTAGCGCCCTTTGCGTTCAAAGCCGTTGCTCTCTCCCCCCTTGACACCCCCATTACAATTAATTCAGAGCAAAAAACAGCCCGGCAACCGCCGGGCTTTCGTATTTAACGCAAACATAAGTCCCCACTAAGTCACCCGAGATCCAAGCCTAAACCCAATCATCAGAAGAATTTACCCACAAAAAGTACAGGGGGGGGAGGGTGCCTAAGCCGCAGCTTTCCCCTTACGAAAGCTCTTCACAATCTCCAGATACTGCCGCGCACTCGCTGTAATCTTGTGCGCTTCACCAGCCGTCATCGCCTTCGTGTCGACCAGGTCCGCACCGACACCCAACGCAAACGCACCAGCCTCCAGGAACTCATGAGCCGTCGACAGCGAAACCCCACCCGTAGGAATCAACTCCACCTGCGGCAGCGGAGCTTTCAGGCTCTTCAGATACTTCGCCCCACCCAACGCATTCGCCGGGAAAACCTTGATCACATCAGCCCCAGCCTGCCACGCCGTCACAACTTCCGTAGGCGTCAAAGCCCCCGGCAACACCGCAATCGAGTACCGCTGGCACATCTCAATCGTCTTCAAATTCAACGCCGGACTCACCACAAACTGCGCGCCTTCCAACATACAAATCCGGGCCGTCTCCGGATCAAGCACGGTACCCGCGCCCACCAGAATATCCGGACGCTCCTTCGTCAACCGCGCCATCACCCGCACCGCACCCGGCACGGTCATCGTGATCTCCAACACCGTCACACCACCGGCAGCAATCGCTTCCGCCAACGCCAACGCCTGCTCTTCACTCTCAGCACGCAACACGGGCACCAACCCAATCTCCCGCATCTGCTGCAACACTTCACTCTTCGTCAACGCCATCAATCTCTCACTCTCTGTTCGCTGTTCACTATTTGCTGTTTGCTGCTTTTACCGAACCGTCCCAGCCGACCCACCCGCCATCAACCGTTCAACCTCACCAACAGTCGCCATCGACGAATCACCCGCCGTCGTCATCGCCAACGCTCCATGCGCAACGCCACAATCCAGAGCCCACTTCATGCCCTTGCCCTGCAACAACCCATAAATCAAGCCCGATGCAAACGAGTCACCACCGCCAACCCGATCCAGTATCTCCAGCTCTTCAAACTTCAAGCCTTCATACGCTGTACCTTCAGCATACCCAAACGCGCTCCACCCGTTCCGGTTCGCCGTGTGCGTCCGCCGCACAGTGCTCGCAATCACCTTCAGGTTCGCAAACTCCGCCGTCACCCGCTCCGACATCGCCTGAAAGCTCTCCAGAGTATGCCAAACAGGCCCACGCGAGGCCTCGCCCATCACCGCCGCAATATCCCCCTCATGCCCAAACAACACATCCACCAACGGCATCAGCGACCGGTTCACAGCAATCGACCCCTGCCGGCCACCCCGCGTCTTCCAAAGCGAAGGCCTGTAGTTGCAATCGAAACTCACAATCGTCCCATGCCGCTTCGCCGCCGCCATCGCCTCGCGCACCAGTTCGGTTGAGTCCTCACTCAGCGCAGCCATCACGCCGCCCGTATGAAACCAACGCACGCCTTCATCCTGAAAGATCTCATCCCAGTCCACGTCGCCCGGCTTCATCTGCGAGATCGCCGTACTCCCGCGATCCATCATCCCCAGCCCGCCACGCACCCCAAACCCGCGCTCCAGAAAGTAGATGCCATTGCGAGCTTCGCGCCCCACTCCATCAAACTCCTTCCACACCACATGCGATTGCCCCACCCCGCCCTGCAGCATCAGGTCTTCCACCAGCCGGCCCACCGGGTTATCCACCAACGCCGTCACAATCGACGTCCGCAGATCGAAGCACCGCCGCAGCCCACGGGCCACGTTGTACTCCCCACCACCCTCCCATACACGAAAGTTCCGCGCTCCCACAATGCGCCCTTCGCCCGGATCGAACCGCAGCATCACCTCACCCAGCGAAACCATGTCCCACTCGCACAACACAGGATCGCGAAGCAGCAAACCACCATGGTCCGCCGCTCCCTCTTCGATTTCAACTAGCTGGTCCGCCGACTCACTCACCCGTTCACTCCTACTCCCTATTCCCTACTGCCTGTTCCCTGCTTTATTTCAACTCCGCAATCGCAACGCCGTCCATATCGTCGTACGCCTGGTTCTCTCCGCCCATACCCCAGCAGAAACCATAGCTCTTCGTACCCACACCGGCATGAACACTCCACCCCGGCGACACCACAACCTCATTACTCGCAACAAATAAATGCCGCGTCTCCTGCGGCGGCCCCATCAGGTGCAACACGCGATGCGCAGGATCTATGTCGAAGTAAAAATACACCTCACTACGCCTCATGTGCGTGTGCGGAGGCATCGTATTCCAATTCGACCCCTCATCCAGCAACGTAAAGCCCATCACCAACTGGCAACTACGAATGCCGTCTTTGTAGATCGCCTTATAAATCGTCCGCTTGTTACAAGTCTCCACCGATCCCAGCTTCAACCCGTCAAGATCCTTGAACTTCACCATCTTCGTCGGATACTCCGCATGAGCCGGATAGCTCAGCAGATAAAGCACCGCCGGCTTGTCCGCATCGGCACTCGCAAACGTCACGCTCTTGCTTCCGCGGCCTACATACAAGCAGTCCAGCTTATCCAGCTCAAACTTCGTACCATCCACAGTCACCGTACCCGCGCCACCCACGTTCAAAACACCTAGCTCACGACGCTCGCAAAAGTACTCCGCGCGCAGCTCTGGATGCGTCTCCAGCGTCAGCGTTCCGGTCGTCGGCACCGCTCCACCAATCACCGTGCGATCGAGGTCCACATACCGCGTCTCAATTGCTCCCTTACTGAACAACCCCTCCAGCAAAAACGTCTCCCGCAACTCAGCCGTCGTCATCCGCGGATACCGCACCGCATCCGCCATCTGCACAATCTTCATCTTGAATCCTTCCGCAACACTCGTATGTCTTCTGTTTTCGTTATTTTATCTGTAAATTTCGGCGAGCTATTTGAGCACCGGATCATAGCTCGGCGCTGGAGAAGGCCGCTTCGAGGCCGTCACCGCTCCCGGCTGAGCAGGCGCAATCAGCGTCGCAACAGCAGGCGCAATTACCGGCTCTTCCACCTTGATCACATAAATCGTGATCGACTGCCCCGGAGCCTCAATCGACTGGTGCGGCGTTCCCGCCGGTATATGAATCACGTCGCCTTTGTGCAACACATGAGCCGTCGCACCTTCAAGCTTCGTTCCCTTCACCTCGCCGTTCTCGCCCTCTTTGCGATCGACGATCGTGCCGCCTGTAAGCTCCGTACCTTCGCCGGCCACCACAATCAGGAAGTCGGCAAAGTGCCCATGCAGCTCCGCTCCACCGCTCTTCACCCGAGCCGTCAGCATCGTGTGATGGCCGTTATACTCCGCCAGCGTAATTCCCGCGCTTCCACTGCCCGCACGAGCTTTGTCCAGCAGCGCTTTACCCTGCTCCGCCAGCGCGTCCAGGTTCAACACCTCCGGCTGCGTCACAATCTCTTTGGGAGCAGCTGTCTGCGCCCTGGCTCCAACGGCCAATCCCAGCACCGCTGCACTCAATATCAAACCCGTCTGCACTCTTTTCCCTGACATCAACGTCACTCCTGCAAGCATGGCGAATCTCCTTACGACCCGTCCCTCAGCATACGCAAGCCACCCCCTGATCGTCAGCTTTCAGTCCCGCCCTACGAGACAACTTTGCTCCTCCCACACCGTGGCGCGTAAAGTCGGTCTTGATATGTCCACAAACCCTTCGCCCTCCATCCTCGATCTCTTCCGCCTCGACGGCAAAGTCGCTCTCATCACCGGAGCCGCCAGCGGCCTCGGCGCTGCCATCGCCACCGCCCTCGCCCAGGCCGGAGCCGAAGTCGCCGTCCACGGCAACCGTCGCGCCGCAGACGAGACCGCCGCCAGCATCGGCCCCAAAGCCGCCGCCTTCCAGGCCGACCTCTCCCAAACCGACGGCGCCGAGTCCCTCTTCAACCACGTCAAAGCCCGCTTCGGTCGCGTCGACATCCTCATCAACAACGCCGGCACCATCCACCGCGACGCCGCCGTAGACACCTCCCTCGAAAGCTGGCAGCAGGTCCTGCAAGTCAACCTCACCAGCGTCTTCCAGCTCTCCCAGCTCGTCGGCCGAGACATCATCTCCCGCGAATCCACCGGCAAGATCGTCAACATCGCCTCGCTCCTCAGCTTCCAGGGAGGCATCCGTGTCCCCGCCTACGCAGCTTCCAAAGGCGGCGTAGCCCAGCTCACCAAAGCACTCGCCAACGAGTGGGCCCCCAAAGGCATTCAAGTCAACGCCATCGCCCCCGGCTACTTCGCCACCACCAACACCGAAGCCCTGCAAGCCGACGAAACCCGCAACCGCCAGATCCTAGAACGCATCCCCGCCGCCCGCTGGGGCCAGCCACAGGATCTAGCCGGTGCCGCCCTCTACCTCAGCTCCCCCGCCAGCGACTACGTCACCGGCACCGTCCTCACCGTAGACGGCGGCTGGATGGGCCGCTAACGCCCTGCCTCTAAAGTTCGCAGCATAATTGCTCTATCGCTTTTGCTGTTGCTTTTCTGGTTGTCATTCCCGCAGGGAATCTGCTTCTGCTCTTGCTGTTGCTGTTCTTGCTGTCATCCCCGAAGGGGATCTGCTTTTGCTTTTGCTTTTGCTTTTGCTTTTGCTTTTGCTGTTGCTGTTGCTGTTGGTCTTGTTCTTGCTGTTGACGGAGGGAGCAGGGGCCTTCAGGCCCCTGAATCAAACCCTCCACAAAACGGGCTTTAGCCCTGGGACTTCGTTTCCTGCGGCACAACCCTTTCTTCAGCCCCTCTTTAGCCCCGGAGAGAACTCGCACGAGGTTCCCCAACACAAACGACACGCCGAACCTCACCGGTTCGGCATGTCGTCAATGCAACGTCAGAAATTCGAAAAGAAAATACAGCCTTCCTCCCGAATTCCAACCGCTCTCTCTAAGCAGCGATCTTCGTTATATTCTGCAGCACACTCGCAGAGAGTTGCAGGAACCGCGTTCTTCCAGCAACCGCATAGCCGAGATACTGCGCCGCCGGCAGCACAATCATCCCAATCAGCGTCGGCACATTCGACGGGCTGCTGATCGTGATCGTCATATTGCCTGCGGAGTAAAAGCTGTGGCTGGTCGTCACAGAGCTGCTGCTTCCACTGCTGTAGAACGGCCAGAAGCCGCCGCTCGAGTTGTTGTTGATCGTCTGCTGGTCTGCCGAGCTGAAGGCATGTGAGCTCGTCGCAACCACCTTCATCCCTGAAACCACAATCAGACTGCTGGCAAAGCGCTGCATGTTTCCGCTTGAGCCAAACGTCTTCGCCCATGTAAGTTCAGGAGCCGCCGGATTCCACGGCGAGCCGGTCTGGCTCGCATAGGCGAGTCCGAAGGCAGCCGAGTCATACCACGCTCCCGGAACAGGGACGAACGTCAGCGCATGGTCGAACTCCACGCTCACACTCACCGCCTGCGACGCAAAGCTCGCGCTGATCGAGCTGCTGCTGCTTGAACTGCCGCCGCCCCACAAGAAGAATCCGCCCGACGATCCACTCGCCGCCCACGAACTGTTCACATTCGTGTTCGACTGCACGTTCACCGTCGAAAGCGTCTTCTTTGGCGCACTCGCCAACTCGCTCACCAGCTCCGCATACCCCAGGCTCCAGTCAGGCGCTTTGCCTTTGCTCACGCCCGTGACGGTCAGATACGGCAGCAACGCCAACTGCGCCCGGTAGATCGGCTCCAGCAGCATCGCCGATAAATCGGACGATCCTTTGTCCGCAACTGAGTAGAAGCCATGCGTAAACGCCCAGTTAAAGAACATGCTCGGCAACTGCGTTACAGAGGGCGACGTCGTCAAACTCCCCAGGTAGGTATTCCATGCAGTGTTCGCCGCCGCTCCAATATCTCCAGCAAAGTCGATATGGACCGAAGGTGTCAGCGAACTCATCACAGCTTCGTAGTCGCTGAAGAACTGGTCTCCACCGCTGCCGCTCTGCGACAGAGCAAGCGGAGGAATCTCATTCATCCAGTTCCACAGCGTAGTGTTGCTTGTCTGCGGCGACGGAAAAGGAACCGCCGGTTGAATCAGCTGAAGGTTGCTGGCGTTGGTCAACCCAAGCGCCTCCATCATGAAGTTATAAAGTCCATTCTGCAAGTCGGGGAATGCCATGGCGTTGTCTCCTTGTGTACAAGCGCACCGCCGCGAGGCGCGTTCTGGCGCTGTTAGGGTTAGCAGTTGGTCGAGTCTCGATGCGGGCTGATCAAGCCCAGGATTGAGAAGCAACAAGAAATACGTCAACAACTCGGCCGTATTCGTTCGCTTCCGCAGGGGATAGACCTGCAAAGGGTATGGCTCAAGTTCAGTTGAGTGATGTCTGGGAAAGGGAGGCATCTACGAAATGCGCGAACAATCCACTTGGACTAGCTGGTTTCGGCAGGTGAGGAGTCCTGCGGAGGACGAGGTGTGTTCATGTCCTTGGGGGACAATGCTCAATCCACTTCGCCCTGAGTGTGAGGTTTATCTCACGAATTACGGTAGATGTCAAGAACTAATTCGGCTCGCAAACCCGATCACTTTAGTCTCGTCGCGCAACATCTACAAGTCATTGCCAACAAACCACTTCAGCCCAACCACCTCACCAGCCCCAATCCTACCTCTCAAAGGAAAAGGCCGCGATTCGTGGCCTTTTCATACTTGTTTTGCACTGCCTCTAGTCGATTGAAACTTTCCACCGCAGCTTGAAGTCGCTCAGCATGGCCTGTGTTTCGGACGAAGGTCAGCGGCAGATCGACCTCATCTCAGATCAAATAGTTCCGTAGTGATTCCTCCTGAATTCACTCCTGCAATCCTGCCCAAACTGCCAACTACAGTTGACATAAAGTATCGTCTTCCACTACCGTTGGGGCATGCCGGAGCTCATCAAGAGTGCCACCTTCGACCGCTGGCTCTCCGGCTTGCGCGACTCCAAGGCAGCGGCCCGCATACAGATCCGGCTCGATCGCCTCTCGATGGGCAACTTCGGCGACGTCAAACCAGTCGGCATGGCATCTCCGAAATGAGGATCGACTACGGCCCCGGCTATCGTGTCTACCTCATGCAACGCGGCAGGTTGCTCATCGTGCTCCTCTGCGGCGGCGACAAATCGACGCAGAGCAAAGATATTCAGCAGGCCAAAGCCATCGCATCTCAGTGGAAGGACTGGCACCCATGCCCAAATCAAAGATCAAGGAAACTTTCAGCCGCTACGACACCGCCGACTATCTCAAGGACGAGGAGAGCATCCTCGCCTACCTTGAAGCAGCGATGGAGCAGGCCGCCGACGACCCAGCGCTCGTCGCCGTCGCCCTCGGCAACATCGCCCGCGCGCGCAACATGAGCCAACTCGCCCGCGACACTGGCCTTACCCGCGAGGGCCTCTACAAAGCCCTCTCCGGCGAAGGGAATCCCAGCTTCGCCACCGTGCTCAAGGTCGCGCAGGCGATGGGTCTTCGCCTCATGTTCAAGCCCGCAGCTTAACTATTCCACAACGGCAAGAAGGCCGCCCACTCGGGCGGCCTTCTTTACACTCAGCATTTGGTTAGTCGATCGAAATCTTCCGCAGCAGCTTGAAGTCGCTCAGCATCTTGCCCGTACCCAGCACCACGCTCGCAAGCGGATCATCGGCAATCGACACCGGCAGCCCCGTCTCTTCACGAATCCGCTTGTCCAGGTTCTTGATCAGCGCACCGCCACCCGTCAGCACAATGCCGCGGTCGGAGATATCCGCCGAAAGCTCCGGCGGCGTCCGCTCCAGCGCAACGCGGATCGCATTCATAATCGTCGCAATGCACTCACCCAGAGCTTCACGAATCTCAGAGTCCTCAATGGTGATCGTCTTCGGCACACCCTCAATCAGGTTGCGCCCCTTGATCTCCATGGTCAGCGGTTTGTCCAGCGGATACGCCGAGCCCAGCTCAATCTTGATCTGTTCTGCGGTGCGCTCACCTACCAGCAGGTTGTACTTCCGCTTCAGGTAGGTCATCACAGCTTCGTCCATCTGGTTGCCGGCCATGCGCACAGAGCGCGAGTACACAATGCCCGCCAGCGAAATCACCGCGATATCCGTCGTTCCGCCGCCGATATCGACAACCATGTTGCCGCCCGGTTCGGTAATCGGCAACCCCGCGCCAATTGCGGCCACCATCGCTTGTTCTACGAGATGCACTTCACTCGCCTTCGCACGATACGCCGAGTCCATAACCGCGCGCTTTTCCACCTGCGTAATCTCGCTCGGCACGCCGATCACGATACGCGGATGCACCATCATCTTCCGGTTATGCGCCTTCTGGATGAAGTAGTTCAGCATCTTCTCGGTCTGCTTGAAGTCGGCGATTACACCATCCTTCATCGGCTTGATCGCGATAATGTTGCCCGGCGTACGGCCCAGCATCTCTTTCGCTTCCTTGCCCACGGCCTCAACTTCGCCGGTCACGCGATGCACCGCGATAATCGAGGGTTCGTTCACGATAATGCCCTTACCGTGAGCAAACACAAGCGTGTTGGCCGTCCCGAGATCAATCGCGAGATCGCTCGAAAACAGCGAAAAAATGGAGCGCATGTTACTCACGCGCGATGTGCGCATACCGAAGTTGTTTGAAGACATGAGGCCGATTCGTTTTCCTGACGATCAAAAAGTTGGGATTTCCCGGCAAATCCGGTAACACTGTCCTGCTCAATTGTACGGCCTGCGAATAACCCTATGCAGCGCCCGCATTATGCAACCACGTCCTTCGCATCGTACTCTTTCTATAGCGTCATTTTCAGGAGAAGAACCAGCATGATTATCGGTGTCCCCAAAGAAGTAAAGGATCACGAAAGCCGCGTAGGCGTCACACCCGCAGGCGTAAAGTCGCTCGTTGAAGCAGGACACAAAGTCCTCGTCGAGCAAAACGCAGGCCAGCTTTCGTCCTTCCCGGACGCCGAATATCAATCCGTCGGTGCCGAGATCGTCGGGGCCGCCGCAGACGTCTGGCGTCTCGCCGACATGGTCGTAAAGGTCAAAGAGCCCATCGAGCAGGAGTACTTCCACTTCCGCGAAGGCCTCGTCCTCTTCACCTACCTCCATCTCGCTCCCCTCCAGAAACTCACCGAAAAACTGCTCGAAAAGAAGGTCACCGGCATCGCCTACGAGACCGTCAAGGATCGCGCCGGCACGCTCCCCCTGCTCACCCCGATGTCTGAGGTCGCAGGCCGCCTCTCCGTCCAGGTAGGCGCAGCGTATCTCGAAAAAGAGCACGGCGGACGCGGTGTTCTGCTCGGCGGCGTCCCCGGAGTCCCTCCCGGCAACGTCTGCATCATCGGCGGCGGCATCGTCGGCACCAACGCCGCCAAGATCGCCCTCGGCATGGGAGCCAAAGTCACCCTCGTCGATCTCAACCTCAACCGCCTCCGCGAGCTCGACGACCTCTTCTACGGTCGCCTCCAGACTGTAGCCTCGAACTCCTACAACATCGAGCGTGCCGTCTCTGAAGCCGACCTCGTCATCGGTGGCGTCCTGATCCCCGGTGCCGCAGCTCCCAAGATCGTCACCAAGGCCATGGTCAGCAAGATGAAGAAGGGCGCAGTCATCGTCGATGTAGCCATCGACCAGGGCGGCTGCATCGAAACCGCCAAGCCCACCACACACTCCAACCCCAGCTACGAAGTCGACGGCGTCGTCCACTACTGCGTCACCAATATGCCCGCCGCGGTACCCAACACCAGCACCCTGGCGCTCACCAACGCGACCTTCCCCTACGTCATGAAGCTAGCCCAACTCGGAGCCGAAGCCGCGCTCAAGGCTGACGCCGGCTTCGCCGAAGGCGTCAACACCTACAACGGACACCTCACCTACAAAGCCGTCGCCGACAACCAGAACCGCGAGTTCACCCCCATCGCCAGCCTGCTATCGGCATAGCCACACTAGAAGCGAGCCACGAGATGCGAGAGACAGAGATGCGAAGTTCGAACGAGAAGCAGCCGCTCCTTTCGCTTCTCGCCTCTCCGCATCTCGTCTCTCCCCTCAGGAACGAGTAAACTTTCTCGCATGGGAACGAAGGCAACGCGACGCAGGGCGCTCGTCATCGGGCTCATCATCAGCTTCATCCTGCTCTTCCTCGCGCTCGCGACCCTCAACGCCTTCAATCTCAACTTCCTGAACCCGGCATCCCCGCTCCAGACGCTGGTTTTCATCGCTCTTTCGACCATCGCCTTCCTTCTCTTCGTCGGCGTCCTGGTCCTCCTCGTCCGCAACGTCCTCAAGCTCTACGCCGACCAGCGCAGCCGCGTCCTCGGTACCCGTCTCCGTACCCGCATGCTCTGGGGAGCCGTCCTCGTCTCTCTCGTCCCGCTCGTCTTCATGTTCGCTTTCAGCTACCTGCTCATGAACCGTGCCGTCGATCGCTGGTTCTCGCAGCCCGTCAAGCAGATGCGCGAAGACGCCAACAACCTCGCCAGCGACCTCTTCCACTACGCAGCGCTGAACTCCCGCTCTGAAGCCAACTCCATCGCCGCCGCGCTCGCCGACTCCACCATCGGCACCACTAAAAATCCATCCCCCACAACAGCCGCCGAAGTCGACCACGAACTCCAGCAACATGAGATCACCCTGCAAGGCGGCTTCGCCATCATCTACAGCGATGGTGTTCCCGTAATCTCCTTCCGCGTACCCGCCAACACCTCAGGCCGAGTCGTCCTCAAATCTCTCAGCCCAGCCGACAACGACACCGACGAAAGCCCCAATCGGCTTCCCTCTATCGAAGAAAGACCCATCACCGGCACCGGCGAGCAGGCTCTTCTACTCGCCACCCAGCAGAACGACGACCCCATCTACAGCATGGACGGCACAGACTACACCCTCGCCACCGCCGGTCTCAGCCGTGGCGGCATCGTCCTCGTAGGCGTGCCCATCCCTCCCGGCATCGCTGAAACCACCATGCGCCTGCGCACCGGCGCCGACGCCTACTGGACACTCTTCCGCGAACGCCGCCAGATCCGCAACCTCTACATGGGCCTGCTGCTGCTCACCACCGGCCTCGCCCTCTTCGCCTGTTGCTGGCTCGCCTTGAACCTCAGCAAGCAGGTCACCCGCCCCATCGAATCCCTCGCCGACGCCATGGAAGCCATCGCCGCCGGCGACTACGCGCATCGCGTCGGCTCCTCCGCCACCGAAGAACTCGGCGAACTCGTCGAAAGCTTCAACGCCATGGCCGCCGATCTCGAATCCGCACGCGCCGTCGCCGAGCAGTCCACCACCCAACTCTCCGAACTCAACGCCGCCCTCCTCGCCCGACGCACCGAGCTCGAAACCCTCATCGAAACCATCCCCAACGGCGTCGTCACACTCTCCGCAGACCGCCACATCGTGCTCGCTAACCGCGCCTTCTCTGAAATGCTCGACCCCGGCGGCCAGAAGCACTTCATCGGCTCCGCACTCACCGAAGTCTTCCCTGCTGAAATCGTCGAATCGCTCGACCGCCTGCTCCGCCGCGCCCATCGCATGGGAGCCGTCTCCGCCGAGTTCCAGATGCCCTCCGCTGCGCGCGTCCTCCAGCTCTCCGCCACTGTGGCCCTGCTCGAAGCCGGATCAACCGCAACCCGCGAACACCTCGGCTACGTCCTCGTCCTCGAAGACGTCACACAACTCCTTCACGCACAAAAGCAAAGTGCCTGGAAGGAAGTCGCACGTCGCGTAGCCCACGAAATCAAAAACCCCCTCACTCCCATCTCGCTAAACGCCGAACTCATCCACCGTCACATCACACGCCTCACTCCTCTGCTCGCCGAGCACAACATCGAGTCGCGCTCCCCCGAAGTCATCCAGCGCTCCACCGAGATCATCACCTCATCCGTCGAAACCATGCGCTCCCTCGTCGATCAGTTCTCCGCCCTCGCCGAGTTCCCCAGCGCACGCCCACAACCCTCCGATCTCAACATGATCGTCGACAACTCCCTCGCGCTCTTCGCCGGACGCCTCGGCAACATCCGCGTCCGCCGCGATCTCGCCCGCAACCTGCCGCTCGTCCTCGCCGATCCCGAAGCTCTCAAGCGCGCTCTCTCCAACCTCATCGACAACGCCGCAGAAGCCATGCAGGAAAGCCTCCTCCGCGAGCTCCACATCTCCACCCGCCTGCTCGACTCCGGCCTCGTCGAAATGGTCATCGCCGACACCGGCCCCGGCCTCACCGACGACATGCGCGAACGCCTCTTCCTCCCTTACTTCTCGACCAAGCAACGCGGAACAGGCCTCGGCCTCTCCATCGCCGCTAAGATCGTGCAGGAGCATCAAGGCACCATCCGCGCGGAAAGAAATCTCCCCGCTGGAGCCCGCTTCATCATCGAGCTCCGCCCCGCCACCAATCTCGATGGCGACCTCACCGAACCCCTCAACCTCGCTGTCCCCATTGAAGGAGCTGCTGCTTGAATCACGTCCTCATCGTCGACGACGAAGCCGACATCCGCGACTCGCTCGAAGCCATCCTGCGCGAAGAGGACTACCTCATCACCACCGCCGGCACGGCCAAAGAAGCCCTCGAGCTCATCCGCGACGCCGACTACCAAGCCGTCCTGCTCGACATCTGGCTCCCCGACGGCGACGGCCTCGACATCCTCGCCCAAATCCGCGGCGAGTCCCGCGGAGAATCCCGCGCCGGCGCTCCTGAAGTCATCATGATCTCCGGCCACGGCACCATCGAAGCCGCCGTCCGCGCCACCAAGCTCGGCGCCTACGACTTCCTCGAAAAGCCGCTCTCGCTCGACCGCACCCTCCTCGTCCTTCGCAACGCCATCAAGTCCTACCAGCTCCGCGAAGACAACAAGGAGTTCGCCCGCCAGCTCGCCGTCAAAGGCTCCGTCACCGGCGACTCCGTCCCCATGAAGGCCCTCCGCCAGCAGATCAAGCTCATGGCCCCCACCAACGGCCGCGTCCTCATCTACGGCGAGTCCGGCGCAGGCAAAGAGCTCGTCGCCCGCGCCATGCACGCTGAATCCCTCCGCCGCGAACGCGTCTTCGTCGAGCTCAATTGCGCGGCTATCCCGGAAGACTTCATCGAAACCGAACTCTTCGGCTACCGCCACGGCGCCGGCCCCGGCGGTCCCAACCAGCCCACCGAAAAACGCGGCACCTTCGAGCGTGCCGACGGCGGCACTCTCTTCCTCGACGAAGTAGGCGACATGAGCCTCAAGACCCAGGCCAAAGTCCTCCGTGCCCTCGACGAACAACGCTTCTACCCTGTCGGCGCTTCCACGCCCGTCCACATCGACGCCCGCGTCATCGCCGCCACCAACAAAGACCTCGAAGAAGAAATTGCTCGCGGTAACTTCCGCGAAGACCTCTTCTATCGCCTCAACGTCATCCCCTTCTTCGTCCCACCGCTACGCGAGCGCAAAGAAGACATCCCCAGCCTCTCCCGCGAGTTCCTCTCCGAGTTCGGCCAGCAGTACGGCCGCCCCCGTGTAGAAATCTCCGACGCCGCCCTGCTCCAGTTGAAGCAATATCACTGGCCGGGCAACGTCCGCGAGCTCAAAAACGTCATCGAACGCGTCCTCATCCTCAACCCCAAGGCCCAGCGCATCGAAGCCAAACACCTTCCCATGCTCGTGCAGCGCACGGAAGGCAACACCTCAGGCCGCAACAACAACAGCCGCGAAGAGTTCTCTACCCTCCTGCAAGCTCGCGAAGCTTACGAACGCGACTACATCCTCAAAGAACTGGACCGCTGCCACGGCAACGTCACCCGCGCCGCAGAAGCCCTCGGCCTCGAACGCTCCCACCTCTACCGCAAGATGAAAGCCCTCGGCGTCAGCATCGGCGAGTAGTCCAACCACCTATTCGGACAACCCTCACCACAGATCGTCCGCAACATACGCGCGCGACCACAGCGTCACATGCAGAAGCACAGCCTTCGTCCATGCGTCCTCAAGTCTCTTGAGTTCGGCTTCCTCTTGAATCGCGTCGGCAAAGAACCTGCGGATAGGAAGCACCATCGGAATAAAGCCCAGAAGATATCGAAGCGGTACAACCGGGGGTGTGTGAGCGCCATCCGCCTTGTTCTTCTTCGCCGGTGTATGACGAAGCCCGATCTCGTGCTGGTAGTTCAGCCAATCCCGATCATGAGGACGCAACGCCACATCCACGACCCATTGCACGAAACGGAGCCTCACGCTTGCCTTGTACCGATCATCGGGTGCGCCATCCGGCTTAACGAACCAATGGGAGAGATGCGGCTGCGAACCAATAACGGCACGCCACGAATCCACCATAGCTTCAGCCTTTGCCTGGAAAAGATCAGCATGCCGCACCAGCACCGCGGCATCGTCGTCAGTCCACCCGGCAGTCTGTTCCAGTTGCAAGAGTTCGTTCTCTGACACCGGTGACACGGCACTCCTTGGAGTGCCGTACTCATAGCCGGGAATAGACGGTGTTGCTGTGGAGTCAGGCTGCGTCATTTCGCACTCACTCCCGGCTCAACCCGCTGAATAATGGCGCGATAGATAGAGTGGATCGCACCGGACGCTTCGACTTTGCAAGCATTTTCCTTGTGCTTCGGATGCGCCGCAAGCTTCGCCCGATACACCTCATACTCGGCCATGGTCCCCACATCAATCGTGGCGAACGCTTCGCTGGTGTCCCCGGCAAACTCGGTAGGAGCGTAGTATCCGGTGATGCGTCCACCGCTTTCGGCAATGGGCTCAAACTCTGCTTGAGTGTATTCGAGCCAGTTAGATAACTTGTTGGGGTCGATGGAATATCGCAAAAATAAGGTGTACATAAGAATCTCCTGAGACCATGAAACGCTCCAATTTGTAAAGACACTTCGGCGCAGACCGAAGTGTTGGAGAAAAAGAATCCGCATACTGTTCTTATGAGTGACTCTCTCGCAAACGCAGCCAGACTACTCGCAGAACCTGCCCGCGCAGCCATGCTCCTCCAGCTGATGGGAGGTCGCGCCGTGCCTGCGGGAGAGCTAGCTCTGGCAGCTCATGTCAGCCCGCCAACCGCAAGCGAGCATCTCGCGAAGCTGGTCGAAGCCGGTTTCATCACAGCGCAGCGGCAAGGGCGGCACCGGTACTACAACCTGGCGAATGAAGAAGTCGCCTACGCCGTGGAGTCGCTGCTGTTGCTGTCTTCTACGCCACACACAATCTCTCGCACCAATGCAGTTCCACCCACCCTCGGAAGCCTAGAGCATGCACGCACCTGTTATGCGCACCTGGCGGGGTGGCTCGGCGTTACCATTACCGATGCGCTGCAGCATGAGGGCTATCTTGTTCCCTCCGCAGGAAGAATATTCGTTGTGACAGCCCCCGGAAGAGCATGGTTCGAGCAACGAGGGATCGCCGTGCCGCCTTTGTCCACAGCCGTAGACATGAAGCTGGCGCGCCAGTGCCCGGACTGGACCGAGCGCCGCCCGCATCTTGCAGGCACTCTGGGCGTCGCCATGTACAAGCGGTTCGTGGAACTTGGTTGGATCGAAGCAATACGAGAATCACGCGCAGTTCGAATCACTCTGGAAGGCAGAGAAGCGTTCTCAAAACATCTGCACATTGTGGTTGGCTGAAAATCCTAATCGACATAGCACCTCGACACACCATACCGATTAAGACACTCCCCAACTACTGCTGAGCAGCAATAACAAAGCTTCGATCCGACGGTTTACCCGAAGGCCTTGCAATGGCGTGGGTGTGGCATTGCAGGCAACCGAAGGTACTCGGCCCCGGAGGCACATAGGTCTCCATGACATTGTTGCCCATCTGCTGCGGCTTGAAGGGCGTCTGGCTGAACTCCCCCATCCACTGCGCGGAGACCAGCTTGTAGTGCGCCCATGGGGTGCCCTTCAGATAGCCCTGAAACGCCTCATTCAGCGGCGGGACGTTGGTGTCCTCAGGGTCCGTGGGGATGGACTTGATCTGCGTTGGCGGATTCAGAGGATGTCCCTGTGCATCAAGCTCGCGGTAGGGCTCGAGCGTAGGCGGCGTGTTGACGGCGCAGCTTACGCAGTGCGGGTTGAAGAAGGACTTCGTGTCATTCTCGTCCTGCTCAAAGGTGGCCCAAACCCAGCCGGTGTTGGTGGCAGTCTTGTGCACAATATGCAACCCAATAAGGCCAACCAGCACAGGTTGTTTCTCAGGACTCGGCTCAGGATCAGGACACTTCTGCCCCTTCGTGCAAGGCGGTTGGTCGTTGTAGATGATTGCTTCCTGGGTGAAGAAGTGGCTGGGGTCGTCACCTTTGCCGAGAATCTTCCACGCGGACTTGTATTCAATGGAGCCGATAGGCCCGTTGCGCTGCCCTGCGGGAAAGGAAATAGACGCAGCGGCTTCCTGACCGGCAGATGTCCATAAATTGTTGTCCAACAGATACTGATACTCAGCCTGGCTCACGTTGATGCCATAGCGAGCGAAGCGTCCGTTCTGATCGACGATAGGCTCACGGGTAGCCTGAAGAATGCGCTTGAGATCGTCCGGGATCGCCCCACCGAGCAGCTTCGACGACTCCTCAAGCGCTTCTCCCTTCGCGTTGTGAACCAGGTAGAGAGAAACATTGTGGTACTTGAGCGCAACGGTCCTGACGGCTGCGGGAAGCAAGGCGATTTTAGCCATGCGCTGCGCAGAGAGCGCACCTTCGCGAGCGGCAGCAGCGCTAAGCAACTTGCCTCCTCCGCTGGCTTGGGGACACCACTTAGCCGGGCTCATGCCCTTGGGAACAAAAAGGCTGGCATCCGAGTTGAAGGTCAGCCAGACAGGGCTGGGCGGCGCAGTCAGGATCGAAGCCGAGGTGTCAGCCGAGCAGGTGGTGGGATCGGAGGGCCAGTTGGCCGAGACGAAAGCGAGCCACGCATAAACATCCATGCTGTTCTGAGCCTTGATGCCGGAAACCTCGCTGGGAATAACAGCGCAGGTGCTGTCGATGCCCGTGGGAACAAGAGCAGGGCTCACCCCAACAGCGCGGCTGTCCGCACAGGTAACAACAGGAGCAGCAGCGGCAGGCTTCGTGGCAGCATGGACGGGGCGACCCTGCTTGAGGACAAGGGCAGCAACAGTCACCAGCAGGCACAGGGCAGTAGCATTCGGCAACAACGACTTGGTTTGACGATGAGTGGGCATCCGTCTCTCGCTTTCTCGGAATAGAGTGGCGTACGCAAACCATAAGCGCTCGCAGCGCGAGGCGAGAAAGGCAGACGTTCGCAGAGCCGAGACTGGAGAGAAGAAAGAGTGGTGACAGACGAGCCGCCGCGCCGAGTTTGCGCGCATCTCTGGAGGATGTTTGGCTTCGCGGTAAAGTATCCGCCGAGGAGAGCTGGAGTGCAAGAAAATTCTTGTGGATACTCGTTGATAGGAGCAGGAAGCCGACTTCCCTGTACCGGTCCAAAGTTCCATCAGGGTCTCACATTGACGCAAAGAGCGGTGCTGAAATTTATCTCCGAGAGCAGGGGAAGCCGACGACTTCGGAACTAGAATTGGTCCAGTCCACCACAGCCTGAATGGGAACTTCGCAAATAGTTTGGGCCTGTGCTGGAACTGGGCCATTCGCTTGCCCGTATCATCCCCACAAGGAGTCCTACGCCTATGCTCCGCATCGTTCGGCAACCTATCGGTTTGCTCGCGGTCCTTCTCGTCTTCCTGTCCGGCCCGTGCCTTCACGCGCAGACTCCCATCGTGGAAGAACCCAACTACAAGCCCACACTCACCTTTGACGTAGCCACCATCCGCCTTGCGCCGCCGCCGGACGCCAACTTCCACGTATCCGTCTCCAGCCCGCCGCACTCCAGCCGTTTCGAAGCCACGAACCTTCCCATGAAGGCCCTTCTCCAGATTGCTTACGGCTTCGATGCCCCGATTGTCGGCGCACCCGACTGGGTCGCAAACACGTTCTACAACATCCAGGCGCGCTCAGACGAAGCGACCGACGCCAGGCTCGCCAAGCTCACCGATAACGAGGTCCGTCTGGAGAAGCGGAACGCGATTCGCGTCCTGCTCACCGAGCGCCTCGACCTGAAGACGCACCTTGAAACTCGCAATAGTTCTATCTACAACCTCGTCGTGGACAAAGGTGGCGTCAAGATGACGGCTGTGCCCAAACCTCCACCTCCCGCCGATGGAGAAGCGCCCCCTCCGCCGTCACCTGCAGACGTCAAGGCGCATGGATCGCAGCATGGCCTCGAGTTCGTAGGATCGAATGCCCCCATCCGGGCCATCACCGGCGCCCTCAGTTCGATGGTAGAAGCGCCCGTAGTGGACAAAACCGGTCTCACCGGCACCTACAATTACACGCTTCAGTTCGGCCGCGAGTGGTCCACGCACGATCCGGACAGCTGGCCGTCGATCTTCACTGCGGTGCAGGAACAGCTCGGGCTCAAGCTCGAAGCTGTGCACGAGTCCGTTCCCAACCTCGTAGTCGACCACATCACAAAGCCAACCGAAAACTAATTCGCCCCCCTAAAGGCGGCGCAGCGCCAGGAGCCACACAAGCCACTAAAAATCCCCGGCTCCACCGCCAAAACCCTACCGCTCCCGCCGATACCGCACCGTCCCCGGATCATCGCCCTCACCCGCAAACACCATCCCACACCGCTCCATCACTTTGATCGACTCCGCCATGCTCGCAAACGTCTGCGCCGTCACCGCGCGCACACCTTCCTGCTCCAGTAGATACTCCACCAGCGCCCCCGCTGCTTCTGTCCCATACCCCTTCCGCTGAAACGCCGGCAGCGTCGAGTACCCAATCTCCACCACGCCATCGCCCCTCGGAAATCCGCCGACGCATCCCACCAGCGTCCGCCTCCCAAGCCTATCCGGCATCAGCGTGTACCTGTGCCACCCCATGCTCTCGGGCTTCGCCGTAGCGTTCGCAAAGATCGTCGCCAGCACATGCAGCTCCCACTCCGCAGGCGGCCACGCAGCAGGCACTCTGGCCTTCAGCAACGTCGCCAGCCTTCCCTCACTAGCCGCATCCGCTTCCAGCATCTCCGGCGTCATCGCAACCAGCCGCAGCCGCCGAGTCTTCAACTCCGGCACACCGCGCAACCGTCGCAGAAGACCTCTCACTCGCTGTCCTCTGCCGGTTCCTCATCCGCGTCTTCTTCAACGGCTTCAAACAGCGGAACCTTCCCATTCCTGCTCTCCGCCAGCTTGTTATTCCGATGCTGAATATCCGCCATCTGCTCCAACTGACGACGCCAATCCAGATCCTCCACAAACCCTCGCGAAGCCCGCCACTCTTCCTGCACCTTCACAAACAGTTCCAGAAACACCCGCGTCCCCAGCAGCGATTCAATGTCCTTCCGCGCCGCCGTGCCAATCTTCTTCAGCATCTCGCCCTGCTTGCCGATCAGGATCGCCTTCTGCCCCGTCCGCTCGCAATAGATCGCCGCCGCAATCTTCGTCACCGGCAGTTTGCCGTCCTTACCCTTCTTCATAGAGGCAGGCTCTTCAAACTTCTCGATAATCACCGCCGCCGCGTATGGCACCTCTTCGCCGGTCAGCATCAGAATCTTCTCGCGAATCAACTCCGCCGCCAAAAACCGCTCCGGCTGATCGGTCAACTGGTCCCTCGGGAAATACCTCTGCCCTTCCGAAAGCAACGCAGTCGACTTATCCAGCAGCAGCTCCAACCCTTCGCGCTTCTTCGCCGAAATCGGAATCACATCCGCAAACTCATGCAGCGAAGACCAATGCGCAATCAGCGGCAGCAAAGCACTCTTCGGCAACGCATCCATCTTGTTCAACACCAGGATCACCGGGCAGTCGAGCTTCTTCACCAACTGCAGCGCAAAGTCGTCCTCAGCCTTCGACAAAATCCGGCGATGCTGCCCCAGCGTCCGTACCTTGCGTGCCTCGGCAAACTCTTCACTTGTCTGCGCCTTCTTCGGCTCCGGCAAACGGTGCGTCACATCCACCAGAAACCACACCACATCGCGCGACTCCAGCGCATCATGCACCTCCTGCATCATGCGTCGGTCGAGCTGCGTCTCCGGCTTATGCACACCTGGAGTATCCACCAGCACAATCTGCGCCGCCGACCGTCCCGCATCGGTCTTCGTCTTCTTGCGGACAGGAAGTTCCAGCACCCCTTGGATGCGTGTGCGTGTTGTCTGCGGTTTATGCGTAACGATCGCGAGCTTTTGTCCCAGCAACGCGTTCAACAAGGTCGACTTGCCCGCGTTG